>Ga0075522_10001687_pt1 | contig 16681 bp, 17 predicted proteins | sample NGEPerA_FD_74796 | JGI IMG/M metagenome (GOLD analysis project Ga0075522, IMG submission 74796) | Arctic peat soil microbial communities from the Barrow Environmental Observatory site, Barrow, Alaska, USA - NGEE PermafrostL2-A | ecosystem: Environmental > Terrestrial > Soil > Wetlands > Peat ... | reverse complement strand
CGGCAGGCGCGCCTGCCGAGCCGGCGTGGTCGCTGCGCTACTTCTTCAACGCGGTCTTCGGCGGCGCCACCAGTTTCGAGCTCGACGCGAAGGGCCGGTACGTTTTGATCGCGACGTCGTTCAGGTTTCCGCGCAGCGAACGGAACGGAACGCTGCGGCCGGCCGAACTCGCGCCGTTCGTGCGGCTTGTCGCCACGGCGCGCACCGTGACGTGGTCGAGCAGCTATTCCGGCTATCATGCCTGCGTCGAACACTATTCGTCGCTGCGCTTCGTCCGTCGAGGTGAGGGTAGACCCGACGAACAAACCGTGACCTGGGGCTGCGGCCTGCCGGGAGTTCCGGCCGATCTTCGTGCGCTGATCCACGCGTTGCGCGCGCAGGTCACCGCGTTCATCGCCGATGCGCCGATCGACACGATGCCGACGCTCGAGGCGGTTCCGGTCTTCACGCATGATGCGATGTGGCTCGTGACCGGCGACGGCGCGCGCAGCGTCTCGATCGCGGCCGACGGCACGCTCGCCGGCCGCCGGCGTACGATCGTTGCGCTGTATCCGGTTGCGGACTGTCCGCCGCGCGCCTTGGGCGCGGTCGAGCCGCCAGCGCTTCTGAAGCTGCACGCGCTGCTGACGCCGACGGCGGACGTGTTCCTCGGAACCTCCCGCGAGACGGCCGAGACGTTCGCCCGTGCCATGAGCGACTGCGGCGCGCCGGCCGGCTTCGGCTACGCCGCGCCGGAGTACATCGTTCCGCGCGCGACGCGCTGGATTGTGAAGACGATCCTCGCCGACGAGCGCGGCACCGTCGACGTCGACGTCGATGATGCCGGCCGCGCCCTCGTCCGGCGGAACCCGAGCGAACCGGCGCGGAAAACGCTCGCGCGGGCGACCGTCACGGCGCTCGACCGCCTGATCTCGAACCTCCGCGACGACGAGGGGCCGCGGAGTTTCCCCGGAGCGGACGGTTGCGAGCAGATCGTGCAGATCACGGTGATCGCCGCCGACGGAGCGAGGCGGAACGGCGCACCGTTCACCGGCTCGTGCGACCCTGCGGGCGCGCCTCCCGCGGTGACGGCGCTCTTCCACTTCGTCAGAGAGCGGGTCGTGCCGGAGATCGGAAGCTGAGGCCCTAGGGCGCGGTCGCTTTCTGTTCGGTCGACCATGCCAGGGAGAGTTCGAGTTTGCCCCAGGCGGTCGGTTTCAGCTCGTTCGTCGCGCCCGTGACGTCGATCTTCGCGTGCAGGGTCAGGCTGCCGCTCGCTTCGAGCGCGCCGCAGTTGCCGATCGCGAACGGAAACTTGTGCGCGACCGAGACGTCGTCGACCGGGGACTTCACCTGCGGGTCGCCGGCCGCGAAGCGCGCGAGCTGCGTCGAGACGTGTACGTCGCCGATGTCGAGACCGTTCGTGTCCGCATCGTGCACGAGCCGGTCGCGCAGGTCGTGCGCGTACGCGGAGGCCAGCGAATCGCCGACGGTCGAGGAGCCGGCGTTTCCGCAATCGCGCACGTAGGAGATCGCGACGTCGCCGACCGCGAGGACGGCTGCGCCGGCGAACCCGTCGATCGCCGTCGTCGCTGCGTCCGCGACCGCTTTCCGGACCGCGTCGGCGATCTGTTCCGTGCTCGGCACGTTCATGACGGCGGCCCTCCCGGAGCCGAGGATCCGTAGCGCCGCAGCGTCTCGACGTTTCGCGTTACCGGCGCGGGTTCGCTGCGCAGCAGGTCGGCGAGTGTCGATCCGCCGCTCGGCGTCTTGAATACGTAGATGACGACGTCGCAGGTCAACCCCTGATGATCGAGGCGTGCAACGATCTGCTCGATCCCGGTCGCGGTGAACGTGTGCGTGAACTCCGGTCCGAGGCCGGGTGCGGCGCCGGGCTGCGTCTCGACCGACCAGCGAATGCCGGCGGCGAGATTCGCCGGCTCGGTGCGCGCGCTGAATAGCACGGGTCGGCCGGCGATGGCGATGCTCCCTTCGTGCGGGGCGTCGATGTGCAGTGACGGCATCTGCTGTTCCTGTTGGTGCTGCGCCGCGGGCTGTGCCGGCGGGGACGGTTTCGGACGGCGCACGGCGAGGACGACGAGCGCGCCGGCGAACGCCGCCAACACGGCGACGATCGTGGTGAACACCCACGGCATGCCGGTCGGTCCGATCGGCTCGATCGCCGGCGTCGGGGTCGCCGTCGGCACCGGCGTGGCCGTCGGTACCGAGGTGGCCGTCGGCGCCGGCGTGGCCGTCGGCACCGGCGTGCTCGTCGACGCAGCGATCGTCGGCGTGGGGGGCGGTACTGCGCCGAACGCGTTGTCCAGACAAGCGCGGGCGCGCACGATGACCGATCGCGCCGCGAGCGGCTGGCGCACGCAGGCGCTCACCGCGGCCTGGACCGGCGCCGGGACGCGCACGATGCAGAGGCCGACCGGATCCGGCGCTTCGCTCCGCGTCAGCTGCGTGACGCACGCCAGGAATTGCGCCGTCGTCGTCACGACCGCGGGGGCGGGCGTCGGGGCCGGCTGCGCGGCGCTGCGGGCCGGCGCGAACAGCGCGACGCCAACGGCGCACGCGACGAGCGTCCGCGTGAAGAGGACCGCACCCACCCCGGGCGTCCGCATAGACGTCGCTCGTTCAGCCGGAGGAAGCCGAAGCCTGCTTACTCCGCGATCGTACGCCGCATCAGCAGCACGTCGCGACCGGTCCCGTCGCGCCGGACGATTCCGTTCGGCTGGACCGAAACGTCCTGAAAACCGCTCGCGCGGTACAGGGCGAGCGCGCGCAGGTTGTCGGGAAAGACGCGCAGGGTGAGCGCGGGTCTTCCGTTCGTGTGCGCCCATGCGAATGCGTGCTCGAGCAGCGCGCGGCCGACCCCGCGGCCGCGATGGGCGGCGCCGACGATCATCCCGATCTCGGGCTCGGCCTGCGTGACGTCGATGACGGAGAGCTCGCCGATCAGCACGCGCCCCTCGAGCGCGATCCACCCGACGCTGCGCCGCAGCAGCAGCGCATCGCGCAGCGCGCGCGCACGCTCGGCGAGGTCGAACGGCCACTCGGTCGCGATGAAGTTCCCTTCGCGCGCGATCTCGGCGAGCAGCGCGACGACGGCGTCGATGTCACGTTCGCCGACCGGCCGAATCGTGCGCGCCGGGCGCGACACCTACTCGATCCCGAGCTTGGCGAGATAGCCCGGCAGCACGTCGACCGGCTCGCCGCCGCTGGTCAGCGCCAGGCCGTGCCAGACGTAGCGCACGACGCCGTCGCCGTCGATCAGGACGTCGGCCGGGATCCGGTATTTCGACCCGGCGCGCAACTGCGCGTCCGGGGTGATCGTGGCGTCGAGCTCCTCGATCGGGTAGATCGCCACCGGAAACGGAAGCGCCGCGCCCACGATCGCCGCGCGCGCAGCGCTCGCATCTTCGAGCACGTCGACGCCGACGAACCGCACGCGATCGCCGTACTTGGCGAACGCGCTGCGGACGAAGGGCAGCGACTCCTGACACGGCCGGCACCAGCCGGCGAACAGAAAGACGTAGGTCGGCTTTCCGCGGGCCGTCAGTGCGAGCGGGTTGCCGTCGCTGGCGGTCAGCGCCAACGCGGGGCCGTGTCGTCCGACCGCAGTGGTGAGGTCGAAAACGGTCGCAGGAGGGCGCGCCGCGCCGGTCAGGGCGGTGGTTGCGAGGACGGCGAGCGCGAGCGCGCGGAGCCCTGACATGGCGAGAGCCCGTCTTGCGACGGGCTCTCCGGATGTTCCCTGCGGGAGCGGTTAGTCCGCCGAACCGCCGCTGGGCCGCGGGCGCCGCCGGCGCGGACGGTCGGCACCGCCGCCGCCACCGCCGGCTTCAGAACCGCTCGGTTCGCGGCGCGGAGGCGGCGCGGAGGCGGCGCGCGGTGCGAACTCGCCGTTGCCCGAGCTGCGGCCGTTGCCGGTCTCGGGTGCGCCCCCGGCGTCGCCGCCGAGCATCGCCTTGCGGCTCAGGTTGATGCGGCCTTGCGAGTCGATCTCCATCACCTTGACCATGATCTGATCGCCCGGCTTCACCACGTCCTCGACCCGCTCGACGCGCTGCGGCGCGAGTTGCGAGATGTGGACCAGGCCTTCCTTGCCCGGCAGAATCGCGACGAACGCGCCGAAGTTCATCAAGCGCGTGACCGTTCCGAGATAACTCTCGCCCGGCTTCACTTCCTTGGTGAGCGCTTCGACCATCTGCTTCGCCTTCTCGGCGCCGGCGGCGTTCGCCCCGGCGATGAAGACGCGCCCGTCGTTCTCGATGTCGATCTTCACGCCGCAATCCGCGACGATCTTGTTGATCACCTTGCCGCCGGGTCCGATCACGTTCTTGATGAGATCGGGGCTGATCTGCAGCACGATCATCCGCGGTGCGAACTCGGAGAGCTCCTTGCGCGGTTCGGTGATCGTCTCTTTGAGCTTCTCGATGATGAACAGACGCGACTTCTTCGCTTCTTTGAGCGCTTCGCGCATGATCTCGATCGTGATCCCCGCGACCTTGATGTCCATCTGGATCGCGGTGATCCCCTCGGTCGTCCCGGCGACCTTGAAGTCCATCTCGCCGAGCGCGTCCTCGAGCCCCTGGATGTCGGTCAGGATCGCGTAGTCCTTGCCCTTGAGGACGAGGCCCATCGCGACGCCCGCGACGTGTCCCTTGAGCGGAACGCCGGCGTCGAGCAGCGCGAGGGTGGAACCGCAGACCGACGCCATCGACGACGATCCGTTCGACTCCAGCACTTCGCTGATCACGCGCAGCGTGTAGGGGAACTCGTCCTCCGGCGGGAGCACCGGCACCAGCGCGCGTTCGGCGAGCTGGCCGTGGCCGATCTCACGCCGGCCCGGCGCGCGCATCGGGCGCGTCTCGCCGACCGAGTACGGCGGGAAGTTGTAGTAGTGCATGTAGCGCTTGTTGGGGATCGCGAGGATCCCGTCGAGGCGCTGCTCGTCGCTGATCGAGCCGAGCGTCGCAGCGGTGAAGACCTGCGTCTGCCCGCGGGTGAACACGCCCGAACCGTGCACGCGCGGCACGTAGTGGACTTTCGACCAGATCGCGCGGATCTCGTCGGGCTTGCGGCCGTCGGGACGAATCTTCTCGTCGACGACCATCGTGCGCAGCTCGTCCTCTTCCATCGCCTTGATGATCTTCTCGAACTCTTTGTTCTTCGGATCTTCGATCAGGCTCTGGACGGTGGCGTCGCCTTTTTTGCCGAGCTTCGCCAACGCAGCTTCACGCGAGAGCTTGTCGAACGCGGCGTTGCGCTCGCCTTTCTCGGTGACGCGCATCGCTTTGGCGACTTCCTTCTGGAAGTTCTTGCGCACCCACGCATCGAGCGCTGCGTCGGTCTTGAGCAGCGGATACTCGCGCTTCGCTTTCCCGACTTTCTTCGCGAGCTGATCGATCGCTTTGACGATCTTCTTGATCTCAACGTGCGCGAACGCGACCGCTTCGAGGAAGACTTCCTCGGAGATCTCCTTGGCGCCGCCTTCGACCATCATCACGGCGTCCGAGGTGCCGGCGACGACGATCTCCATCCCGCCGGTCTCGTACTGTTCGAGCGTCGGGTTGGTGATGTAGCCGCCGTTCTCGTCACGTCCGACGCGGACCGCGGCGACGTTCTTGTGGAACGGGATGTCGCTGACCGCGAGCGCGGCGCCGGCCGCGCAGACCGCGATCACGTCGCTGTCCAGGCCGGGATCGGTCGAGAGGACCGTCGCGATGATCTGGATGTCGTTGCGGAAGCCGTCGGGGAACAACGGGCGCAGCGGGCGATCGATCTGCCGCGCGCTGAGCACGCCGTGCTCGGTGGGCCGGCCTTCGCGTTTTATGTAGCCGCCCGGGATCTTGCCCGCAGCATACATCTTCTCTTCGTAGTCGCAGGTGAGGGGGAAGAAGTCGATCCCCTCGCGAGGTTTCTCTGACGCCGTGGCGGCGCACAGAACGACGATTTGATCGCCGTAGCGAACGAGAGCGCTGCCGTTTGCTTGCTTCGCAAGCTCGCCCGTCTCAATGACGAGCTCCCGGCCACCGATCTCGAGCGAGACGGATTCTGGCACTGGTACTCCTAGTTTCTGTTCTTTTGCTGTTCGTTCGTTATATGTGAACGGGCTCGGGTTCGTCGGATTTGAGAAGTCCGCCTTCGCATCAGCCGTCCGTCGGTTCGCTCTGGAGAGCGGCACGATCGCCAGCGAATGGGTGTCGGACTCGTAGGCCCCCTCCTCCACCCTCTAGGGGTGGACAGGGTGCGGGGGGGGTGAAATATGATACGACCGTGTTCAGGCTGACGACCCCCGACGGTTTTGTCCTCGAGTTCGACCGGGAGAGCGATCTCAGGAGCGCTCTCGGGTGGTTGCGCGAGAAGGCCACGGCGGCCGCGACGGAGCGGCGCGCGTCGCGCGCGGCCGAGAAACGGGATGCAGACGCATCGGTCGGCGCCACCGTCGGCGAGATCATCAAGCGGTTCGGTCGGACTGACGGCCAGCGTCGGTTACTTCAGGCCCTCATCGAGGCCGACGGGCCCGGTCTCGGGTGAACAACTCGCCAGCGATATCGAGATGGACCGCAACAAGATGCTCGGAACGCTCGGAGCGATCTACGCCAACGCCGCGGACTTGGCGGTTCCACCGAACCGATTGGTCCGTCGAGAGGAGCGCCGCGGTGCGTCCGGTCGCCGTACGTATCGCTACGCCGCCGGCCCATTACTCCGAGGCGAATCAGAGTAATGGCGCGGATCGTCATAACGCCCGCCGCGGAGCGGCAGCTTCGAAAACTGCCGCGGGAATTGCAGGTTCGAACGGCCGACGTGCTGCGTCGGCTCTCCGCAGACGACGACACGCTCGATCGAAAACGTCTTCGCGACCGGCCGGAGATCAGGGTGCGCAGCGGGGATCTGCGTGTGTTTTACGTCCGAGACGGTGCGATCGTCCGCATTACGCGGATCGCCGACCGCGGTGACGCCTATCGCCGTTAGAGGTCGAGGTCAACCAGAACGTCGCGTGCAGGCCGCCCAAGACGGGCGCGCGCCTCTCGAAGGCCGTCGTCGAGTTCGAGCCGCTCGTCGGGCGTGAGTGGCTCGTCGTCCGGCGCAGCGACGACTTCAACGATCAGCGCCGCAACGGAATCGAGCTGTTCTTCAGGGAGCTCGTCGATCAGCGCGTGGACATCCTGGCGCGTCATAGAGAGGTATACTTCCCGCCCCCTTCGGTTGACGCCTGGCAATGAAAACACCGGCGGGTTGTCCGCCGGCGTTCTGGAGGCTGTGGTCGGGTCGTCTACTTGCGCAGGCCGAGCTCGCCGATGAGCTTGCGGTAGCGCTCGAGGTCCTTGTTCTGCAAGTAGACGAGCAGGCGCCGGCGCTGACCGACCTGCATCAGCAGGCCGCGGCGGCTGTGGTGGTCCTTCTTGTGGACCTTGAGGTGCTCGTTGAGCTGGTTGATCGACGCGGTCAGAATTGCGATCTGGACGTCGGCCGAGCCGGTGTCGTTGGGGCCGCGGCCGTACTTGGTCGCGAGGCCCGCCTTTTCGTCTTTGGTCAGGGGCACGGGGTGACTGTCTCCTTTTCAGACTCGCGCGTCTGCAGACTCCGTGGGTCCGCGGCGGCGACCGACGGATCATACCAAATCCGGGCTAGCCAGTCAAAAAGGAGACGCCGGGCTCAGATGTCGGCGGGCTCGTTCTCCTGGACCATCGCGAGCTTGATCGCTTCACGGAGCGCCTCCAGCTCGGGCGGCAGACTGGTCGTCGCCTGACCGAGCGCTTCGATCGCGGTGAGCACGCGCCGCGCTTCGGCCCGGTCGAACGGGACGTAGAGCGTGCGTGCCAGTTCTTCATCGAGGCGCTCGAGCGCGCGCTTCGCCATGTTGGCCTGACCGAACGAGTACGCGTGATGACTCGCGTTGCCGAGCAGCTTCAACTCCGACTCCAGCCAGTCGCGATAATCTTTGAGCAAGACGTCCTCCTATGGGCGCGGAACCCCCTTCGACAAGCTCAGGATGACAGACTTTCGCTTCGATACGGACGGGTTCGTTACGGTGGCGCGCGTCGCCGACGTCGCACCGGGAACCGCGACGACCGTCGTCGTCGACCGGCGAGAGATCGCGTTGTTCAACGCCGGCGGAACGTTCTATGCCCTGGAAAACACGTGCCCGCATCAGGGCGGTCCGCTGGCGGAGGGCTGGATCGCAGGGCGGACCGTCACCTGTCCGTGGCACGCCTGGTGTTTCGACCTGGCGAGCGGCAAGATGACGCTCGGCGACTACGCGTCGGTCGAGACATTCGAGGTGCGGGTCGTGGGAGACCAGGTGCAGGTCAGCCGCACGCCGCGCCCGGCGTAGCCCGCGAACGCGTGCCGACCGGAACCGAGAGGCGCAGCGTCACCGAGGCCGGCGGCCCGAGCCGGTCGACGCTGGTGAGGTAGACGCGGTCGGCGAGGTTGTCGACCGCGAGCGAGAGTGCATCGCCGTGCGCGTCGCGCAGCGTCAGCCGGCCGCCGATCAGCAGCGCCGAGCCGAGCGGCTGACGTTCGAGATCGTCGGCGAACGTCGGACCGCTGTACGAGAGCTCCAGCGAACCGGTCAGCGCGCGCACCGTGCGCTCGACGCCGAGCGACGCCGCCGAGTCCGGGACGAGTGCGAGCCGCTTGCCGACCTGCGCGGGAGCGGCGGAGACGACGCGCGCGTGCTGCGCGATCCCGAACGCGCGCACGCGCCCGCACGGTGAGGGCCGGTCGTACTCGCCGGTGAACGCATCGCTCGCCGTGCGGCCGAAGTTCGCGCGCTGCTGCACGGTCGGCGAGATCGTTTGAAAACCGATCGCGTTCGCGATGCGCGTCCCGGTATAGTCGAGCGCGAACCGCCCCGCGGTGCTCGCGAGGTCGAGCCCGAGCTGCGCCGAGCGGCTGCGCTCGGGGACCAGCGCGGCGTTGCTCTGCTCGAGCACGGTGCCGATACGGAAGCTGCGCACCAGCTCGTTGAGATACGGCGCGCGCAATCCGGTGCCGTATGCCGCGCGCAGCGCGAGCGCCGGTGAGAGATCGTAGCGGAGCGCGAGCCGCGGCGAGATCGCGGCCGCCGTGCGATCGCCGAGCGCTTCGGTGCGGACCGTGTCGTAACGCGCGCCGAGGATCGCGCCGAGCCGGCCTTGCGTCACCGCCTGCACGGCGAAGCCGTCGAGCTGCTGCGTCCCCGCGACGTCGCTCTGCACGACGTTCGCCGGCGTGAGCTGATCGCTGCGGCCGCTGACGGCGTGATGGTCGAGCAGCACCGTCAGCGCAGTGGTTCCGTCGCCGGCACGGTCGAGCGGGATCGACCAGCGCGCGCGGATGCCGGCGTCCGAGGTCGGCACGTGCTGCGTGTAGAGCTGCTGGCCCGGCGCCGACGGAAAACGGTCGGCGAGATTCACGACCGTCGTCGCGCGCGCGTACGCGGTGACGTCGAGCGCTTCGCGCCGCACGTCCGTCCAGCTGAGCGCGAGCTGGCGCACCGATCGCGAGAACCCGGCGAACGGGCGGCCGTCTTCCTGCGCGTCATCCGCGACCAGCGCGTCGAGCCGGACGGCGCTCCGAACGTCGCCGGCACGCAGCAGCACGTGCATGACGTCCGCCGTCGAGCGCGCGCTGCGGTCGACCGGTGAGGTCTGGTCGGGCGGGAGGTCGCCGTACGCCAAGCGCCGCGTCGACGCGTACACCAGCGCGTCCACCGCGCCGACCCGGTGGTCGCCGGCGAACGCCGCGCTGCCGCGGTCGATCCCGCCGGCACTCACCGCGAACGACTCGTTCGGCGAGCCTGGGCGCAGCGTCGTAAGCGAGAGCGCGCCGCCGATCGCACCCGATCCGTAGAGCGCCGAGCCGGGGCCGCGCAGCAGCTCCGCGCGCTCGACCTCGCCGGGCGGCAGCGCGTTCCAGTCGACCTGTCCGCCGAATCCGTCCTGCGCCGGGACACCGTCGACGAACAGCGTGCCGCGATCGCTCCCCGCGCCGGCGAACGAGAGCCGCAACTGACCGTAGTTCGTGAACGGCGCGTTGCTGCGATCGCGGTCGAAGCCGGCGAGCGCGCGCAGCACCTGGTCGAGCGACTGCGCCGGCGAAGCGTGCAGCGTACGCGCGTCGAGCACGGACGCCGCTTGCGGCGCACGGTGCAGCGACTGCGGGCTCCCGCTCACGACGGTGACGCTGCCGATCGGCGCCGGCGCGCTCGGGCTCGGCGCCGGTGACGGCGAAGCGTTCGCCGCGACGACCGCAACGGCGAGGACGACGCTTGCGATCACGGCGATTCGCTACGCGAGCGCATCGCGCAGCTCGCCGACCGTGCGCGAACCCGTCGCGAACAACGCGATCCGCAGGGCGCTGACCAGCTCGTCGATCAATGCGGCGACTGCGGCCTCGGATTCGTCGGCGGCGCGCAGGAACGGGAGCGCGAGCCCGGCCAGATCGGCGCCCAGCGCGAGCGCCTTCGCGACCTGCACGCCGTCGCGAATGCCGCCGCTGGCGATCAGCGGCACGTGCGGCAGCGCGGCGCGCAGCGCGGCGGTTCCGCGCGGCGTGGCGTAGCCCCAGTCGCCGAACGCCTCGGCGATCCGTTCGCGTGCGGGATCGCCCGAGCGCTTCCCCTCGACCCGTGCCCACGACGTCCCGCCGGCGCCGGCGACGTCGATCGCGGCGACGCCGCAATCGACCAGCCGCGCCGCGGTCGAGGGAGCGATCCCGGAGCCGACGCTCTTCGCGATCACCGGAACGTCGAGCGCGGCGCACAGCGCCGCGATCCTCGGTTCCAGCGAGCGGAAGTTGGTGTCGCCGCCGGATTGCAGCGCTTCCTGCAGCGGGTTCAGGTGCAGGTAGAGCCCGTTCGCGCCGAGCGTCTCCACCAAGCGGCGCGCGTCTTCGCTGCGCACCCCGTAGTTCAACTGGACCGCACCGAGGTTCGCGAACAGAACGACCTTGGGCGCGACGGAACGGACGTCGAACGTTTCGCGCAGGCGCTCGTCTTCGAGCATCGCGCGCCCGCTGCCGAGCGCGAACGCGATCCCGGCCGCCTCGGCGCCGCGTGCCAAGCGGCGGTTGATCTCCCCGGCGCGTGCGGTCCCGCCGGTCATCGACGAGATCAGGAGCGGTGCGCGCAGCGGCTGGCCCAGGAACGCCGTCGAGACGTCGACGTCGGCGAGCGCGATCTCGGGGAGCGCCTCGTGGCGCAGCCGGACTGCTTCCCAGCCCGCGTCGAGGCGCGAGGCGACATCCTCGTCGAGGCAGACGTCGAGGTGGCGCGATTTGCGCTGTTCGGTCGATTCCGCCATGCGTGCGAGAGGCGTCCGCGCCGCGCCCGGCGATCACCTTCCGCATGGACGTTGTGGAGCCGGCATACGACGGCGCGACCGGGACCGCCGGCGGCCGCGCGTTCGGCGCCGCGCTGCTGGGCCTCGCGGCGGCGAAAGAGCTCGACCCGGCCGGCCTGGCCGCCGCCGCGGAGATCGATCCCGGGCTGCTCGCGCGCGCGGTCGCCGGCGAGGCGCGGCTCGCCGTCCCAGCCCTGGCGCGCCTAGCGCGGGCGCTGCGGCTGCGGCCGATCGGCTTCCTCCAGCAGACGGGCCTGCTCGGCCTTGAGGTCTATGCCGGCGGGCTCGACCCGCTCTACTTCTTACCGGACGGACAGATCCGGTACGACGCCCGCATCTACATGCGCGAGATCAACCCGCGCCACGCCGTCCCCGAGGGCGACATGACGAAGCGGAACCCGGTCCTGAAGGCGCTCACCGACGATACGGTGATCGACCCGCTCGGCAAGCTGGAGATCGAGCTCGCCTACCTGCTCCGGGCGGCCGTCCAGAACACCGCCGGCACGCTCTAGCCCGCCGCTGCTACGGAGGCGCGATGCCTGCGGGGTGAGAACGCCCGATCCCTTATGGAGATCGAAGGTAAGCGCATCGCCGCCCTGGTCGGAGACGGCTTCGAAGAATCAGAACTGCTGGAGCCGCGCCGCGCGCTCGAAGAAGCCGGCGCGATCGTGACCATCGTCGGCGTCGAGGACCGCGCGCTGCAGAAGGTGCGCGGCAAACGCGGGCTCGACGAAGGCCAGAGCGTGAAGGCCGAAGAGCTGGTCGCCGACGTGACCGCCGACGATTTCGACGCGCTGCTGATCCCGGGCGGACAGTCGCCCGACCACATCCGCACCAACAAAGACGTGCAGCGCTTCGTGCGCGAGTTCGACATGGCGAAGAAGCCGATGTTCGTGATCTGCCACGGCCCGCAAGTGCTGATCTCGGCACAGCTCGTGCGCGGCCGCACGCTGACCGGCTTCGCCTCGATCGCCGACGACATCCGCAACGCCGGCGGCCTCTACCGCGATCAGCCCGTCGTCCAGGACGGCAACTGGGTGACCTCGCGCAACCCCGGCGACCTGCTCCTCTTCAACCGCGCGATCATCGAAAAGCTCGCCGTCCAAAACGCCCCGGTGTAGTTCTCACTCCACCGGCGAGAGGCGGGGGTTCCGGCGTTCGGGGCGGCCGACTTTGTGGCATTCGCGCCAGCCGCCCCCGTCGTCGAGTGCGACGATGTCGGCGGTGAAATCGAACGCGCCGGCGCCTTTGAAGAAGGCGCTGCCGACGGCGTAGGCGTCGGTCGGGACCCGGTCCTCCTCGAACCGGCGAATGCGCTCGGCATCGAAGCCTCCGCTGACGACGATCTTCACGTGCTGGAAGCCTTCCGCATCGAGCGCGCTCCGCACGTTGTGCACGAGCTGCGCGTTGACGCCGGTCGGCTTGAACGTCCCCATCTGCGGGATCACGCTCTTGTCGACCAGCGTGCCCGAAGTGTCGAGCCGCACGCCCCACAGCCGGTCGCCGAGCGCGCGCGCGACCGCGAGCGACGTGCCGGCGCAGTCGTTGTCGAAGTCGACCAGCGCGATGACGTTCACCGAGGCGTCGATGTACTGCGCGAACTTCTGTGTCGCGCGCACCGTGTCGCCGCCGTACGCCGCGATCAGCGCGTGTGGCACCGTCCCCATCCCGCGCGACCCCCACCACTCGGCGTTCGCGTCGGTCGAGACGCCGAGTGCGCCGGAGATGTAGGCCGCGTAGCCGTCGCCTGTCTGCACCAGATGGTGGTCGAAGCGGGCCGGAAAGAACAGCACTTCCTTGCCGCCGGCGGCGTCGACGATCGCGCGCGCGTTGGTCGCGATCCGCGAGCGGCGCGCGAGGACGCCGAGATACGGTGTCTCGAGGTGCGCGAAGAGCGCGTAGTCGCCTTCGATCGTCATCACCGTCTCGAACGGCTCGACCGGATCACCGTCGTACAGCGCCCGCACGGTCAGCCGGTCCCAGCCCTCGCTCCACGAGCCGTCCGGCGCGTGGCGCCCGCTGCACAGCTTGAGGATCGCGATCGCCTCGTCGATCCCGCACAGCACCGCCTGATTCCGCTGGAACACTTGCATCCGCACGCGCGGATGGTAGGCGTCCTTTTCGAGGATCTCGCGCGCCCGCTTGAAGTAGACGTCCGAGTAGTAGCCCTCGCGCATCTTCTCGACCGGCAGGTTGAGGATCGCCGGGTCGAGACGACGCCGCTCGGTGGTGAGCATGGGACGCCCCTACGCGGGCGTGGAACGAAGTCCTCGTCCTATGCCGACCCCGACCAACCGCGAGATCGCGGACCGCTTGCGCGAGATTCGCACGCTCATGGAGTTCGCGGGCGAGGCGTTCTTCAAGTTCATGGCCTACGAGCGCGCCGCCGAGACGCTGGAGAATGCGGCCCCGCTCGGGGCCGGGGTCGACCTCGAGCGGCTCACGGAGCTGCCCGGGGTCGGCAAGAGCATCGCCGGGCGGATCGCGACGATCGCCCAGACCGGCACCGACCCGTACTTGGAAGAGCTGCGTGCGCGCTATCCATCGACGCTCCTGGAGCTGCTCGGCGTCCAAGGTGTCGGGATGAAGACCGCGCAGCAGCTTTTCGAGAAGCTCGGGATCGCCTCGCTCGCCGATCTCGAGCGCGCGCTCGATCAGGGAGCGCTCGCCGATCTCCCGCGGCTGGGGCCGAAGTCGATCGAGAACATTCGCCGCGGCGTGCTCGCGTACAAGGGCCGCACGCGCCGGACCCCGCTTGGGGTCGCGCTCCCGATCGCGCGCGAGGTCATCGCGTTTCTGCAGACGACGACCGACGCGCAGGACCTTACCGCGGCGGGGAGCGTGCGGCGGCAAGAGCCGACCGTCGGCGACGTCGACATCATCTGCACCTCGGCGAACGCAGAGCAGGTCGTCGCGGCGTTCACCGCGTGGGAGCGCGCCGAGGCCGTGCTCGCCGAAGGTCCGACCAAGGCCAGCATCTGGCTCGCCGGCGGATTGCAGATCGACCTGCGCGTCCTGCCCCCGCACCTGTACGGCAACTTGCTGCAGCACTTCACCGGCTCGCGCGAGCACAACATCCAGTTTCGCGAGCTCGCGGTGCGCAGAAACCTGCGCGTGAGCGAGAACGGCATCGTCGACCTCACCGACGGCCGCACGATCGTCTGCCGCACCGAGGCCGAGGTCTATGCGGCGCTCGGGATGAGCTACATCCCGCCCGAGATGCGGCTCGGCGTCGGCGAGATCGACGCGGCCCGCGACGGCACGCTGCCGCGCGTCGTCGAGCTCGGCGATCTGCGAGGCGACTTCCACATGCACTCGACATTTTCGGATGGCCGCGACACGCTGGACGCGATGATCGCCGCGTGCGCCGCGCGCGGCTATGCGTACCACGCGATCAGCGACCACTCGTGGGGCCGCGGCCGGATCGGGATGGATCTCGACGACATGCGAGCGCAGCGCGCCCGCGTGCGCGAGCTCGGCGAGCGCCACGGCGTCCGCACGCTGTGCTCGAGCGAGGTCGACATCCGCGCGGACGGCAGCCTCGACTACGACGATGCGATTCTGGCCGAACTCGACATGGTCGTCGCGTCGGTGCATTCGGCGTTCAACCAGTCACGTGACGAGATGACCGCCCGGTTGCTGCGCGCGATCGAGAGCCCGTACGTGAACGTCATCGGCCATCCCACCGGGCGCAACGTCGAGACGTTCGCGGGCTATGACTTCGACCACGACGCCGTGTTCGCGGCGGCCGCCCGGACCGGGACCGCGCTCGAGATCGACGGGCAGCCGACCCGGCTCGACCTGCCCAACCCGCTGGTGCGGCGCGCCAAAGCGTTCGGCGTGACGTTCACCTGCGACTCCGACGCGCACGCCGTCGGCCAGCTCGACTACGCCGGCTACGCGGTCGGACAGGCGCGCCGCGGCTGGGTCACCGCGGCCGAGGTCCTCAACGCGCGCCCGCTGGAGGAAGTCCTCGCGTTCATCGAGGCGAAACGAACGCGCAGCGCTCATGCTCACGACGCCGTCTGAGGACCTGCGGCTCGCCGCCCTCTACGAGTACGAGCTCCTCGACACACCCGGCGAGGATATCTTCGACGCGTTCACGCGGCTCGCGGCGCAGCTCTGCGACGCGCCGATCGCGCTGCTCGGTCTCATCGACCGCGACCGCGAGTGGTTCAAGTCGACGGTCGGACTCGATCTGCGCGAGCTGCCGCGCGAGGATGCGTTCTGCACGGAGACGATCGAGCAGGGCGAGCTCTTCGAGGTCGCCGACGCGAGCGCCGATCCGCGCTTCGCCCGGAATCCGCTGGTCACCGGCGAGCCCCGGGTCCGGTTCTACGCGGGCTATCCGCTGCGCACCAGCGAGGGGCACGCGGTGGGCGCGCTGTGCGTCCTCGACCGGCGCCCCCGCACGCTGAGCGAGGGACAGCGCACCGCGCTGGCGGCGATCGGGGCCGCGGTCGTCGAAGCGATGGAAGCGCGGCGCTTGCTGCTGCGGCTTTTCGATAGCTCGCAGTCGGAGCTGTACCAAGTCGATCTGGCCGCGCAGCGCGTCCTGTTCGCGAGCGACGCCGCGTGCCGCAACCTCGGCTACACCAGCGAAGAGATTCGGCACATCCCGCTCGACGTGCTGCTGCCGGCGCTCGCGAAAGAGGGGCGGCTCGACGAACGGCTCGAGGAGCTGCGAGCGCATCCCGGACGCCGGCTCACGCTGCGCACGGCGGCCCGCCGCAAAGACGGTTCCGTCTATCCGACCGAGCTGCGCGTCGAGCTCGTCCCGACGCGCAAACGCGAGATCGCGCTGGTGGTCGCGACCGATCTGACAGAGAGCGAGCGCGCGCAGCAGCGAATCAACCTGCTTTCGGCGGCGATCGAAGTCGCGCAGGATCCGATCATCTTGGCCAAGCCCGGCGCGTCGGCGGAGGACGCGTCGACGATCGTCTACGCGAACGAAGCGTTCGTGCGGATGAAGGGCGCGACGCGTCCCGACCAGATCATCGGACACCGTACCGACGAGTTCTTCGGCCCCAAGACCGACCGTTCGCAGCTCGTCGCGATGCGCGAGGACGTCGCCGCCGGGCGAGCCGCGCGGGCCGACTACATCTCGTACCGCATCGACGGCACGCATTACCACACCGAAGCAACGGCCCGTCCGCTGCTCGACGAGTCGGGGACGATGACGCACTTCGTGATGGTGCAGCGCGACGTCACCGAACAGGTGCTGCGCGGCGTGCAGCTCACGATGCAGAACGAGCGGCTGACCGCGATCACCTCGATCGCGCGCACGCTCTTCGCTTCGCTCGAGCCGAGCCTGCTCGTCGAAGCGCTGCTCTCCGGCGTGCACGAGCTGGTCGACGGCCGCG
>Ga0075522_10001683_pt1 | contig 16690 bp, 7 predicted proteins | sample NGEPerA_FD_74796 | JGI IMG/M metagenome (GOLD analysis project Ga0075522, IMG submission 74796) | Arctic peat soil microbial communities from the Barrow Environmental Observatory site, Barrow, Alaska, USA - NGEE PermafrostL2-A | ecosystem: Environmental > Terrestrial > Soil > Wetlands > Peat ... | reverse complement strand
GTTTTCAATAATTCCTTTATTTCAACAGGCTGCTAACGGCCGATTTTAACAACGGCAGTATCGCGATCCAGGGCTCCAGCGGGAACCTCATCGGCGGCGACACGCCCGGGGCTGGCAACGTGATTGTCGGAAAAGGCATCGCTGCCCTCTCGATCTTGGAAGGTGCGAACAACGTCATCCAGGGCAACTTCATCGGCACCGACGCCACGGGCATGAACGCCCTGTCTTTGAACAACGGCAGCCTGACCATCGGCGTCCTGGTCGGCGCCATCACCCCAGCGTCAACCAACAACCTGATCGGCGGCCCCACCGCCTCTGCGCACAATGTTATTGCCGGCATGACGAGCGATGGGGTCCAGCTCAACGGCCTGCTTACCAGCAACAACGTCGTGCAAGGGAATTACCTTGGCGTGGGTGCGGACGGCGTGAAGGCGATCGGAAACGCATATAGCGGGGTGGACTGTTACGGTTCGATCAGCAACTTAATTTCGGGCAACATCATCGGGAACAATGGCAGCGCTGGCATATCCGGCGTCTATCTGTACTATTCGACGAATAACCTTGTCATAAGCAACTCGATTTATTCCAACCAAGTGTATGGGGTTAATATGATTGCAGGACCGAACGTTATTTCGCAAAACTCAATATTCGATAATGGAGGGCTGGGAATCGGCAACGGTGGCGCGTCCTCGCAAACCAGCAATATCCCTGGACAACATCATCATTTCCCAATCATTACTAATGCGACGAGCGATGGAGTGATGACCATGGTGGCCGGCGTCTTGACGAATGACACGCCGAACACAACGTTCACACTCGAATTCTTCAACAGCCCTACCGCTGACCCTTCGGGTTTTGGTGAAGGGAAAACTTTCCTCGGTTCAACCAACATTATCACGGACATCAATGGCAACGCGGGTTTCGCGGCAACTTTGCCTGTTAGCACACCTGCTGGCTATGTCATCACTGCGACATCTACCGGCCCTGGATCATATCCAGAGTCCAGTGTGTTTTGCGAGGCATTCTTCGATGAGTCCGCAAATCCCTGCCCGCCGATTACAGTCCATGCGTATGAAGCGAATGGAAGGGTAGATATAGGTCCGGCGCCTTTCCAAGGTATCGTCGGGCAGCGCTTGGCGTTAGACTTCTTTGTGGAGGGACCGTCCGGAGACGACATTACGGTTACTTTTTCTGGCGAGCCACCACCCGGCATGGAAGCGGCCGCAATCGCGGATGACTATTCAGGAATTTGCAAGGAAACTGGAACCTATAAGTTCACCGTCAACGCCGTCGATAACAACTATCCAAGTTGCCCAGGAACCACGGTAACTTTCACTTTCATCATCACGGATCCATCTTTGTTTCCTATAATCAGCCAGGCCTCAAGCCAGGCCAACACGCCATTCGCCGGCAACGATCTTCACCCGATCAGCACCTTCACGGGGGAACTCTACGACTTCCTGCCGCCGGACCTTCATCTCAGCGGGCCGATGCCTTTGACCCTCCAGAGGTATTATGCCGCGTTCCTAAAGAAGGACGGCCTTATCGCCGGCGCGCTGGGTGACAATTGGCTTCACAATTTCGAAATGAAGCTGACCGTTACGTCCTCCAACACGGTCAATCTGGTCAATAATCTCGGGCGCTTCATTCAATTCACGAACATTAGTGGCGCCTTCGCCCTAACCAGCCAGCCGGATGTCCCATTTCAGCTTACAAGTAACGGGAGCAATTACATCCTCGGCGATCCGCGTTCCCAAATGATTTATACCTTTGATAGCACCGGCAAGTTGACCACCATCGCCGATGGACATGGCAACGCGCAAACGTTGAGTTATATCGGCAGTCAATTGGCCAGTGTAACCGACGGGTTAGGCCGCACGCTGACGTTCCAATACGGCAGCAGCGGTTTTCTTACCAATGTGACGGATGGCGTGCGGTCGGTCGCGTTCACCCAAACCGGAAACAACCTGACGAGCGTCGCCGATTCCATCGGCTTCGTGACGACTTATACTTATGACACAAACAATCCTATTCCGGGATTGATGACTGCGGCGGCGGAGCCGCAAGGAAACTTTCCTTATACCCAGGTGTTCAACGCGAGCGGCCAAGTCATTTCACAGACTGAAGCGGGCGCTAATACTACGACCATCAATTACTCAAATCTCACCACCACGCTCACTGACCCGCTGGGAAACACCCGGACCGACGCCCACACCGAGCTGGGAGAACTTGCAAGCTTCACTGACGAGATCGGTCAAACAATTCTCACTGGCTCGGATGATCATGGACGACGAAATGCGATCGTGGATCGTCTGGGAAATACCACCACGCTGGGCTATGACGCTCCAAGCGGCAAACCCTCCGCCCTCACCAATGCCGATGGCACGGTGACACGGTTCAATTACTCCGCTCGCACGAACAGCGGCGTCGTCCTTTACGATTTGAGTCAGACCATTTACCCCGACGGCGCCATGGAATCATTCACCTACGACGCGAGCGGCAACGTGCTCACTCGCACCGACCGTGCCAGCCAGATGTTTTTCTTCAGCTACAACAACCGAGGCCAGATGCTCACCGCGACCAACCCGCTTGGCGGGGTCATTACTGCCACCTACGACTCTGCAGGCCGCCTCGCGTCACGGATGGATACAGATACCGGCCTGACCACCTTCCAATACGATTCCCTCAACCGTTTGACCAACGTCATTCATCCCGACGGCGCCACCCTCCAAGCCGCCTTCGACGCCAATGACCGGTTGCTTACACTTAAGGATGAACGGGGCAATACGACCGGCTTTGCCTATGACCAGAACAACCGCCTGATTTCCACGACCGACGCCAACTTGCAGGTCACGCATTTTGCTTATGACAGCCGGGACCGGCTGGTGCAGGCCACCGACCGGCTGGGCCACAGCCTCGGCTTCAGTTATGACACCCTCGACCATGTCGCCACCGTGACCAATCGCAATGGCAACGTGACGACTTTTACTTACGACTCGCGGCGGCGACTGGCTTCCCTAACCGACCCGGGCGGCAAAATATGGAGCTTTGGCTACGACAACGAAGCCATCCCGGCCTCGTCCACCAATCCGCTGGGTCAGAAAGATTCGCAACGTGTCAATCTGCTCGGTTATTCCGTCGCCTTCACCAACGCGCTCGGCCAGGTGTCGAGCGTGGCGCGCGATTCCATGGAGCGGACCACCAACGCCGTGGATGAAATCAGCCGCACCAACAGTTTTGGCTACGAAACGCGGGGACTGCTGGCCAACACAACCGCTCCGCTCATCGGCACGGCCACTTATCAGCGCAATAATCTTGGACTTTTGAGCGCGATCACCGGACTGAACGGCGAGCTGTGGAACTTCACCTACACGCCCATGGGCCGGTTGCAATCACTGGCCGATCCATTGAGTCGAACGAACCTTTACAGCTATGACGATCGCGGACGACTCCAGCGAGTTGTTTTTGCGGACGGTATTGTCCGCTCCAACAGTTACGATCCGGCCAGCAATCCAACGCGGCGGCAATACAGCGGCGGCCCCGACCTGCAATTCACCTACGATTCGCTGAACCGACTGGCCTCGGCGAACGATCTTTCCTTTGCGTATGACCCCGAACGCCGCATCACCAACACGGTCAGCAGCGGAGTCAACCAGGGCGCGGCTTATGACGCGGACGGACGGCTCACAAGCGTTACTTATCAAAATGGCGCGTTCACGGTCAACTACGCCTACGACAACCGCGACCGGCTCACGCAAGCCAGCGACACGCTCACCGGGACGCAAATCAATTTCAATTACGACGACGCGGGGCGGCTCACCGGCATCACCCGGCCCAATGGCGTGAACGGCACTTACACTTACGACGCGGCGGGCCGGCTGACGCGAATTCAGGAAGGCTCCATCATTGACATTCAATACACAGTTGACGCCGCCAGCCAGATTGTCGCGGCGAACTTCACCGCGCCATTGGACCCGGCAACGCTTCTCGCGCCGACTCTTTCCGCCTTCGCCTATGACCCCGCGCATCAAATTATCAACTCCGGCTTTGCCTTCGACGCGCGCGGACGGCAAACGGCTTCGCCCGGCCACTCGTATCAATGGGACGGCGCCTCACGGCTGGTCGGGATTGACGGCGTGGCGCTGGCTTACAACGGCGCGAACGACCTTGAGACGCGCACGACCGGCGGCGTCACCACGCGGTTCTTCTACAATCACGCGCTTGGCTTGACCCCGATCATGGCCGAAAGAAACGAGAGCACGCTCCAGATTCAGCGTTATTACGTTTGGACGCCCGGCGGCCGGCTGCTTTATCTGATTGATGCAACAAGTGGCAACGCCGTCCGCTTTTTCCATTTCGACCGCGTCGGTTCCACGCTGGCGCTCACGTCCGCCGCCGGCGCGGTGACCGATGCCTACGCCTACTCGCCCTACGGCGTGCTGCTGGGCCACACGGGAACAAGCCCGCAACTGTTCACTTACGTGGGTGAGTTTGGTGTGCGCAGCGAAGCGGCGGCGAACTTATACCACATGCGGGCGCGTTATTATGATCCAGTGAGCGCGAGATTTCTGACGCGCGATTCTGTCTGGCCTAGATTGGCTGACAACCGCACGCTCGATCCCTACAATTACGCGAGCGAAAGCCCTATTTTGTTCATTGATCCGCTGGGGCAGTTACCCTCTGCCATGCTTTCAGGAATCGCCGATGAGGATATTTTGTGCAATTTAGAACGCTCAGGCCCCCATAGCATAGCCGGCTTCACGTTGGCCGGAGACCGACCAGGAATTCGACAACCGGCATTACTCATCGACGGTGCCTCGACCATCACCGGGAATTTCGGTCATGGGGTCGAGATTGCTGACCCAACATTCTTTTATTCTGGAGATTTTCATACGACAAGCCAGGGGTTTAACCCAGGAGGAACGATGTTTGCCGGCGTCCCGGTCCTCTTCCCGCCTATTACACTGCCGCGTTCGGGAGCCGCCGACACCACCGATCATTCCGAACTTGTCCTTTCCGCACTCTACTTCAATCCGGTGAGCCTCAGTATTCCGCAAACGGGGCCGGGTAATTCCGATCCGTTTGGCACCGGTAGTCAAAATGGATCCTGCTCATTGAATTATTACGGTGCCGGCGCACCTTCACCAATTAACGCCCAACCAGGAGTCGGCATACCGTTGGGAGCCGGTGCTGTAAGTGGGGAATCTTCGGATGAGACTTGCTTCGCCCGGGGATTCTTTGGTCTCCCAGCACGATATGGTGTGGCGGACTTTACTAGTGACCCGGAGGATTTCAAGCTGGCGCAGCCGGTCGGTCTGGCTGCAATCTTCAATGGTCAGCAGCACCGGTATTTTTGGCATTGAACCAACTTACGTTTATGAAATCATCCTCCTCTTTTCTTGTTCGTGCGCTCTTGCTTTTGCCTTTCGCGCTGCTTGTTTGGAACGGGGCGGCCGTCGCCTCGACCATTACTTACACCTACGACCCCGCAGGCCGCATCGTGGCTGCGGACTACGGCTCCGGCAAATCCACCAGCTACGCCTACGACAACGCGGGCAACCTGTTGCAAAACTCCCAGCCCACGCCCGGCATCACTGTCGTCAGCCTCATCGGCAACCAACTCACCCTGTCCTGGCCGGCCAACCCCGGCGGATTCGTCTTGCAAAGCGCCAGTTCCATCAACCCGGTCGCCCAATGGAACATCGTCAGCGTCACCAACACGCCATCGGGCAATCTCAACTCCCGTCACCCTAACCGTCAACGCCACCACCTTCTACCGCTTGAAGAATTAGTCGAGAACTGAATCCTGCGCCGCTTTAAACCGCTATTGAGCATGGAATTGAATTATCCACCATCGAAAAAATGGAATGATTCACGGGCGCGTAATTTGCAAGCTGCTAATAATCAATCGCATAGCAAAGTAACGGTGACGAGGGTTCGATTCCCTTCACCCGCTCCAACCTCATTATTTCTATTGCACATCAATGAGTTGTGAAATATAGACATCTGAAAAGCTCACAAAGTAAGAATAAAAGTAAGAATGGCGACTCCTTTTTTTATGCGCAGGATCACCTGAACTGGCCTGTTTTCAGTGGCTTCCAGCGTCACTCGTGATCAGCGAAAGTGAGAATACATTCTCCAATGCGAATCTAAGCCATAATTCCGCCAATTTCACGAGAATCCTCAACATCGCTGGTGTTCTCGATCAATTGAGTTCTCACAATTGCCACCGTTTTTGGCGCTGAGATTATTTTGATGCAACTTTGCGATCCACAGCACATTATCTCACGCCCCTGCATCCACGGTGGGATGTATGGATTGTGTTGATGTGAATCCTGGCTCCATAGTTCAATGCCGCAACCGTGAATGGGTGCTCTTGCCGAGCGACCAGGAAAATCTTTTGTTCTTGCGGCCATTGACCGGCGCGACCGATGAAATCGTCGCCGTCCACAAGGGTCTCACCGATTTGGTTGGCTACTCGTTCCCCGAAGAGCGCGTCAGTTCGGCAAAATTCCCCCCGCCGAACTCCGGCGACCTGTCCAACGTCGCGGGCGCGCACCTGCTCTGGCAGGCGGCGCGGCTCACGTTGCGCGAAGGCGCGACGCCGCTCCGTTCGCTTGGTCGTGTGTCCATCCGCCCGCGCACCTACCAGTTTGTGCCGCTGCTCATGGCCTTGCGCCTCGATACGGTTCGGATGCTCATTGCCGATGATGTTGGCGTCGGCAAAACCGTCGAGGGTCTGCTCATCGTGCGCGAGATGTTGGATCGCGGAGAAATCAAAAGCCTCTGCGTGATTTGCCCGCCTTACCTGTGCGAACAGTGGCAGAAAGAACTCAGTGAAAAGTTCAGCCTTGATGCGGTGATCATCCGCTCTGGCACGGTGAACCAGCTTGAGCGGCGAATACCTCATGGCGGCGGCAGCGTTTACAGCCATTACCCGTTCCAAGTTGTCAGCATTGATTTTGTGAAGGGCGACCGGAAGCGCGACAATTTCATCCAGCATTGCCCCGACTTCGTCATCGTGGACGAGGCGCACGGCGCTGCTTCCGCCAGCGGGGCAAACGCCAACCAGCAGCAACGCCATGCCCTCCTGAAAGACCTCGCGGCCTCGCCGACGCGCCATCTCGTTTTGCTCACGGCCACGCCCCACAGCGGCGTTCCCGAAGCGTTCCGTTCCTTGCTCGCGTTGCTCCGGCCAGAATTTGCCGGCTACGAAATCACCGCGCTCACCGAACCGCAGCGCATCGAACTGGCCCGGCATTTCGTTCAGCGCACGCGCAAGGACATCGAGAAAGATTGGGAAGCTGAACACTGTTTTCCGAAGCGCGTGCCGTCCGACGAGCATTACCGCCTGTCCGACAACTACGGAAAATTATTTCAGGATACCTACGAGTTTTGCACCGAACTCGTCCGCACTGGCCAATCGCTGGACAAACGCCAGCAACGTGTTCGTTATTGGGCCGCGCTCGCGCTGTTGCGCTGTGTCATGTCCAGTCCGGCGGCAGCCATCGCCGCCTTGGATCGCCGCGACAGCGCTCTGGCGCAGACGGAAGATGAAGTGGATTTCAGCCAGAACATTTTTGAGTCTTCCAACGAGCAGACCGATGACAGCCAGCCCACGCCGCCGGTCGAATCGGCGGAACAGACCTTGCCGGAATCCGAGCGTCGCAAACTCCGCGAACTCTCGCGCCTCGCCGCTTCCATTGCCCTCACGCCGGACGACACCAAACTCGCCGGTTGCGCCAAGCTGGTCGCCGGCCTTCTCCGCGAAGGCTTTTATCCCATCGTTTGGTGTCGCTACATCGCCACAGCCGATTATGTCGCCGATGGCTTGCAGCGCGCCTTGAGCCGCGAGTTTGCCGATGTCCGCGTCGCGTCCATCACCGGGATGTTGAGTGACGACGAGCGCCGCGCAAAGGTCGCCGAACTCACGCAAGAAAAACGCCGCGTGTTGGTCGCCACCGATTGCCTCAGCGAAGGCATCAATTTGCAAAACGCCTTCAACGCCGCGCTCCACTACGACCTGCCGTGGAATCCCAATCGCCTTGAACAGCGCGAAGGCCGCGTGGATCGCTACGGCCAGACGTTGTCCAAGACCGTCAAAACCATCCGCTTTTTCAGCCCAGACAATCCCGTGGATGGCGTCGTAATACGTGTCTTGCTCAACAAAGCGCGCGAGATTCATCAGGCCCTTGGCACACACGTCCCCGTTCCCGAAGAGAGCGAGACGGTGACGCAGGCCGTTTTGAAGGCGCTGTTTTTCCGTGGCCGCACCGTGGAGGAAGCCATGCCGCAGATGGAACTTGGCTTGGAAATTCCAGAAGTTGCCGCGTTGCACCGAAGCTGGGACCTCGACGCGGCGCGTGAGAAAGAAAACCGCACCCGCTTCGCCCAGCGCGCCTTGAAGCCCGACGAAGTGCGCCAGGAACTTGAAGCCACCGACGCCGTCCTGGGCGACCCCGATGCCGTCCGGCTGTTTGTCTTGAACGCAGCCCAGCGGCTTGGCTTGCAAATCGCGCCCGACCGCAGACAGAACGTCTTTCGCATCATTGTCAGCCCCGAAGCTCGCGCCAGCTTGCCCACCGCCATCGCCGCCGCGCTCCCGATCATCAAGACCGGCTACTGGTTCGTCAGTTTCGTGTCGCCCACTCCGGAAGGCGCGGAATACTTGGGGCGCAATCATCGTTTTGTCGCCACGCTCGCGCAATTTCTCATGGAAGAGGCGCTCACCAAAGGCGCAGCAGCCCGCGCTTCGCGTTGCGGTGCAATGCGCACCCGCGCCGTCTCCCGGTTGACCAATCTATATTTGCTGCGATTGCGTTTTCTCATCGAGCAACCCGACCACACACCGATGCTCGCCGAGGAAGTGCTGGTCATTGGCCACAGCGGCACCTCGGACAAACCCGTTTGGCTGGCCGGTGACGAAGTCCTCACGCTCCTCGAAAAAGCGCACGCCGACGCCAACATCGGCGATGTGGAGAAGCGCGAACTGGTTTCCGTCGCGCTCGGGGGCTGGGAAAAACTCGATTCTACCATCAAGCAAAACATCACTGGCCGGGCCGACACGCTGGCCGAAGCCCATCGCCGCATCCGACAGGCCGTTTCTATGCGCGTCCGTGGCCTCACCGTGAAACCACAGATGCCCCCGGACTTGCTTGGCCTGTTGGTGCTCCAGCCCTTGGTTGAAGAAGGAAGAAGGGAGAATGGAGAGGGGAGATGATTCGCTCATTCCGAGATTTGCAGGTTTGGCAGAAGGCAATGGATGCTGCGATGGAAGTGTTCACTCTGACGAAATCCTTTCCGAGCGAGGAGAAGTATTCGCTCACAGACCAGATGCGGCGTTCGTCACGTTCCGTTCCTGCCAATATTTCAGAAGCATGGCGCAAGCGCCGTTATCCGGCTGCCTTTGTGAGCAAGCTGAGTGACGCGGAAGGTGAAGCGGCTGAAACCCAAACCCATCTGGAACTGGCCTTGCGGTGCAAGTATCTCGACCAAGTAATCGCTGCGAAACTCGATGGTGTTTACAACGAAATCCTGGCCATGCTGGACAATATGGCCGGCCACCCGGAGCAATGGACACGCAAATGACCTTCTCCCATCTCCATTCTCCCCTCTTCCCTCTCCGGTAATGGCAAGCTTCCCCTCCATCCGAATTGAAGGCGGCTTGCTTGGCTCGGAGTTGCTTGACCAGGTGATCGCTGCTGACGTGCCGAGCCAGAAGCCCGCTGACTTTGGTCTCGAAGCCAAGCGCAATCTCACCGACGAGATTGCCGCCGTGTTCGCCGATTCGCGCGCTCTCTGGGGTGTTTTCAAAAATCGACTCGCGCGCTTGCCAGAAGACGACCTTGCCACCACCGTCACGCGCGACCAATGGGCGCTGCCGTTTCTCGCGTTGCTCGGTTATCAGGCCCGCTACAACGCGCGCGCATTCGAGGTGGATGGCCAGTCGTTCGCCGTCTCCCACCGTGCTGGCGAGCCAGATGACTCACCGCCTATTCATGTCGTCGGCGCACGGCAGGAACTTGGCCGTGTGCCTCCCAGCGGACGCCCGCGCCTCGCGCCGCACTCGCTCGTTCAGGAATATCTGAACCGTACTGAGCACATCTGGGGCATCGTCACCAATGGCCTCACCCTCCGGTTGCTGCGCGACTCTACGCTTGTTCGACGGCAGGCTTACGTTGAATTTGACCTTCAGGCTATCTTGGAGGAACAACGCTTTCACGACTTCGCCGCGCTTTACCGATTGCTGCACCGCACCCGCTTGCCACGCGGCATGGCGGACGCCAACGAATGTCTGCTGGAAAAATACTACGCGCAGACCATCGAGCAGGGCGGGCGCGTGCGGGAACATCTCCGCGACGGGGTCGAGGAATGTCTCAAACTCCTGGGCAACGGGTTTCTCGCGCACAAGGAAAACGAAGACCTCCGCCAAAAACTCAATTCCAAGCAGCTTTCTCCCGCGCAATTTTACCGCCAATTGTTCAGGATCGTTTACCGTTTCCTGTTCCTGCTCGTTTCCGAAGACCGTGGCCTCATCAGCCCCAATCCCATCTACCGCGACCATTACGGGATCGCTCGTCTGCGCAGGATGCTCGACGTGAAGGCGGCCTGGACCGACCACGCCGATATTTGGTTGAGCCTGCGCACACTGTTCCGCCTTTTTCAGGACGACAAACTCGCAAAAATTCTTGATCTTGCCCCGCTCAACGGCGAACTGTTTGCCGCGCAAACGCTTGATGGTTGCACCTTGAGCAACAGCGACCTCCTCCACGCCTTTTGGTTTCTTGCCTATTACCAGGAACGCGCTGCCGCACCATCGCGCCGCGTCAACTACGCCGCGCTCGATGTCGAGGAACTCGGCTCAGTCTATGAAAGCCTGCTCGAATTTCATCCCGACGTTGCCCCCAATGCCGCCGGGCTGTTGCACTTCGATCTCATTTTCGGCTCGGAGCGCAAAACAACCGGCTCGTTCTACACGCCGCCGGAGTTGGTGAATGAATTGATCGAAAGCGCCCTCGTGCCAGTGGTCCGCCAGCGCCTTGAGGATTCAGCCAAGGCCGACAAACAAAATGGTGGCACGAAACACCAGCAAGCCGCGCTCCTCTCGCTCAAGATTATTGATGTCGCTTGCGGTTCGGGTCACATGCTCCTCGCTGCCGGCAGGCGCGTCGGCAAGGAACTGGCCAAACTCCGCACCGGCGAGGACGAACCCGCCCCGGAGCGCATCCGCGAATCCGTGCGCGATGTCATCAGCCATTGCATTTATGGCGTGGACAGAAACCCGCTGGCCGTGGACCTGTGCCGTGTTGCGCTCTGGCTGGAAAGCCACACCGCCGGCAAACCCCTCACCTTTCTCGACCACCGCATCCGTTGCGGTGATTCCCTCGTGGGCGTGTTCGATGTCGGTGTTCTCGCGCAGGGCATCCCGGACAAGTCGTTCGACCCGTGCGAAGGCGACGACAAAACCACCGCCCGCAACGCCGCCAAAAAGAACCGCGAGGAACGGCGCGGCGCGCAGGACTTGTTTGCTCTTCGCGATTCCGGCGAAGCCGAGGCGCTCACCCGCCACAGCCGCGACGTGGACGCCATTCCCGACGACTCGCCAGAACTCATCCGCCGCAAAAAGGAACTGTTCGAGGACAGTCACCGAGACCCGGCTTGGCTTCGCCAGAAACAGGCGTGCGACCTCTGGACGGCGGCTTTCTTCCAAACGCTGGCTGCCGATTCCGTTGTTATCACGTCCGCCGCGCTCGCCGACCACCTTGGCGGCAGGCCAATTGACGCGCGGATTCACGGCAATGCCGCGACGCTCGCGCTCCACCAGCCGTTTTTTCATTGGCCGCTTGAATTTCCAGAAGTGTTTGCGGCCGGCGGTTTCGATGTCGTGTTAAGTAACCCGCCGTGGGAACGTATCAAGTTGCAGGAGCAGGAATTTTTCGCCGCTCGCGACCAACGGATTGCCGACGCACCAAACAAGGCTGCTCGCTCTCGACTCATCACCGAACTCATCCAGAAAAACCCGGCGTTGCACGCAGAGTTCATCGCCACCGCTCATGCCGCCGATTGCGGCAGCAAATTCCTTCGTCAGAGCGAGCGCTACTCGCACACCGCGACCGGCGACATTAACACCTACGCGGTATTTGCCGAAACCATCCGCCATCTGCTTGCTCCTACGGGGCGTGCGGGAATCATCTTGCCAACAGGCATCGCGACGGACGACACGACAAAAGAGTTCTTTTCAGACCTCATCACCAAGCAATCTCTGGTCAGGCTTGTCGGCTACGAAAACGAGTCCTTCATTTTCCCGGCTATTGCCAATGTCGTTCGCTTTTGCACTTTGACCGTCTCAGGTGCGAAAGAAAAAGAGCCCACTCCCAGTTTTGCTTTCTACCTCAGATTTTTCCGACAACTCACACAGCGCGAGAGATTCTTTCAACTCACGGTGGAAGACCTCGCTCTACATAAAAGGCAAAGCCACTTCCTTTCCGACGGAGATTGCTTTGACGGCAAAAGGACTGAATCGTGTCGCCGATTTGCAACGCGGATTATTCGGCCCATTCAATAAACAGGTTTTCGTCGCGATGTCATTTGACAAGACTCTGGACGCCGCATGGGCAGACGGCCTCAAATTGGCTATCGAAGAAGATTGCGGTTACACCGCTCTCCGCGTGGACGCCAAAGAACACAACGAAAAGATTTGCGACTTTATTATTGCAGAGATTCGGAAAAGCAAATTCCTCGTTGCCGATTTTACCTTGCATCGCAACGGCGTTTACTTTGAGGCTGGGATGATGATGGGCCTTGGGCGCCCGGTCATATTCACCTGCCGCCAGGATGAATTGGCAAAAGCGCACTTCGATACTCGTCAATACAACCACATCGAATGGAAAACCCCCGCCGAACTCCGCGAGCGCCTCAAACGCCGAATCCAAGCCACCATTACTCCATGAATCGGGGATGCACTTTTCTCTAAAAATTCAACCGGACTGAATTATGCCGTTTACGCTTGAAGAACTACTTCCAGAAGACCAACGGTTGCGAACAGTGTTTCTTCACGACACAGTGCAACTCGTGATCAATTTGATGCACCAGCACGGCTACAATCAGTTGCCCGTTGTGGATAAGGATGAAAAAACATCACTGGATCAGGTGGTGACGTTCGAGTCCATATTGCAAGCCGTGCGCTCGTTTAATGCGAAACCAGAATCGCTGCATGTCAGAGACGTGGCCCAACCTGTGACCACTTACCCCGCAGATGCCGATTTGCTCGCCACGCTGGATGATATCCAACGGGAAAATTTCGCCCTCATCGTGGATGATAACAACACCCTGATCGGAATAGTGACAACCGCTGACACCACAGTCTTTTTTCGGGAATATGCCCAGGACATGATGCTGATCGAAGGCATTGAATCGCGAATAAAAGAAGCGATTACCGCACTTTATGCCTGTAATGCTGCTGGCTTGGAGGCGGCAATCTTTTCGGTGAGCGACCAAGCGGCAAACACTCGTAAAAAAATTCCAGCCGCCATCAAAGGCTATCTTGATAAAGCGGGCCTCAAAACACCTGCAACAGGTCATGAAGAAGCCCTTGCCGAAGCGGAGGTGCGGCTTGCACTGCCAAAACCAGGAAATGATTTTGAGAAATTATCTTTTTATGAATTGTCGGAAGTGTTGCTGGCTCATCCCAATGCACCGAGACTCGCGCAACCCGATGGTGTCAGTGAACTGCGAGACTTGCTGCTAAAGGTTCGTGAGGCACGCAACAAACTTGCCCATTTTCGCGGCGAGTTGTTACCAGAAGAGCGCCGCAACATACGATTTGCTTCAAATTGGCTGGAACGCAACCTGCCCACTCCAAAAGTTGTGCCACCTGCACCCGTTCCACCTATTGCCACTCCTCCAAAAGATTCACTCATACCGCACGAGGATGAGGAAGAAGTTCCCAAAGGTAGCTATGCTCCTCTCTCGGCACATCTAAAGAATCAAGATTTCAAGACGACATCGGTGCAAATGACGTTTCTCGAGATTGAGCGCCTTCTCGGAAAGAAACTTCCGGCTTCGGCTTTTGAATACCGAGCCTGGTGGGCCAACGATTCTTCAAAACCTCAGTCGGCGGCATGGTTGGATGAAGGATGGCGGACTGTTGCAATTAACATGAATGAACGTCAGCTTACATTTATTCGCACCAGCGAACGAGCTCATGCCTTCATTGAGTTTTTTGAGAGCCTAAATTCACGCCTTAAATCGGTAAAAGGGTTTCCTTTGCGTCATGTGCCGCCAAAAGGAGCTACTTGGCACGCACTGGCATTCTTGAATTGGAAGGGGCATGCGCAGTCAGCCAGCCTTTTCGCTACATTTACGCGAACCAAGGAACTTCGCATCGAACTCTATTTGGATTGCGGTGACAAGGCGCTGAACGAGCAACGTTTCGATGAGTTGATGGTGCATAAGCGTGAAATCGAAAACATCATTGGCGAACCGTTGGCCTGGGAACGCCGAGAAAATAACCGCGCGTGCCGGATTGCTATCTACACTAAAGCTCAAATTCCGACAGACGCTCAAAACGAAGCTTTGCTTAATTGGGCAGCACAGAAGGCAGCGGCTTTTTATACTGCTTTTGCACCGCTATTTCCGGCCAAATAATAACCATGAGCATTTTCAATCTCCATTCCACCGTCGTTGAGGACTACCGAGATTTTGTTCGCTCGTTTTTTTCCGTGGCCGACGACCGCGCCCGTGCGTTTATTGACCACGAATTGCTCGACGAGGCGCGGCTCTGGCCGGAGGCGTTGCTTCAAGTCAGCCCGTCTTACGCCCGCGTCGCGTCTGTGGATGACCTTGCCGCTCGCGGCGTCATTCTGCCGGAAACAGCGCAGATTTTCCGCAACGAACGCGGCGAACCATTTTTTCTCTACCAGCATCAAGTCGAGGCGCTGGAGCGCGCTGCTCGGAATGAGAGTTACGTCGTCACTAGCGGCACGGGTTCAGGCAAGAGTCTCACCTATTTCCTGCCCATGACTGATGCGTTCTTGCGCAACCCCACCGCCCGCGACCGCGTCGCCGCGCTTGTGGTGTATCCGATGAATGCGCTGGTCAACTCACAGCTTGAGGCGTTGAAGAAACTGAAGCGCGGCTACGAAGATCGCACGGGCCGTCGTTTTCCGATCAGCTTCGCCAAATACACCGGAGACGTGAAGGGCGATGCCCGGCGTGACGTGCAAACACATCCGCCGCAAATCCTGCTCACCAACTATGTCATGGCGGAATTACTGCTTGTGCGCCCCGATGACCAGAGCTTACTGCCACCCGCCGGGGCGGAAGGCCTGCGCTATTTCGTCTTCGACGAACTGCACACCTATCGCGGTCGCCAAGGCGCGGATGTTGCCATGCTCATCCGCCGACTCAAAGAACGCTCCGCAGCGCCCCATGTTGTGTGCGTCGGCACGAGCGCCACGATGGTTGCCAGCCGCGAGGCAACGCCATTGCAACGACGGGAAACCGTCGCAGCTTTTGCCTCTCAAGTTTTCGGGCGTGCCATCACGGAAAATCAGGTCATTGAAGAAACGCTTGAACCCTTCACTTTGGGCGGCACACCCTCACGCCAGGAATTGACGGCTGCACTCACCGCGCCGATGCCCGCAGCGTTGCCGGAATTTCGCCGTCACCCGTTGGCCCGCTGGTCGGAATGGGAATTCGGCGTCGAGCCGGAGGCCGATGGTCGCTTTCGCCGTCGCGTGCCGCGCACCCTCACGGATGCCGCCGTCCGGTTGACCGAGGCGACGGGTGCGACCCCGAAAGTCGCCCGCGAACGCTTGCGTGATTTGCTCACACGAGGCGGTGAATTGTTTCGTGACGATGGCGGACGGGCGTTTGCTTTCAAGTTGCACCAATTCATCGGCCAGGGCCGCGCCGTGTATGCCACCCTTGAAACGGCGGCCACGCGGCAATTTTCCCTTGAAGGGCAGGCGTTCGCCGGGCCAGGCCGCTTATTCGTCCCCATCCGATTCTGCCGCCAGTGCGGACAGGACTATTACCACGTCGTCCGCTCTCGCGATGGTTCGTCCTATCGCGCCCATCCCGTCGGAATGGACACCATCGAAGATGGAGCGAAGGCCGGTTATCTCATGCTCGCCCCGCTCGAAAACGATTGGAGCGAAGACCGCATCCCGGACGAGTGGCGCGACCGGAATGGGCGGCTCAAACCGTCTTGGCGCGACCGTGTGCCGCAGGCAGTGTGGGTCAGCCCCAACGGCGACTTTTTCACCATGCCCCGCGCCGGTGCCATCAAAATGTGGTGGCAGCCCGCGCCGTTCTCACTCTGCCTGAATTGCGGCGAGTTCTATTCAAGACGCGAACTGGAATTCGCAAAACTGGCGTCGCTTTCTAGTGAAGCCCGCACGAGCGCAACCACCGTGCTTGCTACGTCATTGCTTCGCCGTGCGGCTGGCATGGATGGCTCGCGGGACAAACTGCTCACGTTCACCGACAATCGGCAGGACGCGTCGCTCCAATCTGGTCATTTCAACGATTTCATCCATGTCTCGCTGCTCCGTTGCGCCTTGCACAACGCCTTGCAGCGAGAAAACGAACTTACCTTTGACCGCGTCGCCGAGGCGGTAGTCGCTGCCAGCGGCCTGACCGTCCGCAACGTCGCCAAAAACCCGGAACTCGACCCGTCCTCTCCCGC
>Ga0075522_10001682_pt1 | contig 16690 bp, 20 predicted proteins | sample NGEPerA_FD_74796 | JGI IMG/M metagenome (GOLD analysis project Ga0075522, IMG submission 74796) | Arctic peat soil microbial communities from the Barrow Environmental Observatory site, Barrow, Alaska, USA - NGEE PermafrostL2-A | ecosystem: Environmental > Terrestrial > Soil > Wetlands > Peat ... | reverse complement strand
CCCCATCGGGGAATTTCGACGCCGCTGCTAGCGGCGACCGCCGCGCCCGGGGCCACCGCAGGCGCCGCCGTCGCGACCGCTCCGCTCTCGGCGCGCGACGGGCCGGCGGAACTGGCGACGGCGGCGCCGGCCGCCGCTCTGGGGCCGACGCTGGCGGCCTGGCTGGCCGACGGCGACGCTTCGGGATCCGGGCTTTCGGGGGGCCTGGCGCAACTGGCCAGCCAGTCCTTGGCCCCGAGCCTGGCGGCTGGCCAGGGGGCCAGGGCGCCGGACGCGGCCACGGCGCAGCGGCTGGCGCTGCTCAAGCAGTCGCTCGCCAGCCAGGGCGAGGGCCGGGGCGCTTTCGCCGCCATCTGGGCGCATAAGGGCCAGACCGACGGCATGGCCTCCCTGGCGGCGGCCGTGGCCTCGGCCCCGAAGCTCGCGCAGGCGCGAGCGGCGTAAAGGTAACGTTGATGAATTACTGAATCGGCGCCACCGTGGGTCCCCGGGCGGGCGCCGTGGCGGTTCAAAGGGCGGAAGGGACGCCACGGTCGTTGCCGTGTCGGCAATTGCGGGTTGGAGAGTTTGAGTTGAGCCAGTCGTCACCACCGCCGGCCAGCGGCGCCGTCACCGGCACGGGCAAGACCGTGGCCCAGGTGCTGGGCGAGATCGTCTGGCTGATGAGCCAGTCGCCGGTCCACAAGCAATTGTTCGTCGGCGACCTGGAATGGTTCTGCATGCCGGCGATCCTGCTCGAGCAGTTCCGTATCTTCAACGGCCCCAATAGCCCGGCGGCGGTGGCCTTCTGGGCCTCGGTGTCGGAGGAGACCGAAAGGCGGCTTGAAGCCGGCGGGAACAAACTTCGGGTCGATGAGTGGAAGAACGGCGAGCGGATGTGGCTGATCGAGCTGGTCGCCCCGTTCGGCGCGGTGGACGAGATCATGAACGATCTGGCGGCCAGCGTCTTCGCCGGCAAGACTTTCAAGTTCCACCAGGTCGCGGCGGACGGGGGCCGGGCGGTGGTCGTCCACCCGGCCTCGGCATAGCGCCCCATGCACCTGGCAATCCTGGCGATCCTTCTCGCCATCTGGCCGTGGCGCCCGCCCCAGGCGACGGACCGCACCTACGCGCAGCCGGCCTGGCGGTTCAGCGTTCGCCGGGACCGGTTCACCGGCGGCGTCGAATGCCGCCTCTTCCAGGGTTCGGCGATGAGTCCGGCCGTGGCCTATGCCCGGCGCTCCCTCGCCTTCCGCTTCGCGCGCAGCCCCAGCACCCTGGAGGCGTCGTACAGGATCGACCGGGGACCGCCGCTGGCCTGGACCAAGGTCTATCCGGCTCTGATCGCCGCCGGTGCGGGTCCGCCGGGCGGAAGCATGGACAATCCCACCGGCGGCCTGGTCATCCTGCCGCTCACGGCGATCGGCGGCGGGCACACGGTCACCATCCGGCCGACGCCGGGGTCGTGGCCGCGCACCTTCCACCTCGACGGCCTCGCCGACACTCTGGCCACGGCGAAGCTGCAGGGGTGCGCGCCGGACGCCGTGTTCGTCCGGTGAGGGCCGCCCTGGCGGCGCTCGGCCTGGCGCTCGCCGCCATGCCGGCGCGTGACGAAACCCTGGCCGACGCCATCGCCCTGGCCTATCAGACCAATCCCACCCTGCAGAGCGAACGCGCCCAGCTTCGCGGCGTGGACGAGGGCTATGTCCAGGCCCGCTCGGCGCTGGGACCCACCGCCTCGCTCCAGATCGCGCCGTCCTGGGATCAGACGCGGTTCGGCTACGCCTCGCCGGGCGCGAGCAACAGCGGCCTGGCCCAGGTGACGATCAGCCAGTCGCTCTATGCCGGCGGCCGTGACGCCCTGGGCGTGGCGGCGGCGCGGAACCAGATCGCCAGCGCCCGGCAGGCCCTGAGGGCCACCGAGGGCAATGTCATGCTGGCGGTGATCCAGGCCTATGCCGACGTCGTCCGCGACGCCGGCTCGCTGGTGGTCCGGGAGAAAAATCTCGAAGTGCTGAAGGGCCAGGTCACCGAGGCGAAGGTCCGCGTCCGCGACGGCGAACTGACCCTGACCGACGTCGCCCAGGCCGAGGCCCAGTTGGCCAACGACCGCGCCCTGCTGTCCACCGCCCAGGGCCAGCTGCAGATCAGCCGGGCGGAGTTCACCACGGCGGTGGGCGAAAATCCCGGCGAGCTCGCGCCCGGCCCGCCCCTGCCCGGGCTGCCCTCGGCGGCCGACGGGGCCTTCGACATCGCCGAAGCCCAGAGCCCGGAGCTGATGCAGGCGAAATTCACCGAGGCCGGTTCCCGCGACAAGGTGGCCGTGGCGCGGGCGGCCTGGCGGCCGACGGTCTCCCTGAACGTGGTGGCCGGCTACACCGGCCCGGTGGTTCCCTTCGGGGTCCGGGCGGTGGAGCGGGAAGTCACCGGCCAGGCGGTGATCACCCAGCCGCTGTTCACCAGCGGGCTGATCGGCTCGCAGGTGCGCCAGGCGCTGGACCAGAACACCAGCGACCGGATCGCGATCGAGACCAGCCGGCGGGTCATGGTCCAGAACGTCGCCAACGCCTGGAACCAGATCCTGGTCTCCCGCGCCAACGCCGTCTTCCAGCGCGACGACGTCCGCGCCGCCGGCTTCGCCTTCACCGGCATGAGGATCGAATACAAGGCCGGGCTGCGCGCCACCCTCGACGTCCTGATCTCCGAGGAGGCGCTGCGCGACGCCGAGCTGTCGCTGCTGGCCGCCGAGCACGACCAATATGTCGCCGAGGCCACCCTGCTGCGGGTGATCGGCCGGCTGGAGGCCCCCGACCTCGTGCCGGGGCTGCCGCAATACGACCCGGCGGAGAATCTGCGCCGGGTGGAGAATCGCGGCCAGGTTCCGTGGACGCCGCTGGTCGAGCGCATCGACGGGCTCGGCACGCCGGGGGCCGGGCAACAGGCGATCCCCGCGCCGCGTGGGATCGCCGAGAGGCCGGCGATGGCCCCGGCCGCGCCGGCCGCGCCGTCGGAGGCGATGATCACCGCCCTGCCGACCGCGCCCATCCCCGGCACGGCGAGCCCCGCGCCGCCGCCGGCGCGCTGAGGGATGCACACATCTCGCCGGCCAGACAGAACACCCTCTCCCCGCCAAGAGCGGGGGGAGGGTGATGTCACCGCCCCAGGGCCTTGACCAGGGCGGTCGCGATCTGGTGGATGTTGTAGGGTTTGCGGACCACGGGGGCGTCGAAGCCGGCCGGGGCCGGGCCGTTCTCGCCGTAGCCGGTGGCGAAGATGAACGGGACGCCGCGCGCGGCCAGGGCCTGGGCGACCGGCATGACCGACAGGCCGTTGAGGTTGGCGTCGAGGACGGCGACGTCGAAGTTCAGGGCCAGCATGCGCCTGGCCTCCTCGAGGTCGGCGGCGAGCCCGACGACGTGGGCGCCGGCTTCGGCCAGGCCCGCCTCCAGCTCCAGGGCGAGAAGGACGGAATCCTCGACGATGAGAATCCGCATCCCGGCGACATCGTTCGAGGACGCCGGATCGCCGACACTTTCGACGGTCCGGATCGGCGCGGGCGGGCGGGCGGTCCCGGCGGCTCCGGCGGCGGGGCAGGCGGCCAGGGCCGAGGCGTCGGCCACGAAGGTGGCGTGGACGCCCTCGGGAAGAAACTCGAGCCGCGCCGATCCGCCCAGCTCACGGCCGGTGACCTGTTCGATGAGGGTGAGCCCGAAACCCGATCTGGCCGGCGTGGCCACCGCCGGGCCGCCACGCTCGTTCCAGGAGAGCTCGAAACCGGCCCCCGCGCCCCGCCAGGAGACCTCGACCCGGCCCGCGTCGGACGACAGGGCGCCATATTTCAGGGCGTTGGTCGCCAGCTCGTGCAGGGCCAGGGTGAGGGCGTTGGTGGCGCGGGGAGAAAGCACGATCTCCGGCCCTTCCCAGCGGGCGCGGCCGAGGGCCAGACCGCCCAGTTCGGCGGCGGCGATGTGGCCGATGTCGGCCCCCCGCCAGCGGGTGGCGGTGAGCAGGGCGTGGGCCGCGGCCATGGCGTCCAGCCGCCCGGAAAAGGTCTTGAGGAAGGCGTCGAGCGACACCGTCTTGCGCGCCGACTGCGAGGCCAGGGACTTCACCGAGGCCAGTACGTTCTTCACCCGATGATCGAGCTCGGCGACCAGGGCGTCGCGCTCGTCCTCCCGGGCCTTGCGGTCGGAGATGTCGCGGACGACGCCGATGATCCGGCGCGGCGGGCCGTCGGGGTTGGGCACGGCGACCCCGGCGCTGTACATCCACTGCAGGCGCCCGTCGTCGGGCCGGATCATCCGGTAGCGCACCTCGAAGCGGCCGTTGGCGAGCAGCTCGCGGGTGACCGTCCGGTCGAGTTCCCGGGCGTCGTCGGGGTGCACATACCGGTAGGAAACCTTGCCCTTCTCGGCCGGCATCGAGCCGGCCGGAAGGCCGGTGATCTGGGCCATCAGCGGACTGACCAGGAATCGGTCGGCGGCCACGTCCCATTCGAATTCACCCAGGCCGGCGGCGTCGAGGGCGAGCTGGGCGCGGCCCTGTTCGATGGCCAGGCGCTCGGCGGGATCGATGGTGGACTTGCGCGCGTCCTCGAGCATGACGCCCAGGACCCTACAGGCCGCGGCGCGGCGAAGCGACCACGGGCCGCAAAAAACCGTGGCTGTTGACCTGAATGTTACGAGCCGGCTTTATGGAGCGGCGGAACCGCCCGGCGCAGGCCGCGTTGTCGGGACGGCCCGGTGCGGGTGTTCCCGCGTGGGGCGCCGCACCGATTTTGGAGATCCCCCCATGTCCGACGACTCCCTCAACCATGCCGGCGACGAGGCCAGACGGGCCAAGAAGTCGGCCAACAGCGCCGCCGATCACAGCCAGAAGGCGTTCAGCGAAGCGGTGAGCGCCGCCGAGCGCACGCTTTCCGACGCCGCCCGCACCGCCGAGCGGGTGCTGAGGGAGGGCGTCGAAACCCTCCGCTCGCAGACCCGGGCCTACACCGACAACGCCGGCCAGCATGTCGATGAAGCGCAACGTTATGTCCTGGCGCGGGTCAAGGAGCGTCCGATGACGGCCACCCTGACCGGGCTGGGCGTGGGCCTGCTCATCGGCCTGCTGCTCTCAAACCGCGGCAAGTGATCGCCAGGCGTCTCTTTCTGCTGCTGGCCGCGGCGACCGCCCTGGCGGCCTGTGCCGGGGTGTGCGTCATCGCCCTGGCCTTGGCCCTCGGCGCGTGGGTCGAGCCGATGGTGGGCGCGGCGGGCGCGGCGGCGATCGTGGCCGCGGCCGCGGCCCTGATCCTGGCGCTGGGCGCCCTGATCCTGGCGCTTGGCGCCCGCGCCCGGCGACGGAGGCTATCGCCGCCCGGGTCCAGCGGCCTGGTCGAGCGCGCCCTGGCGCTGATGCGCGACAAACCGGTGGTCGCCATCGTGGCCGCCGTCGGCGCCGGCCTGCTGGCCATCCGCAACCCCCGATACCTCGGCGCGGCCCTGCGCAGCTTCGCCGAAGGCCGCGAACTTCCCCGCCGGTAGGGGGGATGAACGGAGCGCGGGCTTCCAGCCCGCTCCTTTCGGCGAACTCACGGCAATGCCGGAAAAAAGAGCGGGCGGGATGCCCGCGCTCCGGTCGGCGGGGCCTTTCCGGTGCGCTATCGCGGCCGTCTCGGCAGGGACCAGGTGCGCCAGGGGTCGAAGTGGGAGCCGGTCCAGGCCTGGGCGGTGACCAGGATGCTTTCGGCGTCGGCCTCGATGAGATTGAAGCCCGCCGGGACGCCGCGCTCGCGGATCGAGAGGGTGCCGGCGCCGACGGCGTGGGCGTGGCCGTCGACATAGGGATAGGCCATGGCGAACGGCGCGTGAATGTGGCCGGTGAGAACCAGATCCGCCCCGCCCTCGCACAGGCGGCGGGCCGCCCTCTCGCCGCCGCGGACCCGGGCGGTCATCGGCCCGCCGATCATCTCGACCAGCGGATGGTGGCAGGCGACGACCCGCAAGTCGCCCGGCGCGTGATCGGCCAGGGCCACCACCGCCCGGTCGGCCTGACGGGCGCCGACGGCGCCTTTCGACCAGTTCCATCGCCATTGGGCGCCGCGCGCGGTGTTCATGGTCACCACCCGCAGGCCCTGGCCGGACCAGGCGGCTTCGCGGGCCGGCCCGAAGGCGCGTTCGTAGCGGGCGAAGGGGGCGGCCAGCCGCTCGAACAGCCCGAACCACGGCGTGTCGTGGTTGCCGGGAGTGACCAGGAGCGGCGCGGTCAGGCCCGCGGTCCAGGCGGCGGCGCGGCGAAATTCCTCCGCCGCGCCGAAGGCGGTGACGTCGCCGGTGACGACGATGAGATCGAGCGCCTGGCCGGCCAGCCAGTCGGCGGCGGCGGCGACCGCGGCGACGTTCTCGCCGCCGAAGTGGATGTCCGACAGATGGGCGAAGCGAACCCGCCCGGGCGCCCCCGGCGACGCGATCTCCTCCGCCACCCTCAGGGCTGGCCGGATCCGGCGCGATCCTTGAGGTTCTCGCCGGCGTTCTGGAGGGCATTGCCGGCCTTGTCGGCGGCGCCGCGGAGGGGAGCCTGGACCTTCGCGGCCGCCGCCGCGACGTTGCTGTCGACGACCTCGCCGCCCTTGGTGAATGAGCCGTTGCGCACCGCCAGATAGATGATCACGGCCCCGACCACGACCAGGATCAGGGCGATCAGGCCCAGAATCGGCGACCCGCGATGGCGGCGTCGCCCTTCCAGACGCCCGCGATCATAGGCGGCGTCGAGGTCGGCCTTGGTCGCGCGCGGGGAGGCATCGCCGTCACGATCGACGCGGGCGCGTTCATCGCGGCGGCCTTCGCGGTAGGCTTCGGCCCCGCCTGGCGCATCGACCCCGCGATCGGGTGGATCGGCGCGCCTGCTGAACCATGTTCTCATGGACATCGACTTCTTCCTCATGGTGGCGCTTTGCAAGAACGGCGCGCCGATCCGTCGGTTCCCCGGCGCTGCCGCTTTACGAGGTATCGCGCTCCCCGACTATGTTGTTCAATGGGGGCCGGCCGAAGCTTCGGGGAGCGTGAAATGAACATCACCGTGAAATGGCGGCGGGCCGCGCTTCTGGTGGCCATCGCCGGTCTCGCCGCCTGCGCGGGGGGGCGGCGAACCGGACCCCGCTACCAGGGTCCGATCGTCCAGGCGGTCTCCAACTGCGCCGACTTCACCGTGCCGATCTATTTCGAGCCGGGTTCGGCGGTGGTGACGCGTGAGGCTTCCCAACTCATCGCCGCCGCCCACGGCCACACCGACGGCTGCGATGTCACCGGGATCAATGTCACCGGCCTCGCCGACGCGCCCGGCTCGGCGGACGAGAATCTCGGCCTTTCCAAACGGCGCGCCCGGGCGGTGACGCGGGCCTTGTCCCGCCGCGGCTTCACCGGCCTGGAGTTCCACGAACACGCGGCGGGAGACGCCGGCGCCGAGACGCGCTCGGGCCAGGCCAGGCCCCTGCGCCGGCGCGCGGTGGTCGAATTCCACGTCGCGCCCAAGAGCGTCCGGCCACGGGGGTAGCCGATGGCCGACCCGGCCGGGTCGGGGTCGCAAGGAACGCCCGGTGGCGTGGCGGCGTTTCGATATCGAAGCCGACCCGCGGAGAGAGCGCCATGACCGGAACGCCCCGACCGCCCGATGTCGCCGCCACCCGCGCGCGACAGGGCGCTCGAAGCCCCCACATGATCTGGGTCCTGATCGTCTCGGTGGTGCTCGGCGCGGTGGTGGTGGTGGCCGCGTGGGCGTGGATGTCCGGGGGCCTGTCGCGGGCCGGAAAGCGCTCGGCCGCGACGCCCGCCGACGCCGCCGCCTTCCACACCCCGGCGCCGCCGAATCCGCCGCCCACGGGCGGCTGACAGCGGGCCGCCGCCGGTCCTTTTCAGGCGGCCTGTTTCGATTTCCGGGGATGGAAGAACAGGGCCTGGCCGATCGCCGCCTTGACCGTCTCCGGCTGGAACGGCTTGGTGATCAGGAACGTCGGCTCCGGCCGTTCTCCGGTGAGCAGGCGCTCGGGGAAGGCGGTGATGAAGATCACCGGCACGTCGAGGTGAGCGAGAATGTCCTTGACCGCGTCGATGCCGGAGGAACCGTCGGCGAGCTGGATGTCGGCCAGGACCAGGCCCGGGGTGGCGCGGCCCACGGCCTGGCTGGCCTCCTCGCGCGTGGCGGCGATGTTGGTGACGGTGTGGCCCAGCTCCTTGACCAGGGCCTCGATGTCGGCGGCGATCACCGGCTCGTCCTCGATGATCAGGACTTCGGTGGCCAGTTCCGCGTCGATCTCCCGCTGGGCGTCGGAGATCAGCAATTCCACCTCGGCGAAGTCACAGGCGAGAATCTGCGCGGCTTCGGAAGGCGTGAAGCCTTCAAGGGCGGTGAGCAGAAATGCCTGGCGGGAGCGCGGGGCGATGCGCATCAGGCGCTGATCGGGGCTGCCGGCGCCGGCGTGGCCCTCGGGACGAGGCTCCAGGCGGGCGCCGGAGGTGCACCAGATGGCGTGGAACACCTGATAGAGCGCGACCCTCGGCGAGAGCGAGGGGTCGAGCGCGCGTTCGCCAGCCGCCAAGACCTCCAGCGCCACGCGGACGTAGTGGTCGCCGGTGGTCTGGTCCCCGGTGAGAGCCCTCGCGTAGCGGCGGATGTAGGGCAGATGCGGCGCAAGCCTGGTCAGAAGACTCATGATCCCTCCCGTTAGACCAATAAGTGGGCAAACCCAAGGCGCGCGAAAATCCGCCTCCGGCGTCCGACGCACCGGCAACGCCGCCGGTCGCCCCAGGTTCCCGAAAAAGGCCTTCCGAAGGGCGCGCGGGGAGCTTTCGGAACCGTTCTCGCCGAAGCGCGTTGCGGCAGGCGAATCAAAGAGTGCAGGAAGGGGGCGCCCGGCGCCTTGCGCGTCGGCAGAGTGATGAGTGACCAGGCGACGATGAAACAGCCGATCAAGAGGCCGGCCGCGCTCGAGGAGGCGCGACTCCGCCAGCAGGCTATTGGCGTAAAGCTTCGGCTGATGTTCGACGAGGTCGTCAATGAGCCGGTCCCGGACGAATTCCTCGACATCCTGCGCCGGGCCGATGAGCGTCCGGCGGAGAGCGAGGAGTGAGCATCGACCGGGAAGCCGCGCGCGTCGCCGATCCCGCCCGAGACGCGGCGTTCAAGCGGGAAATGGTGGCCCTGATCCCGCACCTGCGGGCCTTCGCGCGAACCCTCACCGGCGATCCCACCGCCGCCGACGATCTGGCCCAGGACGCGATGATGAAGGCCTGGGACGCGCGGGCGAGCTTCGAGATGGGCACGAACATGAAGGCCTGGACCTTCATGATACTGCGCAACCAATTCTATTCCGAGAAGCGGCGTTCGTGGCGGCAGAGCCAGCTGGACCAGGAGGCCGCCGAGCGCACCCTGGTGGCCATCGACGATCCCGCCGCGCCGGTGGCGCTGGACGAACTTCGCCTGGGCCTGGGCATGCTGCCGTCGGAACAGCGCGAGGCCCTGGTGCTGGTCGGCGCCGGGGGGTTCGCCTACGAGGAGGCGGCCGATATCTGCGGCTGCGCGGTGGGCACGGTGAAAAGTCGCGTCAGCCGGGCGCGGCGCGCCCTGCAGTCCATCCTCGCACGCGGCGCCTATGACCGTGACGGCGCGGCGGCCGGCGAGGCGATGGGATCGATCCTGGCTCACGCGGAGCGCTTGAGCGGCGCACGGTGAACCGCCTCGTCCGAGCCGCGCGGCGTCGGGCGACGACCATCCGCGTGCGACTGGGGCTCGCCCTGGCGGTGGCCCTGCTGCCGATCCTGCTGCTCAGCGCCGTCCAGACCGCGCTCGGCTTTCGCCGACAGGCGCTCGACGACCGGGCCAACCTGGTCGCCGCCGCCGAGCGCAGCGCGGCCACCGCCAAGGCCAGGATCGGGGCCGCGGAGGTGCTGCTGCAGACCCTGGCGCCCGGCTCGACGGGCCTGGAATGCGCGCAACGTCTGGCCCAGATCAAGGACGAGATACCCGGCTACGCGAACCTCATCCGATTGAGTGAAAGCGGACGGGTGGCGTGCTCGGCGGCCACCGTCCCGGCCGATCCGGGCCGCCGCGAGCGTCCATGGTTCCGCACCCTGGCAGCCGGCGCGCCGATGACCGTGACCAGCGAACCGGGCGTCGCCTACGCCGCCGAGCCGGCGCTGATCGCCGGGGTGCGGGCGGAGACCGCGGCCGGCCAGTTCGAAGGCGTGCTGGCGGCGGTGATCACCCTGGCCAGCCTGCGCCCCGTCAAGGCGGATCGCTCGATTCCCGCGGGCGCCGAGGTGGCGATCACCGACGCCGAGGGCCGTTATCTGTCGACGACTTCGGCGGCGGCGTTTCCCGTCAGCCTCGCCGGGCGCCTGGCGGGATCGGCGCGCGAGGGACCGAGCCTGTGGCGCGAAAACGACCTAACCGGGGCGCTCCGGGTCTATTCCTCGGCGCCCCTGGTGGGCCAGGATGTCTATGTCCTGCTCTCGGCGCCCGCGCACGGGGTAGTGTTCTGGGCCCTGGTCAACCCGGTTTCGGCGGTGGCCCTGCCGATCCTGGCTTTCCTTCTGGCCCTGGCGGCGGTGTGGATCGTCGCCGAACGGGGGGTGGTGCGCTGGATCGCCTATCTCCAGCGCATCGCGGCGATCTATGGCCGGGGCCGATTCACCGTCCATCCCCTCAAGGCCGAGAGCGCCCCGCCGGAGATCCGTGATCTCGCCCACGCCCTTGACGCCATGGCCGAGACCATCGCCGCCCGGGACGCCGCGCTGAAGGACTCGCTGGTCCAGAAGGACGAACTGATGCGGGAAATCCACCATCGGGTGAAGAACAACCTGCAGGTGATCTCCTCTCTTCTCAACATGCAGCAGCGCGCGCTCACCGATCCGGCGGCGCGGGCGGCAATGTCCGACACCCGCCAGCGGATCACCGCGCTGGCGCTGGTCTATCGCGCCCTTTACCAGGGACCCGATCTGAAGCGGGTGGATCTCCACGACTTCCTGGATGAGCTGATCAGCCAATTGGTGATGTCGGAAACCGGCAAGGGCGGATTGATCCGCACCGAACTGGCCATCGACCCCCTGATCATCGATCCCGACCGGCTGGCCCCGCTGGCCCTGTTCGCGGTCGAGGCAATCACCAACGCCCGCAAGCATGGGCTGGGCGAGGCCGGCGGCGTCCTCAGGGTGGCGTTCACGGTTCACGGACCCATGGCGGAACTGGCGATCAGCGACACCGGCGCGGCCGGGACGGCGGCGCGGGTGGGAGAAGGCGTCGGGCGCACTCTGATGACCGCCTTCGCCCGGCAGCTTCGCGGCGAGGTCGCCTTCAGCGCCAATCCCGGCGGCGGCCTGACCGCCCGGCTGACCTTTCCGACCCCGGACGCACCGGAAACCGCCACGCTCGCTTGAGGGAACCTTGTTACCCTCCCGCGTGTTGGCTCGAACGACAGTTTCTGTCCGCAATCGAACCCCGGAGATCAACGCCCATGCGCAAGTTCATCGTTCTGGCCATCGTCGCCGCCAGCCTCGCCGCCGCGGCCTGCAACACCGTCGCCGGCGCCGGCAAGGATGTCTCCTCGGCCGGGCACGCGGTCACCGACACCGCCGACGACTCCAAGCCCTCCCACTAGCGGCGAGAGGGACCCGAGGCGTTTCGCGCCTCGGCCGGCCGATCATGCATCCGGGGGGCATCTTCCATGAGGCGGACCTGGGCCGCCTCGCCGATCTGGTCGCCGAGCGCGGCCTGGCGGTCATCGTCGCCGGGGCCGAGCCGCCGATAGTGGGTCATGCGCCCGTTCTGCTGAGCGGGGGGCGCCTTCGATTTCACCTGTCGCGCGACAACCGCGCCTGTCCGGCGATCGAGGCATCGCCGCGGGTCCTGGCGGTGATCACCGGGGCCGACGCCTACATCAGCCCCGACTGGTACGCCCTGGCCGACCAGGTGCCGACCTGGAACTATATGTCGGCGGAGATCGAAGGCCCCACCCGGATCATGGACGCGGGAGAGACCCGGCGCCTGCTGGACGATCTGGCGGCGCATTTCGAAGCCCGGCTCGCCCCCAAGCCGCCATGGACCCGGGCCAAGATGGACCCGGACCGGTTCGAGGCGATGCTCGGGGCCATCGTCGGCTATGAAATGACCATCGAGCGGTTCGAGGGTGTCGCCAAGCTTTCGCAAAACAAGCCGGAGAGCGAACGACGGCGCCTGGCGGCGGCCTTGACGGCGACGGGCGAGGCCGGGGCGAAGGCGGTTGCGAAACTGATGGCCAGGGACGCCCCCGCGACGTGAGGATCTTGACCACGATCCGCACCAACGCCACGAACGAGATCAAGTTCGTCGTCTGGTTCGCGCCGTTCGTGCGGTTCGCGTTGATCTCTTGCCTTCGCCCATCACGCAACTCGTGCTTTTTTGTCGCCCGATCGCCCCGGTGGCAAGGGAGGGCGTCGCTGGACACCAGGGGCGGCCTCGAATAGAAGCGCGCCCTTCGCTTGCCGAGGCTTGGGTCCTCGCGCGCCGTGAGTTCACATGCCCCGCCCTTCCGCCCATGGCCGCAAGCCGCGCGCCGGCCCCTCGCAGCGCCAGTTGCGCGCCGGCGAACTGGTGCGCCACGCCCTGATCGAGATCCTGCGCGAGGGCGATGTGAAAGACCACGCCCTGGCGGAGGTTTCGGTGACGCTCAGCGAGGTGAAGGTCAGTCCAGACCTCAAGCACGCGGTCTGCTTCGTCGAGCCGCTGGGGGGTCTCAACGCCGAGAGCGTGGTGGCGGGCCTGAATCGGGCCTCGCGGTTTCTGCGGGGGCGGCTGGGCCACGCAATCGACATGCGCTTCACGCCGAGCCTGAAGTTCGTTCACGACGAGAGCTTCGATACGGCCGACCACATCGGCCGACTTCTCGGCGATCCCCGCGTCCGCAAGGACATCGAAGCCGGCGACGAGGCCGGCGATTAGCATGCCCCGGCGCCGCAAGGGCGAGGCGGTGTCGGGCTGGGTGTGCCTGGACAAGCCGCTGGCGCTGGGCTCGACCCAGGCCGTGGGCCGGGTCCGGCGCGCCTTCAACGCCCAGAAGGCTGGCCACGCCGGCACCCTCGATCCGCTGGCCACCGGGATTCTGCCGATCGCGCTCGGCGAAGCAACCAAGACCGTGCCATTCCTCGTCGATGCCGACAAATCCTACCGCTTCACCATCGCCTGGGGGATCTCGACGGCGAGCCACGACCGGGAAGGGGCGGTCACCGGGACGTCGGCCGCGCGGCCGACCCCGGCGGCGGCAGCGGTCGCGCTGGCCGACTTCGTCGGCGACATCGAGCAGATTCCGCCCGCCTTCTCGGCCGTCCGCGTAAGCGGCCATCGGGCCTACGAGCTGGCGCGCGGCGGCGTCGCCCTGGACCTTGCGCCGCGCCGGGTCACGATCCACGAGGCGCGGGTGGTGGGCGCCGCGGACGCCGATCATCTCACCGTCGAGATCGATTGCGGCAAGGGAACCTACGTCCGCGCCCTTGCCCGCGACCTGGCGTCGGCGCTCGGCGCCCACGGTCACGTCAGCGCCTTGCGCCGCACCCGCGTGGGCGCCTTCACCGAGGCGCGGGCGATTGGGCTGGAAAACCTCGAAGTTTTGTGCGATAGGGGCGCGCCTCTGGAGGCCTTGCTTCCGGTCGAGACCGCCCTGGACGACATCCCGGAGCTGGCCGTGACCATCGAAGACGCCTTCAGGCTGACGCAGGGACGATCGATCGTTCTGCTCCCCCGGCAGGTCGAGACCTTGAGGGCGAGGCTTTCCGCCTCCCGCACCGTTTCGACCCGTCAGGGCGGCAGGATCGTGGCGCTCTGCGAGATGCGGGCGGGAAGGCTCAATCCCACCCGTGTCTTCAACCTCCCCTGAGCGGAAAGACCCCCCCGATGTCGATAGTCGCGACGCGCAAGACCGAACTGATCAAGACCCACGCCCGTTCCGAAGGCGACACCGGATCGGCCGAGGTGCAGGTGGCGATCCTCTCCGAACGGATCGCCAACCTCACCGAACACTTCAAGACCCACAAGAAGGACCACCACTCGCGCCGGGGCCTGCTCAACATGGTTTCGCAGCGCCGCTCGCTGCTCGATCACCTGAAGACCACCCACGAGGACCGTTATCAGGCGCTGATCGGGACGCTCGGCCTGCGGCGTTAGAAGCCCGCGCTCCATACCCCCGCTGGGAATTCGCCCATGGGGATTCCAGAAAGAAGACTGAAACCAAAATGTTCGACATTCGACGCAAATCCCTCGACTGGGCCGGCCGCAGGCTGACCCTGGAGACCGGCCGCATGGCCCGTCAGGCCGACGGCGCGGTGCTCGCCACCTACGGCGAAACCACGGTCCTGGCGGCGGTGGTCTTCGACAAGACCCCCAAGCCCGGCCTCGACTTCTTCCCGCTGACCGTCAACTACCAGGAAAAGACCTTCGCCGCCGGCAAGATCCCGGGCGGCTTCTTCAAGCGCGAGGGCCGTCCCTCGGAGAAGGAGACCCTGGTCTCCCGCCTGATCGACCGTCCGATCCGACCCCTGTTCGTCAAGGGTTTCAAGCACGAGACCCAGGTCATCATCACGGTCCTGTCGCATGACCTGGAGAACGACCCCGACGTCGTGGCCATGGTCGCGGCCTCCGCCGCCCTGACCCTTTCGGGGGTCCCGTTCATGGGTCCGATCGGGGCCGCGCGGGTCGGCTTCATCGGCGGCGAATACGTCCTCAATCCGACCCTTGAGCAGGTCAAGGATGCCGCCAACCGCCTCGATCTGGTGGTCGCCGGCACCGACGACGCGGTGATGATGGTCGAATCCGAAATCCAGGAACTGAACGAAGACGAGGTCCTGGGCGGCGTGATGTTCGCCCATCGCGGCTTCCAGCCGGTGATCCAGGCGATCATCGAACTGGCTGAACACTCGGCCAAGGAGCCGTTCGACTTCACGCCGGAAGATCAGGACGCGCTGCAGAGCCAGGTGGCGGGGCTGGTCGGCGGCGACCTCAAGGCGGCCTACGCGATCACCGCCAAGGGCGCCCGGCACGACGCGGTCATGGCCGCCAAGGCCCACGTCATCAAGACGCTCGGCCGATCCGACGAGAATCCAGCCGGTCTCGACGCGGCCAAGCTCGGCGGCGTCTTCAAGTCCTGCGAAGCCGACATCGTCCGCCGCGGCATCCTGGAAACCGGCAGGCGCATCGACGGCCGCTCGGTGAGCACCGTCCGGCCGATCGTCGCGGAAGTCTCGGTCCTGCCGCGCACCCATGGCTCGGCCCTGTTCACCCGGGGCGAAACCCAGGCCCTGGTGGTCGCCACCCTGGGGACCGGCGACGACGAGCAGTTCATCGACGCCCTGGAAGGCACCTACAAGGAGGCCTTCCTGCTGCACTACAACTTCCCGCCGTATTCGGTGGGCGAGACCGGTCGCATGAATGCCCCTGGCCGCCGGGAAATCGGCCACGGCAAGCTCGCCTGGCGCGCCATCCGGCCGATGCTGCCGGCCAAGGAGGACTTCCCCTACACCGTGCGCCTGGTCTCGGAGATCACTGAGTCCAACGGCTCCTCGTCGATGGCCTCGGTGTGCGGCGGCTCCCTCGCCCTGATGGACGCCGGCGTTCCCCTGAAGAAGCCGGTCAGCGGCATCGCCATGGGCCTGATCCTGGAAAAGGACGGCTTCGCCGTACTCTCCGACATCCTCGGCGACGAGGATCACCTGGGCGACATGGACTTCAAGGTCGCCGGCACCGCCGACGGCATCACCTCGCTGCAGATGGACATCAAGATCCCCGGCATCACCGAGGCGATCATGAAGCAGGCCCTGGCCCAGGCCAAGGATGGCCGTCTGCATATCCTCGGAGAAATGGCCAAGGCCATCGACGGCGCCAGGCCGGACGTCGGCGAGTACGCCCCCAAGATCGAAACCATCACCATCCCCACCGACAAGATCCGCGAAGTGATCGGCACCGGCGGCAAGGTAATCCGCGAGATCGTCGCCACCACCGGCGCCAAGGTCGATGTCAACGACGAGGGCATGGTCAAGGTTTCGGCCAGCGACGGGGCCAAGATCAAAGCCGCCATCGACTGGATCCGCTCGATCACTTCGGAGCCGGAAGTCGGTCAGATCTACGACGGCAAGGTAGTCAAGGTGGTCGATTTCGGCGCCTTCGTAAACTTCTTCGGGGCCAAGGACGGCCTGGTTCACGTCAGCCAGATCGCCAACCAGCGGGTCGAAAAGGTTTCCGACGTCCTGCATGAGGGCCAGATGGTGAAGGTCAAGCTCCTCGGCTTCGACGATCGGGGCAAGACGCGCCTTTCCATGAAGATCGTCGATCAGGCCACCGGCGAGGACCTGACCAAAAAGGAACCGGCGACAGCCGACGCGTAGAGCGGCGCGCGAAATTTTTCCTCCCTCTCCTTCATGGCTAGGGGATGCACACAACTGGCGGATGACGTGCGCGACGCCTTGCGCCCCCTCCACCACCCCGCTGCGCGGGGGAGGAAAGAGTCCATCCTCACCCGGATGGTTACGCGGGGGAGGTGGCGCGGCGCTCTTTCTCGCGCCGTGACGGAGGGGGCATTCCTCCCCTGCGCAGCGCTAGGCGATGCACACATCTCGGGGCTTTGCAAAATCGAGTTCCTCCACCGTAGGGGGAGGTGGCGCGGCGCTCTTGCTGGCGCCGTGACGGAGGGGGTTCTCCGCCACGCCGGCGTCGG
>Ga0075522_10001676_pt1 | contig 16707 bp, 21 predicted proteins | sample NGEPerA_FD_74796 | JGI IMG/M metagenome (GOLD analysis project Ga0075522, IMG submission 74796) | Arctic peat soil microbial communities from the Barrow Environmental Observatory site, Barrow, Alaska, USA - NGEE PermafrostL2-A | ecosystem: Environmental > Terrestrial > Soil > Wetlands > Peat ... | reverse complement strand
GAGGAGATGCCCTATGGACGTATCAATTGTTCTCACAATTGGGGAAGCGATCGCCGGTGCCATCGGCGGAATAACCATCGGCAGAAGCCTGCAGGACTCTAGTTTCGGCAAAGCCGTTAATGCCTTCATTGGCCTCGTGGGTGGAGTCACAGTTGGCTATCTGCTGCATACCAGCTTGCCGGACTTTGCGAGTTCAGTCAGCAAAGGCTCGTTGGGCGCCATTCTGGGCAGCATCATCGGCGCGCTTGTTGGCGCGGGAGTTCTGATAACCATTTGCGCGCTGGTGAAAGACAATCTTTGGAGCGTCCGCAAAGACTGCCTGAGGCGTTGAATCTATGGTGGCGCGCTTATTGTTGGGGCAGGCAAATTCTCTCCGTGAAAACTCATGCGTGAAGCCTATTTTCTGATCGCGTCTGCCCGTTGGAGTATTTGATCTTGAAGCTTTTGGGGCGTTACCAGGGCAGGAACGGGCAGATCGAGATCGTCGAGTGTTCCTGGGACGGAACGCGCGTTTACTTCGAAGAAGGCGTGAGGCAAAGCCAAGCAACGCCCGACGGCGAAAGCGTCTTCACCTACGTCAAGCTCATGGATGAACTCCTGTCTCGGTCCGAACAAATACTGGTCCTGGGCTGCGGCGGCGGAAATCTTGCTACAAGGCTGTCGCCTCTCGGGAAGAAATTGACCATCGTCGACATTAACCCGATCAGCTTCGTGCTCGCGCACCGGTATTTCGACCTGCCGGACGAATTGCCCTGCATCGTCTCCGACTTTCGAAAATTCGTGTTCGATGACCGCGCATACTATGACGGCATTGCGATCGATGTCGGCGGACCGGGATTCCAGTTCGCGGAAGAATTCGACGCGGAAACCTGCGACGCTATCCGCGCCCGTCTAGCACCGGGCGGCCGGATCGTGATGAATGTGATGGTGTCGGACGACATTGATCCAACACCTGACCGCATCGCGGCCAGACTCGCAGGCGAGGAACTGCGAACATGGATCGTCGATGAGCAATTCATCGTTGATCGCAATGCTGTCATCGCCTGCCTCCCCGAGAAGACGATAGGTTCACGGGCAGCGCTCGATCGCGTGATGCGCCATAGCCATGAACAATGGGCGATCCGGCGAGGGCGACTGCGAAGCCGCGATCTTGCCTTTGGATCACGCTGATGTCGCAGTTCCCGAAAGACCGGCGCGAGACGTGGATACCCGTCTCATCAAACAAATCGATGATCGGACACACTCTTTCCGCCGCCGGCATCATCGAGGCGGTGTTCACCCTGTTGACGCTGGAACACCAGCGCATCCCTCCGACCATCAATTACGACTTTCCGGGCAAATCCTCCCGATCAATTCAACCGGACTGGATTCTGAGTCCCAAGCTGACCATCAAGCCGATGCACGGAGAGGACGAACGATCTCTGGTTTTCTTAGAGAACTATGAGGATGAGGTCGAATACACGTTGGAAGAGTTGACCGAGACCGCAGAGGCGTTGGGCGAGAATTATCAGAGGTTCGCCACTTATTACCGCTCGATCGGACTTTTAGTGGAGATGGAAAACAAGGTTGAATAGTCGATCCGCATTCCGATCTAGTGGATCGACTCTAACATTTGCTTCCCGCGTTTGACAGCGGCGAGGACGCGCTTTGGGTCGGCGGTGAGCCGCTGCCGACATTCGCCCACACGCCGCTCCGGAAGAGCAACAGTGCGATGCTCGGTCCGAGCATTTGTTTCATTTTCGCGCTCCATGTTGGACTCACAAGTCCCCTACACCTGAAGGGTTCCTGGCGCGCGGTACGATTAGTTGATGATCATATTGATCGTAGAGCGAAACCGCCAACGCGCGCGCGAGGGTCAAAACGCGCATTTCGCAGAATATTATCGGCAGCTCCGCGAAGAGCAAATTTCTTGGTTTCCACATGTGCGGGAGGGATGCCGAGGTCCGTTCCGGGTTAATCTCGTCGTTCCGACCGTGGGCGGACCACTTCCTGTCCATCCCGATAACCGGACATTCTCAGACTCCGGCGAGATGTCCCAAAGGTGCCAAGAACGTCGACGAGGTCGCTTCGCAACCGCAGTTGCCCCCGCGACCGGTTTGATCTATCGCAACGACGCCCTCCTCTTCGGGGCGTATGTTGTCACCAGTATCTGGCGGCGATCGGAGGTATCCCGTGACTACCCAAGACAGCATGCGAGACAGGCCGCATTCCGTCGTCGAACGATTGACCCATACGTTCGGCGACTGGCTCAAGCACCGGCGGGAGCTTAAAGAGATGCGCCAGCTCAACACGTCAGAGTTTGACCGCATAGCAGGCGATTTGCGGGTTTCACCTGCCGATCTGAATGAATTGGTTCGTCTAGGGCCACATGCTGCTGATGAATTGCCGAAGTTGCTAAACGCCCTCGGCATCGACGGCAACGATCTCGCGCGCGTCGAACCACTGATGTTGCACGACATGGAGCGCGTCTGCGCCTTGTGTGAACATAAGCGCGAATGCGACCGCGATCTCGCCGCCGGCGCTTCTGCCGAGCGCTATCAGGGATATTGCCTCAACGCGCCCACGATCGAACAGTTTGGGGCATGAGGCCAACAAATAAGGATTTGAATTAGACCAGCGCCGCCTCAGGATCGTCAGTCGAGTAGTTATCGACGATCGCAGCAGCCTGACCGACCGGTTCGCCGCAGTCGCCTATCGGCAGGTCGTAAATTAAAACCGCCGCGCCTTATTCCGACCCGGATTTGGTCTGCCGCAAAACATAATGCCGGGTTCGGGATAATTTCTTAGTTCACCGTTTGGAGCGCTGCCATGATCATTGAGCGCCTATCCCGAGAGCATCGCAATATTGAGAAGCTGCTGGCGATCCTCGAGCGGGAACTTGAGGTTTTCGACCGTGGAGACCGCCCCGACTACGAGGTTATTCGCGCGATTATCAGCTACTTCGAAGTCTACCCGGAAGTGTATCACCATCCCCAGGAAGACCTGGTCTTCGCCAAACTAAGAAACCGCGATCCGGTTGCAGCTGCGAAGGTCGGTGATCTCGCTCGCGAACACCACAAAGGGGCTGAACGCTTGCGCCGCGTCGCTCACGCGGTCGAGAACGTGCTCGCGGATGGTGAAGTTCTTCGGCAAACTGTCGATACAATTGTTCGCGATTTCATCGCGCACGAGCGGCACCACATGATGATGGAAGATCGAGATTTCTTTCCTGCTGCGCTTAAGGCCCTTAAGCCTCAAGACTGGACAGAGATCGCTTCGGCCGTAACCAATCATAAGGATCCGCTGTTCAGCGACGTCACCGAAGAGCGGTTCGATGCGCTACGCGCACATATTTTGCGGCTGGAGCAAGAGGCTGAAGCCGAACGAAGATGTTGACTTCGCTCGGGGTCAATCGGTTTGACCGTGTACCGACGACTTCCGCTCCATCCATGATGGCCAAGAGCGCAATCGCTCCATGCAAGGGCCGGGTACTGAAGCGCAGGACCACCCTCCATTTGTTCAATTACGCACGGCCGGTCCGTACAAAGGTGCCCATACCGTGGGCGCTTGAGCTATCTCAACGTTCCGAACGGTGGCCGCCGTCTATTGTACTGTGTGGTCAGAAGACGCGACGGAGCGGGCTGTCGTGGAATTCCGGAACCTACTGACGGCAAAGAGGTGGGTCTGGAAAGCTGCAATTGCCGGCCTTTGCGGAAACCTTACGCAAACCCTGTTGATGGTTGGAAAAGCCAAACCGGTTGTGCCAGCACCTCGATGACGATCTGCCCCTTATCGCCAGCCCGCAGCACCGAATAGATCGGCGGCAAATGCTCATCGAACCGTACATCCACGACACTGCCGCGGACCGAGACAATCGCGCCGAGGGATGGAAGCTTCATGGCATCCATGGCAGACCCCCCTTTCTCAGGCTATATAGTCCGCGCTGAGCCATGTCAGGATTTTTTATCCTATCGACAGATGCACAGGTGTGCCCTCCATGACCCTCCACGAAAATCAACAAAACTCAACGTTTACGTTTGCGAACTAATGTTGACCGGTCGTGCCTTCTTTGAACATCAATCTGATCTCGATTATATTTCGGGTAGCAGAAACGCGTGGACCGCCACCTGCCGAGCGAACGACGACAACGCGGGAAATATACCAGCGCGAACGCCTCATCGCAGGCATCAAGTTTTGGCATTTTAGCTTTTTGGCAGACACCGCCTTGCTCCGCTTCGCGCAAGCGATTGCACGCTCCTCAACGTTAGCGAAGTCCATCAAGCTTATCTCGGGATGCTGCCCGGTAGGTCCGTATGGCCCAAACTTGGTAAGCGACGTCGCAATCGCGATTCCGTCGTGAGCTGGTATTGTTGAAAGCTCGTTATTATAAAGTTCCTCGAACCGTGACCGCGATAGTCTAATCCGTCAGCCAGCAACATCGAAGAGCGAAACGAGCGAAGGTTGCCCTTGTTCGCCGCCGGGTCTCAATCGAACGGCGATCACAAACTCCGACGCATTCGCCGGGTCGGTGGCCCTAGAAACGTCCGGGGGCACAATTGGTCAACGAATCGCCGCTAACGACTCCCGAAGCTATCCAGCAGAAAGGCATCGACCTCGAGCCAAAGCAGGCAGCGCAAAATGGGAAGGGCGATGCTGAAGCACGCCTGATGGAAAATGCAATAATGGTGTTCTTTGTGGTCTCGATATTTGCTCAGAAGCGGAGTGATCTCATTGGGCTCCGTTCGATTTTGCGCGGGAATAAAATCGCACTCAGAGCTGTTGCATCGGCCGGCTAGGTAGCCCAGCGAGCGGCCCTTTATGGTGCTCGCCAATCCAGGTCCGTCGTATTTTGCCGCTGCCCCGGGGACCGATCCGCTGCCACCTCCAATGCGCTTTTACTGTCACACGGCGACCGAGTTGCCAAGGTTGGCGTTCAATCGCTGGGGTGCCTGTGGCAGTTCGCGCTCGAACTACCAATCTGCGAACGTGAAAAAGCGAGAAGCGATCGCGGACCTCGCCGGCACGGCCAGGTGCACGACGTAAGTGATCTACCGGCAGAAAGGGAACCTGCAACTCATTAATCCTGCCGTCTTGTCCGTTGCCTGCCCGTGCTCCTGCGAGAATGTCCATTTCCCGTGCCCGCTCGAGAGCCGCGTATGCGAGCCTTTCAACATCTTCCTGCAGCCTTTCGACTGGAAGGTTGGCTTGTAGGAGGAGTTCATCGAACGTCGGCATCTCATCAGCACCCGCATTGCGCAACCGAACGTTATCAGCGGCATAATTGGTACCGTCGTCCTGCCAATGAAGGTGGCGCGTACCGAATTTTCCGCGCGGCGTGACAACGGCACAAAAACGCAATACCCGCTCCTCTTTCTCACCGTTCGGACCGGTTTCGTTCAAGTCAATTGCCCAAGGCTCGATGAATATGGCCCGGAGCTCCGCGAAAGGCCCGACGACAATCGTTCCAGTCGGAATATCGATGTAGATAGTCTCTTCGTAGCCGATCAATGCGCGCGTTTGCGCCACTGAATCTGGTGTCGGAACGATATCTGCTATCTCGGCAGCCAGTTCGGCTGTCACCTGAAACGATCTGGAAAGTGCCGTACCCTCGTCGACCGTAAAAAATTTTGCGAACATCGATACAAATGCGAGATGCAGTGGGACACCTAGACCCGCTTCTTCCAACCTAGTCGCTTCGCGAAATGCATCGAATGCTTCTTCTCGTGCTGCAAGGCCATCCCATAAGCAAAATTGATCGGATGACAAACCTCGCTCGCTAAGCCGCTGGCGACGTACCCGTCGTTTGCCGGCACACCATTGATCTAGCCAGGTAGGCATCAGTTAATATCCGCATTCTATGAAAGGTTGGGTGCATAAGCAGTGGAGGCGTTCGGTCGATCGAGTTTAGAATATGGGCACCGACGGCGTCAGCCCTTTTATTGCGCATGGAGCGCTTTTCTACAGTTGATCGAGCTTTGCACCAGAATCGATTTTGGCATTTTGGCATTTTGGCATTTCGGTCTCGACTTTAACAAGCCGAGAGAAGGCATGCCGGTAGAACTTTCGGCTTCTTTACAATCTCGGGCCAGGAGACTGCGGCAGTCAGCCGGGTGAAACGGGCTGGTGCGAAAACTTCAATGGATGGATTGCATCAATCACGCGGCAACCCAGCTTCGCCTCGAAAGGGGTTTTGGCATTTTGGCATTTTGACCGAGCCATAAGTCTTCGTTGTTGCGTCCACCGAGGGGGAGGTATGCGCCGTCTTTTTCACATATCTTCAGTTGGTTGACCTGATGTCGCAAGGGTACCCGGTAGGCAGTTTCCTGAGCGGGCTAGGCAGTGGGGAGCGTCGCGCGATTGGCGCGCGATCTACCAGGGACCGCACAGCTGCGGCTAACACAATGGCTAAGAAGTCGATTCCTAAGACTGTTAAGCAGCCTGCAAAGGAGCTCATGCCGCCCGCGATCGGGTCGAACAGCATCATGGCCTCGGGCGTGGCTGAGGCTAACGACCGAGCACCCGGCATCACTAACGGGTGGTCCGCATTCGATCCATCGTTCCTATTGCCGCCGACATCGCCCGCTCCGCGATTGCCGATCGAGGCCCTGCCGGAGAACCTGCGCTCCCTGGTTGTCAAGTTCGCAGAGGCGCGCCTCCTTTCAATCGACTACGTCGCGGCTGCGATCCTCACTGCCTTCTCAGGCGCCATCGGCAACCGCGTGCGCCTTCTGACTTTCGACGGCGATGCCGATCCGCTGGCCATGTTCACCACCTTGGTTGGCCCGCCAAGCGTGGGAAAGTCGCTCGCGATCAGCCTTGTGGAGAAGCCGCTCATCGCGATCGATCAGGCGCTGCAGAAAACACATCGGCTAATGCTCCGGGGCGCTGATCAGAAGTTTCTGGAAAAGTTTGATCAAAAATTGCGTGAGACCGTGGCGCGGCGCCTGCTGCTCGAAGATCTCCCGCTGGAAGATGAATCTGCCGATGGGGGTGGTGTCGTGGCGGCGCCCGGAATTGTCCTTTCCGAATTCACCGGAGCCGGCTTGCTCGACGAATTGCGTACCGGCATCGATGGTCGAACGATGATCGCGCATGAACTTAGCGGCGCGCTGGCGTTCGGCGCATCGAGTCAGGGTTCGCGTTCGCGCGGCCTCATCCTGGAGGGTTATGATGGCAAACCAAAAATCGTGCGCACCAAAACCGAGGGTAAGGTACTGATTCCGGCTCTCTTGATCTCGATCTTGGGAGCAACGCAGCCGACGCGTCTGCAAAAGCTCCTCGGCGATGCTGACGATGGCCTGGCCGCGCGCACGTGGTGGATTTACCCGGATGTGGAACCCCGCATTCATCTGCCGCGTTCATCCGGTCCGGTTGATCAGTTGTCAGCGATCTTGACTCGCATCATCGCCATCGCTCCGGCGAATGCGCCGGATAGCTACTCGGCCCTCATTCCGCTGGCGGCGGACACGCGCGAACCGCTGGAGGCGGCGGCGGCTCGCTGGGCGCGGCTGCGGTCTCTGACTGACGGACTCTATCGTGACCTTGTCGGCCGCGCTGTGCAGCATACGCAGAGGCTGTCGGCAGTACTCTCGATCGCCGAGCACATGGCTGCGGATCGTGAAGGGCTGCCTCTGTCCGTTGGGGCGGCGAGCGTTGAGGCTGCCGTGACTCTTGTCGATGATTACTTGCTTCGGATGGGCGAACGCGTGCTCTGCATCGCAAACGGTCCGGCCGAGAGCGATGCAGCGCGCCTTGCACGCTTTTTGGCGCGTGGCGGCAAATCCGTCATCAATGTCAGGGCTGATGTTCTCCGCGCAGCTGGTTCGCCGGTGCGTGAAAAGCAGCCTGCGGCTGAAGCGTTGGAGGAGCTGCGTCGGCGCAATTTGATCCGTCCGGCGGCCCGTGACCCGGAGCAGTTGGGGCGTCCATCGACGACGTTCGAGGTGCATCCGGCGCTGCTGGCTTTGTCATCAAAAACATAAAGAGCAGGATTTTATATATAGGAGGCGCGGCGTAAGGCGCGCCTCCTATACCGGCGAGTAGAGCTTGGACTTATAATCGCGTTTCTAAAAGGCTAGGGGTTCGAATCCTTCTAGCGGCATCCGTGTCGCCGTTTGTGCTCAAGTGCTAGGCAAGATATCAAGATATAAGAGTAAGCATCGTGCATTTCGTTCCTGAGTCGATCACGAAGAAACGTGCCGAGCGCCTCAGGAAGGCCCTGAAACGGCATGGACGCGATCTGTCGCACGCTAAGTGCATGGATCTGATGGCGCGGCTCTACGGCTATGCGCACTTTTCGGAATTGAAAACTCGACTTGGGATCGGCCGTGGGGCCCGCTCGATGGGGATGTCGACGACGAGACGTGAAGTCAACCCCACCGGGCGGATCAACCGTCCGGTGAACTTCGATGATGCTGACGAGCTCGCGGACGATACCGACCCCACGTCGGCGGTCTAAAACCCGCGGCAGATCTGATCACCACAAGGCCCACGTTTCCTTAAAACGATCTCTCTCGATAAACGCCGCATCGACTTCCATTTCTACGAACGCTTGGATTGCATTCGGAAAGCATGTCTAGCGCTCATCCCGCTATTTAGCGGTCTTTTCATTGATCGACATGCTTTTTTAGACGACTTGAGCACGCTCGAAGTTTCTGAGCGCAGCTTGTCCTCGATATCGGGGGCACGCGTCTCATCCGGCTCCCTGGCGTATCAAACGTTTTACGTGACGCTGATTCCAGCTCCTGCCCGGCTCAGTTCGCGCTTCTGATTTCGATTCTCACCACCGAATTGCCGGCGTTGATCGCGAGGACCTATTTTCTGTACCGTTCGCACTCGCGATCTTCTACGTGGCCGGCAGCAGTTTTGGCATTTTGGCTTTTTGACGAAGCCAACACCGCCTCCGCTGAGGAGACTTTATCGTCCGTTTCCATCGCATTTTCAATGGGTTGACTAGATGTCGGAAGGGTACCCGGTAGGCTCGTTCATGGACGGGATAGCTATGGGTCACGTCGCGCGATTGGCGCGCGACCTCCCAGGGACCGCAGATGGCCAAGAAGTCAATCAAGATCGTTACGCCGACCGCCGCAGAGACCGCAAAAAACAGCACCATCGTGGTGAATATGGCGATGGCTGACAGCTGCGCATCGAGCATCGCCGATGCGGGGGCAGCGTTCGATCCGTTATCCACCCAGCCGGCGACATCCACGGCTCCGTGCTGCTCTATTGAAGCCTTGGCGGAGAGCATGCGCTCCCTCGCCACCGAGTTCGCAGAAGCGCGCCTGTCGTGCGCTGATTATATTTCGGCTATTATCATCACCGGCTATTTACGTGCGATCGCTGATCGCACGCGTCTTTCCACTGCCGAAGGCGACGCCAAGCCGCTGGCGATGTTTGCCACTCTGATTGGCCGGCCGCGCGTCGGTAAATCGTCCGCGATCTGCGTCATAGAGAAGCCTTTCTCCGATTTCGATCGGGCTTGGCAGAAGGCTCGCCGGTTCGGAGCCTATGCAAGCTGCGGATATCCCGTATCCATCTCGATGCTCTCGACCACGTCGCTCACATCATGCCGATCGTCGCGCGCCATGCCGTGAACAAGCGTGCTTTTCATGTAGTTAGGGTCCTGTGACCGAACTGTTATCTACGAACCGATAATTAATTTGAGCTCGGTTGAAATTGTACGGTCCCGTACCACCTCCTTCGACACATTGACAATTACAGATCGACAACATGCGTAACGAATTACAAAACCTCGTCAGCAATTGGTCGTTCGATATTCCTTTCGAACGTTCGGTTCGCCTAAACTTGATCACGCTCGAAAGGCTACGGGAAGGCGGATTGACCTGGTCGTTTATTGCTGGAGCCCTGACACAAGCGGGTGCCCGACACAAAAACAGTCACCCGATTTCTGCCCGACAGATGAATTCGGTTTTCCTTCGCGTACAGAAAGCAACGAGAATGACTTTGATTGTCGATCCACGTCGATTGCAAAAAACTGCAAGCGAGGTCCCCGCGCCGACCACACCGGTGAAGTCGGCAATACAGGTTAAGTCAGCCACCAAGATCCTCGGCAACTTCGCCCAGGCTCCCTCGCAACATTCCGCGTCGCGCCGATCGGACGGATTAGCGCAACGGCTCAGCGAGGCTCGCCGGATGCGCGGCGCTACGAGGATAGAATATGACGACTAGGTTTCCATACCGAAGAAGGCCACAACCAAGAAGTCCGTGACTAAGCACTTCAGCGCCGGCCACTCAGGCACAATCCCTCTAGCTAAGACTTTCTTAAAGGAAATCGCATGACCGAGAATGAAATCAAAGTTCTTATTGGCAATAGCGTCGAAGCAACCGAAGCGGTCGCCGACTATGCCGCGACCTTCGAGAGGGAGATGCAAGTAAATGCTTGCGAAGGTCATGATGATATCAATGGTCTGGCGACGTCGCTCGTTGCGTCATTTTTGGCCGATGCCATTCGCTGGAAAGATGATCGCTGGGGACACGTCAGCCATGAACGGCTTCCCGGTGACGAATCGTTTTTGCCTTCGCAGATTAGGATCAAAGTCATCAACGAACTGCAATATCTATCAGTGTTCCTGTCCGAACCTGTGGACGTTCGACGAACGAAATGGCGCAACAGCATATCGATGTATGCGGTCAAAGCGCTCAGGAAAGAAGCCCCGCTTGGACCCGCGCTGTTGTCTCATTTGCAGCATGCTGATCTCGACGCGCAGCTGGCCCAGCACCTGGATGACCTCGGCTTGGGTGGAGTTGGGGAATCGCGAATAGATGTCAGATCCGTTTTTGGCTTTTCCGATCCTGCTATGTTCACTGCAGACATGAATACCAATGTGCGGCTGGTCAAGCGGATGGCGGCCCGGCCAGACGCCACGGCAGAGACCAAGCTGCTTCGGGCTGATCCCGTAAATTGGGAACTTAGCCCGGCGGTCAATAACGTATTAACTGATGCGCATCGGTGCCATCGCGGGCGTCACATCAGCCTATTTGACCTCCGCAGACGTCTGGCAAATCTCAGCGAACGAGAAATGCAAAATCTCCTATTTTGCGGCCGTCAAGCGGCCCGGCTTCTTGAAATCGCGTTTCATATGACCGACCGCAAGAAGAACAATCAGTCCAATGAAACCATCGAGAGCTGGCTCCATGCAACTCCATTGGCACGCTTCATCGTTGCTGTATTCGAAATGTTCACTCCAACTCTTGGTGTCCCGTTCAACGAGGTCAAGCTGGCGACGAACATTCAGCGCACCAGTATTGGCATGCTGGACGAGACTAATTTCGATCGACTTACAAAGTCGGCCTGGGATCTGGTCAATGATGGTTATGATTGTGCGCAGGCGATTTTGGAACTTATTCCGGCTGTCCGCGACGCCGATCTTGATGTCGGTGCCGGGCTGATGGAAATCTCGGAAGGAGAGCAAAAGAGAACTAAATTGGATCAGAAAGAAAACAACCGCCCACAGAACCAAGAAGATATTCAGTCTAGACTAGAGTATGGACGAAAGCTCACGATCGCGAATTTGTGGGCGGTTCGACATGACATGCTGACACTGCGCGGGTACACCGCCTTTCTCGGTTGGTATCACTGGGAACTGAGAGACCTTTTACCCCATCCGGTGTGGATGGGTTTTCAGCTGCAAATCTTCAACGAGATTAAGGACTGGTATCGGGAGCTGCAAGCGCGTTATGAGGAGGGGATTATCTATAAACGCGAAGAAAAGCGCCACGCGGGTGGCCTACCGCTCAAACTCCTTGAGCTATCGGCGGTCGTCCAACGTCATACCATCGACGTGATTGAATATCCGGATGGCCATCGTTTCGGAGCGAGACACGATGATGCAATCATGCAATCGCTGTTGCAGTCGATCGTTGCACGGCAGCCGGACGCGCTGGATATCTGGGCGAAGGCGACTGCGCAGATGAGCCCGATTCCTGCTTAACTCTGATAGCTATCGATTGGTGCACTTTTCGGACAACGGGTTACGATGTCGTAAGGGTACCCGGTAGGCTCTCTGGCCAATGGTGTTTGCTGCTGATGCGTCATTCCGGCGCTTCAGGAGCAACCCATGACCGACAAGACCCCTCCCTCAATCCAGACCGCACCTCGTGCTGGCAAGAAGGCCAGTATCGCCGCACACATCGAGGCAATGAGGGCGTCCGGCGCAACGGTCGTCTATACCCTTGGCCCCAAGGGTGGAATCGGAAAATCTCTGACAGGCCGTCTCGTCATTGACGGACTGCAGGCCGCCAACCGCACCGTTCGGATCGCTCAGGTGGATCGCGCCCCGACGCTGCCGTTGCTCTATCCCGGGGCCATCACCATCGAGGCGCCCGGCGCGGAGGAAATGCGCAACGACCCGCTGGCGGCGGTGCGGGTGTTCGAGCCGCTTGAGGAAATGATCCTGTCGATTGCGAAGACCGACGATGTCGGCGTGATCGATATCGGAGCCGGCCAGAACCAGCGGGCTTTCCTGAACTTCGTTGCGCGTGGTAAATTCGACCGTTTTCTGACCGGTCTGGGGATCCGCCCGATCGCGCTGATCTTGATCACCGCCGATCCGAGCTCGATGGCGCAAAGCGCAAATCTGGTGGAGGAACTCCACCTCGTCCACCCCGCGGCCGAAATCGTGCCGATCGTCAATTTGCGCGATGGCCGGTTTAACTTCCTGTCCGGTACCCCCGCCCAGAAGATCTATGCCGACCGCATCGTTCCGCTGATGAAGGAGCGTCGCCGCGTTACGCTGCCGTCAATTGCTGCCGGCGCCTGGCCGCTGTTCGAGGCAGCCGGCATGACGTTCACGGAAGCCGTTATGGCGGATGAAGCGGCACTTGTCGAAAAGCTCGGCATGTCCCGGTTGATGGTCACGGCACTTCAGGGTGACGTATCCGACTTCCTCGCGGTGGTCTGGCCGCGCCTCGGCGCTATCGCCGGCTTTGAAGTGGAGGGGTTCGATGCCGGTCGCTAACAATATCATTGCAGCCGCGATCATGAGCCGGATCGCCGAAAACATCGCGCGAGGCAAAGCCTCGCGCGAGACCCTCGGCATGAAGCTCGCTGAAATGCCGCCGCATGAGATCGCCAAATTGCCACGCTCGGTGCTGATGCGCATCGGGCCGGAGGGGATCGCGACGATGGCGCGCGTTGCGGCCGGGACCGACGACGCGTTGTCCGCCGCAAGGCGCGTCCGCGTTCCGAGGGAGCGCTCGAACAATTCCAAGCGCGCTCCGATGCTGCTGTGGCAACGCTGCGGCGTGGGCGCCGTGCTCTTCATCCTCCTGACAATCCTCGGCGGCGCGATTGAGCGCCCTCTGCGATGGGCGCTTGCACAGACCGGGTATCTGACCGGTCAATCCGTAGGGCTTTGTGCCCGGCTCGACCGTTGGAGTGACGATTGTGATTACGTCGTCAGCGGTCCCGGCCTCAGCCTCAAAGATGTCGAGGTGCGCCTTGCGCTCGATCCGAGTTCGCTCAGCACAACAAATTTTTCCTCGCAGGCCAGTGTCGCGATTCCGATCGGCACCGTCCTTCACATAAACCGCAACTCAAGGAAATAACCATGTCAAAACGTTGTCATCCTCTCACGCCGACAAGCTCTCGTTCCGGAGCTGTCATGGCCAGTCTTTCGTTCGGGTTGATCGCGACCATGACGGCATTTCTGCTGCTGTTCGCTGTTGCCCCCGCATCCTATTGGAGCACGCGTGCCCAGGTAGAGGCGCCGTTCGGCGTTGCAGCCCTGATGCGCTTAATCGATCTGTCGCACCACGCTGCGGCTCCCGTTCTCGACTTGAGCGGGCCAGCGAGCGACAGACTTGGGGCTTCGGCCGCGTATGTCTTTTCTTGGCTTGGCTACCCCTGGGCACTTGCAAAGTCGCTTTGGACGGTGATGATCAGTATCGACATGACCCTTCAGTTGCCGCTGCGTCTCGTTGGCGCGATTGGCACGGGATGGTTCGTTGCCGTTCCTATCTACCGGCAGGTTCTCTCAAGGACGCCGCAGATCAGGGGTGCGCAGTGGATCGACGGACCCAAAACGTTGTGGTTCGGCGCGGCGATTGGGACTGCAAGGAGCTATCTCGCAGCTTTTGTCAACGAAGCTCCTGGCGGGATCGAGCTTGCGCCCGGCCTCTCGTTGCCCAAGCGGGCCGAGCATGAATCGATCTTCAGCCTCGGCCTACCTGGGTCAGGAAAGACGATTATCATCGAGGGTCTCACCTATCAGGCCATAATACGCGGAGATCGCACTCTCTGCCTGGACGCCAAAGGCGCGCTTCACAGGCGGATCACGGCCTTGGTCGGTCGCAGGAATCGCGCTGTGATCGGCATCGGTCGCAACTGTTCCGTTTGGGCGATTGGTCGCGACGTCCGTTCACCCCAGGCCGCCACTCGGATTTCCGCGATCATGATCCCGGAGTCGCGCGATCCAGTATGGTCGGCGGCGTCACGTTTGGTACTGAAAGGTATCATCCTGAGGCTGATCGGGGACCGGGGACAATCGTGGGGATGGCGCGAACTTCAGACTGCCATCTCCAAGCCGGTTGAAGAAATCGCTAACGATCTGCGGCCGGTGATGCGGCAGGTTGCGGAGATGCTGCGAAGCAAGGGCGATGATCCCACCACGATGAGCCTTTCGGTGGTCTTCAATATGATTGCTCACGTATCAGAAATCGTCGACACCTGCGCCGCCATGGAAGCCGAGGGACGGCCACGTATTTCGCTGATCGATTGGGCGCGCAAGCGGACCCGCCAGCGCATTATCGTCCTGCAGCATGATCTTTCCAATCGAGACAATTCGGAACTACTGCTGACCGTCATTTTTCGCGTGCTGGCAAGCGGACTACTGGGACCGGACGTTGAAGATGACGTCGACCATGGCATCTGGGTTTTCGGGGACGAACTGCCCCGCTTTCGCGGCGCGATGAAGGACATCATGGAGCTTGCCTCACTCGGGAGAAGCCGCGGTATCCGTGTTGTTGCGACAGCCCAGAGCCTGGCGCAACTCGAAGAAGCCTCAACCCGAGCCGCAGCAGACGCTCTTACAGAGAATTTTGGCACGATCATTGTTTGCAAGGCGAGGACCGGTCGGAACGCGACCGAACTTTCCGAATCCCTTATGGGCATCACAACGTTCGGGATCGATTCACTGAGCAAAAAAGGAGAAATCGATCTGCACAAGTTGCCCGCTCTTTCACCTCATCAGATGACGACTTGCCTGGGCCTCATAATTGATTGGCGTGGAGCCAAATCAATCCGAGCGTCGATTGTGGGATTTGACAATGTCTACGTGGTCGAATGGCCGCTCGGCACTTGGAAGCGGCTCTAAGCTAGTCTGCTTGTTGGTGCTAGACAACGACGGCCATCGCAAATGCGGTGGCCATTATTTTGTCTTTTCACGAATACGTGGCTCTGCGAAGCTACTCGGGACAGCCATCGGACGACGCAACTTGATCAGAAACTGATCAGAGATTTGGACCGACTGGTGGCGCATTCAAAATCCGTTGGGACAATTTGTCAAGATCCGCTTCCGTCGAAGTGGCGGAGACATCGCTACTGCGACTGATCTTTTCTCTCACTTGACGGATGTTGCTCGTTGTTCGCGGCACGCAATCCCTGAGCAGCGCGTCCTTTCGCACATGTTACGCGCCATCTTTAGTGGTTCCGCAATTATGAGTACCAGCGAAGTGATGGATTTTTGAGCGCCGGTTCACCCGAACAACCGTGTCGCCCAGACTGAGCTGCATCCGGTTCGGTTGACACTCGATTTAAGCTAATCGAGCCTGTCTCTCGAACTCCATAGGACTCAATTTACAGATCGTCGAGCGCCGCCGTTTCGGGTTATAGAAGCGGAAGCGCGCTTCAAACGCGAAAAAGGGGTCGCCCGAAGGCGACCCCGAAAATTCAGGCGGCTTCGCCTGCCGGTACGTCGGCCTCTTCGACCTTCGGCTTGCGAATGACGATTTCCGCGCCGTTGAGCGGGAGATAGTCGATCTTCACGTTGAAGCCCCAACCATCGCTGTGGACCCAAGCAGCGCCTATCGGCTGCCAGAAACTGCGTTCACCGTTCTTGGTCACGGCGTAAACTCGGTGGCTCGGGCGGTTGTCTGTCTTGCTCATGTGATATTCCTTTCGTCTTGGTTTGAAAGCCATGCACTTTGTGCGACTTCGTGGGGCACAAAGGCCCACGCGGAACAGCGGCGCATTCAAAGGCGGCCCCGCAGGGGCACCGCGAAGCGGCGCGGAGTTGGCAGGGAGCCGAAGGCAACCGAAACGAGCGGCCTTGAAGGCGATGCGCGCGCGGGCATAAGCCCCATAAATTCGAAGCCGCTGGTGTTGGCTTTCTGATCAAAAGGAACATCAAGAGCATGAGCGACCGAAGCCCTTAACCCCCGTCAAAAACTAGACAGCGGGCCCAAACGCCTGGCGTCGCAATTTACGGGTGCGCCCGGAGAGCGGTGGCGATGCGAAAATCATCAAACGATTAACTCACGCTTTATCGGCGCGCGGGCGTGGCGGCGAAAAAGGTCGGCTCGGCATAGCGACCGGTTGCGGTCTGCTGGGTCGTCGGACGGCGGTCTTTGGTCTGGATCGATGCCTTAAGGGTACCCGGTAGGCGCCTTTCTTGATGGCGCACACTCGCCTGCATCATGTTGCAGGGGAGCGAAATGGTCGCGACAGTCGCAGCCGGAACCACAGCCAAATATTATCTAGCACAGTGCGAT
>Ga0075522_10001674_pt1 | contig 16724 bp, 15 predicted proteins | sample NGEPerA_FD_74796 | JGI IMG/M metagenome (GOLD analysis project Ga0075522, IMG submission 74796) | Arctic peat soil microbial communities from the Barrow Environmental Observatory site, Barrow, Alaska, USA - NGEE PermafrostL2-A | ecosystem: Environmental > Terrestrial > Soil > Wetlands > Peat ... | reverse complement strand
GTCGCCACATCGTGATGCCGTTCATACCCCGAAATGCCGATAATGTGGGGATAGTTTAATTCAACGAATACATGGCCTTCGCATAAGTTTAGCATGGGGTTCATGGCATGACGACGCCATCGGCGGCGTCGCAGGCAAGGAGTGACCAATGGCCGGCGCAGATATGGTTGGGACGAACAATGCCGGTACGGGCAGTGTCGAAAAACTCGAGGACGTGATCGTCCGTTCGGCCGAACAGGTCGCCGGCCAGATTCGCGCCGTCAAGGATGCGATCTCCACCGTGATCTTCGGTCAGGACCGGGTGGTTGAAAATACCCTGGTGACGATCCTGTCCGGCGGTCACGCGCTTCTGATCGGCGTTCCCGGCCTCGCCAAGACCAAGCTGGTGGAGACCCTCGGCATTACGCTCGGGCTCGACGCCAAGCGCATCCAGTTCACGCCGGACCTGATGCCGTCGGATATTCTGGGCGCCGAGGTGCTGGACGAGAGCAGCACCGGCAAGCGCTCGTTCCGTTTCATCTCCGGGCCGGTGTTCGCGCAGCTTCTGATGGCCGACGAAATCAACCGCGCCAGCCCGCGCACCCAGTCCGCCTTGCTGCAGGCCATGCAGGAGCAGCACATCACGGTGGCCGGCGCGCGCCATGATCTGCCAAAGCCGTTCCACGTGCTGGCGACGCAAAATCCGCTGGAGCAGGAAGGCACCTACCCGCTGCCGGAAGCACAGCTCGACCGCTTCCTGATGGAGATCGACGTCGATTATCCGGATCGCGATGCCGAGCGCCGCATCCTGTTCGAAACCACCGGCGCCCAAGAGACGCTGGCCAAGTCGGCGATGAACGCCGACATCCTGATTGCCGCGCAGCGGCTGGTGCGGCGCCTGCCGGTCGGCGACTCCGTGGTGGAAGCGATCCTGTCACTGGTGCGCTCGGCGCGTCCGGGTCCGGAAGGCGGCGACACCGGCAAGCTGATCGCCTGGGGACCGGGTCCGCGCGCCAGCCAGTCGCTGATGCTCGCGGTGCGTGCCCGCGCCTTGCTCGACGGCCGCCTCGCGCCCTCGATCGACGACGTGCTCGACCTTGCCGAGCCGATCCTCAAGCACCGCATGGCACTGACGTTCTCCGCCCGCGCCGAGGGCCGCACCATCCCCGACGTGATCCGGCAATTGAAGACGCGGATCGGTTGATGGCGGCGGAAACCAGGCACGCAACCCGGGAGATCACAGCAATCCGACGTGCCGATGGCGAAAGCCGAACGCTCGCCGCATCGCTGCCCCGCCTCGTGCTTGAAGCCCGCCGCATCGCCGCCAATGTGATTCACGGTCTGCATGGACGACGCCGCGCCGGCGCCGGGGAAAGTTTTTGGCAATACCGCCGCTTCGTTTCCGGAGAGCCGTCGCAGCGCGTCGACTGGCGGCGCTCGGCGCGCGACGATCATCTTTACGTTCGCGAGCAGGAATGGGAGGCTGCGCATACGGTGTGGCTGTGGCCGGACCGCTCGCCGTCGATGGCGTTTGCCTCCAGGCTGTCGCGCGACAGCAAGCTGGAGCGCGCCCTGATCGTGACCTTCGCGCTTGCCGAACTGCTGGTCGCGGGCGGCGAACGCGTCGGCATTCCCGGCCTGATGAACCCCACCGCCAGCCGCAGCGTGATCGACAAGATGGCGCAGGCGATGCTGCATGACGACGCCATCCGGCTCAGCCTGCCGCCGTCGTTCGTGCCCTCGGCGCTGGCCGAGATCGTGGTGCTGTCGGATTTCTGGTCGCCGATCGGCGACATCAAAACCATGCTGGCGGGCCTGTCGGCCTCCGGCGCGCACGGCACGCTGGTCCAGATCGTCGATCCCGCCGAGGAAAGCTTCCCCTATTCCGGCCGTATCGAATTCGTCGAACCGGAAGGCGGCAGCGTCATCACCGCGGGTCGCGCCGAAAAATGGGCCGGCGATTACGTGGCGCGGGTGGCATTGCATCGCGACCAGATTCGCAATGAAACCAACAAGCTCGACTGGCTGTTCTCGACCCACACCACCAGCCGCTCGGCCGCCGAACTGCTGCTGTTCCTGCACAGCGGCATGATGGTGAGCAAGGGCAGCGCGCGCACCGCGACCGTCAAAGCGGGGCGCAGCGCATGATCGCCGGGCTCCCGCTTTCCTTCGCCGAACCCATTTTGCTGCTGGGCCTGTTGAGCCTGCCGGTGCTGTGGTGGCTGTTGCGGGTGATGCCGCCGCGGCCGCGGCGCGTCGAGTTCCCGCCGACCCGGCTGTTGTTTGACATCGCGCCAAAGGAAGAAACCCCGTCGCGGACGCCATGGTGGCTGACGGCGATCCGCCTGCTGGCCGCGGCGCTGATCATCCTGGCGGCGGCCGGACCGATCTGGAATCCGCCAACCGGGGTTGCCGGCTCGCGCGCGCCGTTGATGATCCTGCTCGACGACGGCTGGAGTGCGGCCGCGAGCTGGGACACCAGGATCAAGGCCGCGGACGAATTGATCGCCAACGCCGACAGTAACCGGCGCGCCGTCGCCCTGGTGGCGCTGTCGGAGCCGGCGCGCGACATCACCCTGATGCCGGCCGGCAATGCACGGGTGGCGCTGCGCCAGTTGACGCCAAAGCCCTATTCGATCGAACGGGTTGAAACCCTGCCGGCGATCGGGCGTTTCCTGAAGGCCACCGGAGACTGCGACATCGCCTGGCTGTCGGATGGCGTCGATACCGGGCGCGGACCGGACTTTCTCGAAGGGCTGAGTAAAACCATCGGAGATCGGACCTTGACGGTGTTTGAAGGCGGCGTGCCCTCCCCGCTGGCGCTGGTCGCGGCCGAGAATGCCGCGGCCAAGATGACGGTGAAGGTGCTGCGCACCGGGGACGGCGTTGCCGCCGGCGTGGTGCGCGCGCTCGACCTCAAGGGCTCGCCGATCGGCGAAGCCCACTACAGCTTTGGCCCGCGGGACCGCGAGGCCGAAGCCTCGTTCGACCTGCCGGTCGAGTTGCGCAACGACATCGCGCGGCTCGAAATCGCGGGCGAACGATCCGCCGGCGCGGTGCAACTGCTCGACAAGCGTTGGCGGCGGCGCGCGATCGGCGTCGTCAGCGGATCCAGCAGCGACAACGGGCAGCCGCTATTGGCATCGACCTTCTACCTCACCCGCGCGCTGGCGCCGTTCGCCGACGTGCGGCTCGGCGATCGCGGCGCGCCGCAACAGGCGATCACGCAATTCCTCGACCAGAAGCTGCCGATGATGGTGCTTGCCGATGTCGGCACGCTGTCGCCCGAAATCCGCGAGCGCATCGGCGCCTGGATCGAGCAAGGCGGCGTGCTGGTGCGTTTTGCCGGCCCGCGGCTGGCGCAGGCCGATGACGATCTGGTGCCGGTGAAACTGCGCGAAGGCGGCCGCACCCTCGGCGGCAGCCTGACCTGGGAAAAGCCGCAGCACCTCGCCTCGTTCAGCGCCGACGGACCGTTCGCCGGCCTTGCCGTTCCCAAGGACGTCACCGTCAACCGGCAAGTGCTGGCCGAACCGGATGCGGCACTGGCGGGAAAGACCTGGGCCTCGCTGGAGGACGGCACGCCGCTGGTCACCGGCGAACGTCGCGGCAAGGGCGTGGTGACGCTGTTTCATGTCAGCGCCGACATGCGCTGGTCCGACCTGCCGATGTCCGGCAGCTTCGTCGAGATGCTGCGGCGGATCGTCGATATGTCCGGCTACACCGCGAAGCCCGGCGCCGGCGTCGCCAGCGAAGGCAGTACCGAAACGGTGGCGCCGCTGCGCACGCTCGACGGGTTCGGCAGCTTCGGACCGCCGCCCTCGACTGCCAAGCCGCTGGCCGCCGACTATCGCGACCGGGCGAGCCCGGATCATCCGCCTGGATTCTACGGCCCGGCCGACGGTCCGCTCGCGGTCAATACGCTGGCTTCAGCGGATCGCATCGCGCCGCTCGATATCTCCTCGCTGCGCGCCCGGCGCGCCAGCTACACCAATACCGAGCCAAAAGATCTGCGCGGAATCCTGCTGTCGTCGTCGCTGGCGCTGTTCCTGATCGACGCCATCATCGTCGCGCTGCTCGGCGCCGGCTTTGCGGCCCTGCTGCGGCGGCGCGCGGCGCCGGTGGCGCTTGCGTTTGCGTTGCTGTTGACGGCGATGCCGGCGGCACCGTCGCATGCCGACGAAAAGGATGATTTCGCCATCAAGGCGACCTCGCAGACCCGGCTCGCTTATGTCGTCACCGGCAACGCCGATGTGGATTCGATCGTCAAGGCGGGGATGTCCGGGCTCACCCTGTTTCTCGCCCAGCGTACCGCGCTGGAGGCCGGCGATCCCGTCGGCGTCGATCCGGCGCGCGACGAACTGGCCTTCTTCCCGCTGATCTACTGGGCCATCGTGCCGGGTGCGGCGAAGCCGCCGCAGGACGCCATCAACCGCATCGACGCCTACATGAAGCACGGCGGCACCGTATTGTTCGACACCCGCGACGCCGTCGAAGCGCCGCCGGGCGAAAACGGCGGTTCGCAGACGCCGGGAATGCAGGCGCTGCGCGACATCCTTTCCTCGCTGGATATTCCCGAGCTCGAGCCGGTACCGCGCGATCACGTCCTGACCAAGACGTTCTATCTGTTGCGCGATTTTCCCGGCCGCTTCACTTCGGGACAAACCTGGGTTGAAGCTTTGCCGCGCGGGGATGACGAGGACGCCTCGAAGCCGGCCCGCGGCGGCGATGGCGTGTCGCCGATCATCATTACCTCAAACGATCTCGCCGGCGCCTGGGCGATACGCCCCGACGGCCAGCCGATGCTGCCGCTCACGCCGGGCGAGCCGCGGCAGCGCGAATTCGCGTTCCGCGCCGGCGTCAACATCGTGATGTACACCCTGACCGGAAACTACAAGGCCGACCAGGTGCACGCGCCGGCGCTGATCGAACGGTTGGGACAATGAACCACCTCCGTCATCCCCGCGCAACAGCCTTACTGTTGTCGCTGGAGGTGCGAGCCTTGCGGTGCATTTGCGCCGCCGGGCGAGCCTCGAAGGGTGGCTGCGCGCGAATGCAACAACACATCCTTCGAGGCGCGCCGCAAATGCGACGCACACCTCAGGATGACGCCAACCTTGCGGGATAGCTAAATGCAGTATGGCATCGCGTTCACGCCGCTCGTCCCCTCGCTGGTGCTTTGGCTGGCGCTCGGCGCCATTGTCGTGATCGCGGCATTGCTGCTGCTCGGCAGGTCGCGCGGCGCGTTGGTGCGGTTAGCAGCACTGGCGCTGATCGCGCTGGCGTTGGCCAATCCGTCGTTTACGCGCGAGGACCGCGAGCCGTTGTCGTCGGTCGCGGTGGTCGTGATCGACAAGAGCCCGAGCCAGAATTTCGGCGATCGCACCCATCAGACCGCAGAAGCCCAGGCGGCGCTGGTCGACAGCCTCAAGAAGATCAAGGGGCTGGAGGTGCGGGTGGTCGATGCCGGCCAGGCCGACGGCGAAACCGATGGCACGAAATTGTTCGGCGCGCTGTCTTCGGCGCTGTCGGACGTGCCGATCGATCGCGTCGCCGGTGCCTTCCTGATCACCGACGGGCGCGTGCATGACATTCCCGCCAACGTCGCCGCCCTGGGATTCCAGGCCCCGGTCCACGCTTTGATCACCGGCACCAATGACGAGCGCGACCGGCGCATCGCGATTTCGGCCGCGCCCCGTTTCGGCATCGTCGGACAGACCCAGACCATCACCTACCGGCTCGACGATCAGGGCGTCAGCGGCCAGCGCGCCAAGGTGGTGGTACGCCGCGACGGCGAAGTGATCAACGAACGCACTGTGCAGAGCGGCCAGACCGTCAATGTCGATATCGAGATCAAGCACGAGGGTCAGAACATCGTCGAGATCGAGGCCTCTCCGCTCGACAACGAACTGACGCTGGTCAACAACCGCGCGGTGGTGGCGATCGACGGGGTGCGCGACAAATTGCGGGTGCTGCTGGTCTCGGGCGAGCCGCATTCCGGCGAGCGCACCTGGCGCAATTTGCTGAAATCCGACCCCAGCGTCGATCTCGTGCATTTCACGATTCTGCGGCCGCCGGAAAAGCAGGACGGCACGCCGATCAACGAATTGTCGCTGATCGCGTTTCCGACCCGCGAACTGTTTCAGCAGAAGATCAACGAATTCCAGCTGATCATCTTCGACCGCTACGCCCGCCAGGGCGTGCTGCCGATCGCCTATTTCGACAACATCGCGCGCTATGTGCGCGGCGGCGGCGCCGTGCTGGTGTCGGCGGGTCCCGACTATGCCTCGAACACCAGCATCTGGCGCACGCCGCTGGATTCGGTGCTGCCGGCCGAGCCGGTCGGGGTCACCGAAAAACCCTATTACGCGCATCTGAGCGACGCCGGCAAACGCCATCCGGTGACGCGCGGGCTGGAAGGCTCGACCTTCGAGCCGCCGCATTGGAGCCGGTTCTTTCGCACCGTCGATACCCGCAACGCCACCGTCCCGCCGGTCATGACTGGCGCCGACGGCAAGCCGCTGCTGCTGCTGTCGCGTTACGGCGAAGGGCGCGTCGCCTTGCTGCTGTCGGACCATATCTGGCTGTGGGCGCGCGGCTATGAGGGCGGCGGGCCGCATATCGACCTGTTGCGGCGGATGTCGCATTGGCTGATGAAGCAGCCCGACCTCGACGAGGAAGCGTTGCGTCTGCAGGTCCATGGCCACGATCTGACGGTGCTGCGCCAGACCATGGCCGACAGCGTCACGCCGGTCACGGTGACGTCGCCGTCGGGCACGACCAGCGAACTGACACTGAGCCCGAGCGAACCCGGAATATGGACCTCGACGCTTCCGGCCAACGAACTTGGCCTGTGGCAGGCGACCGACGGCACACTGAAAGCCCTGATCAATGTCGGCCCGACCAACCCGAAGGAATTTTCCGAAGTCACGTCCACCACCGACTGGCTGAAACCGCTGACCCAGGCCAGCGGCGGCGACGCCCGGCGCATCGCCGATGGTTCGGGCATCGAACTGCCGCGGATCGTGCCGGTGCGTGCATCGGGCGTGTTTCGCGGCGACGGCTGGATGGGCGTGCGAATGCGCGACGCCAGCGTCGTTAAGGGCGTCGGCGTGCTGCCCGTGTTCGCCGGCCTGATCGGCTTGCTGCTGCTGCTGGGCGCCTTCGCCGCCACCTGGCTGCGCGAGGGGCGCTGATCGCCGCCCCTCCGCCTTGCGTTGCAGGAATTACACAGGCCTGACGAAATCCATCGCGACACGGCCGAACCACGGTTGACATTCTCAGCCGGTTCCGGCGATGTTATATTATAACATCGAGGCGGCCAAGATACCTTGGCCCTCCGACGCAAGGGCGCGTATCGGCATGAAGTGGTTGCGGTCGAACATCAGGCATGGCTCGCGGCTGGCGCTGTTTGCGCTCGCGATCCAGTTCGCGCTGTCGTTCGGCCATTTCCATCCGATCGCAGCCCAGGCCGCGCCCGGGATGAGTCAGGCCGCGCAGCCGCAGCAGCCGGCCTCCGATCACGATTCCGACCGGCAATCCGGTGACGGCTGCGCGATCTGCGCCGTGGTCGCGATGGCCAACACGGTCACGTTTGCAACGCCGCCGCTGCTGTTGCTGCCGCAGGCGATAGAATTTCAATACCTGACCACGGACGCCGAACTGGTCCGCCTGAACGCCGTTCGCGTCGCCTTTCAGCCGCGCGCGCCCCCGATCTCCTGACCTCGATGTGTAATGCCCCGTGGGACCGTCGCGCGATGCGCGCCGATCCGCCGGGGTGAATCGAAATTGGTCCGTCTTCTATCGACGGCAGGCCTCCCGCGAATTCGTTGACGACGACGAATGCGGCGGCGGCTTAATGGGGATCGGAATGTCAGTGTTCGCCAAACCACGCGTGGTCATCTACCTGGGCGTCGCCTTGGCCGCCTCCGGAGCGGCTTTTCTTATCCTGTGCAGTCTCGGCGGTACGGCGCTCGCACAGACGCCTGCACCTGCAGTTACTCCGGCGGCTGCTCCTGCTGCTACACCCGCACCTGCGGCTGCACCTGCGCCCGGGGCAAATGGCGTGACCGCGCTGCCGGAAATCGACGTCGCGGCGCCACGAGTGAAACAAGTGCCGCGCCGTCCCAAGACCCGCGTCGCGTCAGGAGCGCACCGCCAAACCCCGACCGCGCCACCACAGACCGCGGCGCAGATGGTGGCAGGCCAGAACGACAAATTCGACGAGGCCCGCCGCAACATCGTCGCGGCCACCGGGGCCGGCTCCTATCAGTTGAACCAGCAGGCGCTCGAAGCGCTGCCGCAGGGCACCAACGCCTCGCTGGACAAGGCGCTGCTGCAGGCTCCCGGCGTGACCCAAGACTCGGCCGCCAGCGGCGAATTCCACGTCCGCAACGAGCACGCCAACGTGCAATATCGCATCAACGGCATCATGCTGCCCGACGGCGTCGGCGCGTTCGGACAAATTCTCGACACCGGCATCATTGGCAACCTCGATCTTTTGACCGGCGCGCTGCCGGCGCAATATGGCCTGCACACCGCGGCGGTGCTGGATATCCAGACCAAGGCGGATGCCTTCAACAACTCCGGCAGCGTCAGCGTCTATGGCGGCAGCCACGGCACGATCACGACCAGCCTCGAATATGGCGGCACCGTCGGACAAACCCAGTATTTCGTGTCGGGGCGCTATTTCGGCAGCAGCGTCGGAATCGAAAATCCGACCCCGGCCTACAACGCCATCCACGACAACACCTCGCAGGAAAAGGGTTTTCTGTATCTGTCGACGGTGCTCGATCCGACCAGCCGCCTGACCTTCATCAGCGGCGTATCGAATGGCGCCTATCAGATCCCCAACAATCCCGGGCAGGCGCCGGTTTTCACGGCGTTCGGAGTGTCCAACTTCGACTCCGCACTGCTCAATGAGCGACAGCAGGAGTTCAACCAGTTCAACGTGTTGGCCTACCAAAAATCCGGCGACAACGGCATCGACTACCAGCTGTCCTATTTCAACCGCTACAGCCAGTTGCACTTCCTGCCCGATCCGATCGGCGACCTCGTGTTCAACGGCGTGGCTTCGGACGTCTACCGCCAGAGCGTGGTCAACGGCATCCAGGAAGATACTTCCTGGCGCGTCGGTTTTGCTCATACGCTCAAGTTCGGGTTTGCCGTCAGCGCCGAAGATACGCTGGTGAACAACGGGTCCACGGTCTTGCCGCTCGATCCCAGCGGCAATCCGGTCGACATGCCATTCTCGGTGTTCGATTCCAGCGCCAAGACCGGCGCGCTGTTCAGCAGCTATCTCGAGGACGAGTGGAAGGTCACCAACCAGCTCACGGTAAACGCCGGCCTGCGCTTCGACCAGATGTGGCAATATGTCGACGCCAACCAGCTCAGCCCGCGCATCAATGCGACCTGGAAACCGTATGACGGCACCACGTTCCACGCCGGCTACTCCAGAAACTTCACGCCCCCCGAACAAGTGCTGGCGGCGCCGACAAATCTGGCGCTGGTCGCGAACACGACGGCGCAGCCTGGCGTGACCACCAACGATCCGGTGCAGCCGGAACGCTCCAACGTGTTCGACGTCGGCGTGGTCCAGAAGATCTACGCCATACCGGGCCTCGAACTCGGGCTCGACGGCTACTACAAGACTGCGACCGACCTACTCGATGACGGGCAGTTCGGCCAGGCCTATGTGCTGTCGGCCTTCAACTATGCGCGCGGCGAGAATGTCGGCGTCGAGCTCAAGGCGAACTACACCAACGGCAACTTCCGGGCCTATGGAAACCTCGCCTGGGCAAAGCAGACCGCCTCCGACGTGGTATCGAACCAGTATCTGTTCGATCCCGTCGAACTCGCTTATATCGCCACCCACGACGTCTATACCGATCATGCGCAATTGCTGACCGCGTCCGCCGGCGCGTCCTATCTGTGGGACGGCACCCGCTACAGCGCGTCGATGATCTACGGCAGCGGCCTGCGTAACGGCTTTGCCAATATCGGCACCGTCCCGTCCTATACCCAGGTCAATCTCGGCGTGTCGCACGACTTCAATATCGTCTCGGCCGCCAAACCCACCACGTTGCGCTTCGACGTCGTCAACCTGTTCGACACCATCTACGAGATCAGGGACGGCTCCGGCATCGGCGTGTTCGCGCCGCAGTTCGGGCCGCGCCGCGGCTTCTACGTCGGCATTTCGCAGAAGCTGTGAACGCCGCGCAAGAATGAAGAAACGAGCCTCCCTTCCGATCCAATCGGAAGGGAGCGGACTAGGCGGATCGCGCCCGCTGCATGGCGCTGCGCGGCTGCCGGTCGATCCCGTTCTGCTGCCGCGACAAACGCTCCGCCACGGGTTCGGCGACCATCTTGAGCAACATCGAACGCCGGTAGGCGCCGGGCCCGACCCCGTAGTGCCGCTTGAAGCCGCGCGTGAACGCAATGTCGGAATCGTAGCCGATCAGGAACGCGATCTCCGGGATCGCATTGTCGGGGGTCGCCAGCAACTCGGCCGCGCGCAGCATGCGCTGTGCGGCGAGATACTGCATCGGTGGCGCTTCCATCTCTCGGGTGAAGGCCGCTGCGAATGCGGAGCGCGACATCCCGACCCGGCTCGCGAGCTCCGCCACCGACCAGCGCTCGGCAAGCTGGCCGCGGATCAGCCGCACGGCATTGAAGACCTGCGGCGACCACCGCACCTTGCCCATGTGATGCTCGGTCTCGCTTGCGTGTTTCTGGGCCGCCGAGCGTATCGCCTGAATGAACAGCATCTCGGCCAGGCGATTGAGAACCGCCTGCGAGCCGGGGCCGCGATTCTCGACCTCGACATAGCCCGCCTCCGCGAGCGGCCGCGCCCATGACGGCAGTTGCCCGTTCTCGCCGCGGACGTGGATCAGGTCCGGCAGGAAGCGCATCAGCGTCTTGGCGCGCGGCCGGTCGATCCGCAGATCGATGGCGAACAGCGTCGCCATGCCGCCACCGCCGCCGGCGCGGATGATCGGCAATCCCGTCGACTCATCATTGCAAGCGGCGGGTATCCGGTGCCGGACCGAACTGGACAGCGAATCTTTCAAGGCGTGGGCGCTGCCATGCGGAATGATGGCGCAGTCGCCGGTTGCAGCACCGCGACCTGATTGGTGGCCGATATCTCCAGATAGATCGTGCCGCCGACGCAGATATAGAACAGCGCTGCCGTCGACTGGTCGTGGCGGCAGCCCCACGGAGCGGTCAACTCCGCGCGTACACAGCACGTGCTCTCGACGCGAACGGTCTGAAGCAATTCGGAAAGGGTATCCTGCATCGCATTCTGCTCCCCGAGTCTCATAGGCAGAGGCTCTATCGTCGGCGCACGTCGTGCAACGCATGATGTGGGGGCCTGGACGGCCGGTTGGTAGTTGTGGACGACCGGTATAATGACGTCCGCGCCATTCATACACATCTCGGGAATGACGGATGACGGCTGTCCAAGGCTGGACCAATCGTTCACCTGGCCGTGAACCGGATTGAAGCACGAGGGTCTCATGATTAAAGCTGCAACATTTTTATGCGCCCAGGTCGCGGTGGCGGCGGTGGCATTGTCGATGAGTGGCGCGGCGTTTTCGCAGGAAATCGGATGCGTGGATGGCATCCCCGCACCGCCGATCACCCATAGCTGCCCGTCCACCAGCCCGGCAGGAGCGTTCGCGCAGGCACCCGCGGGTCGCGCCGGCTCTCACGCGGTGAAACACCGCGCGATTGAAGGGCGTTACGTGCGTCACGTCTCCCAGTAAGCGTCCGGAAATGCAGGCGATCGCCCGTTCAAATGGACGGGCGATCGTCCCGGCGCGCAGGCTACAGGCAGCCGCGCCATGTTTATGCTCTCACGGCATGATCGAAGAGATGCATATGCCAGCAAGCGAAGTTATCGCGCCATGTTCCAGTCCGGGCGGATCGCACCGGACACCTCGGTGAACGCGCCTTCGGCGAGTTCGGCCACCAGCAGCCGGCTGTAGTCGACCGGCCCGGGCATGGTTGCCCGTCCCTTCGGAACCGCCTTGAAGCCGACCCGGCCATAATAGGCCTCGTCGCCGACCAGCAGCACCAGGCGATGGCCTTTGGCCCTGGCGTCCTGCAGCGCGCGATCGAGCAGCGCGCGGCCGACGCCGCGGCCACGAAACGGCGGCTCGACCGTCAGCGGTCCGAGCAGCAGCGCCTGGGTGTCGCCGATGCAGATCGGCAACTGCCGCACCGAACCCACCAGCAACGTCCCGATCCGGGCGGTGAACGACAACTCGAGCAGGTGATCGACATGCTCGCGAATCCGGTAAGCGCTCAGTACGAAGCGGCCGGGGCCGAAGGTGCGCTCGTGCAGCCGTTCGACCGCCTGGGCGTCGTTGGCGGTTTCGGCCAATATGGTCAGAGAAAGGTCGCTCATGATGAGGCGCGGGATAGCATCTGGCGGCGGCGCGGTCCATCGCCCGGCGCTGGCAAATTCAAGAGGCTGCAAATGCGAGCCGCCTCAATTCCCGTTGAGCGGAGGGTGCGACAGATAGGCCAGCAGCTTGATCTCGCGGCGGCCGCGCGTCACCGTATCGAGTACCAGCCCCGACGACATCGACAGCACCGCCAGGATCATCAGCCCCATCGACAGCACCGCGGTCGGCAGGCGGGGAACGAGCCCCTGCTCCAAATAGGTGGTGATGACGGGGATCGCGAGACCGATCGAAACCAAGGTGAGAAAAAATCCGATCGCCGTGAAAAAACGCAGCGGTTTTTCCGACCGATAGAGTTTCAGGATGGTGCCAAGGATCCGAAAACCGTCGCGCCAGGTGTTGAGTTTGCTGAACGACCCCGCCGGCCTTGCGTAATAGGGCGTGTCGATTTCGGCCACCGGCAGCGCCAGTTCGAGCGCGTGGACGCTCAATTCGGTTTCGATCTCGAAGCCGTCCGACAGCACCGGAAAGGATTTGACGAAGCGCCGCGAGAACACCCGGTAGCCGGAAAGGATATCCTTGAAGGCCTGACCGAATACCGACGACAGGAAACTGGTCAGCATCCGGTTGCCGGTGCGGTGGCCGGGCCGGTAGGCAGCTTCGGCCTGATCGACGCGAAATCCCACCACCATGTCGAGATGATCCGACAGCAACGTTTCGATCATGCGCGGCGCGCTGGCGGCGTCGTAGGTGGCGTCGCCGTCGACCAGCACGTAGATATCGGCGTCGATATCGGCGAACATCCGCCGCACCACGTGACCCTTGCCCTGGCGACGTTCGCTGCGCACCTGCGCCCCGGCCTCGCGCGCGACCGCAACGGTACGATCCGATGAATTGTTGTCGTAGACGAAGATGTCGGCCGACGGCAGCGCCTTGCGGAAATCGGCGACCACGGTGGCGACCGCGGCTTCCTCGTTAAAGCACGGCACCAGCACCGCGATCCGCAGCCGCGCCGGCTCGGCTTGCGGGAATTCCCGCTGCGCAAATTGCGCCAGCGCCTCCGCCATGCCGGCCAGGTCGCCGCGAAGTGCTGGCGGGCGTTTGGGATCCGGCGCGGCGCTCATCGCAAGTCCTTAACGGGCGTTAACATCTGCCCCTGATCATAGGGGCTGATCGCTAACGATCCCTAACGCCAGTCGGTAATTGGCGCCTTGCCATCGAGCACCTCGGATATCCGCAGCCGGGTGCCGTCGGTGGTCTCGGCCGGCAGCGCCGCCGGATCGAAGAAACCGCAGGCGACGATTTCGCGATTGGGCTCGGGCAAGCCATCCTGGCGGAAATTCCTGACCACATAGACCGCGACATGGTCCCGGCGCGACACATGACGGTTGAAGAACAGGCCATGCAGCGCCGGTTCGCCCACCACCTCGATCTGCCCCTCCTCCAGCAGTTCGCGCCGCAGCGCATCGCCAAAGGTCTCGCCGGTTTCGACGCCGCCGCCCGGCAGGTGCCAGCCGGAGACATAGCTGTGCTGGACCAGAAACACCCTGCCGTCGCGGTCCACGACCACGGCCCGCACCCCCAGGGTCATGCCGCGGGCGAACCGCCAGTACAGATGAAACATCTGCCGCAGCGCCGGCTCACAACGCTCTCGCAAGGCCTGCAGGTTCATGACAGCCGCAATCCCGGATAGCCAGACATGGTGTTTGCTCCTTGCGCCGCGGCGGCCGGCTTGCCAATACATGACGGGATTTTATTGGCCGGATTTCACAGGGTATCATGAGATGATCATGCAATGGCTTGATCTCACAGCCGGTCCCGTGGGATGCGCATAATGGCGGCATTCACGCTGGCGCATTTGTCCGATCCGCATCTTCCGCCGCTGCCCGCGGTTGGGCTTGGCGATCTCATCGGCAAGCGCACGCTCGGCTATCTCAACTGGACCCGCAATCGCCACAAGCACCAGCGGCGCGACGTGCTCGATGTGCTGGTGTCGGACCTGCAGGCGCAGACGCCGGATCACATCGCCATCACCGGCGACCTCGTCAATCTGGCGCTGGAGGCGGAATTCGCCCCAGCGCGGGCTTGGCTGGAAAGCGTCGGCGCGCCTGACCGCGTCACCATGGTGCCGGGCAATCACGACGCCTATGTCCGCGCCACGCAACACCGCTTTGCCGAGGCCTGGCGCAGCTATCTCGACGGCGACATTGCGCCCGAGGAGAGCGCCGCATTTCCCTTTCTGCGCAGGCGCGGTCCGCTGGCGCTGATCGGCGTGTCGTCGGCGGTGCCGACCGCGCCGCTGATGGCGACGGGTTGGCTCGGGCGCGCCCAGCTCGATGCGCTCGACCGCATGCTGGCAGGACTCGCCGCGGAGCAGGCGTTCCGCGTGCTGTTGATTCACCACCCGCTGCGCTCGGATGCGCGCGCCAAGCGGTTGACCGATTCGGACGCGTTGCGCGCACTATTGAAACGGCACGGCGTGGAACTGGTGCTGCACGGACACGATCACGTGCATTCCACGATCTGGATCGACGGACCCAATGGCGCGATCCCCGCGGTCGGCGTGCCCTCGGCTTCGGCGCTCGCCCATGGCCGCTATCCCGCCGCGGCCTATAATTTGTTTGCGATCGAACGCGACGGCGACGCCTGGCGCTGCGAACAGACCGTGCGCGGCATCAACGACGCTATGCGCGTCCGGGAATTGCGGCAGGTGAGGCTGATCTAGAAATCCCGCAAGGTCGCGACCAGCGCGAGGCCGAACAGCGCGATCGCGCCGAGGATGAAGCCGAACGCGAACGTCCAGAACCCGCTGCGGCGCCGCTTCTCGACCACGTCAGGTTCGGCGATCGGCGTCGCCACCAGCGCATGTTCGCGCTCGATCATGCGGCGCGCCACATAATCGGTGACGGCGTCGACGATCACGGCGACCTCATGGGATTCGGCGATCACGACGCGGCCGAAACGGGTGTCCTGCACGAAGCGATAGATCCGCTTGTCGCGTCCCATCAGCACATGGGCGACGACGTCGATCCACAGCCGCGGCGTATCGCCCTGGCTGATGCCGCGGTCGAACAGGTCGACCTTGTCGGGCACCTGCGCGAACAGGGGATCAAGCGCCTCGTTGAGAATTTCGAGCCGCGCCACTTCGGCGTCGCGCAGCTCGACCACCACCCCGGTGCGATCGGCGGCCTCGATTCGGGCCTTGCGCAGCGCATCGCGCAGCCGCATCGGCGCCTTCTCGCTGACAGCCTTGCTCCCGATATTATGCGCGTCCGACATCCTGGCGGCCTTTGTTCTGATGGGTGCCCATGGCGTTAACCTATCAGTAACCACGTTGCGCGCAAAGGCCCTTTGTTTCCAATCACTTGCTCCGGCCGTTCGCACCGCCTGCGCTCGCGGGAGGCTACCGCGTAAGGAACAGGCAGTCGGCGTTTGTTCTTCTCCCTCCCTTGGAGAGCAGTTCAGACCGGGGACAAGAGCGCCCTGGAGAGGCAGGGTAAATTCATCGCTCGCCCCAAAGCCAAACGGCCCCACCCGAAAAACCGGATGGGGCCGCTGGTCCTTGGGCCGTTTCTTCTAACTCAGGCGGTGGCGCGGTTGGGCTCTTCCACGATCGAAAAGCGCACGCTGCCGCGATGCCGATTCTCTTCCGAGACCGCGCGCCAGGCTTCCTCGGCTTCCTGTCGGGATCCGAACGGTCCCTGCACCTGGGCCGAGCCTTCCACGAGCTTGTGGAAGTTCATCGAACCGAACTCGCCGCCAATCACCCAGAAATTGCTGCCTTTGGTCATGGTCGTCTCCTGCTGTTACCGTTAGCCGAACTGGTTCATCGTATTGTGGGCGCCGCCCGCCTTCAGCGCGGCTTCGCCGGCGAAATATCCCTTGTGATCGTCGCCGATATCGGAGCCGGCCATGTTCTGATGCTTTGCGCAGGCGATACCCTGACGGATTTCCTGGCGTTGAACATTCTTCACATAGCCAAGCATGCCCTGGTCGCCGAAGTATTCCTTCGCCAGATTATCGGTCGACAGAGCCATCGTGTGGTAGGTCGGCAACGTGATCAGGTGATGGAAGATGCCGGCCCGCTTGGCAGAATCGGCCTGGAAAGTGCGGATGCGTTCGTCGGCTTCGACCGCGAGCGGTGTGGTGTCGTACTCCGCCTTCATCAGCTCGGCCCGATTGTACTTGCTGACATCCTTGCCGGCTTCCTGCATCGCGTCGTAGACCTGCCAGCGGAAGTTCAGCGTCCAGTTGAACGACGGCGAGTTGTTGTAGGCCAGCTTCGCGTTCGGGATCACCTCGCGAACACGGTCGACCATCTTGGCGATCTGCTCGATA
>Ga0075522_10001672_pt1 | contig 16730 bp, 18 predicted proteins | sample NGEPerA_FD_74796 | JGI IMG/M metagenome (GOLD analysis project Ga0075522, IMG submission 74796) | Arctic peat soil microbial communities from the Barrow Environmental Observatory site, Barrow, Alaska, USA - NGEE PermafrostL2-A | ecosystem: Environmental > Terrestrial > Soil > Wetlands > Peat ... | reverse complement strand
ATGGCCGGCACAGTTGATGGTCTAAATAACAAGGAAACACGGACATTCGCATCTCCGCTTTCAATCCTACCAAATTAATTTGGTAGGATTGAGTGCCGCCGTCCATAATTGACACATTCCAGCTGGTGCCAGGATTCGGAACATTTGTAGTATTGTCAGGGATATTTGTCTCGGCAGCGCCCGACTGCGGGATGTTTCTAAGTATGGCGGATAAATTTTGTTGTCCAAATTGTGACACAGACAGATTAGGATTTGCTCCGGTAGCGTTGCCAAAACTGTCGGTAACATAAAATAGAGCCGGCGGCGTTCCCGTTATGATGTCAACCATGGACGTCTTCCAGGCGTAAGGAACAGGATGGCCAAAAATAACATAAGGCACCCCGAAAACAAACATAAAAAATATCATTTTAAAAATTCGATTTTTCATTCTTCGCCCCATTTATTTTGGACTTGCTCGCCGATTGTTAGGGTGCGACGGGAAGTTCCCGAATCCCGGAGACCCCGCCATTGTTGTTGATGTAGTCATCGAAAGTAGTATTGAGGTGATTGCCAGGGTCTGCAATTGTAAAAGTGCACCCCGTCGAATCCACCTGAACTCCGGTTACGACCACGAAGTGCCCATCGCCATTTGCTCTAGCCATGTCAGCAATAAGGTGATTTGAAAACCTTTAAAATTGTCCGGGACAAATGAAATAAGCGCAGAAATTTACACGCTGAACGAATCATATGTGACCTCCCTAATAACAAATTATCAGCGTCAATTTGGATTTTATCAGATGACGGATGAAAAAATTTGAACTACTTTTGTAAATATTTCTATTCCAACCTACTCGAAATGGCTCGCGCTGCGGTCCAATTGCCAGCGCATGGACCGCACCCCCGGCCTGGCGCTAAGCAGGGTGGTGACGTCGTCGATCCTTTTGTCGTCCCGTCCTACTACGACAAGCTCGACGCTGATGCGCATCAGGCCCTGATGGGCGGCTACGCTATGCAGGTTCCGCACCCTCAATTTTGAGGCGCCGGCTTCCTCAAGCAAATAGGCCCGCAGGCCATGCTCCACCCGCTTGGTGCACAGGCCGGATACGCCGTAAGTGCTTTCCATTTCGGAGGCCGCGTTGGCCGGGCTTTGAGCCAGGTATCGCGCCAAAGGCCGCAGGACCATGTTGATGCCGACGACAAGCGCGGCCAAGGCCACGGCTTCGGCTTTCAGCCCCATGCCGCTCAAGGTGCCCACCGCAGCTGAACACCATAGGGTGGCTGCGGTATTGAGGCCGCTGACGCTGAAATCTTCCTTGAAAATGACGCCCGCGCCCAAAAAACCGATGCCCGTCACGATGGCGCCCAAAACAGGGGCGGGATTGGCCATACACAAAGGACTCACTGCGGCGACGGCAAACGCGGCCGCGCCGGTCGCCACCAAGGCGTTGGTGCGCAGGCCGGCGAAGCGCTGGCGCCACTGGCGCTCCAAGCCGATGACGGAACCAAGCAAGGTGGCGAGCAGGATGCCGACCAGTGTCGTCACGGCATTTTCTCCGTTCTCCATAAAAAAAGACCTAAAACCGGTTTAAAACAGGCCCGAGCCCTCCGGCAGCCCTTGGGCACTAAACAACTAGGGCCACAAGCGCCACGATTCCGGCACCCAAGACCGACAAAATCCACGGCAGGGGTTCTCCCCAATCCACCCGGAGTTCTTCGACCTCGATCAGGACACCGGCCGGGCGCTTTTGCGCCGCCGCAGTGAAGATTTTGGCGAGGCCATCGACATCGCGCAGGCTGACGCTGTCATCCTCAAGATCCAAGCGCAAGCTCCAAATGCGGCCCGCCGCATTTTGGACGATGTGCAAATGACGTATGTTTTCAAAGACCACCAAACGACGGAAACCGCCTCGGCGCAGTTCCAAAGCCTGAGGAAGCAGGAGCACTTCCCGTTCAGCCAGGGGCTTCTTGATCGCGGCGCCGAAGAGACGCCCTAGCGCAAGCAACAACAAGATCGACAGGGTCCAACGGATCCAGCCGGTCAAATTCAGGAGGGCGCCGTCCAGGACCCCATAGGCACAAACCATGATTAAAACCACGACCAGTACCGCCAAAGCCCGACGTTGAGCGAGGGCCCGAGGGGATGGCCCAAACCGCTGCACCGCATCGGCCTGCGCCGATGCGCCATCGGGAATGCCGGCGTCGGTGGGCGAAAATAAAGGCGTCGAAACGGGCATTTCCACTTCCGAAACCGGGGCTCCATGGTCAGGCAGCACCGGAACCTTTTCGTCTTGCGCCCTCTGGGCCGGATCGTTTGTCTGCTCACTGTTCAATAGTTCGTCCATGGGACTCCAGGATGCAAAAAAAGGCCGTCGCCAAAGAGCGACGGCCTTGCGCTACACGCGGCGCCGAACCGGATTGACCTCAGCCGTTGGTGCCGATGCTGGTGACGGGGCAGGCTTCCAACTGTTCTTGGCATAAGGCGATTTCATCGTCCGTGGTCGGCTGTTTGTAGACGTAAGAATAGCCATTCTCGTCGGCGACGAAAAAATCCGGGGCGCCCGTGTTGCATACGCTGCAGGCGATACAGCCTTCACCCGTCGCATCGTCGGAATTGGTGCAAAACCAGGGGCCGGCTATATTCAGCGCATGTTTGTTGCCAGGTTGAGCCATGATCAAACTCCTTTAGGCGATCGGCCCCGGACTCAAGTCCAGGACAAAGTCTTAGACCTATAAGATAGCGTTCCAAGCTGGATTTTCAAGGACAAAGGCGGAAAATCGCGATTCAGACGTCCGGACCGTGCCGTGGCTGGGGGGCGTCAGGGTCTTTAGAGGGGCGTGGGACCACGACGTCGATGCAAACGACCAAGATGATGGTGAGCACCGCGGCCGGAGGCCATAGCTCCGCCATCCAAAATACCGGGGCCCCCCGCACGAGTTCCGCGTGGATTTTAACGCCAAAGAAAACGGCCACGGCTACAACCGCGAGGGGGGCGGCGATCAAAGCCACTTTGGTACGGCGCATGTCAGTCCTCAATTTTGGAGGCCAAAGCCTCCTCGACGGTCAAAGGGAGCTGTCCTGGAGGCAAACCCAGGCGCCTCCGGGCTTCGTAAAAGTAGCGGGTGATGCCGGGCGCGGCCAAGCGGGCGCTTGCCAGCATGGGGATATCCGTCAGCACGGCACGCACACTACCATCGCAAAGGACATGGCCCTGGTCCATCACGATCACCCGGCCCGCCAAACGGGGGACGAAATCCATTTTATGGGTGACGATCAAAAAGGCATAACCATGGTCGCGGTGCAGGTGCTCCACCAGGTCGATCAGGTGTTCGCTGCTGGCGGGATCCAAGGCGTTTTGCGGCTCATCAAGGATGAGCAAGGGGGACCGCATGGCGATCAGCCCAGCCAGCGCCACCCTTTTCATTTCGCCGCCCGAAAGATGGTGTATAGGGCGGCGGGCCAGATGCTGGGCCTCCGTCAGGTGCAAAGCCAGCGACACCCGTTCCTGGATTTCCGCCGCGCTTAGCCCCAGATTCTTGAGGCCATAGGCGACATCTTCGGCCACAAAATTATTGAACAATTGGTCTTGGCTGTCCTGAAAAAGGAAACCCACGATGCGAAAAACTTCGCGGGCCATGGCCGCGTCCAGGATTTTTCCGCCCAACCTGATTTCACCCGCGTCGGGCGTAAGCAGGCCGGTCACGAGCTTTAAAAGGGTCGTTTTGCCCGAACCATTGGGGCCCAACAAAGCGACGCTCTCGCCGCGTTGAATGCTGAAACTGACGCCCGCCACGGCGGGCGCGCCATCATGGTAGCTGAAATCAAGCTCCCGGCATTCCAAGGCCGGAACCCCGACCGGCAGGGGGACTGGCCTCAAATCGCAGTCTTGGGGGCAGGATTCACCCCGTAAAATGTTGCTGATACGTTGGTTCATAACGACAGATCCTTCCCGCCCGCACCCGCACCCCGCACCCGCATAGCCATATCCACCCGCTCGGCGCGGTCCAAGGCGCGCAAAAATCCTTGGGCCAGAATCAACCCCAAGGTTGCCAGGCTCCGCCGGTAGCCCTTAAAACCGCCGCGCGCTTTAGCCGCCGCCGCCATGGATTTGTATTCATCAAACAGGACAAAGATGTAACGGTACATGGCCGCCAAAACATCGGTCACGACCGCGGGAATTTTGTACCAACGCAATGCCGCTAAGATATCCGTGAAGGGCGTCGTCAACATTAAAGCCGCCGTCCAACTCATTTCAGCGACCACCCTTAAGGCCGCCGCCAAGCCTAAAGCCACCCCTTCGCGATAGAAGCTGATCGGCCCCAAGTGGTAAAGCACCTGTGTCCCAAAACCCAAAGAAAAGCCGAGCATGACCATCACGGTGGCCCATAATGGGGCGACGATGAACAAAGCCGCTTGGCGGGGGGCGACGCGGGAAAAGGCTAAACCAAGCCACGCCACCAGGACCAGGGCCAACGAAAGAGATATGTTAGGCAGCAAAACATTGGCCAATATCGCGCCGGTACAAAGCCCCAATTTTAGGCGCGCGTCCCATTTGTCCAGGCCATGCGGGGGCCGGCTATAGATGCCATGTTCGGAAACCAGGAAATCCGAAAGGGACAGGCCGCTGGACACGGTCTAAGCCTCGCCATTTGGGGTGTCGGGCGCGTCACGCCTTGGACCGAACAATTGGTGCCAGTTGCGCCCCACGACAAAACCGGCGATCGCTCCCCCAGCGAGCAGCACGAAATTCCAAAGATCTCCCATTTTTTCGAAATCTAAATAGGGAGCGCGCGCGGGAGCCCCTCCGGCGGCGGCCAAAACCCCGTTCACGCTTTCGTCCATGCCGGTGAAAGTCTTGGCATGGACGAACACGGGGAGCAGAACCATCAAGAAAACGGCGGCCGTCACGGACGCGTTGCCAAAGCCTTTGGCTTCAATGTCGAGGTCTTCAAGGACTTCCGGGCGCTGTCGACCTATGCTATGCAAGGCCCAGCCGGTGACGATAGCCTCGCCGATGGACAAGGGCAGTTGCACCGGCAGGTAGGCCAGGTAGATGAGTTTGAGGTAGGTGGCCAGGTTGTACTTGGGCTGGGGCACGACCCAAGCAAGATGGGCGCCCAAAATAAAGCCGGCGGCGGCGTAAGTCATGACGTCCCCCACAAAGCCCGCGATCATGCCTGAAATCAGGCGGCTGGCCCCGCATTTGCGGGCGATATGGTAGCTGGCCCAACCCGTAAAGCCCCCCACCAGGCCCAAGGTCAGGGTGTTCGCTCCGAGACTGCTGAAACCTCCATGGGCAAAAAAAGCCGCCTGCAATAGCAGCCCCAAACAAGCCAAGACGATCGTGACGCCCGGACCCAAAAGAATGGCGGCCAAGGGTGTGCCGCAGGGATGGGTGCAGGTTCCGCCAAAGGCGGGCATCGGCATGAGCGAAACGAGAAAAATGAAGGCCCCGGCCATCGCCAAAAGCGGACCTCGACCCGGCTTGGTTTTCACAAAATGGTTCATCCTCGTGATCCCATAGGCCACCGATAAAGCGCCGGCGGCCAAGGTAATGGCCATGGAGGGACCCGTCAGAATTCCTTCCGCAATATGCATGTTCGTCCCCGCATTGAAAACGAATTTCAGAACGTATTGAAAATTAGTTTCAATTATAACTCGCGCGCTAAACTTGTCAAGTAGGGATCCAAAATCGGCACCTGAACGTATAGTAAGAGCCTCTTCTTCTTGTGAGCAGCCATGCCCCTCAGAAAAACCCTATTCGGTGCTTTATTGCTCCTCGGCCTCCTTGGCGTGCTCGGCTCCCTGGCGCAGGCCGGAGAATCCGTCGACTACAAAGACGGGGCTATGGCCCTGCAAGGTTATGCGACCGGCCAGGACCTTACGGGCAAACGCCCCGGCGTCCTGATTGTGCACCAATGGATGGGGCTGTCGGACTACGAAAAAGGCCGGGCCGACCAGATCGCCAAAGAACTGGGCTATGTGGCCTTCGCATTGGACATCTATGGCGTCGGACATAGGCCCAAGGACATGAAAGAAGCGGGCGTTTTGGCGGGAAGCTTTGAAACGGACCGGGCGCTTTATCGACGCCGCGTGCGGGCGGGCCTAAGACAACTGAAGAAGATGGGCAACGTAGATCCGGACAAGATAGCGGTGATCGGCTATTGCTTCGGCGGCGCGGGAGCCCTCGAAATGGCCCGTAGCAACGCCCCGGTCTTGGGTGTGGTGACCTTTCACGGCTTTTTAGCGCCCCAGGAAGCCGCGACCAAGAAAATCAAACCGAAGATCCTGGTCCTGCACGGCGCGGACGATCCCTTTGTGAAGCGTGACGTCGTGTCCGCCCTTGAAAAAGAACTCGACGCGGTGAAGGCCGATTACCAAGTGGTGCTCTATAGCGGCGCCGTGCACGCCTTCACCCAGCCGCTATCGGGCAACGATCCCAGCAAGGGTATGGCCTACGACGCTTCCGCGGACAAGCGGAGCTGGATGGCCATGAAAAACTTCTTGGCCGAGCTGTTCCTCTAAAGCCGCGCGCCAAACCCGTCAACACTATCTGGAGCACCGACTCATGAAAAAAACGCTACTGCCCGTTTTTTCCGCCCTGGCCCTGGCCGCGCAAGCCTATGGCGGCGTGGCGGTGGGCTCCGCGGCCCCGGACTTTTCCCTGAAAAACCAGGCGGGCAAGACCGTGCATTTGAGCGACTTTAAGGGGAAGCTCGTGGTTCTGGAGTGGGTGAACCCGGACTGCCCCTTCGTCCACAAACACTATGACAGCGGCAACATGCAGGGCCTCCAGAAAAAATACACGGCCAAGGGCGTGGAATGGCTGACGATCGACAGCTCCGCCGAAGGCTCGGAAGGCTACCTGGGGGGGCCCAAGGACGCCAAGGCCTTCATCAAAGAACGGCACGCTGCCATGAGCGACCTGCTTTTGGACCACGCCGGGGCTGTGGGCATGGCCTACGGGGCCAAGACCACGCCGACGATGTTCGTGATCCGCAGGGACGGCAGGGTGGCCTATGAGGGCGCGATCGACGACAAGGCGTCCACGGACGTGGCCGATGTGCCCACGGCCAAGAACTATGTGGCTGTGGCCTTGGACGAGATCGAAGCCGGCAAGCCCGTGACGGTGACCCAGACCCGTAGCTACGGCTGTTCGATCAAATACAAGTAGGAACAGTTCGGAGCCGTTCGCGCGAGAGCCTTGGCCATTGAACGGCCAAGGCTCTTTTTTGCCCATATTTTTTAAGCCCCAAATCAGAACTTTTGAAATCCTTAAAGAGGTGGCGGGCCTCTTGTTCAAGACCTGGATCGAATCCAAGGGTGGATGGGATTGGCCTTGAACAAGAGGCCCGCCACCTCTGGAAATCGCCACAAAACCTTTTTCAACTTTGAAGCGGTGGTGGGGCTGCCTTATTCAAGACCCATCCCGGCACCCTTAAATTTAGCTGCGGTCTTGAATAAGGCAGCCTACCACCGCCCGAAAGATAAAAATTTATCGCGGCGTCACAGCATTTTGACGACATGCACGGTGAATTCCGTCGGCGCCACATAATGGGAACCGTTGAAGCCGTTGTTCACGAATATAGGATAGACCTTGTCAAAAATATTGGTGACATCCAGCGCCACTTTAACGTCCTCAAACCAGTCGCCCCCCTTCACCGCATAGCTGACGGTGCCGTCCATGGTGAAGTGGGGCGGCAGGCTGGCGTCGTTGTCGAATCCGGTGCGCAACCCGCTACCGTAAAGCCCGGTGGCGCCGAGACTGAAGCCGCCCAAATTCCAGGTCAGGCCGGCGTTGGCGGTGTTCATCTGGCAATGGTCCAGGTACTTCCAAAACTGGTCCCCGGTCTGCCCATAGGTCTGCTGGGCGGCGGCGGACTGGGCGAAGAGTCCGCCGCTGGCCCCGTAACCCTGGGCGATTTCGTAGGTATAAGTCAAGAAATCCGAGAAATGGTTGAGGAACTTGCCGTTCACCGAAAACTCGGTCCCGTACACATAACCCTTGGCGTAGTTGTAGGGCTCCACGATGGCGGTGTTCAAAAGCTGGGTGTCGTCCAAAAGATTGACCGCGTCCTTGTAGTAAGTGTTCATGCTCAACAACTGGCCCTTCACCTGCTGGGCGACACCCACCTCGTAGTATTGATCCTTTTCAGCCTTGATGTCGTAGGGCTGCAGGCTGGTCCCGTTCAGCTGGGCGAAGGTGTAGCGCAAATCCTCCGCCGGAGCCGGCTGGAACAAATCGCCATAATACGCATGGAATTTGGTCTGCGGCCAAGGGGTGTAATTCAGCCCCAGGCGGGGCTGGAACATGCCGTCCAGAGAGGAGCTTCCGTCGGAAAACAGGTCCTGAATGGCGTCATAGCGTAGTCCCGCGTTCAGGACCACCTCAGGGACGATGGTGATGTCGTCCTGCACGTAAACGCTTTCCTGGTAGTCGTGGTCGGAACCATCCTCGGCGCTGGTGGCGGTCATGGCCTGCCCCGACGTCAAGGCGTCAACGACGATGGGCCCATGGGCTTCCGCAGCTTGAAGTTGAAAACCGACCTTGAACATATTGGCGTCGTTGACATGCTTGGAGTAATCGCCTTGCGCGCCCAGATTGATGGTGGTGCGGTCCTCGGAGAAGGAATCGGCGGTCACAGGGGTCGCGCCCGTACCGTCCAAAGACGCTTGCAGGTCATCGGCGGGATCCCCGTTGAAAATCGTGGAGGAAAGCTTGACATAGGGTGCCAGCTGCAAAATGGAGTCGTCCGAAAAACGACGCTTCCACATCAACTCCGCGAAATCAGTCGCCTCCATTTGGTAGTCATTGGTGTTGGAGGGCGTCCAAATGGCCCCACCCACGTTGCCGAAAGCGTCCGAAGTGTTGGGCCCAAAAAACGGGTCCGAAGGCTGAAAACTGGAGGGATAGTCTGGGATCTGGAATGTCCTCTGCGCATTGAACGCGGTCAGCGAAAGGGTGTCGCGGCCATCGACGTCCCAATCCAGCTTGCCGAACTGGCTGTTGCCGACGCTGGCGTCGTGGATCGCGGCCGTGCCGCCTTGGCGCTGGTTGTTTTCCGACGCCGGTTCGGGGGTGTCTAGGCCGCGGTCGGTGCTGCTGTAGTTTCCGGACACGAAATAACGCACCTTTCCGCCGGCCGCCGAGCCGCCGTATACGGCCTGCGGGCTGAAGGTGTTGTAGGAACCGTAATTCATGTCCAAAAATCCGCCCGGCGCCTGCCCGCCGGATTTGGTGAGGATGTTCACCACCGCCGCGAGCCGGTTGCCGTATTCGGCAGGCAGACCGCCCGTGATCACCTCCATGCGGTCGATATTCAGGACGCTGAAGGCGTCCCCAAAGGTTCCTGAAACGGAATCCGGGAGCTGGATCCCGTCGATATCGTACTGGATATTCGCGTGGTTACCCCGCGCAAAAACCTGGCCGAAAGAACCCTCGACAAAGCCGGGATTGGTGGAATACAAAACCTTAGGCAGGGATTGCGTGGCCCCGCCGGGAAGCGCGCTGATCTGGTTTTGATCGATCTCCTGGCTGCTGACGGAAGCCGAACGGTTGATGCGGATGCGCGTTGACTGGATCGTCACCGGCGCGAGATCCTCCTCCTGGGACTGGGCGGAGACGGACAGACGATTAAGGCGCACCTGTAGGGGAACCATTTCACCGGAGCCGATGCTGAGGGTGTCGTCATAGGGGGCATAGCCCTGCGCCCGCGCCTTCACCTGATAGTCCCCGAAGGGCAGCGACATGAACTTGAACGCGCCTCCGCTTCGCGTGGTGGAACTGACCGAGCTTCCGCCGCCTTGCAGCGCGACCCAAGCCCCGGCCACAGGCGATCCCTGGGCGTCGTCGATCGTGCCTTGGATGGATCCGGTAACTCCGGCCCGGCAAGGGCGAAGCGCCAAGACCGCCAAAACCGGCAAAACAAGAAAAAGGCATCGTTTGAACAACATAAAGTTCTCCTCAATAGGATTGGCGCGGACGATCCCATGCAAGGGAATGCCGCTGAACGACAGTGGATTGTTTTGTTTCGTTGGCAGGGCATGCGGACACAACGATGCCCTGCTGAAAATTAAATTAAAGAATCCATAGGGGGGCCGCGCGGATCGGAATCAACAACAATGGGGCGATCAAAACCCGAAGGCCCAAGGGCCTGGATAAAAAAAAAGGTCCCAACGACCGATGGAACCTCGACGCTTGGAGCCGCCGGAAGACTATGCTGGGCGAGGACCGTCTGGCAGAGAGCGCATGGGGCCTTAGCCCCTTGCCCGTGGTCGTCGTCGTGGCCCAGGACGTGCGCGAGCACGTGCAGATTCAGGGCCAGCAGGCCGGTCAAGGCAAGCGCAGCGCCAAAGAATTTTAGTTTGCGCCTGAACATGCGGCGATCCTGGTCGACGGGTCTTCCAAAAAAACTAGTTCCAGCTCTGCTTGGCGGTGCGCGCAAAAATACGGCTGGGCCTGCTTTCCTTGCCGGGATCCTTATGGCCCACGGAGGTCATGTAGAAATAGTAGATCGTCCCGGGTTTGAGGTAGGGGACCATGATGCTGGTGTTCCCTTCAACGGGCTCGGTGTTGATCTTTTCGTAGGTCCCCTTAAACGTCTCGCACATATAAAGGTTGTAGCCACCCACCAAGGCCGATTGCCTCGGAAAAGGCCCCAATTTGATCGCGCCGAGCACGTCGCTTCCATTCTTAAAGGTGTCCGAGTTTTGGCATGAAACGCCCAGCACCAGGGGGGCCAGACACCATAACGCGATCACCAACCAAGATTTTTTCATGGATTTTACCTCCAGCGTCCATTTTGCCCCGCGCAATTCCTGAACGCAATGTCCTAGGCCTTGAAACCAGGGGCGCCCTGGGGGGCTTTAAGCGTCAGCGCCCCGCGACCCGCCGGGCCGCGTCTTCAACGATGGCAAGACCATGCGTGGTCAGGATCGATTCAGGATGGAACTGAAAGCCGGCAAAATGCGATCCCCTAAGGGCATGCACTTCGCCGCTGTCCGAAGCCGAATACGAAAGGTCCTTGCGGCTCGGATCCGCAAAGCCACAGAAGGTATTGTAGAAGCCAACGTCCTCGGGACGCCCGAAATAGTCGATGCGCTTTTGCACGCCTTGGGTCAATTCCGCTTTCTTGCCGATCTTAAGCCCAAGCCGTTGGCAGAGGATCTGGTGCCCAAGGCAAACCGCCAAAAACGGGCGTTTTTCGGCGAGCAAGCGGTCCACGACCCGCCCGTTGAGGGCCATCTTGGGGTCCTGGATGAGGGAGGGGTTCCCGGGCCCCGGACCCGGCACCACGATGGCGTCACCCACCGCGTCCAAATTAAAGCGCTTCCAGGGAATGATCTCGGTTTTGGCGCCGAGGTGCTCCAAAAGGTGCGCAAACATCGCCAAAAAATCGTCCTCGTTGTCGATCAAGGCGAAGCGCACGCCCTTCAGGGGACCGCCTCCCACCACAGGTTCCTGCTTGAGGAACCAGAAGGTGGACAGCTTCTGGTTGCGCTCGTAGAGGCATTCGATGACCAAGGCATCGCGCAAGAGACCGTCGAGCAGGCGCGGCTGGGCGCTGGGTTCGCCCTGCAAAGCCGACAAAACAGCGGCGCCCTTGGCTGCGGTCTCGCGGACCTCCTCTTCGGGACTGCTGTCGCGCACCAGGGTCGCCCCCACCCGCAGTTGCATCCCGCCGTCGGCGTCAATTTCAAGGCTGCGGATCAGGATGGGGCTGTCCAAAAAGGGCTCGCCCTCTTCGTCGCGGCCGATCAAGGCGATGGAACTGGCGTAATAGCGCCGCGGCTGGGTCTCATACTTGGCGATGATCCTGCAGGCGTTCTCGACGGGACTGCCGGTGACCGTGGCGGCGAACATGCTGTCCCGAAGGAGGTCCACCACGTCGCGGTCGCTGCTTCCGACGAGAAGGTATTCACTATGCGCCAGGCGGGACATCTCGCGCAGGAGCGGGCCTATGATCATGCCCCCCCGTTCGCACATCTTGGACATCATCTTGAGTTCTTCGTCGACGACCATGAAAAGCTCATTGATTTCCTTGCCGTCTTTGAGGAAGCCGAGCAAGCGGCGCCGCACCTCCGAGGGTGGACACTGGTCCAAGCCCGCCTTGCGAAAGGTGCCGCTGATCGGGTTCATCACCACCCGGCCCTTGTCGACGCTAAGGTGCTTCTCGGGCGTCGAGCCCACAAAGGCGCGCTTGCCGTCGTAGAAAAGGTATTTCCAATAGGTGCCGTAGTCCGCCTGGATGAGACGCCGCAATAGATTCAATGCGACCGCCGGGCCATAGTGTTCAAGCTTCGCCCGGCAAGTGCGCGGAAGGACAAAATTGGCCCCCTGCCCTTCGCCGATTTCGTCGCTGATGATGGCCTGGACCGAACGGCGGTAGTCTTCCTCGCTTTCGTCGAAGGTCGGGCCGGATTCCAAATCGATGTTTGCCGCAGGAATGGAGGCCAAAAAATCCGCGACCGGCACTTCGCTTTGGCTGTCGATCTCCATGCAGAGCAAAGTCTCGTCGCCCTGATGAACCGCGAAGCCTTTTTCCTTGATCTGGGAAAAGGGCACCAACGACAGGGTGTCGTAACGCCGTCCGGAAGCTTCTTTGCCGCGTTTGCGGGGTATCTGGTCGAGCCGATCCAAGATACGCACCGCGCCCGTAAGGATCAGCACCTGGTGCTGATCCTCTTTCTGGATGACGGCAAAGGGTTTTTTCAGGTCAAGCATGGGACGCTCCGGTGCTGGACGGGCCGGGGATTTAGACTCCCTGCGGCCCCTAAAAATTAAAAGCGCGACCTGAATGAGGCCGCGCCTTGAGAAATCAGGTTTTTCTTCAAGGTCAGGCCCGCGTGCGCTCAAAAGTGGACGCAGGCCGCCAAGACCTACCTTGCCCCAGGCAGGCCTCAGGAGTGAAAAAAGAAAAGGGAACGGTCAGGTTCATACAAGCCAAGAATTAGGATATGGAAGCATGATAGTGCAAGCCCGTTTCGTATTCAAGGCCACAAACAAGGCGTCAAACGCTGCGCGTCGGCAAAAGCGCGCGCAAACGGGGTTCCCGCAGATACAGGCCACCCCAAATGAACAGGCCAATGACCACATGCAAGTAAACCGCCTGCCCTAAACGCACATGTGTGGCGATCGCGCCGCCCAGATAACCCGTGAGGATGATGGCCCCCAGGACCGAAATTTGGGGAATAAGATAAAGAGCGGTGCAGGTGAGCTCCAAACATGCCAAGGGAATCAAGGCCGACTCCGACCAGCCCAATTGCCCCATCATTTGGAGGGCCTGCGGCTTTCCTGAAATCTTCATAGACGCGCTAAAGCAAAACAGCGCCACGACCGCCAAAGTCATGATCCAACCGCCAAAAACAGCCATTTTCGAACCCGTCGTTTTTGCCATAATTGCTCCTCATTTTGTAGGATAGGGAGGTCCATCACGGGAAACTTGGCTCCCGGTGTTTCGATGAACCCTTATAGTATGTGTTGTTCAGGCCCGGATCATCCCTCAACGTATGCTTAAATTCTGATAGCGACCATAGGCGAAGGCGGCCAATGCGCTTCCCAGGACCGGGCCCAACAAAAAGAGCCACACATTACTGAATTCCCAGGCCGCCAAGGCGGGACCCAGGGCCCGGGCCGGATTCATGCAAGCGCCGCTTAGGGGGCCGGCCCAAAAAACGGTGGCGGCCACGGTAAAACCAAGAGCCAAAGCGGCGTTCAAGGGAGGCACCTCTTTTTCGGTGACGCTCAGGTAGACCCATTGCAGCCAAAAAGTCAGCAGGATCTCCAAAATCAAGGCCGCCAAGGGATTCATTTGGGTGCCGCTCACTCCCAAAACAGAGCTTCTAAGAAGAATGCGCAGGATGAGTCCTGCTCCCAAGGCTCCCGTGATCTGGGCGGCCGCATAGGGTAGGACACGGTTTTTAGGGAAACGTCCGGCCAAGGCCATGCCAAGACTCACGGCCGGATTGAAATGCCCCTGCGACACGGGTCCAAAGACAAGCATGAGGACCACCAAGGTAAAACCCGGAGCCAAGGCGGCTTGGGCCCCCCCGACGATGCCGCCAAAGGCGCCGAACGCCGATCCTGCCCCCGCCGCCGCCAGGACGAAGACGGCCGTCCCGATAGCCTCAGCGAACAAGGAGCGGCTTAAACCAAGTTCAGGCATCCATTCTTTCAGGTTTTCCCTTTGCATATTTTTTCCTTCTAAATCAGAAACACACATTTGAATGCTCGGCCCATCCCGGCTTGTCGAAAAGATAGGACCGGCGGCATCCGGGACTTACGTTAAAGCGAGTTGGGCCTGGAGGGCTTGGCCGCTGTGGCCAAGGGCCCAATTGAAAATGGCCTGGCGCAGGGCGGAACCCGGACTATAGTCGGCTTCGTACCATTCATTGGCCCGGGCCTGATCCACGGCGTAGGCACGGGCTTTTGCCTCGGCATGCGGGTCCCCAGGGGCGTGGACCGCGAAGGAATTGCCGCCGAACTGCCTCAAAAGCGCGAAGGCAGCCACATCGCTGTGCCCGTCGCCGACATACAGGATGTTGCTCAAAGGCACGCGAAGGTTTTCGGGCTGCACCTTGGCGTTGACGTCGGGCGCGTCCTTTAAATAGGAACCCTTGCTGATCGCGAACAACTTCTGCGTCTTGACGGTGAAGTTGACGGTTTCCTTGGGGAAAGCAAGGCGTGGTCCAAGCCCGTCGCCGGGATCTTCCTCCGCCATGCGGCAGGCGAACACCGCTTTAAAGAAAGGCTTCAGCCCCTGGTGGCCGAGACAGCCTTCGATGAGGGCTTGCAGCCCTCCGGAAACAATGAAGATTTCAAGACAGCCCGGGGGAAGCTTCTCTTTCAAAGCCCTGAACAGTCCCGGCCCGCGCGAGGAATCGGTCAAACCTGGATACAGTCGCACGGCGGATCCCCAAGCATGCAAGCGCCCGGCATTCAGCCGGCGAACGGCATTTTGTCGGCCCATACTCGTCAATTGAGCCAGATAGCTATGCTCAAGATCGTAACCATCCGGTCCAGCCTGGAGGTCCGTGCAGGCCTCCCAAAAAGCCCCAGGCTCCAAACCCCAATCCCTCAGGATCGGATCGAACATTATTTCAGGCGACAGGGTCAGGTCAAAATCGAACACCAAGGCTAGACGCATGGTCAGCGTTTTTTCAAAGCCGTCACCGCAGTGTCATCGCCGCTGACCGACAGGGTGAATTGAACCGCGTCGCCCACCTTCAAGCCTTGGGCCTGGGAGGGATTTTGCAGTTCATAAGCCATGGTCATTTCGCTCATCAGGCCGGTGATAGCCTGATGATGAATCACGACGATCTTATTGTCCGACTGAAAGCCCTCGATCACCCCCAGCGCCGGATAGGTCCTGACCAAAGCGACCGTCGGAAAGGGCGCCGCAAGCGCGGGAGATCCCGTTTCAGCGCGGCGACAGGACCCCAAAAATATAAGCGCGATCAAAACGACGGACGCGTGGAGGGGGTTTTTCAATTCAATTCCTCAAGTTCCTTCACGAAATTCCCATTCAAGACCGGCCATCGACACCAGGAGCGTGGATCCACATTATGGTCGTCAACGTGCATGCTCAGGGCCAGCCGCTCGCGTTTCCACTGGGAACGGGACCAAAGAGTGTACAAACGCCTCGTCCACGCTTTCAACTGGAATTCATCCAAGTCCGGAAATTCTGCGCGCAAGGACTGGTAGGCTTGACGAGGCGATTGGCGCTCCAGCACCAGCAAGCGCTCAAGGGTGTCCAAAATCACATAGGGCATGAGATCGCCCTCATCGGTCTGGCCGGCCTGGGGCGGCCTGAGTTCCGCGGTGGGCGCCTGGACATTGACCGCTTTTAGGGCGGAGAGGGCCCCCAGCTCCGCGAGGCCGCCGTTTTCCACCCAACGCAACCACCGGCGAAGAAAATGCTTGCCCACACCGGCCACGGGGGCCAAACCACCGCTGGTGTCGCCGTCCATGGTCGTATATCCAACGGCGGCTTCGCTGCGATTGTTGGTGGCCAAAAGCAAACGTCCTTCCGCGTTGGCCAAAGTCCAGATAGCCGGAGAGCGTACCCTGGCTTGCAGGTTCTGCAAGGTCAAATCGTCCTGGGCCCAAGTGAGACCGCGTCCCAACACGCCTTCCGCCAAACAGCGATAGGCGTCCACCAAGGGCTGAATTTCCACGACGTCATGCCTGGAACCAAGGGCCCGAGCCACCGAAGCGGCCGCCTCCCGCGTCAGGCCCGTGCTGTGGGCGCTGGCTTGGTACAAGGTGCGCAGGAGCAGGGGCATCGCCTGGTCTACGCTTGCGGTCCGGTCCAAAGCGGGGATATCCGGCAAGGCCTGGATGAAAGTCTTCCAACCCAACTGGGCCGCCCCCAATTCGGCCATGATGCGGACTAAAACAGCGCAAGCGGCGGAATCTGCGCCCCCCGAAAGACTGAGGGCGAAACCGTTCGCATGGCTTTTGCGCAAATAGTCGAATAGGCCCAAGCCAAGAACGCGGGCAAACTCTTCATTGGCATCTTTTTCAAAAACTTGAAAGTCGGGCAGCGGCGCGGCAGATGGAGCCGCCGTATCCGGAACCACAAAGCCGGCTTCAATGACCGACGGCCCATCCACGCCCCGGGCTTTTAGTTCCACCACGGCTGCGAGCATACCAAATTCCTTGAAACTAAATCGCTCACCCTGGCCCACCAAATCGCCCCGGGCGTCGAGAATAGCGGCGCCACCGTCAAAAACAACCCGTCCGCTTTCGTTA
>Ga0075522_10001670_pt1 | contig 16734 bp, 12 predicted proteins | sample NGEPerA_FD_74796 | JGI IMG/M metagenome (GOLD analysis project Ga0075522, IMG submission 74796) | Arctic peat soil microbial communities from the Barrow Environmental Observatory site, Barrow, Alaska, USA - NGEE PermafrostL2-A | ecosystem: Environmental > Terrestrial > Soil > Wetlands > Peat ... | reverse complement strand
CGGAAGCGTTGGTGCACGGCTCGCCGATTGAAAAGGTACATTTTCATGAGGTGGGTGCAGTCGACGCGATTGTGGACATTGTGGGCGCGGCGGCCGGGTTTGAGCAGCTGGGCATTGACGATTTTTTCTGCTCGCCGCTCAACGTGGGTTCGGGACGAGTGGACGCGGCGCACGGAAATTTGCCTGTGCCTGCTCCCGCGACAGCGGAATTATTGCGCGGTGCGCCGACGTACTCCAACGGAGTTCAGCGCGAGCTCGTGACGCCGACGGGCGCGGCAATTGTGGCCACGGTAGTGTCGCGGTACGGCGCGCAGCCAATGATGAATGTATCGGCCATCGGACTAGGCGCGGGCAGCGCGCAATTAACCGAGCAGCCGAACGTGCTTCGACTTTTTATCGGCGATGCGGCGGCGCGCGAAGAAAATACTGCGGAAGCCGTGGTGCCGCTCGATGAAGAGGTTGTGACGCTCGAAGCCAATCTCGACGACATGAATCCGCAGGTGTACGGCTATTTCGTGGAGCGCGCACTGGAAGCCGGCGCACTGGATGTGTTTACGATTCCCGTACACATGAAAAAAAATCGCCCGGGCCAACTGCTTACCGTGCTGTGCAAGCCGGCGGACCGCGAAAAACTTTCGGAACTCGTGTTTCACGAAACCACTACGCTGGGCATCCGGCAGTCCACCGTGAGGCGCCGCAGTTTGGATCGCGAAATCGTTTCCGTCGGTACGATCTACGGGCCGATCAATTTAAAAATCGCGCGCCTGAATGGGCGCATCCTCACCGCAACACCGGAATATGAAGATTGCCGCACCGTGGCGGCTGAAGTGGGAATTCCTCTGAAGCAAGTGCTGGCCGAGGCCATGTATCAATTCCAGAAAGCGAATGGCGTTCCGGAAGTGCAGAACGAAGTCCAAAAAGAAGTGCAAAACGACGTGCAGAAGGAACTCCAGAAATCGGACGAGAAAGCCGAAGCGGCAGGGGAGTGAAATGCGAAGCGATGAACAGCACAATGCTCAGACGACCGAGCCGCAAATGGATGCCAACGGCAAGCAGGAGTTTTTAAGCGCGAGGTTGCGCGAACTCGGCTCCGTGCTCGTGGCGTTTTCCGGCGGCGCGGATTCCGCGTATCTCGCATGGATCGCGAACCGGACGTTGGGCGACCAAGCCCTGGCCATCACCGCAATTTCGCCGAGCTATTCGGAATATGACAGGGAGCAGGCGGAAACCTTCGTGCGGAAAGAAAATTTGCGGCACGAATTTGTGGAGACGCACGAATTTGAAAATCCGCTGTATGTATTGAATCAGGCGGACCGTTGCTACCATTGCAAAACGGAATTATTCGGCGTGATGGCGAAAGTACGCGAGCAAAAAGGATTTGGCGCCGTTACCTATGGCGTGAACGCGGATGATCTGAAAGATTTTCGTCCGGGGCACCGCGCTGCGGCGGAGTTTGGAGTGGTCGCGCCGCTGCTCGATGTTGGATTAAACAAGATGGAGATTCGCGAATTGTCGAGGCGCGCAGGCCTCGCGACGTGGGACCGGCCCGCGTCGGCGTGCCTGTCCTCGCGTGTGCCCTACGGCATGCCGGTGACAATTGAAACGCTGTCGCGCGTCGAACGCGCGGAAAACGTGTTGCGCGAATTCGGCTTCAGACAACTTCGCGTGCGCGCGCATGACAATGTCGCGAGGATCGAAATTGCACCGGAGGAATTGCCACGCGCGCTGCAGGCGGAAATGATGGCCACGATTGCCGGCCGCATTCGCGCGATCGGCTATACGTATGTGACGCTGGATCTGGAAGGCTACCGGCAAGGTTCGTTGAACGCCGCATTGAAAAAGAAATAAATTTCCCGCAACAAAAAATCGTGCACTGAAATTTCAGAATTTAAATTATGGACAAACTGGATATCGAGCGTCTGTTGGAAAGTGTGCGCGCGGGGAAAGTAACCGTCGCGCGCGCCGTGGACCAATTGCGGCACATGCCGTTTGAGGATCTGGGCTTTGCGAAGATCGATCACCATCGCGGCTTGCGTCAGGGATTTGCCGAAGTCGTTTATGCGAAGGGAAAGACTGCGCCACAGGTGGTGGCGATTGTGCGCGGAATGCTGCGGCGCGGCACGACCCATAACATTTTAATCACCCGCGCGGATGTGGCCGTGTTTCGCGCGATCCGCAAGCTAAATAAATCCGCAAAATTTCATGCGCTTTCCGGAGCGATCACCATTCGCCGCAATCAGGAAATTTCTGGCAAGGGTACGATCCTCATCGTCGCAGCGGGCACGAGCGATATTCCCGTGGCCGAGGAAGCCGCGGTCACCGCGGAGATTATGGGCAACCGCGTCAAAAGCTTGTACGACGTGGGCGTTGCAGGGTTGCACCGATTGCTGCATCATCACGAGGAAATTACGCAAGCGCGCGTGATTGTCTGCGTGGCTGGAATGGAGGGAGCACTGCCGAGCGTCGTCGCCGGATTGGTTTCCGCGCCGGTGATCGCCGTGCCTACGAGCGTCGGCTACGGAGCCAGTTTTGGCGGCCTTGCCGCGCTTCTGGCGATGCTGAACAGCTGCGCATCAGGCGTAACTGTGGTGAATATCGATAATGGATTCGGCGGCGGTTACGCCGCCAGTGCAATGAACAGACCTTAGAGTGTATTCGCTCCATTCAATGTCCATCCCACGCGAATTGAAAAAGCTACAAAACTATTTTCGGCCGAAGTGGAATACCAATCCTATGCTGCCCTCAAGGTTATTCTGGTTCTGCGTCAGGAAGCGCGTGAGCATGTAATCGGCTTGCAAGCGAATCGACGCCATTCTCGTGACATGCACATCGACGCCGCCGCCCACAGTCGCAGCGAATTTAATAGCCGACTGCGAAATCCCCAAATAGCCCTGGCTGGCATGAATCGCGCCCAGCTGCACGTGAGCATACGGAGTGAAGGCATTGAATCGGCGATAAGAAAAGACCGGGCCGTAGGTGACGGTTTGCGCTGATACGGTCGTGCCCGCCTCCGTGCCGTGATAAACGCTGACTTCAACTCTGCCGCCGATCACGCTGTTCAAGTTTTCGTCCGCGGATGCCGTCGCACCATTCAACCTGAAACTGGAATGGCCCAGATTCGCATCCAGATACGAGTATCCGCCGGAAATTTCCCATGCCGGCGTTATGCCTTCCTGTGCCCGCGCCGAGATCGAAAGCAGTAAAATTGCCGGGACGATCCAGAATATCCTCTTCATTTCTTTTTTCTCCTCGCGTGTGGATTTCTTATCCCACCGCGTCTTGTCGATGAATGCCTGGTCCTGTTCCAATCCCTCGGAAATCTTGCTGGGAAATCTCACTGCTTCCTGAGCGTTAGTTCACCTGCACAGTGATCGTTGTCGAGCTGGTCGCCGTACCTGACGTAGCGGTTACCGTAACCTGATAATTGCCCGCAGGCGTTCCTGCCGCCGTACCTGCCGAGCTTCCGCCGCCGGTACAAGCCACGGATGCGAGCAGCAGGATCACCGTGAATCCGAACACGGCCGTAAAGGGGCGACGCCGAACCATGGCCACGGTCATCACCATGAGAATCGCTGCCAGTAACAGCAGGGAGCTGCTGTTGAGATGGCGCAGCAGCGACGTCGGATCGATTTTGATCTGCCCGCTTGGTGGCATGATCGTGCGCAGGGACGTATTAACCGTCAGCGTCGCGGACTGGGCTACGGAGGCGGTGGGAGTTACGACATTCGGCGCGATTGTGCAGCTCAGTGTTGCGGGTGCCGAACACGTCAGCGCTACTTGTTGAGAGAACCCGCCGAACGAAACCACGCTGAGAGCGTAGGTGGCCGGCTTTCCGGCCGGAACCGCGGGAGCTGCGTTCAGCGAGCTGACCTGGAAAGAAGAACCCGTTCCCGTTCCAGATAGTGCGATCGTGTGCGGAGAGCCTGCCGCGTTGTCGCTGATCGTGACCGATCCAAACAGGTTGCCGGCAACCGTCGGTGAGAACGTGATGCGGATGGCGCAACTGCTTCCGACCGGTATGCTCGTAGGGCAGTTATTAATCTGTGCGAACTGACCGCTCGCCGTGACGCCCGAGAGAACCACCGGAGCGCTGCCAACATTTGACAACGTCACCGTCTGCGGTGCGCTCGTGGTTCCGATGCCTTGGCCGTTGAACGTAAGGGTCGTGGCCGAAAGGTTGACCAGAGACACTTGCAATACGCCGGTGCCGGTAACCAAGATTTCTTGCGGGCTGCCGGAGCCGTTATCTGTGACGGTAATTGCTCCGATGCTGGCCACGGCCGCGGACGGCGTGTAGGTGATTTGTATGACGCAATTCGTAGCTGGCTGCAGCGGCGTTTTCACGCAGTCGTCGGCTTCCGAGAAATCTCCGCTGGCGGTGATGCTGGAGATGGTCAGCGAAGTTGTGCCGCTGTTGGTGACCGTCACAGATTGCGGCGTGGTGGAGACGCCGACAGGCTGGCTGCCAAACGCGAGACTCGACGAGGAAAGTGTCACGGTGGAAGTGTTTCCCGACAAGTTAACGACCTGGGGGCTTCCCGGCGCGCTGTCCGTAATCGTCAGCGACGCTTTGCGAAGACCGCTGGCTGAAGGAGTGAATGTCACGGTGATCGTGCAAGTCGCGCCGACGGCGAGCGAAGAACCGCACGTCGTGGTCTCCGTATAGTCAGCGGCGTTGACTCCACTGATGGCTATCCCGGAAATGGTTTGCGCGCTGTCACCATTCGTGAGCGTAACGGTCTGTGATGCGCTCGTGGTATTTAGGCTCTGCGCAGGGAAAACTAAACCAGCTGGATTGAGCGCGAAGCCAGCCAGAATGCTGACCTTCGCCACATAGGCATCGCAGTTGCCGCCAGGAACGCCCTGGAGTGGATTCGCGAGAGGAAAGTCCTCAGAGCACGTTTGCCCGGTAACATAAGCGGAACCGCTCGTGTCGACTGCAATTCCCGTCGCAAGCTCCGTATTCGTACCGCCGAGATAGCTGGAATACAGTAACGTCTTTCCCGTCGGATCGAGTTTGGCGACAAAGCTATCGGCATTACCGCCGCCGTAATTTGGTTGGAACACCGCGCCCGCGGTGGGGAAGTCAGTCGATACGGTCGAGCCGGTTACATAAACATTGGCCGAGGAGTCCAGGGCGATTCCTGTTGCCGAGTCCGCCTTGGCGCCGCCTAGATATGTGAAGTAGGAGAGCGCGCCCGTCGTCGTCAGTTTGGCAATGAACGCGTCGCCCTGCCCGTTGTTGGTCGTTTGAAAACCGTTCGCCGCGATGCCAAACGTAGTCGAGGAGGAAGCTCCAGCAACGTACGCATTGCCCGCAGCGTCGACGGCTATTGCATTGCCCTGGTCCAATCCGTTTCCGCCGAAATAGGTCAGGTAGTTGAGTGACGCCGCACCAGATGCATTCGCGTTCACTTTGGCGATAAATCCGTCTCCTGCGCCGCCATACGCGGGCTGCAAAGCGCCTGCGGTGGTTGCCAGGTCGGGTGAATATGTCAGCCCGGTGACGTAAGCGTTTGCGCTGCTGTCCAAACCAATCCCATAACCGATATCTTCGACGCTGCCGCCGAGATAGCTTGAATACAAAATATCGTTTCCAAGGGATCCGATTTTCATGACAAAAGCGTTGACTCCGACAATCGTGGTCTGGAAAGCGGTTGCTGTAATTGGAAACGGCGGTGGCGGCAGGGCAGGCGGAGTAATAGTTACGGTCGGTGTCATGTTCGGACCCGTTATACCCGTGACATACGCATTGTCATCCGCATCCACGGCAACGGCCTGCGCGAAGACGTCTTCGTATTCGCCAATGAATCCGCAATACAAGAGGGCAGACCCGGCCGCATTCAATTTCGCAATAAAACCGTTAGTAACCTGAGCATTCTGCGGGTTCCAGGACGTTCCGCACTTTCCGTCGCCACCGCATAATCCATTGATGAAAAATGGTCCAGTCGGAAAATTCGGGGAGCCTGTCGAGCCCACCACGAAGGCGTTACCGAAACTATCAACGGCGATCCCGTTCGCGATATCCGTGTGTGTCCCGCCGAGGTAGGTGGAATACAACAACGTCGACCCGTCGGCGCTGATTTTGGATACGAAGGCGTCTTGCGGAAAGTCAGCAATACCGCCGTCGTTAGCCTGAAGTGCATGAATCGCCGGGAAATCTGTTGAGAACGTCGCTCCAGCGACGAATGCCGTATTATCCGGCGCCACGGCAATGGAGTTCGACACATCGATGCCGCTCCCGCCGAGGTATGTGGAGTAAGCCAGAATTGGATCGACGACCAGCGGGCGGCTCTGGTCGTAATTTCCGATCGAAAATGCCACGCGATCTTTTCCGTTCAGTATGTAATTTGCGGCCACCAATTGTTTTTCATTGCCGATTTGCTGGTAGGCCACCGGTTTGTGCAGGCGCACATCATCTTTTCCAGCGGCGCTCAGAAGCAGATCTCCATTGGCATCGGTGTGCAGATGCTTTGCACCGCTGAAAGCGATCTGAATCTTGCTGGGACTGGTGCCCGGGGCGATCATGAAATCATATTCCAGTTGGCGCTGCGTGCCGTAGTACACGAGGTCAACGCCGGGATAAATGTTGCGTTCCGCAACCTTCCGGTAGTTGGGAATGTTTGTGTGCCAGTCCTCGGGTTTGTTGCCAATAAAATAATTGCTTTTGCCGGGGAGTTGTTCCATTCCGGAAAAGCTGGGATTCGCATTGGCGCCAAGCAACGACATGCGCATGACCGCGGTCGATTGAGGATCTTTTCCCATGGACAGAACTGCATCTTTTCCGGTTAAGAAAAGAATATATCCATCGCCGCGGGCCAGAAATTTTACGTCCGCATTGTCCGTCTGCTTCTGGTTCGGCTCGAAGGAGAGTGGAAACTGTTTGTAGTGCTCGACCACGTTGGGAGCCATCGAGACTTTGAGGCCTGGGGAGGGCGCGACGTGCGCCTGGAGCAGCCGATCGTGTGCCGTTGCGCCAGACACAATGCCAGACGTTGCACGAGACGTGACACCAGACGCGGCGCTAGCTCCGGTGACTGTGGGGAAGTGGCGGGCGATCTTGTGTCCCGGTGCCGTCAATCCGATCATGAAGAGAGCCCCGGCGCAGCACGCCAAACACCCGCCCGTGACTGATCCCGATATTCGCAACCTTCGCATATTCGTATGTCCCCTCTATCCGTTTGAAGCCACGCAAAGCTTCGCGGCATCCATCGTTGAGCGCTTCGGATCGAAACTTTTTCCCCGAAGCCTGCGCCTGCTTTTGCGCGAAACGCCACGCGGGCGATTGCACACTTGACTTGGACGAGAGGAGCACTTGGACAGCCAATTCTGCGGGGAATATATGCCTGTTTTTTGTGTTACTTACAAATACCCATGAAAAATTAGGTACAGATCGGTTAACGAATAGATACAAGCACAAACGCAAAAACGTATCCAATTGGATATTCGGTTTCGGCGAATGAAAATAGAAATGTGGGGATGGGTAGGGAAGTAGAATTTGTTTTCATTTTTGATGCAATGCTCTGGTGCGCACCGAATTGCCCGAAATGAGCGAATAGTTTCCCGACGGTTGGACGCAGGACCAAAAATCTCAAATTTGAAATCTAAAATTGTTAACCCGACGCCTCAAACTCGTAATTTCAACGTATAAAATGAGAGGCTCGAATTCGAGATTCAAACGGCATGTGATGAAGACGGGAATCCAAAAAATCAAATCTGAAATCCCAGGCGTTAATTTCAAACCTGAGATATCAAATTCGAGATTTTCAATTCATCGTGCCGAATTTCGATCCGCGCTTAAAACTGGGGCATGGAAATAAGCCTTGCGATCTGAACCAGAGCTTGAGCTGGAGGACGAGGTGAACAGGAGCGCAAAACAGAACTAGAGCGTCGTGAAGTAGCAGGCAGCAAGAATGACAAGAGCTGTCAACAGGATCGTGACCCAGGGCAAGAAACCAAAGGAGTCGGAGGCCGCGCCGCGCATGGTCTTATCTTCCACGTCGATACCATGTGCAATCGTATTTCCATTCACCACGCGTTCAGATCGAGCATCGTGCTCGATCTAATCAACAACAAAATAAGGGATTACGCTGAGGAAGGTTTTGAAAAAAAATCGTTTGAAAAAAACCTGTTTCCAAAACGGACCATTTCGACCTGCCGGGAGTCTACGAAGAGAGACACTTCGCCCTACGCGTGCTCTAAATTTCGAAGTTGCCCAGGCTACGATGCAGAACAAAAGTAAGCTGCTTTCGCGCCACTGTCCTAATTTCCTTGCGGCCCTCCGCCGACGGGCTCACTTGTGTGTTCCGGCACGCGCACTGGGATACCTACCAGGACATCGACGCTGATGGGAAGCGACGAACGCATTGCAGGTTTAAACTTCCAGTTGCTGAAGGCCAGCGCCGCGACCGCATCCATCTCGGGCTGAACTCCTTGATACACATGCACATCGGTGATTGAGCCGTCTTTATCGATCAATCCGCGCAATACAATTAATTTGTCGGCATCTTTTTCAGGCACCGCCAGCCGATGGAAATCGAATTGTTGGTCAACGGAAGGTGGCAAAACGCCCAGTTCCATCTGAATGGCGTCTCGCGCAGCTAGCGCAGTTTTGGCTGCTCCCGCCTGGTGTGCGCAATACTCGAGCACCCAGCTTTTTCCCGGCATCGGCAGGAAAATCGTATACACCTTCCCGCATGGCAACGCGCCATACACGTCGAGTCCTCCGCCGCCAATCGGGCCGGTGGAAACGACAAGTGGAGCGCGACGAACTTTGGGAGGCGCAGCGATTGGAAACACAGCGGATGGAATGACTTTACCCAATAATTGATTCGCATCCACGCCGCCGGTTTTCCCGCGCCGCCCATAGCGCTGAGCGTGGCTCGCAGCGGTCCTTCGGTTCCGCCGCCTCCCCCGGAATGCGCGACGCCTACGCCGGAGCTTCCGTCGCCGCCATTTCCCGGGCCGCCAGTGCCTCCGCCGGGCATGCCTTTTGCGCTGCCACCTGGAGATCCAAGCCCTTCTTTGCTGGGCGCAATGGCGATGGCCGCATAGCGATTACCCTGCGCGAGCGACGCGAGTTGAGCGAACGTCCCGGGGTCCACCGACATCACGACGACCCCGCTGCCAGCGTCGCCGGAACTGCTACTGCTGCCGCCCGATGCTTCAGATCCGCCCGACGCGCTTTTCGCGCCTCCGCCGGTTTTGCTGCCGCGCGGAGCTTGCATCGAGCCGGAAGCAAAATAAGACACCGGCAATTGCGGTTGCGCCACGCTCGACGTGATTGTGAGCGCCAGTTCAGGTGCATTTGCAGCCACAGTCGGCGCATCGACCGGATGATCGTTCGAACGCGCCGGTCCATTCGGTTGGTGCATCGTCATGTCTACACTGGGCCGGGCAATGTTTGGCGTTACCTTAAAGGCAAGGTCCGCGACATGGGCAGCGATGCTGGGAGCATTCATCCGGCGATCACGCGCAGCCGTGGGCGCGTTCGGTTGGTGCATCGACATGTCCACGTTGGGCTTGGCAACGGTTGGGTTTTCCGCCATCAAAATATCTGGGACCTTTTGTTCCACCTGAATTTTGAGGTCTGGCGGCGCCATTTGCTGGTGAACGGCCTGGCGCGCGTTGTCCGGCTTCAGCGGATTCAGGACGATCGTCACTTTAGGATGCTCAACGGTTGCGGCTTGCAGAACCACGTGGACAGTCTGCTCAGACCTGCCAGCAACGCCGCCCGGACCAGCGGGCTGAATGACCGGCAGGCTGCGCAGAATATGGAGCGCCTTCAGCGCTTCCAAATCAAGGTAGATGGGCGTGGGGGCAGGTTCCTGAGCGATGTGAGGCGGCACGTATCCGGACAAAAAATTCAGATGGGTAATCAATAGGAACGCGGTGGCGTGAGCGAGAACGGAGAGCACTACGCCGAGAACAGGTTTGAGAGGCCCCTTATTTTTACCGGTCCAGGGCGGCCAAACAAGACCGGAGTTGATCGGCGCGCGCGAAAATAAAACCGCAATATCATTTATCCACTCGCCGTGACGAGAGGCCCACTGAATCTGAAATGGTTTGCGCCCCGGCATTTTTAGTTAGTGATTTCGCACGATCCCGCGAAGTAAGGGAGCACTTTGCGGGCCATCTTGAAACAGCAGGGACCGATTTGACGGCGCGGCAAACGCGGTGAGTTAATCGAATGTCTGATTGGAGTTGCGGAAGAAATGAACCGTACGCGTATGGTAAATTATGATGAAAGCAAATTAATTGTACGCAGCTTGTAACTTTCAAGAGACATGTGCCCGGAAAAGATCGACCAGCGCGGAGGCTGTTTACAAATGTTTTTTGTAATCATTCGTGAGCACAGCCGCGAATCGAACGCAGGAAATATAGGCAAAATTGGTAGTACTCGTGGTACCCACTCTGATCCTGCACAAATCGACTACGCCGCGCATTTGCGGACTTCTTTCGTTTAAATTACTCCAAACAATGCATCTATAAATTTACGCGGACATTCAGTTCTGTCCCGTAGACACAGGCGCGCGTCCGGTGTCTTCGATTGAGTACTATGAATTTGGTTCGTAAAAATTGTTACTTGTCTTAATTTGGAACCGGCCTTATATATGTGCACGTCAGGACGTCCCCCTGGCTGAATAAATCGAAACAATTTGAATGTTGTCTGAATACGTTCTCGCGTCTTGGTGTCTGCCCGGAATTAATTTGCGGATCATTTCCGCATCCGAAAACTAACGCGAGCATAGGGGGTCAGTTTGCTTATGAGTGACGATCAGATTCGAGTTTTCTTTTGCAGCCCGGACATCGCATTTGCCGAACCTTTAACTCACGCGCTGGGAGCGGGCTTTCAAATTCGCGCCACGCGGGAACTTCGTTGGCCGGGCGCGGGTGAATCTGGTTTGTACGATGTGCTATTACTCGATTTGCAGGCAAGCGACAAAGATCCTGTCATCAAAGCTGCCTTGGAGTTTCTGACAAGCGCCTCCGAAACTAGATTTCCGCTTCCCGTTGTTGCTATCCTTTCTTCTGATGACCGCGTACTGACCTTGCGCCTGATGGAACTCGGCGTTCACCTGATTCTCGCCAGCCCGCCGGATATGATCGAACTGCGCATTGCCTTGCGCCGCGCTTGCCGTTTTCATCAATTGGAAAAGGAAGCGCTGGAGCTGCGCGCGCAGGAAATGAAAATCACGGCACCCTACGCCATGGTGGGCGTGGAGGGAGTGCTGTCCGAAGTTCTGGCCCTGGCGCAAAAAGTCGCGCCGTGCGATGTCACTGTTTTGATCACTGGAGAAACCGGAACGGGAAAGGAGTTGTGGGCTCGCGCCATTCACCGCATGAGTTCGCGTTCAACGCAGCCGTTTGTCGGATTCTCCTGCGCCAATCTGCCCGAAACCTTGATCGAGGACGAACTGTTTGGACACGAAAAGGGCGCGTTTACCGGGGCCGCCAACTTGCGCCGCGGGCGTTTCGAGATGGCCGATCGCGGTACTTTATTTCTTGACGAAATTGGCGATCTCAGCATCGGCTTACAGCCCAAGCTCTTGCGCGTGGTGCAGGAACGCAGTTTTGAGCGCCTCGGCGGGTCGAAGCCCGTTGCCGTGGACGTTCGCATGATCTGCGCTACGCATCACAACCTGCACGAAATGGTGGAGCAGGGCAAGTTCCGCGAAGATCTTTTTTACCGCTTGAACGTTGTACAGTTGCACCTGCCTCCGCTGCGCGAACGCCGTGAAAGCATTCCGGAACTGGCGCATCATTTTCTGCGCCAATTTTCCAATCAATTCGGAAAGAAGACGAAGCGCTTCTCCAGCGTGGCGCTGCAGGCGCTGGAGGAATGCCCATGGCCGGGAAATGTGCGCGAACTTGAGAATGTCGTACAACGTGCCGTTGTGCTGGCCGAAGATTCGACCATTGAAATGAATCACTTGCCGGAAAAATTGCGCAAGGGATTTTCCGACGTGTCCCCGACGCATTCCTACGATCTGGAAATTCGCGAATTTAAAAGGCGCCTGGTCCTGCGCACGCTGCGACAGTGCGGGTGGAAAAAAACAGAGACGGCGCGCTCGCTGGGAATCGCCCGAAATTATCTGCACCGTCTTATCAATCAATTGAATATTCTTCCCGAAGAAGCAGGTATACCGGTGGTGACGAGAGGCCAGTCCGTAAAATCAGAAACGATCATGTAGCTTCCGGCGGTCATTGGCATGATTGCTCGAATGAGCGATCGGATAGAGGAAAGGAAAGCCTGGGTTTCTGATGCCTGCCACTTCGGACGAACTCGAGTTTCGCGATCGGATCTGCCTCCCGACGCTGCTCTCCGCTCAGAATCCAGACGGCGGGTGGGGATACCAGCAGGGAAAAGAAAGCGCCACTGAACCGACCGCCTGGGCCCTTTTTGCGCTTGCCGGCTCCGCCAAATCGAGCGACGCGCAAAGCAATATTTCTTCCGCGACTTTCCGCGGCCGCGTCTGGCTGCGCGCCGCGCAGCTGCCGGATCGTTCCTGGCCCGCATTTGTCGAATTTCCGGAAGGGCGCTGGCTCACATCTCTCGCGTGCGTTGCACTGCTTCAGTCCGGCGAATCGGAAGACCGCGTTGCTGCCGGGGCCAAATGGCTCTGCGGCGAGTGGCCGGGCGACAGCCAGCCGTGGCGGGTCATGATCCAGAAAGTGTTTGCGAAAAAGGATGTGCTGCGCCAGAACTATGCGCTGCGCGGCTGGAGCTGGACTCCCGGCACGAGCAGCTGGGTGGAACCGACGGCCTGCGCGCTTATTCTTCTCCATGAGTTGTCCGTTTCAAAAATAAATATCCCGGAAGCCGAGAAGCGCCGCGCGCTCGCCGAGGCCATGCTCTATGACCGCATGTGTCCGGGAGGAGGCTGGAATTCGGGGAACTCGGAAGTGTATGGAGTGGCGGGGGAACCTCTGATCGGTCCTACAGTGTGGGCTTTGCTCTCCTTGCAAGGATATCGGGACCGCTCCGAAAACCAGATGGGACTGAAGTGGTTATTGGCACGGCGGGAAACGATTCAAGGACCGGCTTCTTTGGCGCTGGCGCACATTTGCTTCCATGTGTACGGGTGCGATGCGCCCTCCATGCTGTCCGCGTTGCGCGAGATGCATGCGCGCAATCAATTTATGGAAAACGTGCTGGTGACGGCCATGTGCGCGGTGGCGCTGGACGCTCCCGCCGGCTGGCTCCAGTGGGAATGGAACCGCTGACGTGTAGCACAACCAGTCTTGGCACTGCGCATTTTGCAAAACCCGCACAGGCAAGAGTGCCTGTGCTACTCAAAAACGTTCGCCAAATCATTATGAACACTCACGCAGCCACGCTGATGCCTTCCCAAATGCGAGAGCCTTCTCGCGTGGCCATCCGGCGCGTGGGGAACTACCAGGCAGAGCTCATCGCGCCGATGGTCGAGACCTTGCGCGAATTTAATTTGCCGATTCGCGGAAAAACAATTTTATTAAAGCCCAACTTTGTTGGCCCGGACCCGCTGAACCTTGTAAACACGCATCCTGCAGTGGTCGCGGCGGCGCGAGAAAGCTTTCTGCAATTGGGCGCCGAGCGGGTATTGCTCGGAGACGGCCCGGCTCTCGACCGTGACACGGAAGGCATTGCCGAGTCCATGCACTTGGGCGATTACGTTGGCCCGCTCGCGCGCTGCCTCGTTGACCTGAACAGCGATGTACCGCGCAAAACGCTCTTGCACACCAATGCGTCGACGCTGAAGTACCTCTATTTTCCGGAGACCGTGATTGGCGCGGACCTCGTGGTTTCCATGCCGCGCATGAAAACGCATCACTGGGCCGGCGTCACGCTTTCTTTGAAAAACATGTTCGGCGTGGTTCCCGGCAACTGTTACGGTTGGCCGAAAAATATTCTGCACTGGGCGGGAATCACGCGGTCGTTGCTGGACATTAATGCGACGGTGCGCCCGGACTTCGCGATTGTTGACGGAATCATCGGGATGGAAGGGAACGGGCCAACGCAGGGCACGGCAAAACCGTGCGGCGTACTCGTGATGGGCGACGATCCGGTGGCCGTGGACGCAACGTGCACACGGATTATGGGATTAGTTCCCGAGCAGGTTGAATATCTGGCGCAAGCCGCGATTTTGCTGGGAAACTTGAGAGAAGAAAAGATATCGCAAATCGGCGAAACGATCGGGCAAGTCCTTACGCCATTTGAAGTTCTGGAGAATTTCAAAAAATTGCAGCAGGGCGCAACGACCAATGGAAATTGAATTGCTCGTCAAGAGGCGAGGAGCGGGCGAATTAATGGAAAAGTGTCTTCAAAAAGAGACTTTTACGCGCGTTCACAGTGTGTTTTGGCACCGATTTGCGCGGGATACCTGCGGACAAGAGCTTGTGGAATTTGCCTTTGTATTGCCAATTCTACTTATGCTTTTCATGGGCATTTTTTATCTGGGACGTGCAATCAGTGTGTATCAAGCCTTGGGAAGAGCCGCACGGGAAGGGGCACGCGCAGCGTTGGCGACTTCGTGTGCAACTTGCGGAGACGTAGTGAGTGCTGCCGCTGAAACAACTGCGATTAACAATGCTTTGCAAGCGGCTTCCCTTGATCCGACGATGGCTATCATTACTCCTCCGAATTCCGTCAGTCCATTGAATCCGAGCGACCCGGCGAATTATCAAGTGAATGGAGTGACCGTGCAGATCACATATCCAGTCCCGCTAAACATTCCGTTCACAAGCTTGAACGCAACCACGATTAACTTGAGCCAAACGGTCACGATGCGACAGGAGTTTTAAATATTGTTCCGTCGGAAACAAAATCGAGCTAAGAAACGCCAAGCCGCTTCTCGGAGATCCGCGAACGGCGAAAAGGGCGCGGAGTTGCTGGAACTCGCGTTAGTGCTGCCCATGTTGATGCTAATGCTCGTGGGCATTCTGTACTACGGCAGGGCGTGGGCGACCAAGGATGTTTTAGACGGCGCTGGGCGCGACGGCGCGCGTGTTGCGGTGAACGATTTTAATGACACGACGAATCCACAATGCAGCGGCGGAACACCATGTTCGGTTCAAGCGGCGGCGAATGCGGTGGTGGCGGCGATGAGCAGCGCGAATGTGGACACCTGCGGGTTGACTCCATCCAGCAATCCTCCCGCGTCGTCGGGAACTTTTACCTGGACGTACACTTCGGGTGGATGCGCCGCCGGCGGGCAACCATGGACCATGGTGATTGAGCGAGCCATCCCACAAACAATAAACAACGTAGGTGTGATGGCCACGAGAATTACGTTGAGCTATCCGTACGCCTGGAATTTTGTGGCGGTTAATCCGTTTGGGAGCCCGCTTCAGCTGCGCAGCCAGGCGATAATGACGAACTTGAATTAGGAGCAATTTAAAATGGGCTCGCTCGCGCGCATAAAACGGCAACGGAATGGTGAACGCGGGAACTCACTTTTCTTTGTTGTTGGTTTTCTGTTCATCTTGCTGGGGATTGGCGCGCTCGCGGTAGACCTCGCATCGTTGTATGTTGCGCGCAACCAATCGCAGCGCGCGGCCGATTCCGCGGCCCTCGCCGGCGCGAAAGTGTTTGTCGAATCCGGCTGTGTTACGCTCGGCGATTGCTCGGGACAAGAGGACCTTGCCAGCACGCGCGCGACTCAGGCCGCGTTACAGAGCTTGGTTGCGGGTCAGCCCGTCACGGTGCAGGCCATCACCTTTACGGAAACGGCGCGAAATCCGCAAATCACGGTACAAGTGGTGAGCGCCAATTTGCCTGTGTATTTCGCGGGTGCGGTGGGCCTAACAAGTGCGCCGAGTGTCGGGGCGACAGCTACAGCGGAGGCTTACAACCCTTCGGGTGCCTCCGGAGGATCGCCGATTTATTGCACGAGCTGCGTGCGTCCGTGGGTGATTCCGAATTGCGATCAGTCCCTTAGTACACCGGCCAGCGCGCTCTGTGCGGGGCAGGCATCGTTGTTAAATGTTTCGACGAATTACGGTGTTTCGAACGCAAATTGCACGCCAACAGGAGTGATTGGCGCGCCGATCAATATTCAACTTCAGGCGCAACCGACACTTTTTGGCGCATTGGATGTGGACAGCGGCGCGGCGATTTTAACGGACTATCAAACGGCGATTACCACTTGTTTTACCGGACAAACCACGTGCGGAACAAATCAGCCGCTCTATATCTTGCCTGTTACTCCGGCAATGGAAACGACCACACAGATGGCCGTCGAAAATCTCTTGCACGTGACAGCCCTGGGTCCTAACGTCGGCCAAGATTACATCGACACAACCGTGTGCCCGCCACAAATCCATGCCGGGGCGCTGAACCCGCTCGTCGTGCAAGGGGTGATATCTCAGGACAGCATCGTTGCCACGAGTGACTCAATTGTGACGGCTTATGTTTATGATCATGCACTCCTTGTTCCGCAACTGGTTCCTGGCACATCGCAACCTATATCGATCGTAGGGTTTGCGCAGATTTTTGTGACCCAGGTTGACCTCAGCGGAATCAACACAGAAGTTCAGGGAGTCGTTCTCGGCGTCGCTGGTTGCGGCAGCAACGCCGGGGGTGCCTGCGACAGTTCGTCGATTAAAGGTCCGACTATGCTTCCCGTGCGGTTGATTTCCACCGGCAACTAGCCCGCATTTCTCACGGGATTGTATGTTTCCTGGGAACGCCAATCTCCCGACTGGCGTTTTGCCACGCGCCAATCAGGAGATTGGCGTTCCCAGGCTTGCCTC
>Ga0075522_10001667_pt1 | contig 16760 bp, 17 predicted proteins | sample NGEPerA_FD_74796 | JGI IMG/M metagenome (GOLD analysis project Ga0075522, IMG submission 74796) | Arctic peat soil microbial communities from the Barrow Environmental Observatory site, Barrow, Alaska, USA - NGEE PermafrostL2-A | ecosystem: Environmental > Terrestrial > Soil > Wetlands > Peat ... | reverse complement strand
CGCAGCGACAACGCCAATGGACTGAGCGTTTCGGTCGCGCGCTCGTTCGACGATTTGATGCGGGTCATCAGCCTCAGAAGCGCGATCTATATCGGCGAGCAGGAATGCCCATACGAGGAAGAATTCGATGGGAATGACATGTCGGCAGCGCATCTGATCGGCTATGTCGGCAAGGAACCCGCCGGCTGCATCCGCATCCGTTATTTCGCCGACTTCGCCAAGATCGAGCGGCTGGCGGTGCGCAAAGAGTTCCGCACGACACGATTGTCGTTTCAACTGGTGCATGCGGCGATCGAGCTTTGCCGGATGAAGGGGTATCGCCGGCTCTACGGCCATGCGCAAAAACGTCTGGTCAATTTTTGGAGCCGGTTCGGCTTCCATCTTTTTGCGGGCGGGCGAGAGCTTATCTTCTCCGATTTCGACTATGTGGAAATGATCGCGGAAATTGAGCCGCATCCCGACGCCGTCCGAATCGGGGTGGATCCGTACAAAGTGATCAGGCCTGAAGGCAGGTGGCATCGCCCGGGAATTCTCGAATCGTCTTCGGCGCGCGACGTCACAAGACCTTCCGTCGGAGGATAAAAACGTGGCGTCCGTCATCAGCATGTTGAATTACAAGAACCAGGCCGATCGGCCGGTCTTGGTTCTTGTCGGTCTGCATGAATCCCACCTTCCCGAGTTGGAACCGGAGGTGGCTTCGAACGCGCTGGGCCGCTGTGCGGAAGCATTGGCGGCGGCGCGGTCGCAGCAAATGCCGGTCGCCTTCGTGCGCTGCATGACGCCGCCCTCGTCGGTCTCGGAGCCTCAGGCCTATCCCACTTGGTTGAAAGGTTTCGAACCGCAACGAAACGACCTGGTGTTCGATGTGCTGCAGCCATCCTGCTATTCCAATGCCGAATTCTCGCGGACGATGGATTATTCCGACGGGAATTTCGTGATCGCGGGATTGTTCGCCGATTCCACCTGCCTTGCCACCGCGCTGGATGCCCATCATCGCCGCCACAGTTTCACGTATCTTTCCGATGCCTCGACATCGCGCAACAACGGCACGATTCCCCCGGCACTGTTCCATGATGCGATATCCCAGGTGATGTCACTCTATGGAGCTGTGGCGGAGAGCCCCGATTGGAGCTTCGGCCTGCCGCAGAACAGAAGAACAAAATGAAGGACACGCCGCAGACCCACTCGTTGCCCTATTTCCTGGCGTCGCTGGCAGGCATTGCTCGGGCGCTGGAGGATTTCGGCTATCGCGACGAGGCCAATGAGCTGTTCCGGGTCAAGCGCGAACTCGAAAACAAGATTTTGCCGACCGAAAAAGAATAATCCGGCATTCAAGAGCAAATCCGTGGCGGCCACCTATCTCAATCTCACGGCTCGGGCCTGGTCCCGGCTGCGCCGTTCCTGGCGGCTTCCGGTGACGGCGCCGCTTCTGCGGCAGGCGTATCTGTATGGGCCGGCGCGGTCGCTCGCGGCCGCACTGCAATCGCTTGTGGTGGGGTCGCCCAGCGTCGCGGAGGCCGAAGCGATCTTCGTGCTGGGTTTCTGGCGCTCCGGCACCACCCTGATGCATGAATTGCTGGCCGTGGACGAAAATTTCTGTTTCCCCTCGAACTATGCCGCTTTCCATCCCCATCATTTCGTTTTCACCGAGAAGGCCGCCTTGGCGCGGGGTGAAGGCGAGGTGCGGCGGCCCCAGGATGGCATGACCACCGCCTGGAGCACGCCTCAGGAGGATGAGTTCGCGCTGCTGGCGCTGGGCGCGCGGTCGCCCTATGAGGGCCTGATCGCGGCGGGTGATTTCGGGCGCGCGATGATGCTAGCCGATCCCGAGGATCTGCCGGACGGTGAGCAAAAGAGATGGGAAAAGACTTTCCTCGGCTTCTTCCGGGCCGTCCGCTTTGCCAACGGCGGAAAAGCCATGGTCCTGAAGTCACCTCCGCACTCCTACCGCGTCAGAACTTTGCGCAAATTGCTGCCCAAGGCGCGGTTCATCCTGATGGTGCGTGATCCTTCGGAAGTGTTCGAATCCATGATGAAGACCTATCGTGCCTTCACCCTGCGCTATGGGCTGGTGCCCGGCATGCCCAATCGCGAGCTTCGCGAACTTGTCCTTCGGGAAAGGCTGCGCTGTGAGGAAAAGCTGCTGGCCGGACTTGCCGGACTGGGCGAGGACCGGCTGGCGGTGGTCAAGTTCGAGGACCTCACCGCTGACCCGGTCGCGGTGACGGAAAAAATCTACCACCAATTCGGCCTTGGCGATTTCGAAGCGATACGGCCGAAATTGATGGCGCGCGTGAAGCGCGGCGGTGGCTCGGGCCGCGCTGCGTCCTTGCCGCCCCCGCCCTGGCAGGAACGCCTCACAATCGCATGGTCGGATATCTTTAACCGTTATGGTTATCAGGCAAGGTGATCTGTTCTGTGTGCGGAACGCCCCTTTCCGCAACACTTGCCCCGAAGGAGCCTGATCCTGTCTAAGATAAGCCATCACAGTGAGTGGAACGAAGCGATGAGTGCACAATCGGTCGAGGGTTACGTTATTTCCCTGCTCAACACGACTTTTCCCGATGGTCGCGGCAAGGGTATCACCCGCGAGACAAGCCTGGTTGCCGATCTCGATGCCGACTCCATGGCGATGGTGACATTGATCTTCGCCATCGACGAGGAATTCGGGGTGGGCACCGACCAGTTGGGCGAGTTGGTGGTGAACTGCCATACGGTGGGCGATCTGATTTCCGCCACCGAGCGGCTTCAACACGAGCGCGCCTGAACCCATGAAATTCGAGCGTCTTCTCACCGGCCTTTCCAGCAAGAAGGGCGCGATCACCATGCTGGCGGACGGCAAGCCGGTCCGGCACAGCTATGCGGAGCTGGCCGCCGATGTCGCCCGCGTCCAGGAGCGATTGACCCGTTGGCATGTGAAAGCGGGCGTGCGGGTGGGCATGTTCGCGCAAAATTCCTATGCCTACATGGTGTATGACCTCGCCTTAATCGGATTGAACGCGATCACCGTTCCTTTCACGGACGATTTCGCCGGGGCGTTGAACCGCGAACTGATTGAGAAGCACAACATTGCTCTTTTACTGCTCTCTCAAAAAGCCAAGCATGAGTTCGACGCAAGCGACCGCCATGTCGCTTTCATCGACGCGGGTATCGACGCCGACAACCAAGACGTGCGCGCGCTGGACCGGGCGCCTTACGCCCATGGCGATGATGAAGACGATCTTTGCCTGGCCTTTTCCTCGGGCTCGGCCGGTGGCCTCAAGGGGCTGGTGATCAGCCGCGGCGGCGCGGAATCCACGCTGCCTCCCGTGGTGGAAGCGATCGGGATGTCGCACAAGGACCGGCTGCTGCTCTTCCTGCCGATGTCCAATTTCCAGCAGCGCATGATGTATTACGCCTCGATCTGGTACGATTTCGATATCGCGGTGACGGATTACACCCAGCTTTATCCGGCGCTGAAGATCCTCCAGCCCACCGTGCTGATCGCCCCGCCTATCCTCTACCAGCTCACCCATACGCGTTTCTCGGGCGCGCTGAAGGGCTGGAAGCGCCGGCTCGCAGCGCGGCTGATCTCCTGGGTGCCTGATCTGGGCTTGCGCCAGCGCTTGGCCAGGCCTTTGTTCAAGGACGTCCACGGCATGTTCGGCGGTCGGATGCGGCTTTTGATTTCCGGGATGGCGCCGCTCAACCGCAATACCATCGACTTCTTCGACAGCATGCAGCTTCCGCTCAGCGAATCCTACGGGATGGTGGAGGCTGGTTCTCTCACCTACCGCCCGCCATCCTCACGGAAATACGGTTCGGTGGGCAAGCCGCTGCGTGGCGTGACCATGTCCTTTGAGGCGGATGGCGAGATCATCATTCACCGCGAGAAATTCCTCACCCGGAGATATTTCCAATGCGCGCCGGGGGAGAACGAAAACACCTTCATCGGCGCGAACCGACTGGCCACCGGCGACATAGGGAAATTCGATGCCGAGGGTTATCTCAATTTGCACGGCCGGAAAAAGGAATTGATCATTACGCCGGGCGGCTACAAGGTTCATCCCGAAGTGCTGGAGGGTGAACTCAATGCCTGTGTCGATGTGGCCCAGTCGGTGATTTTCCAGAAGCAAGGCGTGTCGCATCTGACGTGCGTGGTGGTCTCGGGGCAGGACCGCACGGAAGGGGTAAGCGTCCGCATCCGCAAATATGTGGACGAGATGATGGCGGGCCGGAAAGTCCGGATCGGCGAGGTGCTTTTCGCCGACGAGCCCTTTTCCGTTCAGAACGGGATGCTGCGGCCCAATCTCAAGCTGAACCGCAAGGCGATCGCCGCGAAATACGCGGCCTGACGCGATGGCCGATATGTCGCGTTTGATTGCTCGGGCCGTGGAATACGGCATGCCGGCCTTCGAAATGGCCAGGCTCGCCTATGATTTCAGCTACGATCCTGGCAATTCGCGGCGTGTCCCGGTCAACAGCTTCGCCCATCGCCGGATCCTGTCGGATCATCGCCATCGCCTGGTGACCACGCCCAATCACGACACGCTTTATTCCAGCGCGGTGATCGACCTTTCCCTGGGGCCGGTGAGGTTGCAGGTGCCGGCGTTCGGCCCGCGCTATCACTCGCTCGCCTTCATGGATTCCTATACCAACAATTTCGCTTATGTCGGCACCCGCGCCACGGGCGGGGAAGGTGGGTCTTATGTGATAGCCGGCCCCGGCCGGCACATCGAAGCGCCCGCCGGAACCAGGCTCCTGCGCGCGCCCGGCAATCACATTTCCATTCTCGCGCGCATCTTGGTGGACAGCGCCGCCGATTACGCCGTGGTCCACCGGCTGCAGGATCGGCTCGCGCTTTCGGGACCCGCGCCGGCGCGCTCGGATCTGGTGCGGCCCTTGACGGGCGACGGGGAGAATTTTGTCGCCGTGGTGAACCGCGTGCTGCACGACGATCCTCCGCCGGACGCGGATGCGCCGCTCCTGAAGGAACTGGCGGTGGCCGGTCTGGGCGGCGGGGTCATCGCGCTCACCTCTGAACAGCGCCAATGGTGGCGCAAGGACTTCGCGCGGGTGCGAAGCGAGTTGATCGCGGCCAGCAAGGAGATCGGCTCCTCCATCTTCGGGTGGCAATATTCGCAAAGCTCAGTGGGTAATTTCGGCACCGACTACAGGACCCGCGCGGTGATCGCCATCCAGGGCATGGCCGCCAACATTCCCGCGGAATCGGTCTATGCCTTGGCGCTGACCGATGCCGACGGCAGGGCGCTGGACCAACACCATCGCTATCGCCTGCGGCTGCTTCCCGGTGCGCCGCCGGCAGACGGGTTCTGGTCGCTTTCGATCTATGAAGTGATGGCTGATGGCGGCATGTATTTTGCCGATAATGCGCTTCATCGTTATGCCGTGGGCAGCCTCAGCCCCGATCTTCATCGCAATGAGGATGGCAGCCTCGACGTCTTGATCCAGAAAGAGCCGCCGCAGGAGTTCGCCGCCAATTGGCTTCCCGCACCGGATCGCAATGAGGATGGCAGCCTCGACGTCTTGATCCAGAAAGAGCCGCCGCAGGAGTTCGCCGCCAATTGGCTTCCCGCACCGGAAGGCAAATTCGCGTTGATGATGCGGGCCTATCTGCCGCGTCCGGAGATGTTGGGCGGACGGTTCCGCTATCCCGGAATCGAGCGGCTGGATTGAAGCAGCGTCATCCCACGATCCGGACCGCGGCAAACAAAGTCGCTGCCCCCAGAAGCGTGGCCAAAGTGGTGAAAAAGCGGGGATGGGCGTGCTGGCTTTCGGGCAGAAGATCGCTCGCGCCGATATAAAGGAAGAAGCCGGCGAACAGGGCCAATATCAGGGACAGGCTGTTTTTCGGGAAGACGAAGAACAGGCTGACGCCGGCGCCGATCATGGGCGCCACCGCGTCCAGCAACAACCAGCGCAGCGCCTTTTTTCTTTCTCCGCCGTTGGTCATCACGACATTGACGGTGTTGAGTCCGTCGGAGAAATCATGCACCAGCACGGCAATGGCGATGGTGAGGCCCACCGCCTGGCTGGCCTGAAAACCCACGCCGATGGCGAAGCCGTCCAGCACACTGTGGGCGGAGAAGCTTCCCGCGCCGATCCAGCCGCGCGTTTCGTTTCTGTGCTGGTCGCCATCATGGCTGTGCAACAGCACCAACCGGTCCACCAGGGTATAGAGAAAAAACCCCAGCGCGCTCAGCGCCAGGATGGTGCGGGGCCCCCATGCTCCACCTGTTTCCACCGCTTCCGGCAGAAGGTCGAAGAAGGCCAGGCCGATCACCGCGCCGGCGCTGAAGCCCAGTACCAGATGAAGCCGGTCGCGCAACGAGAGCGCGAACAAGCCCCCGACCATGGTGGCAAGAAAGGCGCCAAAGGCGATCGGCATAACAATGGCGGCGTGGGACATTCCTTACCCGGATCGGACCGATGGGCTTTCTTTGCGCGGTCGCCTGCGAATATGCAACCGCCAGGATATTCAACCATCAGGCGCAAGGGGCAGACATCGGCCCTGGCGTCAGCCGGCGCGCTGACCCAGTGCCTTCACCAGCCCCACAATCTGGCGGCGCACGAGAGGATCGCCGATCGCCAGGAAGCTGTTGATCAGGCTCCGTCCCTCCGGGGATTTGGCGAAACGGGCCGCGTCGCCGCGCGTGCCGGGAGCTTTTTTCCCGCCCGGTTGCGCCTGCGGCGAGAGAAGATCGCCGGTCGAGATATTGAGGAAACGGACGATCTTCATCAGCGTGGCGGCCGAGATACGGTTGGTGCCGTTCTCGTATTTCTGCACCTGCTGGAAGGAGACCCCCAGATGCTTGCCCAATGCTGTCTGAGAAAGAGTGGCTCGCTGACGGTGGAGCTTGAGACGCCCGCCGATCGCTTTGTCAACGGAATGCGAATTCGCCTTTGGCACAACACAACTCCCAAAGCAGCGCCAATACACGGCGCGGATGTCACGATAAGACCGGTTGCATGGGCTTGTCCATAAGCCCCCTTATACTTTGACCCAATTAGCCCATCGGGCCGGCACCCCATCAAGCCAAGTCGCGGATGCCTTCGCTGGGGAGGGGAGAGGCGGCATTGGCCGGCAGCGCCAACCTGGCGATGGTGCCGCTACTATTTTCAAGCGAGAGGGTGCCGCCGGCCTGGCGCACGAACTCCTCGATCAGCCCGGCGCCCAGTCCCGTCTTGAGCTGCTGTGCGGTAGGGAAGCCGACGCCATTGTCGCGCACGCTCAGGCACCAGCCGGTTTCGGTCTTCTCGAACCGGACATCGATGTCGCCTTCGCGGTCTTCGGGGAAGGCATGCTTGACGGCATTGGTGATCAATTCGTTGGTCACTAGCCCCACCGCGATGGCGCGGCTCCTAGGCATATAGGCTTTGTCGCAGTGGCAGCGCAGATAGACGCCGGTGGGGGGTAGGGTGGCTTCGGCCAGCGCCGCGCAAAGATCGCGTAGATATTGGCGGACATCGATCGCGCCGATGTCCGGCAGCGTGTAGAGATGCTGGTGCACCCGCGCCACCGAGCGGATGCGGCCGATTGCCTGCTCCAGGGCGCGGCGGGTTTCGGGGTCGCTGCTTTTGCGGCGTTGCAGGTCGAGCAGGCTGTTGACCAAGGCAAAATCATTGTTGACGCGATGCTGCAATTCACGGAACAGCAATTCGCGTTCGGCCAGCTTGGCGTTTCGTTCGGCGACAATCTTTTGCAGTGCGATACGAAAGCTCTCGCCTGCGGCGATGACGGCGATGACCGTGATGGTCACCAGGACAGTCGAGGCCACTTGCAGCGGGGTGTGGCCGCCGCCCGGCCCCTCCTTGGGCAGCACGAACACCCAGGCACCGAATTCGGACACGACCATGGTGCCGACGCCGGCCTCCCACCCGCCCAGCAGGGTCGCCATCAAGGCGGCTGGATAGACAAAGGCAAACGGCTCGGCTCCCGGCGCAATGCGCTCGACGATAAAGCGCAACACCACGGCCAGCCCGATGCCCAACAGGGCGCAGGCGGATTTGCTGGCCCAGTTGGGGGCAATTCCGGACAAAAGGCGCGGGATATCCAGCACCACGACAGGTTGATTCAAGCGAGCCCCCAATGACGAATTTTTTCGCCCCCGCAAAAGCCTAGTTCGGGATTGCGGAGCGGGCAACGGGATTTGCGTGCAGCTTTGTTAGCGGCAACGCTCAATGTACGCTAAGGGACGTTCAGCGAATCAGTGAGACTGTCCGGTGCCGCAATGATCGCAGATGATTTCGGGCAGCGGGACGCCCACCAGAGGGCGTTGATAGAATCCATCCGACAGGGATACTAGCCTGCGGTCATCGGGCAGTTCGGGTGCCGGATTCTCCCAGACTGCGACTCCGGAGGAGCCGCATTTGCGGCATCGGAGGAAAGTCTGTTCTAACGGTTTATCCATCCAAAATCATGCGATCAAAATGCGCGCGAACTTATGAGCCGCGCGACGCGACGGTCAAATTAAGCCTTTGATAGGGATCAGGCGATCTGGCGGAACGCATTCGCCAATTTGGCGGCCATAATTTCCATATGATCTTTTTCCAGGATCAAAGGCGGCGACAGCGCGATGATGTCGCCGGTGACGCGGATGAGAAGACCATCATGAAAACATTTTAGGTAAGTCTCATAACCCCGCGCGCCCGGGGCGCCGGGACGTGGGCTGAGCTCGATGCCGGCCACCAGGCCAAGGGTACGGACATCGGCCACGTGCGGCTGGCCTTTCAGGCCATGCATCAAGGCTTCCCATTCCGGCGCGAGCTTGGCACCGCGGGTGAGCAGATTTTCCTGTTTATAGATGTCCAGGGTCGCCAGACCCGCGGCGCAGGCGGCGGGATGACCGGAATAGGTGTAGCCGTGGAAGAACTCGATCTGGTCCGGTGGACCCTGCATCAAGGCGTCATGCACGGCGCGGCTGACAAACACCGCGCCCATGGGGATCGCGCCGTTGGTCAATCCTTTGGCGGCGGTGACCAGGTCAGGCACGACGCCGAAATAATCCACCGCGAAAGGCGTGCCCAGCCGGCCAAAGCCGGTGATCACTTCGTCGAAGATCAAAAGAATGCCATGCTTCTTGGCGATGGTTTGCAGCCGTTCCAGATAGCCCTTGGGCGGCAACAACACACCGGTCGAACCCGCCACCGGCTCGACGATCACCGCGGCAATGGTCTCGGCGCCATGCAGCGCCACCAGCCGTTCCAGATCGTCGGCAAGCTCGGCGCCATGTTCGGGCAGTCCGTGCGAGAAAAGATTGCGCGATGGATCGTGGGTGTGACGCAGATGCTCGGCGCCCGGCAGAAGAGGAAACATCCGGCGGTTGTTGACCAGCCCGCCCACCGAAATCCCGCCAAAGCCCACGCCATGATAGCCACGCTCGCGTCCGATCAGGCGCGTGCGCGTGCCCTGGCCGATGGCGCGCTGATAGGCCAGCGCAATCTTGAGCGCGGTGTCCACCGCTTCCGAACCGGAATTCGTGAAGAACAACCGGTCCAGTTGGGCCTTGGCGCCCCCCGGGGCGATCGCCGCGAGCCGCTCGGCGAATTCGAACGCGCCGGTATGGCCCATCTGAAAGGCGGGCGAATAATCCAACCGTTCCAACTGGCGCGCCACGGCTTGCGTGATTTCAGGACGGCCGTGACCGGCATTGACGCACCAAAGGCCCGCCGCGCCGTCCAGAATCTGGTTTCCGTCCGCGTCACGATAATACATGCCCTGCGCACTCTCGAGGATGCGGGGCGCTTTCTTGAATTGCCGGTTCGCGGTGAAGGGCATCCAATAATGATCGAGATTTTGCGTATTGGCGGCGGCTGACATTCCGCTTCTCCTTTTCGGATGGCGGGTGATGGCGCTCCAGCCCCCGCGAGGTGACGCGGGTTATAGCCCGGCCGACGCGGCTAAGAAACAGCAAGACATTGGGGTCTGCCATGTGGGCCATGACGGCCCTTTGTTGACGCTCGAAAGAGGCGCTGCCTAAACTCGGTGATGCCTGATTTACGAGTTCTTCCTTTCGACGCCGAGGCGATGCTGGCCATTTTGCGCCGGTTCGTGGAGTGCGAAAGCCCCAGCTATGACGCCGCCGCCGTCAGCCGCATGGCAGCGTTGGCGGCGGAGGAAATGACGGCGATGGGCGCTTCCGTCGAGCGCATCGCCGGTCAAGGCGGTTTTGGCGATTGCGTGCGCGCCCGTTTCGGCAGCGGCGAAAGTGGCGTGCTGGTGGTGGGCCATCTCGACACAGTGCATCCCGCAGGTACCTTGCAGGAATTGCCGTGGCGGCGCATGGACGGACTTTGCTATGGGCCGGGCATCCTCGACATGAAGGGTGGCATCGTGATCGCGCTGGCCGCCATCACGGCGCTTGGCAAAGCCGGCATCGCCACGCCTTTGCCGGTCACCATGCTGTTCAATTCCGATGAGGAAGTGGGAAGTCCATCGACCAGAAGCCTGATCGAGGAAGAAGCCCGTCGTCATCGTTATGTGCTGATTCCCGAACCGGCGCGCAGAAGCGGCGCGGTGGTGGTGGGCCGTCATGCCGTGGCGCGCTACAGGCTGGTGACGCGGGGCAAGCCAAGTCATGCGGGCCTGCGACTCAATGAAGGCCGCTCGGCGATCCAGGAAATGGCGCATCAGGTGATTGCGGTGGACCGGTTGAGCGAACCAGACTGCACTTTCTCCACGGGCGTCATTCATGGCGGTCAGTGGGTCAATTGCGTGGCGCGCCAATGCGAGGCCGAGCTTCTCTCTGTTTCGACCAGCGAAGCGGCGCTGGAACGGGGCCGCCGGGCGCTTCAGGATCTGCGCCCCACCGCGCCGGGCACGGACGTAGAAGTCGTGCCGGGCGTGGTGAGGCCTTTCTGGCACGCCAACGATAAGGACCGCGCGCTGTTCGAGAAAGCCTCCCGCGTCGCCGCCGATTTGGGAATCGATCTGGTGGGCGAGGCTTCCGGCGGCGGCTCGGACGGGAATTTCACCGGCGCGCTGGGCATTCCCACGCTCGATGGACTGGGCCCTCGCGGTGATTCTCTCCACACTTTGGAAGAACACATCGTGGTCGAGAGCCTTGTCGAGCGTGGGCGTCTGCTCGCCGGGCTGTTCGCCAGCCTGGATTGACTCGCCCTTTTTTACTCCCGCCATCGCCGTGCGCCGATGAGAAGCACAAAGCGGCCGCGACCCGCGTCAGGCCTGCGTTATGGGAAGGAACAGCGCGATGGCAAAGCCGCGCGGCTGAACAGTTTCGATCTCGAGGCGCGCGCCATGCAGATCGGCGATGGCCGACACCAAAGCCAAGCCCAGGCCAAAGCCGGGCCGGGTGCGGCTGGCCTCGCGGCGATAGAAACGCTGAAACAGTTTCTCATGCTCGTCAGCGGGGACGCCGGGACCGTCATCGCTCACCCGCACCACGGCGTCATGGCCATGGCGTTTCAAGGTCACCGACACGCGCGAACCTTTGGGCGTGTGGATGATGGCGTTCTCGATCAGGTTGGAAAACAACTGGGTGAGCAATTCCCGGTCACCCGGCACCTGCAGCGGCCCTTCCAGCATGAATTCAAGCGTGTGGCCCGAATCTTCGGCCACGGGAGTGAACAAGTCGCGCAAATGGGTGAGAAGCGCGGACAGTTCGAGCGGCGCGAAGGCGGCGCGGCGGGCGCCGGCTTCGATCTGGGCGATGCGCAGCAAGGCGGTGAACAGGGCCAGGATATCGTCGGAGGCGGCGATGGCGGCTTCCAAGGCCTGGTCATAATCCTCGGTGGTGACAGCGCGTTCGCGCGCCCGCTCCAGGCGATGGCGCAGATGCGTCACCGGCGTGCGCAGATCATGGGCGATGTCGTTGGTGACCTGGGTCACATTGTTCATCAACGCCGCGATGCGGTCGAGCATGGCGTTGATGGTCTCGGACAAGCGGTCCAACTCATCCTGGGTTCCCCGGATGGGAACGCGGGTGGTGAGATTGCCCGCCATGATGGCGCGGCAGGTCCGTACGATCACATCGGCGCGGCGCAGGAAACTGCGGCTCACCAGCATGCCGCCCAACAGCGCCAAAATCAGCGCGCCCACCAGCACCCAGGACAAAGTGAACAGGATGCGACGTTGCGCCAACCGCGCGCGATGGAGATCGCTGCCGGAAAAAACATACAGCCCCGGCGCGAGGAAGGTACCGGTGCCCAGTATCGCGTGTCCCGGTGAGTTGCCCGGGTAGGGCAAAGTGAGAATGCCGGTCTGGGGCGGCATCGGCTTGAGATTGCCAGCAAGCGGCGTGCGTCCGCGCTCCAGCAGGAAGAAATCGGACGTGCCGGGCGCGGCCATGCGTTGGCCGATCACTTCCTTGGCTTCCGCTTCGCCGTTGGTGCGATAGCCGTCCTTGACCGCGGCGATATCGGCATTGGCGAATTGCACAATCTGGTCGCGGAATTCGCTGTTGACGATAACGATGGTGACGGCAGTGAGGGCGGCGGCGGAAAGCGCAAAGATGGCGACGAAGATCGCCGCGATGCGGAAGCCTTCGGTGTGGAAAGCTCTAATCCGCACGCAGGATATAGCCCGTGCCGCGAACGGTATGGATCAATTCGCCCGCATGGCCGCGATCCATCTTGCCGCGCAGCCGGCTCATATGGGTTTCCACGATATTGGTGCGGGGATCGAAATGCAGCTCCCAGACATTCTCCAAAAGCATGCTGCGGGTGACCACGCGCCCGGAATTGCGCAGCATATATTCCAGCAGCTTGAATTCCTGGGGCTGCAGATCCACCACTTTGCCGGCGCGGCGCACTTCGCGGCGGATCAGGTCCATTTCCAGATCGCCGGCGCGCAGCATGGTCTGGCGCTGGTCGCCGCGCCTGGTGATGGCGTTGACGCGGGCCACCAGCTCGGCCAGCGCGAAGGGCTTGGTGAGATAATCGTCGCCGCCGCCTTCCAGTCCGGCCACCCGATCGTCAATGCCGCTCATGGTGGTGAGGAACAGCACCGGCGTCTGGCTGCCTTCACGGCGCAACTGCCTCACCAGGCTGAGGCCATCCATGCCGGGCAGCATGCGGTCGACGATCAGGGCGGCGTGCTTGCCGCCGCGCGCCTTGGCCAGGCCGTCGGGTCCGGCGAAGCTCTCATCCACTTCGTGACCTTGGGCGCGCAAGGCATCGCCGATATGGTCCGCCGTCTCAAGATCGTCTTCGATCACCAATATTTTCATGGCATATGTCCGGTACGCTCCAGCCCCATGTTCGAGGGTGGGGCTTGCGGGTGCAAGTGCGCAAAAAGCGCCCGCGCGCTGGGCAAATTGATTTTTGGTATAGGCCCTGTTACCCAGCCGACAAACCAGGATGGGAAAAGACGCATGAAACGCAATCTTTTTGCTCTTTTATTCCTGCTTGCCACCTGCGGATCGGCAAGCGCCGCGTTGCTGGGTCCGGCTCAGATCGACGGCTCGCGTCTGCTGCCGCCGCCGCCTGCGGCCGGTTCGCCTCAGGCCCAGGCCGAAATCACCGAGCTTCATGCCATCGCGGGGCGGGCCACCCCCGACATGATGGCCGCCGCCAAACATGACGCCGATGACGAGCGCCCCGATCTATTCAACAGCGTCTTGGGCTTCGACGTGACGGCGCTGCCGGTCACTGCAAAATTGCTGGACGATGTCGTCCAAGAACAGTCGGCGGATGCGGGCGCGGCGAAGAAATTCTTCCACCGCGACCGGCCCTGGATCGTGGACTCCAGCATCGCATCCTGCGAGATGCATGCGCCCGGCCCGGCCAAGACATCTTATCCTAGCGGCCATGCCACCTTGGCTTTTTCCACCGGCGTGGTGCTGGCGGCGCTGATGCCGGACAAGGCGCAAGCCATCCTGGAGCGCGCCCGCGAATATGCCGAGAACCGGCTGGTCTGCGGCATGCATTTCCGCAGCGACATCATGGCGGGCCAGGATTTCGGCACCGTCGTGGCGGTCCGGCTGATGCAGGATCCCCGCTTTGCCGCCGAGATGGATGCGGCGCGGGCCGAATTGCGCAGCCAGCACCGCATCAACTGAGGTTTATTTGGCCTCCGCTCTCTTGATGGCTTGCCCCTTTGCAGGGAAGATGCCGCGCTTTTGCAAAACCCGGGAGGGGACGATGCGGATCATTCAGACCACACTGCTGTGCACTTCACTTTTGATCGGAGCGAGTGTGCTCGCCCAGGCGCAGAACGCTGCGCCGCCACCGCCACCCACACCCATGACATTGACCAGCACATCCTTCACCGACGGCGCGGTCATTCCCGATAAATATACCCAGGCTTCGCCGTCGCCCATTTCGCCCGCATTGGCCTGGGACAATGCGCCGGCCGCGACCCAGAGCTTCTCGCTCATCATGCACGATCCCGACACCGCACCGCGCAAAGGTGTGGAAGACGTGTTGCACTGGATGGCGTTCAACATTCCCGCCAGCGTGCATGCGCTTCCCGAAAACGTGCCCACCCAGCCCACGCTTCCCGACGGCACCATCCAACCCAACAATCTGGGCGGCCATCCCGGCTTCATGGGCCCGGGCGCGCGGGGTGTGTATCACCACTACACGATCGAACTCTTCGCGTTGGACACAAAATTGAATCTGGGACCGGACGCCACGCGCCAGCAAGTGCTGGCGGCGATGGACGGCCATATCATCGGCAAGGCGGCGATCGAAGGCCGCTTCCACCGCTAGAATTCTGGCGATCTGGCCTGAAAAGAAAAAGCCCGGCCGTGAGGCCGGGCTTTTTTCGTGGGCCGCGAATGTGCCGTCAGATATGCATCACAACGGCAATCAGCAGCAGTGCGACGCTTCCGAACAGACCCGCCATAAATATGAAAAGATCGATAGGGCCTCGGAAGGTGGTCGCCCCTTGGCGAATCTTCGCCGTGCTGTATTGGGGATATTTTGCCATGCGTTCCATCCTTAAAACGAGAGCGGCGGGAACTGGCTTGCGCCATTCTCCGCTGCTCTTTGTGGCCGCCAAATCATTTCTGATCAGCAAGCTACATGAGGGGAACGCTGAAAGCGGATGGATGTTCCGGGGAGTTGGGGGCGGGAACGGATTGCGCTAGCATCGCTGCTTCGAGCCGGGCGTCCCAAAGGTAGAACAGAAGGTTGGAACAGTTCGACATTGTGGTGGTGGGCGGCGGCGTCAATGGCTGCGGGATCGCCCGGGATGCGATCGGCCGCGGCTTCTCCGTGCTGCTGGCCGAGCAGAATGACCTCGCCTCCGGCACCTCCTCGGCATCCACAAAGCTGATCCATGGCGGGCTCCGCTATCTGGAATTCTATGATTTCGCGTTGGTGCGCGAGGCGCTGAAGGAGCGCGAGGTGCTGTGGGCGATGGCGCCTCATATCATCTGGCCGCTGCGTTTTGTGCTGCCGGAAGCTGCGGATTCCCGCCCTGCCTGGCTGCTCAGGCTGGGTCTTTTTCTTTACGACCATATCGGCGGAAGGAAGCGTTTGCCGCCCACGCGCAGCCTGGATCTCAGGCGCGATCCCGCCGGCGCGGCCTTGAAGCCATCCATGATTCGGGGCTTCGAATATTCCGATTGCTGGGTGATGGATGCGCGCCTGGTGGTTCTCAATGCGCGCGACGCGGCGGCGCGGGGCGCGCGCATCCATACCCAAACCCAGGTCACCCATCTGACGCGGCAGGATGGCGGATTCGTGGTGCGGCTGAAGGACCGAAGCTCCGGTGAAACCCGCGAGGTGGGCGCGAAGCTGGTGGTGAACGCCGCGGGACCCTGGGTGGATCAGGTGCTGAACTCGGTGGTGGGCGAAACGCCTCGCCGCCATGTCCGCCTGGTGCAGGGCAGTCACCTGGTGATGAAGCGGCTCTACGATCACGACCGCTGCTATATCTTCCAGAACCGCGATGGGCGTGTGATCTTCGCCATTCCCTATGAAGGCGAATTCACCTTGATCGGCACCACCGACCGCGATTATCCCGGCGATCCCGCGACGGTAAAGGCGACGCCGGAAGAGGTCGATTATCTCTGCGCCGCGGCCAGCGAATATTTCCGCATCCCTGTCACGCGCGAAGGCATCGTCTGGACCTATTCGGGCGTGCGGGCGCTTTACGATGACGGCGCCTCCAAGGCGCAGGAGACCACTCGCGAATATGTGCTCAAACTGGACGGCACGACGGAGAGCGGGATGATCCTCAACATATTCGGCGGCAAGATCACCACCTATCGCCATTTGTCGGAACGGGCGCTGGAGAAGATCGAAAGCGTGCTGGGCACGCGCGGTCCCGCCTGGACCAAAGGCGCGACATTGCCGGGCGGTGATTTCCCCATGGACGGATTCGAAGCGCTGGTGACGTCACTCCAGAAATTTGTATCAAAAATTGCGCCGCAAACCGTCCGCCGCCTGGCGCGCGCTTATGGCACCGAAGCGCAGGTGATCTTGAAGGATGGCGATCTGGGCCGGATATTCGGCGCCGATCTGGGCGAGCGCGAAGTCGCCTTCCTGGTCGAGAAGGAATGGGCGCACTCGGCCACTGACATTCTCTGGCGCCGCAGTAAGCTGGGGTTGCGTTTCTCGGCGGAAGAGGAACAGGCGCTGGCGCGGCATCTTGAAGGCGTGACGGATCAATTCGCACGGGCGTGAGGGAAGCATGGCGGACTTTGTACTGGCGGTGGATCAAGGCACGACCTCGTCGCGCGCGATGATCTTCGATGGCACCTATCGGGTGCGGGGCGTGGCCCAGCAGGAATTCCCGCAGATTTTCCCCCGCTCCGGCTGGGTCGAGCATGATCCGGAAGACATCTGGCGCA
>Ga0075522_10001663_pt1 | contig 16790 bp, 14 predicted proteins | sample NGEPerA_FD_74796 | JGI IMG/M metagenome (GOLD analysis project Ga0075522, IMG submission 74796) | Arctic peat soil microbial communities from the Barrow Environmental Observatory site, Barrow, Alaska, USA - NGEE PermafrostL2-A | ecosystem: Environmental > Terrestrial > Soil > Wetlands > Peat ... | reverse complement strand
ATGGGCATCGAGAATTTCGGCACCATGCGCAAGCATGAACTGATTTTCCAACTGTTGCAAAAAAATGCCGAACGGGCCGGAGTGCTTTTCTCGGAGGGCGTTTTGGAGATTTTGCCGGAAGGCTTCGGCTTTTTGCGCTCGCGCAGTTTCAATTATCTCCCCTGCCCCGAGGACATTTATGTTTCGCCCTCGCAGATTCGCCGCTTCGATTTGCAGACCGGCAATTTGATTGCCGGCCAGATCCGCCCGCCCAAGGACAAAGAACGATTTTTCGCGCTCCTCAAAGTCGAAGCGGTCGATACCGAAGACCCCGACAAAGCCAAGGACAAAACACATTTTGACAACCTTACCCCGCTCTTTCCCACCAAGCGCTACTTGCTGGAGACGGCGCAGGACGAACTTTCCACCCGCGTCCTTGATTTGGTCTGTCCTATCGGCAAAGGGACTCGCGGCCTGATCGTAGCGCCTCCTCGCACCGGCAAAACCGTGCTGATGCAAAAGCTGGCCAACGCCATCCTCAAGAACAACCCGGAAGCCTATTTGTTCATCCTGCTGATCGACGAACGGCCGGAAGAAGTGACCGACATGGAACGCTCCTGCCGTGGGGCGGAAGTCATCAGTTCCACCTTCGACGAACCACCCGAGCGCCATGTGCAAGTGGCCGAGATGGTGATCGAAAAAGCCAAACGCATGATCGAGCACAAGCGGGACGCCGTAATCCTGCTTGACTCAATTACCCGCCTGGCCCGCGCTTACAACACCATCCAGCCGCATTCTGGCAAGATCCTCTCCGGCGGCGTCGATGCCAATGCCTTGCACAAACCGAAACGCTTTTTTGGCGCGGCCCGCAACATTGAGGAAGGCGGTTCGCTGACCATCATCGCGACCGCTTTGATTGACACCGGTTCCCGCATGGACGAAGTGATCTTCGAGGAATTCAAAGGAACGGGCAACATGGAAGTCCACCTCGATCGCCACTTGGTCGATCGCCGCATTTTCCCCTCGATCAACGTCGAGCTATCCGGCACCCGCAAAGAAGAACTGCTCTACCATCCGGAAGAATACAACAAAGTCGTCATCCTCCGCCGCGCGCTCACGGGCGTGCCGCCGGTCGAAGCGATGGAACTGCTGCTCGGCAAGTTGAAAAAGACGCGCAGCAACATCGAATTTCTCCTTGGCATGGCGGTTGGCTAATATGTTGTAGTGTCGAGGCTATGCCTCGACCGGTTGAGCCGGAGGCTCAACGCTACAACACCAGTGTTACCGATGTAGAGTCGAGGCTATGCCTCGATTTTTTGAGCAGTCCTACCTGGCCAGATGTTTGTCGGCGAAATCGAGGAAGTATTTCCAGTCGAGGCGGCTCATCGAGTGCTTGCCGGGGCGCATGAAGAAACCGAGATTGCTGTCAATCAGTTTATTTGTTTGCGGCATGGTATTGGCAGCGAGACCCTCGACGCCGAGCAGGCGATAAACACTGCCGGCTCCGCGCAGCATCTCGAACGCGCCGGCCGGATTGCTCCATGTGTCCCCAGTCGCTCCGCCGAGCAGGACGGGACGAGGCGCGCAGAGGGCAATCAAACAGTTCTGGTCGAACGGCAGCCGTTGCGGCCGGTCGTTGAATTGTTTGAACTCGCCGCAAAACCACTGGGGAAAGCGGTCGTTAATTTGTTTGACGGACTCGCCCACTTTGCCACGGCTCGGCGCGGTGCCGCCACAGCCGGCTTGCAATGGAATGACCAGGGCGACTCGATCGTCAAAAGCGCCAGCCACTACCGTGGCTTTGCCGAATCGTGAATGGCCGACCAGCGCAATGCGTTTCGAGTCAATATTGCGATCCTTGACCAGATAATCCATGACTCGCTCCATCCCCCACGCCCAAGCGGCGATGGTTCCCCAATCATCTGAGGCGCGCGCTGGGTGGATCGTTTCGCGCACGCCGTCTTGCGGCGCGTCATTGTCCGGTTCGACATCGCCGCAAAAGTAAGTGGCGACGGCGTAACCCCGGTCGATAATTTGATCGATGCACCAAACGTTCGTTTCTGTCCCGCGCCCGGCTTCGGTGTCATGATTGTTCACTACGTTGGGCAACTTGTTCGGCATCCAGGAAGCAGTCAGCGGAATATGCGGGTCGGCCAGCAAGGTGTGATTGCCGCTGAAATTCATTCCCAGAAAAATAGGAGCCGGTGTGGCGCGCCGATTTGGCATGACCATCAACAAATGAACTTCGGGCGCAGCAGCGGGCCCAAGCTTGATGGTGACCAGTTGGAGGGTGGCTTTGCCGTCAAAGAAGTTCGTGTCGGTGTAAGTGATTTCGCCGCTAACCTTGGCCGCCGGAGGGAGCCAGCCGTACATGTAATGCTGAAAAAGCTGCTTCAACTCAGGACGGCGTTTCTTGACCCATTCTTTTTTCGTCTTGACAGGATGTCCATCCAACATGACCAGCGGATCCGGCGGCTCGGGCCGCAGTGGAAGTTCGGACGCGGGCGGAAAAGAATTCGCGCCGTTCGCGGCACAGGTTAGGACGAGTAAAACGGCTGGAATCAGGTGGGCGATGGTGGAGTTCATATTGTTGGGACTCGCGATTATTGCAAAATATTTAAATTCGCGCTGGGCAACGTCTTGGTCGCAGTGATTTGGGCGCCCTTGGTTTCAGCCGGCAACGTAGCCAGGCGCCGGAGAGCCACCGTGGCCAGTGCGCCGTCAGGAAACCGGCTGACAATGCGCCGCAACGCATTTTCGGCCGCTTCAACATCTTGTGCCATCTTGATGTGCAGCGTGGCCAATAAATTAAGCCAGCGCGCGACGTGTTTGGAGGATTCAGCGGGCAGCGCAATCAATTGTTCAAGCTGAGCCGCCGCCAAATCCAGCCGCTGAAAACTCTCGGCGTAGAGCACGGCAAGTTTTTCGCGGGTGTCGGTGTCGGAAGGATGCAAGTCCAATTGCTTGACATACTCCCCGGCCAAGACGGTGGGATCGGCGGAGGCGGCAACCACGGTGGCATCCCTGCGCAAACCGATGTCCCGTTCGCGCGGCGTCACGGTAAACCTGCTATGCTCCCGCACCCGGCGCGTTTCATCGGCTGATCCCAAATGGGCGAGGCGTTGCGCCGCCGCATGCGCGAAAGATGTGCCAGGATAAAGCTGGGCGACACGCTCCAACGTGGCCTGCGCCGCCGCGCCATCATGACCAAATTGCAATTGCCAATCCGCCAACGCGTGCAGTGCGCTGATCACGTTTTTTGGTTCGCCCCCGGACGACGCGATGAATTCGTTGAGGGTTGCTTCCGCGGCGGCAAGGTCTTTCAAATCCTCCATTTGAATCGCGGCCAGCTTCAACGTTCCCTCAAAATCGCCGGGGAAAAGTTCCAACTGCTTTCGCACTTCGGCAATCGCTTCCTGGTAATGCCCCTTTCGGCGCTGACCCTCGGCCAGGAAATAAAAAGGCTTAGGAACTGCCTCGTCGTAGCCGCCCTCGAATGCGCCCGTGAGCGGTTTGAGCGCCACGCGCGTCAGGGTGGGAATCCAGATAAAAGCCAGAACAAGGTAGGGCAGAATGATCAGAAAGGGCACTTTGCGGATTGGAATGGCCGCCATGATCAAAAGCATCACTCCCGAAATAATCCAGCGGCGCACCAAGGCCCGGCGATCATCGCTGCGTTCGTAAGCCCAAAAACCGCACGCTCCGGTCAAGACCAAAACCAGCAACCAGCAAATCCAATCGGTTGCGCTGGCCAAGAGGTGGTGCATACGTCACTTGTTTAAATCAAATTTCAGTTCCGTGCGCGAGCCTGTTTTTTTGTTGCGAATATCCATCTTTTGCAAGCGCCATTGGCCCTTGACCTTTATGAAGCTGGTGCCGTGGAGGGAAAATTCCTTGATGGCGTGTCCCTGGCCGTCAAAGGCATTGGCAATGAGGATGCCGCCGCTTTCCTTGTCAATATCGGATCTGATCCGCCCGATTCCGCCCGATGGCCGGCTGCTTTCCAGCACATAGCAAGGCTGCCCAAGGCGCATTTCCCCTTTAAGCTGCCGCTGCGCCGGCCAATGCAAGAAATCCAGGCCCAAATCCTCCAGCGAAAAATCCGAGCCGGCCAATGGAATGGAAGCGTCCTCCACCGGCGCGAGGGATGGCAATGGAGCGGAGGGCGCCGGGGCGCGCGCATACAAATATTGATTCGGCCCATTACTCGAATGGATCACGACGAGTTGTTCCGCGCCGGTTGAGGAGGTTGCCATCGCCTGGTAGGTCGTCATCCAGTTGGTGTCAGTGACTGTCACCTGGCAAACAACCGGAATCTCCTTGCGCCGATCCCCCGAGCGGATGATCAGCGTGCCCGTGACGCGAGAACCCTCCTCCGGCTGCGCGGCGCGCAGGCGTTCGGCCAGCGCCTGTCCCGCCGTTTCCTCGGGCGTGGCGGCAAAAGCCATCGGACCCATCGCCCAACCCGCCAGGAAAATTGCCAGGAAAAATTGGCGCATTATTTCGGAGTGAGAGCCAGCGGCACCATATCAGAAATCGTCTTGACGAAATGCGCTTTCATTCTCTGGCGCACTTCGAGCGGGACTTCCAGCCAGTCGTTGCGGTTCTGGTCGGGAAGAATGACGTGCTTCAAGCCGGAACGGGCCGCGGCCAAAACCTTTTCCTTGATGCCACCCACCCGCAGCACGCGCCCGCGCAAACTTATTTCTCCCGTCATGGCCAGATCGGAACGGACCCGGCGATGGGTCAGCAGCGAGGCCAGCGCCGCCACAATGGTCAACCCCGCGCTGGGGCCGTCTTTGGGCGTCGCGCCGGCCGGCACATGGATGTGAATATCGCGCTTGTCGTAATCGCTCAGATCGATTTTTAAAGTCTCGGCGCGGTTGCGTAAAAAACTGAAGGCGGTATGCGCGCTTTCCTTCATTACTTCGCCTAATGAGCCGGTTAAAATGAGCGCCCCTTTGCCGGGCATGCGCGTGGCCTCGATAAAAAGAATTTCCCCGCCGACCGGTGTCCAGGCCAAACCGATGGCGATGCCGCATTCGGTAATGCGCTCGGCAAGTTCTGAAGTGAATTGCGGCTGGCCCAGGTAACCGACCAGCTTGCCGGGAGTGATGATCAGCGGCCCATTCTGGTTGCGGGAGGTGACGATTTTCCGGGCGGCCTTGCGGGTCAGCGCGCCGATCTCGCGCTCAAGCTGGCGAACCCCCGCCTCCCGCGTGTAATCCTGGATGACCTGGCGCAAGGTGGCGTCGGGAAATCGGACCAGCTTTTTCTTCAACCCGTGTTCCTCGAGCTGGCGCGGAACCAGATGCCTCTTGGCGATTTGCACTTTCTCGACCGCAGTGTAGCTGGGCAATTCGATGACTTCCAACCGGTCGCGCAACGCGGGATGAATGGGATCGAGCCAATTGGCCGTGGTCAAAAATAAAACCCGCGAAAGGTCGTAGGGCAGGTCCAAGTAATGATCGACGAAGGTGTTGTTCTGGGCCGGGTCGAGCACTTCCAGCAGCGCCGAAGCAGGATCGCCTCGAAAATCCGAGCCGACCTTGTCCAGTTCGTCCAGCAGGATGACCGGGTTGCTCGATTCCACCCGCCGCAACGTCTGAATAATCCGGCCCGGCAACGCCCCGACGTAAGTGCGGCGATGCCCGCGAATTTCCGCTTCGTCCCGCATCCCGCCCAGGGAAATGCGGGCGAATTTGCGGCCCAATGCCTCTGCCACGCTCTTGCCAAGAGAAGTCTTCCCTACCCCGGGCGGACCCACCAAACAAAGAATCGGCCCTTTCAACTGCTGCTTGAGTTTGATAACGGCCAGAAATTCCAGGAGCCGGTCTTTGACTTTGCGCAGGCCAAAATGTTGTTCATCGAGCAACCGTCCGGCGGCGGCCAAATCCAGCTTGTCCTCGGTAAACTTCGACCACGGCAAATTAATCAGCCAATCCAGATAATTGCGGGTCATGGTGTATTCCGCGACGGCCGGGGGCATTTGCTGCAAACGCTCCAACTCCTTGAGGGCCACTTTTTTGGGCTCTTCGGGCAGCTTATTCTGTTCGATTTGCTCGCGCAATTCCTTGGCTTCAGCCGCACCGGTATCGACCTCGCCCAATTCACGCTGGATAACGCGGATTTGTTCGCGCAGGAAAAAATCGCGTTGGTTCTTGGACATTGAGGTCACGACCTCGTTTTGAATTTTCGAGCCAAGCCGGAGCACTTCCAATTCGCGGCTGAGCAAAGGCAGGAGGCGGGTCAAGCGGTCCTTGACCGCCGGCATTTCCAGCAGATGCTGCCGCTCCTCCAGGCTGAGATTAAGATTGGCGGCGATTAAATCGGCCAGCTTGGCGGAGTCCTCGGTGTTGAGGGCCGCGACCTTCACTTGCTCGGCCAGCGTGGGAGAAAGCTTAACGATCTCCTGGAACTCGCGTTCCGCATTGCGGGTCAATGCGGTCAATTCAAGGGAATCGTCCGCCAAGTCCTTGAGCTTCTCAATTTTAGCGATGAGATAGGGAGACTCCGAGACATAGTCCGTGATGCGAAACCGCCGCAAACCTTCCACCAGCACGCGCACCGTGCCGTCGGGAAATTTCAGCATCTTGAGGACGCGTCCCGCGCAGCCGTGCGGCCAAAGATCCGCGGGCGTCGGATTCTCCGTGTCCGCATTGCGCTGCAAGACCAAGCCTAGAAAACGGTCGCCCGCCACCACGTCGTCAATCAAGCGAATGCTTTGCGGGGATTCCACCAGCAACGGCGTGATCGTGCCGGGGAAAATGACAATATCGGACAACCCAAGAATGGGCAGCGATTCGGGAAGTGACTTGGACCAAACTTTGGTGGCCGACGTATCCGGTTTGTCCCCAGCGCCCAGGATGCTGATAAACTCCGTTTCCGGTGTGGTCATGCGCGGGATTAATCGTCGCTGACCGAGATCGAGCGCGGGGCTTGGGCGCCCATCGGCACTTCGATGCGTAAAAATCCATTTTGGTAAGCCGCCTTGGCCCGCGTCAGATCGTAGCCTTCGGGCAACTCGATGACGGTTTCAAAGCAGCCGTAATTAATCTCCATGACCAGGAATTTGCACTGAGGCGGCCTGCAGCCATCCGGCCGCTGGCCGCTGATGCGGACACGATGGCCCTCGACGGTCAATTCCAGATCTTCGCGCTGCATTCCGGCCAATTCAACCTTGATGACGACGGCGCCATCGGTGAGATACACGTCGGTATTAGGAACCCAATGGGTATCATGGTCTTTGGCCAGGACGGAGCTGCTCTTGGAGTTGCTCTTGGAAAATTGGAGGGCTGAATTGATTTTTTGCATGGTGACGAATAAAAACTATCTCACGGGGCGAAATTAGGCAAGGAACAAAGCAGGCCCATAATACGGTTAGCTGGACTTGACCCGAATCTGTGGGCGCTGGCCCTTGCGCGCGTGAAACACAATCGAGGCCTTCGAGCCGGAAGGGGAAGCGCAGCCGCAATGGGTGTCGCGCGCGAAGCTGAATTTCCGCCGCCGCAATTTTGCCCGCGCAAAGAGTCCGGCGGTGGCGGCCACAATACTGAGAGACACTATTTTCTGCCAATCCATGCCGGTAAGATAATCCGTTACCGGCAGTCTGCAACTGGATGTTTGAGGCGACCCTGCGAGCGGACCCCCCGCCCAGTTTCCCATTCGTGTCTATGCGTGCGCGAAAGTATTGATATTTAACCAAAAAATGTTTACCCTTTGCAGGTGGATTTCATCTTCGACATACGAAAAGCAATCGCCGCTACTGAATATGTCTGCAAGCTTAACGGGGGAAGCTTCGACATGTTAAAGTTAATAAAGGCGCTGTACCTCGCCGAAAGAATGGCGCTTGTCGAATGGCACCGCCCCATCACGGGCGATGAGTTCTGGTCGCTGGAAAATGGCCCGGTCATGAGTCGGATTTACGATCTATTGCGCGAGAAAGTCAGCGGCCCTGAAATGGAAGCTTGGAGGACAGTTTTCAACCCCCGAAAGTTGGATGCGATTTCGTTGAAATCAGAGTTTCACGAAAAACCACTTTCGCGGAGAGAAAAAGACGCCCTCCACCGGGGATATAGCATGGTCAAGGATTTAACCGTGGGGCAGGTTATCGACCTGGTTCACAAACTCCCGGAATGGGAAAACCCCGGCAAATCTTCTCGACTCATTGACCCACGCACAATTCTTTACCATGAAAACCTGGGAGAATCCGCCGTTAAGGAAATTGAGCAGGAAATTGCTGCTCTTCACTCAGCGAAAGCTTCAATGCAAGCCGGTTAGGCCCGATGAAGGTGGGGGACACATTCATCTGGTATCCGCCTAATGATGGCAAAGAACATCTTTGGATCGCGGTAACGGATCCAAATCAAAATGGAGGGAAATTTGCCGCTTTCAACCTTACCCGGTCTCGAGGCGGCCCAATGGCTTTGACTTTCCGCATCGGTGAACACCCTTTCATCACCCGATATGATAGCGACGTGGCGATTGGAGATTCGCTTGTTTTTGACATTTCCAAAGTGCAGGAAGATATCCGGCGTGGAACGGTGGTTCCGCACCAGCCAATGCCAAAAAGCATGATCGAAAAAATCGCCAAAAAAGCGGTTGGCCACCCCGCTATACCAGAAGACGTAGAAATTTTGGTGAAATCATCCTGGGGATTGTAAAGAGCACCGTCATTCGCTGTGCTCCTCGCTTTCTTCTTCGTCGTGGAACAACTTCCATCCGTAGCTCCGCTTGGGCAGCAACGCGCAAAAGCGCTGGATATCCACCGGCTTGGCCGGGGAAACTTCCGCGCCTAATCGCTTGCTTTCGACAACTTCAGGATCGTCCGGGGAATCGGTCAGAACGATAACGGGAATGCTTCGCTCCCGCTCGTCCTGTTTGAGGCGGCGCAGCATTTCCAAGGCTCCGACCTGCGGCCCATTCAAATCGAGGAGAATGACTTGCGGGCGCTTTTGCAGCGGCAGAGGAGCCGCCGCCGCAGCCGTCCCAAGATATTCCAGTGCCGCCGCTCCATCGCGAACGACATGAATGTGATTCTTTATGCGGGCCTGCCGGAAGGCCCGCACAATCGCTTCTATTTCCGCCGGGGCGCCGCTCACCAGCAGGATTTCCACGGGGCGTTTCCTTTTCTCGATGGCGCCGGGACCGGGAAAATCGCCGAAAGGTTCAAAGAACGTGGAGAAGGAGATTTGCAAAGCCCGCGCCAGCTTTTCGATGCTTTGCAGCGAGGCATTTCGCGCTCCCCGTTCAATGTCCGCCACATAGGAACGATGAAGTCCAGCCCGCCAGGCGAGTTCTTCCTGTGAAAGGCCGCATCGCCGACGCCAACCCTTGAGGGTCAGCCCAAACCGTTTTTGCATCTCAACGTAATCCATTGACTTGCATAATGTTGCCATCAAAATATTTGAGCGTTCAATACGCGATGAGTGACAATCGGCGAAAAACCGCAAATAGCCAGAAAGCCAAATGCTTCAACTTGCGTCGGGAGATTTATGCTGTTTTATCGGTAGTTTTACCGACACGTCTTCAGTCAACCAAACCATGCCGCAACGCGTAGCGAGTAAGTTCCACATTGGAGCCCAAGCCCATTTTCTGGGAGATACGAGTGCGATAAGTGGCCACGGTTTTTTCGCTCAGGGCAAGCTCGGCGGCAATTTCCTTGATCGTCCGGCCTTGCGCCACCATTCGCAGAACCTGAATTTCGCGAGTCGAGAGGGTTTCATGGGCCTCAGCTTGAACATCAGGGCCAAGAGTGGCGGCCAGTTTCTCGGCCAGAGCAGCGGTCACGTATTTGCCCCCGGCGATCACTTTTTTGGCCGCGACGCGCAACTCGTCCGCGGCGAAACTTTTGTTCAAATAACCGGATGCGCCCAGTTTAAACGACCGAACGGCGAATTCTTCCTCGGGGTAGGCGCTCAACATCAGAACGGGCGTTTTGGCGCGCAAGCGCTTGGCTTCTTCCAGCACCTCCAAGCCGCTCCGCCCAGGCAGATTGATGTCAACAATAATCAAATCCCAAGACTGCCGGAGGATCTGCTCCAAGGCGGCGGAAAAATGGCCCGCCTCACCCACTTCAAGCGGCGAAAATTCGTCGGACAGGATTTCGCGCAGCCCGCGCCGGACAATTTCATGATCATCCACGATGAGCACTCGCATCATAGGTTCGGCCATGGAATGCGGACGGTAACGACGGTCCCGGCCTGCGGGCCGCGCTGCACGAGAACTTCTCCGTCGAACAAGGCCGCCCGCTCCTTCATGCCAAGCAGGCCGAGCGATTGCGGCGCCTGCGCGTCCACTTCGCGGATGCCTTTGCCGTTGTCCTGCACGCGCAGAATTATGGCGCCGGATTCCACCTTCAACTCCGCTTCCACGGCCGTGGCGTTGGCATGGCGCGTCACGTTCGTCAACGACTCCTGAAAAATGCGGAACAGGGCGGTGGCCAATTCACCGGGGAGGGCCAATTCCTGTTCCGGCACGCGCACTACGCAAGGCAGGCTGGTGCGCTCCTCGAACCGCCGGCCTTCATATTGAAGCCCCACGCCCAAGCCCAGGCGGTCCAGGACTCCGGGGCGCAATTCCGCAGCGATCTTCTGCACGGTGGTGATGGTGGAATCAACCAGTTCAGTGGCCCCCACCATGCGATCGACCAGCGCATTGACCGTCGGCGAAGTTTCCAATTCGCCCAGTTTCCGCTCCATGGCGATTAAATCCATTCTCAGGCTGGTCAGATTCTGGCCCAGTTCATCATGGATTTCGCGCGAGATGCGGACGCGCTCCTCTTCCTGGAGTAATTCCAATCGCGCGCTCAACGCCCGCAATCTCTCCCGCGAATCGCGCAAGTTTTTTTCCACTTGCCCGCGCTCCCTATTTTCGCGCTCCAGCGCCTGATGGCTCTCCGCCAACTCGAAGGTGCGCTGGGCCACGCGCTTTTCCAGCTTTTTGTTTGACTGCCACATTTCGGCTTTGGCGAGATGCAGTTCGGGCGTTTCCAGCATTTCCCAATTCCCGCGGCGCTTGGCAATGGCAAATTCATGGCTGCGCGCGACATCGAAAATCTTGGCCCCGCCTTGCAAAGCAAGCGGGTAGGTGCATAAAACAATAAGGCGATGACCGGCGATTACTTTATTTATGCGTTGCTCATAGTCCAAAAAATCGCCCCACTCGTTCTTGCTCAACCAGGTTTCCTCGCCATTGGCTCGCAGACCCGCGTAGCCTTTGGCCAAGGCTTGGGCCAACTTCTCCTGCAAGACACGCATCGCCTTGGCCAGATCCAAAACCCCGTCGTTGAAATACCACTGCGCATACGAAACAATCTCGATGTCGCCCGCAGCCAGGCGCCGGGACGCCTCCGGCAGCATCCGCTCCAAGGCTTTTCTGGCCTCTGCCTCGTTGATGGGATCGGAAACGACCCACAAGCAAAATTCATTTGCGTCCAATCCGGCCTTGAAATAGGGAATCAAAATATCGAGCAAGTCTTGCGTCGTTTCATAGAAATTACAGAAGTGCGTGCCCCACGGAACAGGCCCCACGGCGGGGACTCCGGTCTCTCTTAATTCTGTATTGGGCGGTTCAGTTAACATCGGAAAGAATGGGACAGCCAAAATTGCGGTCTTGAGTTGGCCTTCGATACTCTACCAACATTCCCCGAAAACGGCCAAGCGCAACCCCTTTGCGTTCTGGCAATTTGTAGTTTATCGCTTAGGATTCGCCCCAAGTGTTGACCATCAATAATTTAAGCGTGCATTACGGGGCGGTGGCTGCGTTGCATGGCATTTCGCTGGAGGTCAAACAAGGGGACATCGTGACGCTCATTGGCGCGAACGGGGCGGGAAAGACCACCACGCTCCGGGCCATTTCAGGCCTCGTTAAAGCAAAGGGCGAGATTCGGTATCACGGGCAAAACCTGGCCAATTTACCGCCGCACCAGATCGTCGCCAAAGGTATTTCTCATGTGCCGGAAGGGCGCATGATTTTCGCCAATCTCAGCGTCGCCGAAAATCTCGCCATGGGCGCTTACTTGCAAAAAGACCCGGAGAAGATTCGGCAGGACCGGGAGTTCGTCTTCGGAATTTTTCCGCGCCTGGCCGAGCGGCAAAAGCAAATCGCCGGCACACTTTCCGGCGGAGAACAGCAGATGCTGGCCATTGGACGGGCGCTGATGAGCCGCCCTCAATTTCTCATGCTGGACGAGCCGTCCCTGGGCATTGCGCCGATCCTGGTCAAGACCATTTTCGAAAAGATTGTCGAGATCAATCGCCGCCAGGGCCTGACCATTTTGCTGGTCGAGCAAAGCGCCAACCTGGCCTTGGAAATTTCCCGCTACGGCTATGTCCTCGAAACCGGGCGCGTTATTCTGCATGACAACGCCGCCGCCTTGCGGGAGAACCCCAAAGTCCGCGCCGCCTACCTTGGCGGCTGAGGTTATTTTACCTCCGCAACTTTGGTCCAGCGTCCGCCCTGAGTTGACTTGACCGCCGATTCCAGCACGGCCACGCACTTTGCTCCGGCCAAAAAGTCCGGCTGAAGAGGCGACCCGTCCGCGATGGCATTGACCAGGTCCACCACTTCATGCACGAAGGTGTGCTCATAACCCAGCACATGTCCGGGCGGCCACCACCCTTCCATGTAGGGATGAACTTTTTCGGTACACATGATGGTTTTGAAGCCAGGCTGATCCGGCGGATCGGTGCGATTGCAATATTCCAATTCATTCATGCGCTCGAAACAGAAAATCAGACTGCCCTCGCTGCCGTTGATCTCGAAACGATTATAATTTTTGTGGCCCGGCGCCAGACGCGTGGCCTCGAATGTCCCGTAGGCGCCGGGCGCGATATTTTTGCCGCCGGCAAACTTGGCTAAAAAGACCGACGCATCATCGACGGTGACCTTCTCGGTCCCCTTCCCCGCCGAAGCGCCCAGCCCGATGGCCTGTGATTCGCGCTGGCGCTCCTTGATGAACGTTTCCTGCAAGCCAATCGTCTCGGCAATGTCACCCACAAGGTAATGCGCAAGATCGATCAAATGCGCGTTCAAATCGCCATGCGCGCCCGAGCCGGCCGTTTCCTTGCGCATCCGCCAATTCATCGGGAACTTGGGGTCGGCCACCCAGGATTGAAGATACGTCCCGCGAAAATGCCGGATCTGCCCCAGCTTGCCCGAGTCGATTAATTTTCGGGCAAAAGCAATCGCCGGGACACGGCGGTAGTTGAACCCCACCATATTTTTGACACCGGACTTGCGGGCCGCCTCCAGCATTTTTTTTGCTTCGACGAGGTTCATGGCCAGCGGCTTTTCGCAAAAAATGTGCTTGCCCGCCTTGGCGGCGGCGATGCCGATTTCGGCGTGGGTCAGGTTGGAGGTTGCGATGTCAATAATATCAATCTCCGGCGAATTGACCACCTGCCGCCAGTCGGTGCAGGCGTTTTTCCAGCCGTATTTGACGCGGGCCTGCTCCAGCGCCTCGGCGTTGCGCCCGCAAATGGTGTGCATCTCAATTTCCGCCTTGAGGGGGAAAAAATGCGGGGCCTGGCGCCAGGCGTTCGAGTGCGCTTTGCCCATGAAGCCGTAGCCGATCATGCCGACGCGAAGTGTCTTTGCCATAATAAACTTGATATTGAATTGTTAAATACGCGGCCTTTATAGTGAGCAAAGAATTTCAATTCGACAAAACAAAAAATGTTCACCGCCGCCGCCATCGCCAAAGAACTCGACGGACAAGTCCTCGGGGATGATGCCATTTCCCTGACCGGCTTCGCGCCCGCCACCACCGCCAAAGCGGGCGATCTCACTTTTGCCGAAAACGAAACCTTCTTCGCCAAGGCCGAACAAAGCGCCGCTTCGGCCATTCTGATCGACGGCGACTTTAGCTCCGCGCGCAAAGTCCTCATCCGGGTGGCCAATGCCCGGATTGGCTTTGCGCGAGTGCTGCCGCTCTTTTTTCCAGAGCGCGCCCTGGCTGCGGGCCTTCATCCCTCGGCCATCGTCCCTGACTCTGCGCAAATCGATCCCACCGCCCATGTCGGCCCCTATTGTGTGCTGGGCGAAAAGGTCCAAATCGGCCCGCGCGTTATTCTGCGGGGCGGAAACCATATCGGCGACAATTCCACCATCGGCGCGGATTCCCAGCTTTTCCCCAACGTCATTTTGTATAATCAAACGCAAATCGGCCAGCGCGTGCGCATCCATGCCGGCGCGGTCATTGGCGCGGATGGGTTTGGCTACGTCTTCGACGCCGGCGTCCACCGCAAAGTTCCCCAAGTCGGCCAAGTCATCATTCACGACGACGTGGAAATCGGCGCCAACGTTTCAATCGATCGCGGCGCGCTCGGCCCGACCGTCATCGGCAACGGCAGCAAGATCGACAACCTGGTGCAAATCGCCCACAACGTGACCATTGGGGAACATTGCCTGGTCATCGCCCAAGTCGGAATTGCCGGCAGCACCAAAATCGGAAGTTACACCACGCTGGCCGGCCAAGCGGGCGTGGCGGGCCATCTCAAAATCGGCCACAAAGTCATCGTCGCCGCCCAATCCGGCGTCATGCACGACATACCCGACGGCGGAAAATGGCTTGGCGCTCCCGCCCAGCCCGACCGCCAGGCCAAGCGGCAAATGATCGCCCTGCAACGCCTGCCCGACCTAATCCGGCGCGTCGGCGAACTGGAAAAATTACTGGCCGCCCGGTGAAAAGCTCTTCAACACTCGGCTGGTGACCCCATCAGGAATTGAAATCATAAGATAATGTCCCGTCTTCATAGTTTTTTTATCTTGGTCCCGCTCTGTGCGCTAGTTCTGGCCACGCCACTGACTTCAGCTCAGACCACCAATTCTCCGCCCCTGGCGAATGTCGCCCTGCCCGACGTTCTGCGGTGGACTGCTGCAGCGTTTGCCGGCGGCCTGTCCTCGGCCCCTGGCCTGGGCGCGGAGGCGCTGACTGGCAATATGTGGCCCGCCAGGCGGCCCCCTTTTTCTTTTGTTTATGACGGCAAATCGTTAGAGACATTGCTTGCTTCCTGGAAGCGTGAAATTCAAAAGCAGGAATTCGCCGACCGCACCGAATACCGGGTGCAATGGGGTGATCCGCATACCGGCCTGAAGGTCACTGCCCTGGTTTCTGCCTTCCACGATTTCCCGGCGGTTGATTGGTTCCTTCGCTTCGAAAATGCGGGCACAAACGACACCCCGATTCTGGAAAAGGTGCAGGCGCTCGATGTCACCCTGGCCACCGCCTCGGCGCAAGATCTCGTGCTGGACCAGATCAATGGGGATGACGCCAGCCCGCGCAGTTATGTCCCTTCGAAACACGGCTTGCAGCGGGGGCAAAGCGTCACGCTGGCCCCGGTGGGAGGCCGGCCTTCCAATGGCACGTTCCCCTTTTTCAATTTGCAGCAAGGCGCGTCCGGCTTTTTCACCGCCATCGGCTGGACCGGTCAATGGGCGGCTTCCGTGGGACGCAATGAAACGGGGACGACCCGTCTTCAAGCCGGCATGGAACTGACGCATCTGTCGCTGCATCCGGGCGAATCCATCCGCACGCCGCGCATCCTGCTGCTTCCATGGACCGGCGACCGGATGGATGCCCACAACGAATTCCGCCGCCTGCTGCTCGCCCACTACCTGCCCAAGCTCGGCGGCCAGCCGGTGCAGTTTGCTATTGCGGCGCAAACCTTCATGGAATTTGCCCAACGTAGCGCCCGGCCCAATTGGGCGACTGAAGCGGGCCAGCTCGCGGCCGCGAAGATCAACCAAGAGCTCGGTTGCAATACCCTTTGGCTCGACGCCGGATGGTTCGAAGGCAACTTTTCGCCCGGGGTGGGCAACTGGTTTCCCAAGCCCAAAGAATTTCCGAACGGCCTCCGGCCCATTGGCGAGGCCTGTGAAAAACTGGGGTTGAAGTTCCTCGTCTGGTACGAACCGGAACGGGTGAGAGAAAATACTCGAATCGCCCGTGAACATCCTGAATTCATCCTGCCCACCACCAAGCCGGCCAACGAAGGCGGATTGTTTGACCTCGGAAATCCCCTGGCGCGCCGCTGGATGACTGATCTGCTCATCCAGCAAATCACCGACTTCCACATCGACACTTATCGCAACGATTTCAACATGAACCCGCTCCCGTTCTGGCGGCAAAACGACCCGCCCAACCGCCAGGGCATCACCGAGATTCGCTATGTCGAGGGTTTATATGCGATGTGGGATGAAATGCGCGCGCACTTTCCCAAAATGTATATTGACGACTGCGCCTCCGGCGGGCGGCGCATTGACCTCGAAATGATCATGCGCTCGGTCGTCCAAACCCGCAGCGATTCCGTCGGCCACGCGGGCCGTTCCGATTGGGACCAGTCACAGACCTACGGCCTGAGCCTCTATCTGCCCGTTCATGCCACCATCGGCTGGACCGTGGGCGCCTACGAATGCCGAAGTTCCGCGAACTCCGGCTTCTGTGGGGAGTGGGACATTTTGAGCGACAAATTTCCCTTGGCCAAGGCCCGGACTTGTATCAGCGAAATGAAGGAAAACAGCAAATACTGGATCGGTGATTACTACCCGCTCACGCCGTGGACGATGGCGCCCGACCAATGGATGGCCTGGCAACTCCACCGTCCCGATCTGGACGAAGGCATCATCCTGGCCTTCCGCCACCAGGAAAGTTCCTACTCCGCCATGCAAGTCCATCTTCGGGGACTGAAAACCGGCCAGACTTATCGCGTCGATTTCATTGATGAGGAACATCAATTAGCGACCAAAACAATGTCGGAACAACAACTCGCCACCTTGGAGCTTCAAATTCCCGAGCGCCACCAGAGTCT
>Ga0075522_10001662_pt1 | contig 16796 bp, 14 predicted proteins | sample NGEPerA_FD_74796 | JGI IMG/M metagenome (GOLD analysis project Ga0075522, IMG submission 74796) | Arctic peat soil microbial communities from the Barrow Environmental Observatory site, Barrow, Alaska, USA - NGEE PermafrostL2-A | ecosystem: Environmental > Terrestrial > Soil > Wetlands > Peat ... | reverse complement strand
GGTCTGGATCCTGACCACCAACATGCCGCTGGTCATGCTGGCCATCTGGCACGCGGTGGCGGCCGACGGACCGGTCGGTCACTTCGATCAGCGGGCCTTCACGACCTATTACCTGGGCGTGCTGGCGGTGCGCCTGCTGACCAGCAACTGGGTGGTCTGGCAGCTCTCGCTGGAGATCCGCGACGGCACGCTGTCGGCCAAGCTGCTGCGGCCGATCCACCCGATCTACGCGCTGGCCGCGGATCACCTGTCGGCCGTGCCGATGCGCGCGATCGTGATCTCACCGGCGGTCGTGATCCTGGTGTATGTCGGCTGGGATCGGCTGCTGCGGCACGACATCTGGTTGGCGCTGGTCTTCGTCGCTTCGCTGGTGGGCGCCTGGCTGCTGATCTTCTTCACGATGATCCTCATGGGCGCGCTGGCGTTCTTCGTCGAGAGCGCGCTGGGGCTCTTCGAGCTGTGGCTGGGGGTGCACTCGATCCTGTCGGGATACTTGGTCCCACTGGAGGCGCTGCCCCACTGGGCGCGCTCGGCGGCCGACGTGCTGCCGTTTCGCTTCATGTTGGGCTTTCCGGTCGAGGCGCTGGTGGGGCTGCTCTCGCGCCACGACGCGCTCTGGGCCCTGGCCGCGCAATGGGGATACGTGGTGTTCTTCGGCGCGGCGGCGCTGGGCGTCTGGCGGGTCGGCGTCCGGCACTTTTCGGCTTACGGGGGATGACGGTGCCGCCGGACAGGGTCAGAACTCCCCGGAGCGGACCGCCGCCGATGCTCCAGCGCTACGTCGGCCTGTTCCGGGTGCAGCTGGCGATCTCGGTCTTGACGGCCATGCAGTACCGGGCCGACTTCGTGGTGCGCGGCCTCATCGCGATCCTCTGGATGGCGGTCACGATGGTGCCGGTGTTGGTGGTGTTCGGCGTGCGGAAGACGGTGGCCGGCTGGACTTTCCCCGAGTCGTTGGTGGTGGTGGGCTGGTTCACGCTCCTGCGGGCGGTTCTGGAAGGCGCGGTCAGCCCCAGCCTCACCGCGGTGGTCGAGCACGTCCGCCACGGCACGCTCGACTTCGTGCTGCTCAAGCCGGCCGACGCGCAGTTTCTGGTCTCGACCGCCAAGATCGAGCCCTGGCACCTGGTCGACGTCTTCGGGTCGCTGGCGATCTTCTGCTATGCCTTCGCCAAGATCGGCCGCTGGCCCTCGGCGCTCAACCTGCTGACCGGATTCGCATTCCTGATCCTGGCCGTCGTCATCTTGTATTCGATCTGGATCCTGGTGGTCAGCGCGTCGTTCTGGGTCATCAAGGTCGACAACCTTTCGTATCTGTTCGGGTCGCTGTTCGACGCCGCCCGCTGGCCGATCACCGTCTTTCGCGGCGCGTTGCGGGTGGTGTTCACCTTCGTCTTCCCGATCGCGCTCCTCACGACCTATCCCGCCATGGCGCTGCTCGGGCAGCTGGACGCCCAGACCGCCGCCGGCGCGCTGGCGGGTGGGCTGGTGTTCGCGTGGCTGGCCCGCCGCGTCTGGCGCCGGGCGCTGGCCATGTACACGTCCGCAAGCTCGTGAGTCCAGTCAACCTAGATGGGGACCCTGAAAGGGTTCCCAAACCCTCCCGCGAATGGGCTCGGGCGAGCAAAGCTCACCCTCCCCGACGCGATCATTGGGCACGTCACCTCGTTGGGATCTGGGTTTCCAACCCTGCCCGACGCGATCGCGTCTAGACCACGCGGGCGCGGATGGGGAGGTGCATATGTTGTTCGACGCTGTAGGCCCAGGGGCGGGGGATGGCCAGGAACATCAGCCCGGCACCGAGCAGGCCGACGTTCTTACTGAAGTTGATGAGATCCATCTGCCGCATCATCGAATCCCGATCGGCCCAGAAGGCGTGCATCGTGAGCGTGACCGGCACCAGGAAGATCACCAACGCCGCCACGCCGACGGTCGGATAGAGGCCGAGGAGGAACGACAGACCCGCCACCGCCAGGAACACGCCGGCAATCGCCACCGCCGCTTCGGGCATCGGCACCCCGTGGGCGGCCGCGAAGCCGGCCATCGTGCTCAGGCCCGAGAAGTGGTGAAACGCGCCCAGGAGCAGATACCCGCCGAGCAAGATTCGGCCCACAAAGAAGGATGTTTGACGCATGAGGCTTCTCCCTTCGTCCTCCAAGCTAACGTCGTCCTCGACGGCAACAAGCCACTTCGCTAACGTGGCGCTCGATAACTGCGCATGAGCATCGAAGCTGTGCCGTTCGCCCCCAACGGCGACATAAACGCCCAAGCCAACCGGCTGGCCGCCCGCTGGCGGGAGGGCGACCGCGCCGACGGGACCTTCCGGGCCGCCTGCGCCGAGGGCCTGACCAAGCTGCGGGACGCCTGGCGACGGCGGCCGGAGGCCTTCAGCCGCGAGACGGTCGCTCTGCTCAAGGCCATCGCCCGCGAGGTGGCGGCCCGCCCGGTGACCGGGCCGCCACCCATCGAAATCCTGCAGAACGTGTTCGGCTATCCGTCGTTTCGCGCCGGCCAACAGGAGATCATCGACGCGATCTTGGGCGGCCGCGACTGCGTCGGAATCATGCCCACCGGTGCCGGCAAGTCGCTGACCTACCAGATCCCGGCGCGCGTCCTGGGCGGTACCACGCTGGTGGTCTCGCCGCTCATCGCGCTCATGAAGGACCAGGTCGACGCCATGAACGAGGTCGGCCTGCGGGCTACCTACCTGAGCGCGTCGCTGGATTCCGACGAGCGGCAGCGCCGGGTGCGCGCGCTGGCCGCCGGGCAGTACGAGCTGTGTTACGCGGCACCCGAGGGGATCGAGGCCTCGGTGGGGCGCGTGCTGGCCGATCTCGATCTGCGGCTCATCGCGGTCGACGAAGCCCACTGCATCAGCCAGTGGGGGCACGACTTCCGCCCCGCCTACCGCAACCTCACCGGCCTCAAAAAGCGCTTCGGTGGCGTCCCGGTGCTGGCGCTGACCGCCACCGCCACGCCGGCCGTCACCGCCGACATCATCGCGCAACTGGCCATGGCCGACCCGGCCTGCTTCCGCGGGCGATTCTTTCGCCCCAACCTACGCCTGTCGATTTACCGCAAGGGGGAGCCCGAGGGGGGCGCGGGCAACGCGCGCGGCGCGGGGGCCAAAGGCGTGCGGATCGCGATCACCAGCCTGATCCGTGCCCGGAGCGGTCAGAGCGGGATCGTGTACGCGCTGTCGCGCAAGTCTTGCGAGGGATTGGCCGACTTCCTGCGCGAGCAAGGCATCCGGGCGGCGGCCTACCACGCTGGCCTCGAGACCGCCGAGCGCACCCGCGTGCAGGATGCCTTCTCGCGCGACGAGATCGACGTGGTGGTGGCCACCGTGGCGTTCGGCATGGGGATCGACAAATCCAACGTGCGCTACGTGATCCACCGCGACATGCCGCGCTCGATGGAGAGCTACTACCAGGAGATCGGTCGGGCCGGGCGCGACGGGCTGCCCAGCGACTGCGTGCTGTTCTATTCGTGGGCCGACGTGCTGGCCTACGAACGCTTCGGCGAGCGCGGCGGCGAGGAGGTCGATCCGGCCACCGCGGCCCGCCAGCGCGCGCAGATCCGCGAGATGTTCGCCTTCGCGTCGGCGCCCGAATGCCGCCACAAGCTGGTGGTCCGCCACCTGGGCGAGAAGATCGACGCCTGCGGCGAATCCTGCGACGCTTGCGCGGGGTTCGACGTGCTGGCCGCCAGCCGTTCCGTGCGTGGCGAGTCACGGCGGGTGGCCGTGGGCGCGCCGGCCAGCCGCACCACCTTCGCCGCCGAGCCGTCGCCGGAGGCGGCCGACCTCATGGAACGCCTCAAGGCCTTGCGCAGGACCCTGGCCGCGGCGCGCGGGGTGCCGGCCTACGTCGTTTTCAACGACGCGACCTTGATGCGCATCGCGGAGGAGCGGCCGCTCTCCGATCAGGCGCTGCTCGGCATCTCGGGCATCGGCCCCAAGAAGCTCGAGCTCTATGGCGCGCTGCTGCTCGATCTGGTGCGCGGCGCGCCCGCCTAGGGTCTTAGGGCCGGCGCGCGGCGGCCTCGGTCACAGGCGGGGACCGCGGTCCGGGTTATCCTGCGGCCATGATTGCCCGAGCCGGCGCGCGCGTACTCGCCGTCGCGATGGCGTTGGGGGCGGCCCTGGGATCGCGCGCCGGCGCGACCGAGTCGGCGGCCGGCGAGCCTCCCAGCGCGGCGACCCCGAACCGCGGCGACCGCGCCGAGGGCGACCTGGGGACCGACAGCGACGCCGCGTCCTTTCCAGATGCCCGCTTCGGCCCCCGCTATCTGATCGAAGAAGTGGTGATTCGAGGCAACCGCAAGACCGCCAAGTCGCTCATCCTCGGCGAGCTGGCGGCGCTCGGCCTCGCGCCCGGCGCCAGCGTCGATGCCTCCGATCCCCGCGTCCAGGCCGCGCGCTATCGCCTGCTGGCGCTGGGCTTCTTCCTGGACGTTCGTCTCTCGCTGACCCGCGGCGCCAAACGCGGCGGCGCAATCCTGGCGGTCGAGGTCGATGAGCGCGGCACCTTGGTGATCAACGAGCTCTTCCCTGCCACCAGCCAAGCCACGTTGTTCTGGGGTGGCGCGGATGTCTCGGAGACCAACTTCCTCGGTCGCGGGATCAACCTCGGTGTGGGTTTCGTGGCCTCGACCAAGCCGGTGGTCCCCGACGCCCACGCCGGCCTGGGCCTCCGCCTGCGCGCCGGCGTCCCACCGCTCGGCGGTCCGAATGGCCTGAGCCTTTCGCTGACCGGCCTCTTCAACGACGGCAGCGAGTTCTACCGGGCGGCGGGCGACGACGGCGATCCGGCGCCCGACGACTTCGTGGCCACGCGCGTCCGCCGCGCCGGCGGCCTCTTGACCGTCGGCAAGATGTTGCCCGCCGGTCTGCACGCCAGCATCGGCCTGCGCGAGGAGGAGATCACCGCCACCCTGCCTCCGCTGGAGGCCCGCGTCCTGCCGGGCGGCGGCGTGGTGCCGATCGACTTCATGATCCGCGGCGGGGCCAGCCGGGTGGGGACCGTCTCGGCCGGCCTCGATCTCGACACCCGCTCGGATCCGATCTTGCCGCGCGACGGGATGCGGATCGCGCTGTCGGTGGAGACGGGCGACGAGATCCTCGGTTCGAGCTACGGCTACCTGAAGGGGGTTCTCGACGCGTCGTTTTATCGCAAGCTGCCCCACGGACACGCGCTCGGCTTTCACGTCTTCGCGGGCGCCATCGGCGGCGACGCCCCCTACTTCGATCGCTTCTTCGTGGGCGATCTGAATCTCCTGCTGCCGCGGCGGGCGCTGGGGATCAATTTCTCGACGCAGCCCTCACCCAACCTGTTCAACACCAACATCGCCCACCACCGCTACGACAACTACGCGGGGCGTCTGCTGGTCGAGTACGCGGTGCCGATCTGGCGCCACCACGGCCTGGTTTACGGCGGCGATGCCTTCGTGGCGGTCGGCCTGCTGGGGATGGCCAGCGACGGTGATCTCTCGGCGCCGGGCCCGGTCTCGGCGCGCACGCTCCCGATCGACGTGACCGGCGACCTCGGCCTGCGGCTCGACACCTACGTGGGGGTCTTCACCATCTCGGTCGCGAACGCGCTCAGCCGCGCCTCGTTCTGATGGACACCCGCCGCGCCGTTTTCGCCGCCGCGTCCGTAACCGCCTGCCTCGTCGGCGTGCTGGCCGGCCGGACCGCGCAGGCCGCCGATCCGCCGCCCCGCCGCCAAAGTGGGATCGAGGTCAAGAACGGACAGGTCACGGTAAGCGTCGGGCTGCAGGATCTCTTCGGCCCGGCCGAGCGACAACACCTCTCCTCGGGCTTTGCCACCCGGGTGCTGATCCGCGCCGCCATCCAGGACGAGTCGTCCGGCGAGCCGATCGCGCTGGCGGTCCAGCGGACCGAGATCGTCTACGACATCTGGGACGAGCGGTTCGAGGTGCGCTCGACGCGGGGCCTGGGGGCCGAGCAGCGCGCCGTGGTGCCGACCGCCGACGAGGCCATCTGGCGCGCCACCGCGCTGGTCGACTTCCCGCTCGCGGAGGCCAAGCGGCTGCGACCCGACGGACGTTACGTGGTGGTGTTGCGCGGCGATCTGAACCCCATCTCCGAAGATCTGCTGGTCGAGGTGCGCCGCTGGCTGGTGCAGCCCGCGCGGGGCGAACGGAGCCTGGGCGCCGGTGACAGCTTCTTCGGATCGTTCGTCAGCATCTTCGTCAACCCGCGCATCGAGGACAGCGAGCGTCAGATCCGCTTCGTCTCTCAGCCCTTCGCGCCCGGTAGTCCGACGCTGCCGACGCCCAGGTCGTCCCCGCCACGTTCCAAGATCGGAGGGATCCCCCGATGAAGCTCCTGCGCATGCCCGGCCGATTCGAATGGAAGATCTTGTTGGCACTGTTCACCGTCGCGTCACTGCCGCTGGGCGCGGCGGCCTACCTGATGAAGGTCACCATCGGGCGCATCGAGGCCATCACCGATCAGCACCAGGAGGCGGTCCGACAATCGTTGGGCGGCGCCGTCGATGTCTACAAGGCTTACTTCGACAAGATGAAGGACAGCTTTCGATCGCGCGCCAACGAGATCGCGTCGGGGCCGGTCGATAGCGCGGCCGACCTGGCCGAGGTCCCCGATCTGCTGCGCGCGCGGATCCTGACCGGCACCCGGGTGGTCGACGAATGGTCGGCGCCCCCCAACGTGATCGCCGATGCCCACGAGGCGCCCCCCAACCTGGTGGCGCTGCCGACGCCGGGCCCCGAGCCGCGACTGTTGGAAGTGACCTTTGGAATTCCGCGCGAGGTCTACTCGAACTTCTTGGCGCTCCGCGCGGCGATGGAAGAAGAGCACGATCTCGATCGGCTGCTGCCGGTGGTGCTGCCGCGGATCTTCCACGGCCTCGGCGTCGCGCTGGTGCTGGTGCTGGCGATCGCCGCGGTGTTGGGTCTTTTCGTCGCCCGACGCGCCACCGGCCGCGTCGCGACCTTGAGCGACGCCGCCCGGCGGGTCGGCGAGGGGGATCTGACCGTGCGGGTGGCGCCCCGCGGCTCCGACGAGCTCGACGATCTGGCCCGGGCCTTCGATCGCATGGTGGCCGAGCTGGCCGAAGCGCGCTCTCGCCTGGTTTACCTGCAGAAGGTGTCGGCCTGGCAGGAGGTGGCCCGCCGCCTGGCCCACGAGATCAAGAACCCGCTCACGCCGATCCAGCTCGCCGTGCAAGAGCTGGCCTCCAAGTACCGCGGCGACGATCCGACCTACCGGCGCTTGCTAGAAACGGCCACCGAGATCCTCAACGAGGAGGTCGGCGTCATTCGGCGGTTGGTCGATGATTTTTCGGCCTTCGCCAAGCTGCCCAAGGTCGAGCCGCTGCCGGTCGATCTGGGGCAAATCGTCGACGACTTCGCGCGCGCGCACCCCGAGTGGCAGGACGCGCTGCGGGTCGAGCCACACCCACCGGTGGCCGCTCTCTGCGACCGCATGTTGATCCGGCGCGTGCTGGCCAACCTGGTCGAGAACGCGGTGCAGGCCGCGACCGCCGCCGGCAAGAGCCCGTCGGTCCGCCTGTCGGTGGCAGTGAACGCGCCCGAGGGCGTGGCCTGGCTGACCGTCGACGACAACGGGCCCGGCGTGAAGCCCACCGCGCGTGAGCGGATCTTCGATCCCTACGTCACGACCAAAGAGCACGGCACCGGCCTCGGCCTGGCCATCGTCCGCAAGATCGTGCTCGACCACGGGGGCGACGTTCGGCTGGCGGAGGCGCCGGCGCCGCTGGGCGGCGCCCGCTTCGTGGTCACCTTGCCGACCGTTCCGGGAGAGGAATCAGCCGGGTCTCCGCGCGCCACGCCGGGCGTCCGTCGGATTCTGTGAACCGATCGGACAGCGCCGCCAGCGCCGAGCTGGAGAGCCGCGCCTCCAATCGACCGCCGCGCACGGTGGCCCGCACCTGGCCCGCCCCGTCAACCGTCAAGGTGGCCGGATCGAGCGGCTCTTCGGCACCGTCGGATAGCGCCAAGAACACCGCGCCCGCGGAATCGACGCGGGCCGCACGAACCACCAGCGGCGTATCGTCGACGTCGAGATAAGCGAAGCGTCGCGCATCGAGGCGCAGGACGTAGCGGCCGTCGGGCGGCGGCAAGCGATCGAGCCAGCGGAAGAGCGCGCTCTTGAGGCCGCCGTGGGTGACCTCGGCACCTTCATGAATGAAGCGCCCTTCGCGATCGACGCGGATTCCCGACGTACGCAGCTTCTCGAGCCAAGCGGCATCCGACGCGTCGGTCACGAGGACAGTCTAGCGGGCGCCCGGCGCGGCGGCCGGGCCTTCAGGCGCCGAGGCGGGAGAGCTCGTCCTTGGTGCGCAGCTTCTCTTTTTTGAGGTGGCTGCGCTCGATCTGTTCCTCGGGGGTCAGCGACAGATGCCGCTCCAGCTCCGCCAACCGACGCTCCAGCTCCCCGTGCCGCTCCTTGAGTTTCCCCACCTGCGCCGCCGTCGATCCCGAATCCACGAGGACCTTCTCCATGCGTCGAGCCTCCGTGGACTCGATGATAACGCCGGCCTGGCCGGCGGATCAATCGCGCGAAAACCGGGCCCGGCAGTGGTGAAAAACGCCGGGCTGGGCTACCCGGGGGAAAACACCGGGCGGGTCGATTCGGGGGAAAAGCCGGGCGTTCTTCAGGCCGTGCGGCTTTTCTCGAACGCGGCGATGATCGGTTCCTGGGCCAGCAGAAACTCCAGCTCGTCCACACCGTTGAGCAGGCAATAGCGGGCGAAGGGGTCGATCGGGAACTTGGTTCGGGTCCCATCGGCCAGCGTCAGGGTCTGGTCCTCGACAGAGACGGTCACGCTCGCGCCGGGCGTCGCCAGGAGCTTCTCATGCACCGACCGATCAACCACCACCGGCACCAGGCCGTTTTTGAGCGAGTTGTTCCGGAAGATGTCGGCGATCGAGGTGCTGATTACGACGCGAAAGCCGTAATCGTGCAGCGCCCAGGGCGCGTGCTCGCGCGAGGAGCCGCACCCGAAGTTATCGCCGGCGACCAGGATCGCGCAGCCCTTGGCCTCGGGCCGGTTGAGGATGAAGTCGGCCTTGGGCTGGCCCGCGGCGTCGAACCGCCAGTCGGCGAAGAGGTTCTGGCCGAGGCCGATCTTGCTGGTGGCCTTGAGAAACCGCGCCGGAATGATCTGATCGGTGTCGACGTTCTCGACCGGCAGCACCACCGTCCGCGACGTGATGAGGTTGACCTTTTCCATTCAGAACATCTCCCGTGCGTCGGTGACCCGACCGGTGATGGCGGCCGCGGCCGCCGTGAGTGGGCTGGCCAAGAAGGTTCGCCCCCCCGCCCCCTGCCGCCCTTCGAAGTTGCGGTTGCTGGTGCTGACCGCGTACTGCCCCGGCTTGAGCTGATCGCCGTTCATCGCGATGCACATCGAGCAGCCGGCCTCGCGCCAGTCGGCCCCGGCGTCGCGAAATACCTTGTCGAGGCCCTCGGCCTCGGCCGCCTTCTTGATGGCCTGCGAGCCGGGCACCACCAGCACGCGCACCCCCTCGGCGACCTTGCGGCCCTTGAAGATCCCCGCCGCCGCCCGCAGATCCGAGAGCCGCGAGTTGGTGCAGCTCCCGATGAACACCACGTCGATCTTGTGCCCCAGGAGCTGCTTTTCGCCGGTCAGGCCCATGTAGGCCAGCGCCTTTTCGGCGGTGGCGTTGCTGGGCGCCGGGATCGGGCCACCGATCGAGATGCCCATCCCCGGGTTGGTGCCGTAGGTGATCATCGGCTCGAGCTTGGCGGCGTCGAACTTCTCTTCGCGATCGAAGGCCGCTCCGGCGTCCGACGGCAGCTCGCGCCAGGCCGCCACGGCGCGGTCCCAGGCCGCCCCCTGCGGCGCCCGCGGCCGCCCCTCGAGATAGGCGAAGGTGGTCTCGTCGGGGGCGATCATGCCGGCGCGCGCCCCCGCTTCGATCGACATGTTGCAAACGGTCATGCGCTCCTCCATCGAGAGCGCCCGGATGGCCGAGCCGCGGTACTCGATGACATAGCCGGTGCCGCCGCCGATCCCGAGGCGGGCGATCACGGCCAGGATCAGATCCTTGGCGGTCACGCCCGGGCGCAGCGTCCCCTCGACGGTCACCGCCAGCGTCTTCGGCGGCTGCTGCAGCAGGCTCTGCGTCGCCAGCACGTGCGACACCTCGCTGGTTCCGATCCCGAAGGCCAGCGCCCCGAAGGCGCCGTGCGTGCTGGTGTGGCTGTCGCCGCACACGATGACCGCGCCCGGCTGGGTCAGCCCAAGCTCCGGCCCGATCACGTGGACGATCCCCTGCCCTTCGGTGCCGAGCGCGTGCAGCTCGATGCCGAAGTCGGCGCAGTTCTTCTCGAGGGTCGCGATCTGGAGCGCCGCCGCGTTGTCGAGCACGGGGATCTTTCCGTCGCGCCCGCGCGGGGTGGTGGGCGTCGAGTGGTCCATGGTGGCCACCGTCCGTTCCGGGCGCCGCACCCCGAGGTGCTTCTCGCGCAGCCAGGTGAAGGCCTGCGGCGAGGTCACCTCGTGGATGAGGTGCAGATCGACGTACAGGATGGCCGGCGTGTCGGCGCTGGCCGGACGCACCAGATGGGCCTCCCAGATCTTCTCGAACATCGTGCGGGCTTTCGTCGTGCGGGCTTCCATGGTCCCCACTTTGGCCCCGGGCGCCGGGCGGCGTCCAGTGACAAGCGCGGCCGCAACAGTTAAGTTTTACTTAATGGATGCCGCGCTGATCCCCGCCCTCCACGACGCGCTGGTGGTGGCCCAGACCGGCTCGGTGGGCGAGGCGGCGCGGCGGCTGCACAAGACCGCCTCGGCGGTGTCGCAGCAGATCCGGCGCATCGAGGCGCGCTTCGGCGTCGCGCTGTTCGAGAAGGTCGGCCGCGGCATCCGCCCCAGCTTGGCGGGCGAGGCGGTGCTGGGCAGCTTGACCCGCCTCTTCGACGAGGCGGCCTCGCTCGAGACCATCCTCGGCGAGATGGCCACCGCGCGGGTCACCACCCTGCGGGTGGCGGCCAGCGACTACCTGGGCGAGGCGCTGCTGCTGCCGGTCCTGCGCCGCCTGTTCGCCGAAGGGGCGCCGTTGCGGTTCGAGATCACCACCATCAACTCGATCGAAGCCGCGCGCCTCTGCGCCGCAGGGCAGGTCGACGTCGCGATGGTCAGCACCGACCGGACGCCGACCGGCGACGAGATCACGCTGGCCACCCAGCCTTTCTATTGGGTGGCGCCCAAGACCGCCGGCCAGCGCCGCGGGCCGATTCGGAATCGCGTGAGCGCCGAGGGGCTTCGCAGGGCGGCGCCCGTCCGCGGGGGATTCAAAGGACCCTCTCAGGGTCCTTTTCTCAGTCGTCTCCTGACGCGCGAGCCGCTGTTGCGCCTGGGCGCCGGGAGCCAGGGACGGCGCCTGCTCGACGAGTATCTGGGGCGGATTCGCCTGCGCCCGCTCTCGACCATCGACGTGCCGAGCGTCTCGCTCTTGTTGTCGTACGTGCGACAGGGCCTGGGGGTGGGGCTGGTGCCCGGGCTGGCGCTGCGACGGGAGGATCGCCGGCATCTGGCGATCGAGCGGGCCGACGTGCCGCCCATCGACGTCCGGCTGGTCTGCCGCCCGACGCTCAAGCGGACAAAACCGGTGGCGCGCTTTCTGGACAGCCTCACCGAAGAGGCCCGCGCGGCGCAAACGATCAACCGGGCTGGCGCTTGACCGTGATGTCGGGCGGCCGGCCGTAAAGCGGCACGGCCGTCGCGAGATCGGCGGCCTCGCCGCGCGCCCGCTGCAAGAGCGCCAGACGACCAACGGAGACCGCGGTGGGGCCAACGACAACGGCGGTCTCGAAGCGCCCATCACCGAGCGCGGCGCGGTGTCGCTCCAGGCCGTTCCCCGCCAGCACCAGCGTCGGCGACGCCGCGGCGCCGGCCAGCTCCACCAACCACGCGGACAAGCTGGGTGGTGTCAGTCGAACCGATGGCGCGACCTCGCGAACCAACCGTTCTCCGTCTGCCAGGTAACCAGCGGCATAAACCTCTCCCTTGCCGGCGTCGAGACACGGCACCGCGGTGACGGCATTTCCGACCCAGGCCTCGAGGATGTCGAGCGCCAACGCCTCCAGCGACGACACGACGAAGAGCGGCACGCCCGTCGGTAGGGCCAACCCCTTGGCCGCCGCCAGGCCCACCCTCAGTCCCGTAAAGCTGCCCGGCCCACCGCCGCAAGCGATCCCAGCCAGCTCGGCGGGCGCGCGACCGGCCGCCCGCAGGGCTTCGGCGCAGAGCGCCATGACGTGCCCCGAGTGCCGCTCGGCGGTCGCCTCGGACGCGAAGACCACCGCGCCGTCGCCGTCCAAGATGGCCACCCGCGCCGTCGGCGTCGAGGTGTCGAGACACAGAAATAGATCGCGCGGCGCCGAGGTCATTTTCGCAGGAATTCTAGCGCGGGAGCAGATATCGGAACACGTCGTTGCGCATCGCGAACAACATCAGCGTCACCACCACCACCAGCCCGACGTAGGTGGCGATCTCTCTCGCGCGGGGAGATGGCGGCCGCCGCTTGAACAGCTCCAGCGTGAAGAACACCAACAGGCCGCCGTCGAGGATCGGCACCGGCAAGAAGTTCAGCAGGCCCAGGTTGATGCTGATGAGCGCCATCAGCCACAGGTACTGATCGAACCCCTGCTCGGCCGCCACGCCGGCCGCATAGCCGATCATGATCGGGCCGCCCAGCGTCGTGAGCGGCACCCGCCCCCGCACGATCTCGGCGAAGCCGTAGGTCATGGCGGCGATGATCTGCCCGGTCCGCTCGAACGAGTGCGACAGCGCGTAGCCGAAGCGGTTGGTGATGGGGACCGGCGGATCGGTCTTCCAGGCCAGCCGGTTGAGCGCGCCGAAGATCAGATGCTGCTCGTCCTGGCGGTAGGCGTCGAGCTCCGAACGCACCTCCTGCTTGAAGCTGGCCTCCCGATGTACGCCACCCGGCGACAGCCAGCCGATGCGAAACGTCTGCTCCGGGTGATCGGCCAGGCGCTCGCGCAAGACGTCCCAGTGCGGCAGCGGCTCACCGTTGAGGGTCTGGATCTGATCGCCGCGCCGCAGGCCGATTTGGTCGGCGGGGCTGCCTGGGTCGACGGAGAACACGAACAGCTCGGCCGACAGGATGCCGGTCTCGTAATGCCGGCCCCCGGCGGCGTCGAACACGGCGGTCGGGATGACGATCGCCGACCCGGGCTCTTCGATCTCGACGTGCGCGAAGGAGACCGCCGAGTAGCCGCCACGCAGATAATTGAGCCGCAGCGGCGAGGCGCCGGCGCGCTCGATCGCCTTTTCGAACTCGGTCCAGGTACCGACCGGGACGCCCCCGACGGCGGTCACGAAGTCGAAGGTGCGCAGCCCCGCCTGCGCCGCCGGCGAGGCCGGATCGAGCACGCCGATCTCGGGCAGGTGGAAGCGCGGCGAAACGCCGATCCACCCCACGTGCTCGCGCACCCGCAGCGGTCCCAGCCGCTCGAGCAAGATGGGCGTCACGTCGCGCTCTTCGGCGTCCGGCCCGCGGTGGATGGCGAAGCGCAGCGTCTTGCCCGCCGAGTCGGCGATCACCCGCTCCAGCTCCTCCCAGTAGCGGACGCGGCGGCCGTCCACGGCGTCGACGCGATCTCCGGGCAGCAGGCCGGCCGACGCGGCGGGGAGATCCGACAGCACCGTGCCGATGGTCGGCGGGAGCAACGTGCGCTGCCCCGCGTAGTGGACGAAGTAGATGAAGAGTGGCAGCAGCAGGTTGAACATCGGCCCCGCCACCACCACCGTATAGCGCTGCCAGAGCGGCTTGGCGGCCAGCGCGCGCGGGCGATCGATGGGCGGGATCGGCTCGCCCGGATCCTCGCCCAACATCCGGACGTAGCCGCCGAGTGGCACCAGCGAGAGGCGATACTCGGTCTCGCCATAGGTGATCCCGAAGAGCCGCGGCCCGAAGCCCAGCGAGAAACGGATCACCTTGACGTCGAACAGCTTGGCGAACACGAAGTGTCCCAGCTCGTGGACCAGAATCAGCACGCCCAGCAGCACCACCACCGCGCCGGCCCACACCAGCAGGCTCACAGCGGCACCGCCGCCGGCTGCGCGAATCGCCCGCCCAGACCGTCGCGCCAGAGCGCCAGCTCGATGGCCGCCAGCAGCGGCCCGGTGGTGGCTGGTTCCTGCGCCGAGATGGCCACCACCGGCAGCCCGCGATCCGGACGGGTCAAGACCGCGCGTTCATCGGGTGGCACCAGATCGATCTTGTTCATGACCAGCAGGCGCGGCGTCTCCGCCAGGCCCAGGTCGGCCAGGATGCTCTCCACCGCCACCGTCTGCCGCTCGCGCGCCGGATCGCCGGCGTCGACCACGTGCAGCAGCAGATCCGCCTGATCGAGCTCCTCCAACGTGGCGCGAAAGGCCCGCGCCAGATCGCGCGGCAGGTCGCGGATGAACCCCACCGTGTCGGCGATGATGATCTCCCGCTCCTGCGGAAAACGCAGGCGGCGGGTGGTGGGATCGAGCGTCGCGAACAGCTTGTCCTCCGCCAACACCTCGCTCTTGGTGAGGGCATTGAGCAGCGTCGACTTGCCGGCGTTGGTATACCCGACGATGGCCACCACCGGCAGCCGGCGGCGCACCCGCTCGGCCCGGCGCCCCGCGCGCTGCTCGCCGAAGCGGTCGATCTCCTTTTCCAGTCGATGGATCCGCTCGCGCGCCCGGCGGCGGTTCTCTTCCAGCTTGGTCTCGCCGGGGCCGCGCCCGCCGATGCCGCCGGTCAGCCGGCTCATCATGGTGTTCTTCTCGTGCAGCCGCGGCAGGCGATAGCGGAGCTGCGCCAGCTCGACCTGCAGCTTGCCGTCCCGGCTCTTGGCCCGCTGCGCAAAGATGTCGAGGATCAGCATGGTGCGATCGATGACCTTCAGATCGGTAAAGTCGGCGATGGCGTGCGCCTGGACCGGGGTCAGATCGGGATCGAAGATCAGCACGTTGGCGTCGAGCTGCATGGCCCGGATCAGGACCTCTTCCAGCTTGCCGCGCCCGATGAGGTACTTGGGATCGGCCTCGGGCCGGCGCTGTTCGAGCACGCCCATCACGCGCACACCGGCGGTCCGGCACAGCTCGCGTAACTCTTGGACTTTCTCTTCTCCCTTGGTCACCTGATCGGCGGCGCCGGCGGTCCCTTTGCGCTGGCGGATGTCGACCACCACCAGCAGCGCGCGATCGCGCATATCGTTGGCGACGTTGGAAGGCGCCGCCCGATCGAACTCTTCTTCCAGGGCGTCGATCAGCGCAGCGGCGTCGAGCGTGCTGTGGTGGAACGGGACGCTGGGGAGGATCTGCCAGGGTGAGGTCGGCTTGCCCTCCACCGGCGGCAGCAGGTGCGCGGCGTGGAGATCGGCCGGACGGCCGTCCGGCTGCACACCGATGGCGGCCACCAGATCCAGGCGCAGCAACGCCAGATCGACCAGATCGTCGCGCGTGAGCGGCTCGTTGCGCAGGTGGGTGTGGATGAGGCGCAGGCCGCGAAAGCGCCCGCGCCCGGCGCGCACGCGGCCCAGCTCCGGCAGGTAGATCCGCGAGGCGTCGCCCACGAACACATGCTCGACGTCGCCGCGGCGGCCCACCAGGATCCCCACCTGGCGCTCGATCTCGCGCGAGATCCCGCACAGGAGCGATGCCAGCTCCGGCGAGGCCACCTCCGCCGGCCGCAGCCGCCGCCGGTACACGCGCTCGAGGGCGTGCTTCTGGCTGGCCTTCAGCCCGGTCGTATTGCCTGTGACGACGTGCAGGCCGCACAGGTTAGCACCGGAAGGGGGGCCGCCACAGCCAGGACTGCTCGGCCGGGTAGTGGGTCAGTTTGAATCCGGGACCGTCGGGAGGCCGGTTAGCGGTGAATTCGCACGAGGCTGGCGGAGATCGCCCGCCGGCGGAAAGTTCAGTTACTGCTCGCAGTAACGTCTGCCACTGGGAACTGAATACTTCCGACACCGCCGCCTACTTCGACGTTGATGTGAACCGAAGTCAGCTTGCCTAGGCTCCAGCCCTGCTTGGCCCACGCCGCGAAGTGGTCGCTGACGGTAATTGTCCCGCATTGGCGAGCCGTCTGCCGGTAGCTCCAGATTTGGGTCCAGCCGCCGGTATGGCCGGCTTCGCACGCGTTGCCACCGCTTCCGGTCGTCGTGTTGCTGGTCAAGTAGTACGTGGCCCCGTCAATGGTGGCTGTGGCACTGCCCTTCTGCAAACCATTGAACGAGTCGTCGTTGATGTACCATTCGACACATGGACTCTGGGTCCACCCATACATTCCGATAGACGAGTAACCCCCGGCCGTTCCCGTTTTTGTTTCGGCGTATTGTGCCGTGATCGTTCCGTAAGAGGAGTAGCTCTTGGAGCCGTTGAAATCCAGGCCGAGGTGGGCCAGGAAATCGCCACCATTGTTCCAAGATGCACTGAACGCGTGGGCATTGGGAAAGACGGTGATGCTCCCCCCGCTTCCGTTCGACCAGATGCCATAACCAAGCCCGTCGGCGGTGCCATTGACGCTGGCTCCGGTGTACGTATTGCCGCCGGTCGGCAGCGTCGCCGCGCAATTGACCGTCACGCCGCCGTCGATGCCGGAACCCGTCGTGCCAGCCGCACCCGTCGTGCCGGCGGTCCCAGTCGTGCCCCCGCGTCCACCCGCGCCCGTCGTGCCGGCGGTCCCAGGCGTGCCCCCGCGTCCGCCCGTGCCGGTCGTGCCGGCGGTCCCGGTCGTGCCCCCGCGTCCGCCCGTAC
>Ga0075522_10001660_pt1 | contig 16816 bp, 17 predicted proteins | sample NGEPerA_FD_74796 | JGI IMG/M metagenome (GOLD analysis project Ga0075522, IMG submission 74796) | Arctic peat soil microbial communities from the Barrow Environmental Observatory site, Barrow, Alaska, USA - NGEE PermafrostL2-A | ecosystem: Environmental > Terrestrial > Soil > Wetlands > Peat ... | reverse complement strand
ATCTTGGTAGAATGCCCGGCCGAGGTCGCCGACAACGTCGCCCGGCTGCTCAAGGAAACCATGGAAACCGTCTATGAACTGCCAGCCAAACTGACCGTCGACACCTCCGTCGGCCGTAACTGGGGCGAACTGTAACTACTCTTTGGTCTTGTTGGTTTTGGCTACGCGTTGCCGGCTGCGCGGCTTGCCAGTAATACGCTTGTCACCGGCCAGCATCAGGCGGATGGCCAGGCTGATGATCCAAACAGCCAGCAGCAGGTCGATCAGGCTGGTAGCCAGGCCGAGGGCGTCGGTGTGATGTTTGGCGTTGAAGAAAGCGACCAGGGCGATCAAGGCTTCGCCTGCGATTAGAATCTGGGCCAGACGTCGGCTGCGGCGTTCCTGGGTGGTATAGCCTACCACCCAAACGGCACCGAACCAAAGCGCCGTCAGGATAAAGAAAATCAGCGATACGATAAGATTGCTGGTACAGTTGCTGCCATCGTGGCGGCAAGTCGTGACAACCGAATTAACACCGTTGGCGATTCCCAGAAAGCTCAAGGTGATGAACTGGATAAGCGTGGCGACGCCCGTTTGGTAGGTTAGCTTCATGCGTCTACTCATTATAGTATGCGGAGCATAAGCGGCAAGCGGAATTATCACCTGTCACAGAAGACTCGATTTATGCGACAGAAAGTTGAAAAAATCACACAATAGTGTTAGTATATGCACAATCACTGTAGTGAGGTTCAGTTATGCGTTATTTCGTAGCCTTTTTCGTAGCTTTGGGACTGCTGTTTCTGGTAGTCTTCCTGTTGTTTCACAGCGGCAATAAGGCTAAGACGCCAACCGCCAAGTCGCTTGTCAGCTATTCCACGACCGATGCCCAGGTTAGTATGACGATTGACGGTCCGGTAAACGCCGACCAGAGCCACCAACAGGTAATAGTGACTGTCAGTAACCAGGATGTCACCTTTGAGCAGCTGCAGGGCTATGACGGCGACGTAATTTACTCGCAGAGTTTCGCCAATACCCAGAACTCCTACGCTGCTTTTTTACAGGCTCTCGCGCATGCCGGCTTTACACTCGGCAATAACAGTCCTTACGGCAAAGATGAACGCGGCTACTGCCCGCTGGGCGAACGCTATGTTTTCCAGCTTCAGCAGGATGGCCAGAACTTGGAACGTTACTGGACGACCAGCTGCGGCGGCAAACTCAGGACTTACCTGGGCGGCCAGATCCTGACAATCGACTTGTTCCAAAACCAGGTACCGAATTATAAAGGCCTGACCAAAACGGTCCGCTTCTAAGCCCCGCTCGTTCGCGCCGTGTAAAATAGAGGTATGATCAAGGCCGTAATTTTTGATTGCTTCGGCGTTCTCTCGACTGAAGCCTGGCGGCCGTTCAAAGCCAAACACTTCGCTCACGACCGCGAATTATTCGAGCGGGCCAGTAATATAAGCTGGCAGGCCGACCGGGGCTTGATGAGCTATGATGATTTCATACGGGCCATAGCCGAGCTGGCTGGCATAACACCGGCGGAGGCTAACGACGCCATAGCCCGCAACGCGCCTGACGAAGAGCTTTTCGCCTACATCAGGGAACTTAAGGCCGATTACAAAATCGGGTTTCTGAGCAATGTGGCAGGGGATTACATGAACCAGATATTTACGCCCGAACAACTGGCGCTGTTCGACGTCATCGTCTTATCGTTCCGGAACGGTTTTATAAAACCACAGATTGAAGCTTTCGAAAACGCCGTCCAACAGCTGGACGTCGAGCTTGAGGAGTGCGTTTTCGTAGACGACCAGGAGCGAAACGTTACCGGCGCCCGCGAAGCCGGCATGAAAGCCGTTTTGTACCGCGACGCCGCGCAATTCAGGCAGGAACTTATCCCGCTGCTTAAGTGATCAGCCGATCCGAAAGGTAAGCCGTTTGTCGATCTGGCAGCGGCGCTTGATTTCCGGTCCGCGCAGCCTGAGAGTATTGGCCAGCGCGGCGCTCGAAACGGTTACCACGATGTCGCGTTCGCGTACCTGCACGCCGACCGCCAGTTTGAACTCGTCCTGAACGTACTTCTTGATACTCTTCATCTCCGGCGGTTCGTCAAAATCTTTCCGGCCTAGGATACTGCTCAAACTGTCCATAGTCTTATTATACTTGGTACAATAAATTAAATGCCGGAATTACCAGAGGTTGAGACTGTTCGAGTTGGTTTGGCGCGCTTGCTGCCAGGGCGGCAGGTGGCGGACGCCGAGTTCGATTGGCCCAAGTCTTTTCCCAACGCGCCGGCTGACGTTCAGCAATTTTTGGTGGGGGCCGAAGTCCTGGAGGTCAAGCGCCGCGCCAAGGTGCTGATTATCGAACTTTCGACCAACTACTCGCTGGTAATCCACCTCAAAATGACCGGCCAGCTGGTCTTCCGCGGTTCCGACGCGCAATTCGGCGCGGGCCATCCTAATCATTCGCTGGTCGGCAGCTTACCGGATAAATCGACGCGCGTGACACTGACGTTCACCGATGGCAGCCACTTGTTTTTCAACGACCAACGCAAGTTTGGCTGGATGCGGCTGATCCCGACACCAGAGGTCATGAACCTCGATTTTTTCAAAAAGGTCGGGCCGGAGCCGCTGAGCGCGGATTTCACCAAACAAGTCATGCGTGAACGGCTGATGCGGCGCAAAAACTCCAATATCAAGGCCGCCTTACTTGACCAAACGGTCCTGGCCGGCGTTGGCAATATTTATGCCGACGAATCGTTATGGGGTGCCAAAATCCATCCGGCGACACTGGTCAAGGGCCTGGCTACGCGCCAGTTTTATAACCTCTATGACGAGTTAATTTTCGTCTTGAAACTGGCTATCGAAAAAGGCGGTTCCACGGATAAAAATTACGTTGACGCCGAGGGCAAGCGCGGCAGCTACCTGACGTTTGCCCGGGTTTTCCGGCGCGAGGGCCAGAACTGTCCCCGTTGCGGCACAGTGATTATAAAAACCCGCGTCGCCGGCCGCGGCACCCACCTTTGTCCTCACTGCCAGAAACTTAAACCAGCTTCCTGAGCAAGCTGACGACGTCTTTGGACGAGGCCAGGCGATAATGGGCTAGCGTGCGGCCGCGGCCGATCTTAACGCTGTAGGCGGACGCTGGCAAAACCTTGAATAAATCCTCGTCGGTCACGTCGTCGCCGATAGCCAGTATGAAATCATAATCCTTTTCCAACCAGCGTCGGGCGACCGCGCCTTTGCTGACCTTGGGGTTTTTGATTTCTAGGACTTTGTTGCCCTGCATGAGTTCCAGGCCGTATTTCTTGAGCACTGGTTTGAGGACGCGTTTGATAATCACGGCGTACTTCTGGGCGTGATAGGCCGAGGCCGCGCGGTAGTGCCAGACCAGCGAATGCGGCTTGACCTCAACCCTGGCGCCGGGGGTCAGGGCTGCGTATTTCTCGAGTACCGGCTGGAGCAGCTGCTTCCATTTGGTGTCGACTTTTTCGACCGTTTGCCAGGTTTTGCGGCCGGCCGACCTGACACCGGCACCGTGTTCGGACACCAGGTTTATCGGTAGGTCGTCGAACCACTGGTGCAAATCGTCGGTGCTGCGGCCGCTGATAAGTACTACGTCGCTAGTTTTGTCGGCACTGAGCGTTTCAAGCAGTTGGAGTAGGCTTTTGGGCGGCTGGGCATTCTTATAATCCTCCGTAAACGGCACCAGGCTGCCGTCGTAATCCAGCAGTAGCAGGTGTTTTTTGGCCTGCCGCCAATCGTGCAGAAACCGTATTTCCATCCGGCCTTTGAGCGATTGCACGATCAGTTTGGTGCCCGGTACCGGTTGCTGCAGGGTCGATATAAACCCCTGGGCCCATTCCTGGACGGTGTTAGTGGACAGGTGTTGCTGCATATGACGCAGGCGCAGGCGCAGTTCGCGTTTGCGCATTTCAAGGGCCTGTTCGAGGGCGCTGACAAGGGTTTCCGGCTGTTTGGGGTTAACTAGTATGGCGTCCGGAAGTTCCTCGGCCGCGCCGGCGGTTTCACTGAGGATTAAGACGCCGCTTTTGCGCTTGCTGGCGACAAATTCCTTGGCGGCCAGGTTCATGCCGTCACGCAGCGGCGCGATAAACGCCACGTCGGCGATCCGGAACAGGGCCGTGACTTCTTCGAACGGCTGCACTACGTTCATATAATCGACCGGCTGCCATTTGGGCGAGCCGTAAGTCGTGTTAATCTCCGCTGCCAGCGCCGATAGCCGTTTAGACAACTGCTGGTAGGCCGGTATGTCAGTTCGGGACGGGGCGGCTACCAGGCTGAAGATCACTTTGCCGCGCAGCCGCGGGTTGCGCTCGAGCAGCGTGGCGTAGGCTTTCAAGCGTTCAATCAGGCCCTTGGTCGGGTCTAACCGGTCGACGGCCACGATTACGCGCAGGCCCCTATAGCGTTTGCGGTAGCGGCGGACGGCGGCTTTGACGGTTTTGGATTTGGTGGCCGCGGCGTACCTTTCGTAGTCGATGCCCATAGGGAAATCAGCTACGCGCACGGTCCGGTCGCCGACCAGCGGCTCGGTGTCATTAGCTAGTTCGATACCGATATCGCGGCAGTTTTCCAGGAAATTGCCGACGTAACTGGGCGTATGGAAACCGACCACATCGGCGCCTAGCATACCATTAAGCAGTTTCTTGCGTTCCGGCAAACGGGCCAACGTCTTGGCATCGGGGAAGGTGGTATGCAGGAAGAAGCCGGTAATAATATCGGCCCGTTCGGCCCTTAGCAGCTCCGGTACCAACAGCAACTGGTAATCGTGGACCCAGACGCGGAAACCGGTTTCTGCCAGGTTGAGCGTCGCCTGGGCGTATTGTTCGTTGACGCTGCGGTAAGTCCGCCACCAGCGCTGGCGGGTCTCGGCGTCAATCGTCTTCGAACCAGCCAGGTTATGGAACAGCGGCCATAGCACGCTGTTGCTGTAGCCGCTGTAGAAATCATCGATTTGCCGCTGGCTCAGGAAGATCGGGTAGCAGTTGCGTTTCTCCAACTCGTCGACGATAGCCTGTCGGTCGTCATCGCTCAGTTCGTCGCTGGCTATGCCCGGCCAGCCGATCCAGCGGTTCCGGCGGTCGTCGGCATATGACGCCAGGCCCGTGGCGATACCGCCGATACTGGCTCGGAAAACTAATTTGCCGTCTTCTTTCTTAACGCTGACGGGCAACCGGTTGGAAACGATAATGACCTGTGACATATAGGGGTATAACACTTGTAGCATAACAGATCGGACAGCGCCGCACTGTATCTATTGTTACAATAACTGCATGATTATAACCCTGACGGGAGAAAACAGCTTCGGCTTGCAGGCGGAATCACGGCGGCTGGCCGAAGCGTTTATAGCCGAACATGGCGACTTGGCGCTGGAACGTCTCGACGGCCAGGAAGCCGAGTTTGAGCGCCTGCGCGAGTCGCTGGCCAGCCTGCCGTTTCTAGCAGCTCGCAAGATGGTCGTTTTGCGAAGCCCGAGCGCCAATAAGCAGTTCACGGAAAAGGCCGAACAACTATTTACCGAAATACCAGACACGACCGACACCGTCATAATCGAGCCGAAACTCGATAAACGACTCAGCTATTACAAGCTGCTGAAACAGAAAACCGACTTCCGCGAATTCCCGGAACTTGACCAAAACGGCCTGGCGCGCTGGCTGGTCGATACCGCCAAAGCCCGCGGCGGCGCCATAAGCCCGGGCGATGCCCGCTATCTGGTCGAACGCGTCGGTGCCAGCCAACAATTGTTATCCAACGAACTCGAAAAGCTACTCTTATATGACTCGAATATTAACCGTCGAACTATAGATTTACTCACCGAACCGACGCCGCAGGGCACTATCTTCCAGCTGCTCGAAGCGGCCTTCGCGGGACACACCAAAACCGCCATGAAACTATACGCCGAACAGCGTGCCCAAAAAGTCGAGCCGCCGCAAATCATTGCTATGCTGGCCTGGCAACTCCACACCCTCGCGGTTATAAAAACAGCTGGCGACCGCTCGCCTGACGAAGTCGCCCGCGAGGCCAAGCTCAACCCGTTCGTAGTCCGCAAAAGCCAGTCCATCGCCCGCGGCCTAACCCTCCCGGAACTCAAAAAACTAATCACCGACCTCCTAAAAATCGATGTCGGCAGCAAACGCACCTCAATCGACCCCGACGAAGCCCTCCAACACTATTTGCTCAGCCTTTCGAGCTAAACCCTTGCAAATATTGCAATAATGTGCTAATATACAATCATTATGAGCTCCGCAGCTCCCGAACAAAAACCTTTAATACCTCAAGAAATACCACCGGCCCACCATCCCCGGGTTCACTATAGTACTCTTGGGCATGAAGGAATAAGAATGGACGAAGATGCTCTTGCCAGCGACGTAAACGCTGGCATCATGGAAGATGCTGTCAGCAGGGCAGCCCTACTCACTGGTCCTGTTATGAACCCCCAGGAAATCGAACTGGCTTTATATGCACGTCAAAGAGGAAAACAGATTGAGCCAACTAAGGAACTAGCGTCTTATCTGCATGACGAAACCAAGGGGGAACTTTCCGATATCCGTGAGCGTCTGTCAGGGCTGACACCCAAGCAACGTGATGACCTGGAGGATTATTGCCAATCTTCCGTTCCCGATTTCCTCCTGGACGTAAAAGAACATGTTCCAGATGATGATGAGTCCAAAGTGTCTAGATTTGGCTGGCTTGGCCAAAGAGCCCGTGGCAAAAAAAAGGCAACCCAAGAAAGAGCGTCGCGACATTTCATGGGCGGATTGGCTTGGCCAAGAGGCTAATGATCAGCAGTTGCTTAACTTTTTGCAGTGGCATGTAGCCGCGATAGAAAAACACCAAGCCGATCCAGAAGTACAAGCCGAAGTAGACGCTCAACGCTCAGCTTACAAAAGCGGCCTAGCAAAGGCCATAGAGGAGGGCTGGTTACATGAGGGCGCGGAGGCAGCTATCAAAAAAGTCGACGGCGTAAGAGTCTATACAGGTGACATTTTTGACACCATTTTGCAGGACATGGGTGGCTACCATGTCAGAGGAACTGACGCCATAGTTATTGCCGCGCCTGATGATTTGGGTTCGGAAGGACACGCAAAGACACACAGGATCAAACGAGCGGCCAAGCATGAATTTAATCATGCGGTCTTGGGTATGTTTGGAGCACGTTTTGCGGATGAAGCGATTACCGAACACATTGCTGAAGCACTTGACAAAGGTGAACCTGAAATCCTAGATCCGGCAAATCGAAAGGATGATGAGCGCATATATGAAAATGAACGTGCCCTGATGGCAGCCGTACTGAGTCAAGGCTTTGAAGCTATACCGGTCAGCCTGGCTACCCAAGCCTACTCAGAAACGGATTCATCAAGGGTCCCCGTTAATCCTTTTGATACAAATACCGCTGGACGAGACGTAGAAGTTAGCTTACGTGTTAAGACGGACCAGCAGCAAAAGAGGGAAATGCTCACCAGCCGTATTAACGCAAGCTGGCGTACCAAACTGGGCATTAAAGATATATCCGTATCTGTAATTGACCGTATTGATGCGCACGTGATCCGACTGGAACACCACTACGCAATTGAGGGTATGACGACCATGGAAGCCCGCTCACAAGCAGCGGCTACAGTTCTCTCTGACCTACTTCAACAACCCGACGTTATCTTTGGCGCGTGCAGCAAGTTGGAACCGGAACAGACCGTGTCCTTGAAAGCTATTTCTTCTTAGCAGGTTTCTTGGCGGCGGTTTTCTTAGGAGCAGCCTTTTTAGCGGGCGCGGCTTTTTTGACGGCTTTGGTAGGTTTGACGCCGGCGGCTTTGGCTTTGGCGGCAGCTTTTTTCTTGAGGCGGGCGGCTTTGTTCTTATGAACGACGCCTTTTTTGACGGCTTTGTCGAGGGCGCTTTGGGCGCTGCTGTGGGATTTGGACGAAGGGCCGGAAGCGAAGGCTTTGAGGGCGCTTCTCAGGCTGCGTTTGGTTTTACTGTTGCGGACAGCTGCTTTTTGAGCTGTGCGGACGCGTTTTTTGGCTGATTTAATGATTGGCATGGAGTTCCTTTAATTAATGCTTTTAATTTATAGCTTAAAAGTAACTATAACAGATAGCAATCCGCCTTGTAAAGCAGCCTTGCCCGGCCAGGCAAAAAACTGATGGACAAGGATAAGCTTTTATGGTAAGCTCCAAGGTGAACGTAATCTAAAACAAAAAACCGGAAAAACAGATCATGGACAGCGCCAAACAACAGCTTATAGACAAGCTCAAGACTGCCAATAACGTTTTGGTGACTGTTAGCCGTAATCCTTCGGTTGACCAGTTGGCGGCCTGCCTCGGACTGACGCTGCTGCTGAACAAGCAGGGCAAACACGCCGCCGCCGTCTTCAGCGGCCAAGTACCGTCGACACTGGAATTCCTGAAACCGGAAGAGACTCTCGAGAAAAACACTGATTCGCTGCGCGATTTCATCATTGCCCTGGACCGGGCCAAAGCCGACAAGCTGCGCTACAAAGTCGAAGATAACGTCGTCCGTATCTTCATAACACCTTACAAAACGTCAATCAGCCAGGATGACCTGGAGTTCAGCGAAGGCGACTTCAACGTTGACCTGGTGATCGCGCTCGGCGTGCACCAGCAGGAAGATCTCGACGAAGCCATAATCGCGCATGGCCGGATATTGCACGACGCCACGGTGGCCAGCATCAACACTACGCAGGATCCCGCCCTAGGCACCATTAACTGGTATGACGAGGCGGCCAGCAGCCTTAGCGAACTGGTGACTGAGATGACTAAAGTCATGGGCGATAACCTGTTAGACCAACAGATCGCGACCGCCTTATTGACAGGTATCGTGTCCGAAACCGACCGTTTCAGTAACGACAAGACCAGTTCGCAGACGATGAGTGCCAGCGCCGCCCTGATGGCCGCGGGAGCCGACCAGCAATTGGTCGCCAGCAAGCTGGAAGAAACAGGCTTCTCGCTGAACGGCCAAGGTGATGGAGCCGGCATGATCGGCGACCCTGACGGTTCCGCGCAGGATGATGGAACGCTAAAGATCAGCCACGATGATGATGGCCAGGCTGACAGCCAGCCACCTGTTCAGGACATGCCCCAGGATGATAAGCCTCAAGACACAGGAACCGGCTTCCAACTGCCGGCCACCGACGATAACGCCCAAAGCCCGGTGCAGGTGTTACCGCCCGATTCACCAGAGCCGAACACCCCCTATAGTCCGCCAGCCGGAATGGGGCAGGGTCCCAAGCTCATGACCGAACCGCCAACCTTAGGTGGCACATTGACGGCTAACAGCACTCAGGAAGGGCTTGAACAGACGACGGACCCCTTAAGCCTGCCACGTGAGGAAGCGCCGCAATTACTTGACCACTATAGCGGTCCTTCAGATGATTCTTCGTTTTCTTCACTGCCTGATTTGTCCGCTTCGCCTTCGCCCGCGCCCGCGTCATTCCCGGCACCATCATCTGACCAGGCCGCCGGTTCCGGTTTCTCGCCTCCGCCGCCATCTTGGACGCCGCCGCCCGCGCCTTTACCTGATCCTACGCCACCAACTCCTCCTGCTTCCAGTGATGATCGAACCCTGATCGAACTTGAAGAGTCGGTCGATAGCCCCCACATCAAGACGGAAAGTGTCGACGAGGCTCGTGACGAGGTCAAACAGGCCTTGAATGACGGTAACCCGGCTCCGGCCGAACCGATCCAGGCCTTAGGTGCCCAGGAAATGGGTGGCGACCTCCATCCGACCGCGAATGACGGCAGTGCGCCTGCGGCCGATGACAGCGCTTCACCCCAGGTTTCCGACCCGACAGCGCCGCCGCCGGTACCGCCGCCTATCCCGTTCCAATTCGGCAACCCTTCGCCGCCCCAGACCTGATAACGCCACGATTGAGGTACACTTAACTTCATGCAAGGCATGCTATTAGTTGATAAACCGGCCAGTTGGACCAGTTTCGACGCCGTGAACTATGTCCGCCGGCTAGTCGCTACCGTCGAGGATAAGAAACCCAAGCACGTCAAAGTCGGCCACACTGGTACCCTCGACCCTTTTGCCACCGGCTTGTTAGTTTTGTTAATCGGCAAAGATTACACCCGGCGGGCAGGCGAGTTCTCTAAACTGGATAAAACTTACGAAGTCACAGTGAAACTAGGCGAAACCAGCACCACCGGCGACCCTGAAGGCGAAATTACCTCAGTTTCCGACAAAGTTCCAACCAACCACGAACTCGAGACGGCCCTCGAAAATTTTAAAGGCGTCATCCAACAAACCCCGCCGGCCTATTCAGCCATCAAGGTAAACGGCCAACGCGCTTACAAACTGGCCCGCGCCGGCCAAGAAGTCGTCATAGAACCCCGCCAGGTCACAATTAACAGTTTGGAAATCACCGACTACGCTTACCCCGAAGTAAAACTCCTAGTCGACGTCTCCTCCGGCACCTACATCCGCACCCTCGTCGAAGACCTCGGCAAAAAATTAGGCACCGGCGCTTATACCTCGGCTCTCCGTCGCACCACGGTAGGAGCCTTTGATATTAAAAAGGCGGTACAGGTCACCGCGGACGATGTCCTTACTCATATCACGGAAGACTGACTAAAGCCGGGCCACGACTTTGACGAATACATTTATAGCGAAGCCGGGTTGCATTTGAGCCCCCTATCTGATAAAATGCGTATACACATGATCACAACTGAGAAGAAAGCTGCGGCTATCAAGAGCACGCAGGCGCACAAGAATGATACCGGTAGCCCGGCCGCGCAGGTGTCTGTTTTGACGGAGCGGGTTAAGGAATTGACCGAGCACCTCAAGGTTAACAAGCACGATTACATGGCTCGTCGCGGTTTGTTGCAAATGGTCGGCAAGCGCCGCCGTTTGCTTCGCTACATCGCGTCTCACGACAGCCAGGCTTATCTCGATTTGATCAAGAAACTCGGCATCCGCCGCTAAGTGCCCAGACTAGGGTACCTCGAATTGTCGAGGCTCCAAGCTTGTGCACATTAAATGATCTGGAAGTTTACTTATTCGCCAGAGCCGCAGATATATAGCACCCATTGCAGCACAAGGGGAGAGCCGTATATTTGAACTCTGTCGAGTAAGCCTCCGGGCAGAAAGGTACGCCAGATGGGACAAACAAATCCTTTAGGCAAAGCTATTATCAAAGTTGAGACCGAGCTCTGCGGACGCACGCTGAGTATGGAGGTCGGACGCGTCGGTTTTCGCACGTCGGCCTCTGTTCTAGTGCGCTACGGCGACACGGTGGTATTGGGTACGGCCATGGTCGGAACCAGGCCTGTCAGCATGGATTATTTCCCGCTGAGCATTGATTACGAAGAGAAAATGTACGCCGCCGGCAAAGTCAGCGGCTCACGCTTTATTAAAAGAGAAGGGCGTCCAAGCGATGACGCCATTCTTATTGGCCGATTGATTGACCGTCCGATACGACCGCTGTGGCCTAAGGGCTACCGGCACGAGGCCCAGGGTGTGGCGACCGTTCTGAGCATGGACCCGAGTTTCCGTCCTGATATGGTGGCTATGATTGCGCTGAGTGCGGCCTTCGTACTTAGTGGGGCACCGTTTGATGGGCCTGTAGCTGGTCTGAGAATTGGCCTAGTTGATGGCAAGTTCGTAGCTTTTGCTTCGCCTGAACAGTTGGAAACAGGTGATCTTGACCTGGTCGTAGCCGGTACCAAGGACGGCGTAATGATGGTCGAGGCCGGTGCCAGCGAAGTCAGCGAGGCCCAGGTGGCCGAGGCTATCGCTTTCGCTTTCGAAGCTATGCAGCCGGCAATCGCCCTGCAGGAAGAACTGGCCCAAAAAGTCGGCGTTACCAAACAGGAATACACCCTAAGCCTGCCCGATGACTCGATCCAGTCGGCGGTTGACAAGTGGCTGGAAGGTAAACTTGGCGAGGACCTGCGCAAGCCGTATCCGGAACGTAATGTTATCGTCCAGCAGCTGCGTGACGAGATGCATGATGAGTTTGCCGCGCAGCTTGGCGATGACCACGCAACGCTCAAGGATAATTACGACGAAGCTTTCCAAATGGCCCTGCACAAGGATGTCCGCAAGGGAATCGTTGAAGCTGACGCGCGACCCGACGGTCGTAAACTGACAGAGGTGCGGGAGCTCAGCAGCGAGATCGGTTTATTGCCGCGGGCTCATGGCTCCAGCATCTTTACCCGTGGCCTGACGCAGGCATTTAACATCGTGACTTTGGCACCGCTAAGTATGGTCCAACTGGTTGACACTATGGAGCGTGAAGGCGAGAGGCGCTATCTGCACCACTACAACGCGCCCGGTTATACGGTTGGAGAAGTCCGCCGCCTCGGCAGCCCTGGTCGGCGTGAAATCGGCCACGGTTACCTGGCAGAGCGTGCTCTGACAGCCGTATTACCTAGCGAGACAGAGTTTCCTTATATGATCCGCTCTGTCACCGAAATCATGTCCCAGAACGGTTCGACCAGTATGGCCGCGACCTGTTCTAGCTGTTTAGCATTGCTGGACGCCGGCGTACCGCTCAAAGACATGGTCAGCGGCATCGCTATGGGCCTGATGGTCGACGGCGATAAGTACTATATCCTTAGCGATATAGCTGACGCCGAAGACTTTGCCGGTGATATGGACTTCAAGGTGACTGGTACGCCCAAGGGCATCACGGCGCTGCAAATGGACATGAAAGTTCACGGCTTGCCGGTCGAAGTGCTGCAAAAAGCGCTGGACCAGGGCAAAGACGGCCGCGCCCACATCCTGGAGCACATGAAAACCACGATTTCGTCGCCGAAACCGATGAGCCAGTACGCTCCGCGGGTCGAGTCGATCCAGATTAATCCTGACAAAATCCGCGAAGTTATCGGTAAGGGCGGAGAGACTATCCAGAAGATCACCGGTGAAACTGGTGCCGATATTGACATCAAAGACGACGGCACGATCATGATCGCCAGCCCTGACAAGAAGTCGATTGACGCCGCTCGCGAATGGATCGAGTCAATTGTAGCTGAGCCGGAAATCGGCAAGATTTATGTTGACGCGCCAGTCATGACGGTCATGGACTTCGGCGCTTTCGTCCAGATCATGCCCGGCAAAGACGGCCTGGTCCACGTCAGCGAAATGTCCGAAGAACGGGTTAACAAGCCTAGCGACGTTGTCAAAGAAGGTGACAAAGTCACCGTTAAACTGGTCGGCATCGATGACCGCGGCCGCCTGCAACTGAGCATGAAAGCCGCCGCCCGCGAACTCAAAGACAAGAAGTAGAACCAATGATTAAGCAGCTCGACAAATGGCATAAGACGAAGTCCGGTTTACTGGTTTTCTTCTTGGTCGAGCTGCTGATCGCCTACGGCTTCGCCAGCCTGGCGATTAACCGCGGTAACCTCTGGTACTACCTATTAACGCTGGTCTTCCTGGTCGGCAGCCTGCAGAATTTCTTCAAGCTAATCGGAACGATATTCCACCATGGCAAACGCTAAACAAAAGCAGCTCGACGATATCAAGCAGAAAATCCTGGACGACAAGGTTTGTCCGGAATTGGCCGAAACGGCCACGCAGCTGGTATTCGGCGATGGTAATCCGGAGGCCGAGCTGGTTTTCATCGGCGAGGCACCCGGGAAGAACGAAGATTTGCAGGGAATTCCGTTTGTCGGCGCGGCCGGGAAATTTCTTAATGAAATGTTGGAAATGATCGGCCTCAAGAGGAGCGACATTTATATTACTAATATCGTCAAATACCGCCCGCCGGATAACCGCGACCCTTACCCAGAAGAGAAGACCGATTTTATGCCGTATTTGGAATCCCAATTAGAGGTAATTCAGCCTAAGCTGACGGTGACATTAGGTCGCCACAGCCTGAATTGCTTCTTGCCGGATTTACAAATCAGCCGGGTTCACGGCCAGCCGAAGCGCTACAAGGGCAGGGTGTATTTACCCCTGTTCCATCCAGCCGCGGCGCTGTATAACGGCGCGATGCGCCAGACCTTGATCGACGATTTCGCGTTGATCCCGGCCATTATCGAGAAAATTAAATTATCTTAATAAATTCCAAGAAAGGAATCTATGCAACCAAACAATAACAACAAACCCAACCGGCCCCCTAGAAATAACCAGGGACCTAAGAAGCCGGGCGGTCAGCGTGGTGGCGGCCGGGGCCAAAAACCCCAAGGCCAAGCCATTACCACCAGCCTGACCACTTCGCGCGGCCAAGCCGTGCGCGCCCAACGGCGTTCCCAGGCCGATGCCCAGCGTATCGCCAACCAGTACGTCGCGGCCGCTGACAGCGGTGATAAACCGGCTCGCGCCAACGTCATTGACGACAGCCCTCGGCTGAAAATCATCGGCCTCGGCGGTATGGACGGCGGTGGCTCCAAGAACATGATCCTCGTCGAATATATGAACGACGCAGTCATCCTGGACTGCGGCAACGACCTCGGCGTCGACCTGCCGGGTATTAACTATGGCATCGCCGACACGGCTTATCTGGAACAGATCCAGCCCAAGCTACGGGCTTACATCATTACCCACGGCCACCTCGACCACATCGGCGGCTTGCCGCACATCGTACCGAAGTTCCCGGCACCGATTTACGGTAGTAAATTCACTATCGGCCGGGTCGAGGAAATCTTCGAGAATTTCGGTTTGCCAATGCCTGACGGCTTCGAGCTCAAAACCGTGACTATGAACGAAAACACTCACGAACGCCTCAAGATCGGCGAGTTTTTCGTCGAGCTGGTGCGGGTGACGCACTCCATTCCGGGCAGCACGGTCATCGCGCTGGACACGCCCGTTGGACGGATCATTAACACCGGTGATTTCCGGTTTGACCCGAATCCGTTGGACCATGAGCGCAGTGACATCGAGCGTTTGACCGAGCTCGGCAACGAAGGTGTTTTGGCGCTGCTGAGTGAGAGCACGACGACCGAGCGCCCCGGCCGCACGCCCAGCGAATCGACGATCGAGCAAAGCTTCAAGGACATCATGGACAACGCGCCTGGCCGCATCTTCGTCGGCCTGTTCTCGACTAACATGAACCGTGTCCAGATGATCATCAACGCCGCCGTCCACCACAACAAGAAGGTCGCCATGGACGGACGCAGCATGGTCAGCACGCTGGAAATGGCTGTCCGCCACGGCTTCGTCCGCATTCCCAAAGGCACTTTTGTCCCTATAGCCTCAGCCTCAACCATGAAAGACACCGATCTGGTCGTGGTCTGTACCGGTTCCCAAGGCGAACCAAGCTCGGCCCTCCAACGGATGAGCAATGGCGAGCACCGCCACGTCAAGCTCAAGGAGCAGGACACGGTTATCCTGTCCAGTACGCCGATCCCATACTCCGGTAACGACTCCAAAATTCGCACCATGGTTGACGAATTGCTCAAGAAGGGCGTTCATGTCTTCCGCCACGAAACCCGCGAAGTTGACGGCATCGGCCCGCTGCACGTTTCCGGCCACGCCTCGCGCGACGAATACGCCGACATGATCAACCTGATCAAACCCAAGTTTTTCATCCCGATCTACGGTGACTTCACGGCCAAGCGCTACCACGTCGACATCGCCGTCGAACAGGGCATCCCGCGGGCCAACACCCTAAATGTCGGCAACGGCCAGGTTATTTCCCTGACGCCTGACAAGATGGAACTGGCCGGCGAAGTACCGTTCGGCACCATTCTGGTCGACCAGACCGGCGCTCTCGTCAGCAACGTCGTCGTCAAGGACCGCGTACTGCTTAGCGAAGAAGGTTTAGTAGCCGTAGTGCTAACTATTGATAAGAAGGCCGGCAGCCTGCTGACCAGCCCCGACATCATCAGCCGCGGCTTCATATATATGCGTGATAACGAGGAAATCATGAACGGCTTGCGCATCGAGCTGAAACGGGCCGTCCAGCAACGTTTCAAGCGTGTCGACCTCGACCGTTTCAAAGTCGAGCTCAAAGAGCACATCACCCACTACCTGTTCGAACACACCCAACGCAGCCCGATCGTCATTCCGGTCGTAAACATCGTCAGCGGCGGCGGAGGCGGTTCAGCCAAACAGGCACCGAACCCGAACGCCAACGCCAACCCCGCCAACCCCGGCCAAACCCAGCCTCAACCGAAAGAAAAAACTCCCGAAGAACTAGCCGCCGAACAGCAAAAACGCTTCCAGGAAATGCGCGCTCGGCTCCTTACCCAAGACCCCCGCGTCGACTAATCCTGCTGATCGGGGCGTTTAACGTATCGGGTGTGAAGGGCGACTAACAGCGGGCTGTGAACGCCGAGAGTTTCTTCTCTGGCTTCCTCATCAGACACGATCTTATAGAAAGTCCAGTGCCTGCGTGGAGATCGGGTTACCAGTCTTCCTACGCCAAGCCTGTTTCTGACAATTTGCACCCTAGGGATATCAGGGTCGCTTAATTCGGATCTGGGCAGTATCGCGGCTAGAACATTCATGTTCGTGGGCTGGAAACCTGCCCGCTGGAGGGTTAGCGCCATAACGGGTTTGTTAACCCGGCCAGTACGAAAGCAGGGCAGTCCGGTTTCATCTTCGACATGTTCCATGAAATGGTCTACGAGAGTCTTGCCAAGCCCGGCGCCCTTAAGTCGGCTTTCGACCGACACTCCGAGTAGAACTGCTTCTCCAGCGAGCTTCCTGTAAACGATTCTAGTTACGTCCGCATCAGATGGCGGGGGTTGGTGGTCGGGAAGGCCAGGACCTGAGAAATATAGGTGCCGGCTGCCATCCAGCCTCTCATAGTCACCAACACTTAATTCACCGCCTGGAAGAGCAAGCGGCTCCCAGCTACGTACGAAGCGTTGGCCCGGCGGCGGCAAGGTGTTCATAAGTCAATATTATAG
>Ga0075522_10001659_pt1 | contig 16823 bp, 14 predicted proteins | sample NGEPerA_FD_74796 | JGI IMG/M metagenome (GOLD analysis project Ga0075522, IMG submission 74796) | Arctic peat soil microbial communities from the Barrow Environmental Observatory site, Barrow, Alaska, USA - NGEE PermafrostL2-A | ecosystem: Environmental > Terrestrial > Soil > Wetlands > Peat ... | reverse complement strand
TCGAGCCGCGAGCCGTTTATTTTCGTTCCAAATTTGCTGCCCAAATCTTCGAGCCAGCATTCGTCGGCTTCGCGCCAGATGCGCGCCTGTCGCCGGGAAATGTTGATGTCCGAAGACAAATCCAAATCCGGTTTGCCGCTGCTGCTGGCGCGGCCAATGACGATGAACGGTTTGTGAAAACTTTTTTCCCAGCGCTGTTCGCCGAAACGAATGGCCAGACGAATGGGCGGCGCGAGTTGTGCCCCGTCAGTTTTCATTCGCTTTTTTTGGCGAGGGTGTTTTTGAGAATTTTTCCGCTGTCGGCCAGCAATTCAATCGTGCCGAGATTTTTTTCATTTGTTAATTTGGAATCGCTTTCGCCGAATAAATTGATCGTCCAAACCGGCAACCCGCCATAGCCGCGCGCCAGCCGCATTTGCACGGCGATGACGGAAGCCGCGCGCACTTCGGGCAAATCCATGACGATTTTGAGCGCGTCATCGGAATCCAAATCAACTTTGGAAAGGTCAAAGGTCTTGTGCGCGCTTGGCGAAAATATCTGGATAAAGCGATTTGGTTCCCGGACGCGAATCATTTTTCCATCCGCAAACTGCACTTCCGTCGCATGAAACGTGGCCTGATGATTGTGATAAAGCACGCGCCAATTTCTCGGCATCAAATCATCCACGCTTTTGTCCGAAACAATTTCAATGACCTGGTCGCGGGAATCGTCACTGACGTAATGATCGCCTAATTTCACCAGTTGCAACGCGGTAAAAGTGTCCGGGGAAATTTGCGGCGGCGCGGGCGCAGTTGCCGCCGGCGCGGAAATTTGTTCGGTCGTTGGGGCAACTCCGGCTGGCGGCGCGCTTTCTTTTTCAACAGGCGCAGACTGCACAACAGTCATTTGCGGCGCGGCTTTGGCAATTTGATCTTTTGCCGGCGGCGGATTATCAAAATTATCGCTCCAAGGATCAACGACCGGTTTTGGCCCGCTCATTTGCGCCATTCGCGGCCGGGCAACGGAAATTGTCGAGGCATTTTTTTGGATTAATCCACTAAAGCCCAGACATAAAAAAATCACGGACGCGACGCCGGCGGCGCTCATCGCATAATAATTGTTTCGGGAAAATTTTTGATGAAATTTTTTGCCGGCTTTGAATTCGGGAGCCAAGCCCAATTGCTCGGCGACTTCGTGCGCGCTTTGCGGACGTTTTTTCTCATCTTTTTCGAGGCAGGATAAAATAATTTTTTCGACATGCGCGGGAATTGGATTATTGATTTCCCATTCTTTCAAACGCTGATGCAGCGGCAACGGCGTGGCGTGACGAACTTGATGCAAAAAGTCGCCGGAAAAAAACGGCGGCTTGCTCGTGAGCAATTCATAAAGCGTCGCGCCGAGCGCGTAAATGTCGTCAGTAACGTGCGGCGTTTTGCCTTCGAGTTGCTGCGGACTCATGTAAAGCAAGGTGCCGCTGGTGCCGGGATTCATCGAGACGCGCGTCATCGTGTCGTTGAGCGTGCGCGCGATGCCGAAGTCGGCGAGTTTCAAACGGCCTTTGGTGTCGAGCATCAAATTCGCCGGTTTCAAATCGCGATGAATCACGCGCTCGCCATGCGCATATTCCAAACCGTCGCAAAGTTGTCTGACCAGCGGCGCGAGAAATTCCCACGTCAAAACGCGCTGCGGTTTTTCCACGCGCACGCTCGCGAGATTTGCGCCTTCGACAAATTCCATGGAGACAAACGCCTCTTCATTTTTCGCGTCGTAAAAATCGTGGATGCGAATGACATTTGGGTGCGTCAATTTCCGGCTGCGGGAAGTTTCGCGGCGCAAATCGTCGAGGGCGACGGAATCAAATCGGATTTGCGGCGGCAGAAATTTCAAAGCGACGTCGGTGGCGAGCAATTCATCGCGCGCGAGCCAGACGATGCCCATGCCGCCGCGTCCAAGAATTTTTACGAGCGTGTAACGGCCCGCGCCAACTTGAGATTTGGAGCAGGCTTCCACATTGATGGCGCCCGTGGCAAAAATATCCGGCTTAATTGCTTCGCTAGTCATTGATTCCCTTTTTCGGAAAATAATTGGAGCTAATCACATGCCATCAGGCATTTAACGGCTGATATGGTTTAAAAGGGCGCAAATGAAAAATTGTTGTCCATATTCTGGAATTCGTGGCTGCATTTTGGACAGTGCGAAACGTGGTCGGGAAGTTAAGTTTCTAATGAAGCGGACTATTAAAGATGAGCTTTGGCGATTTGTGGACGCGCAAAATTTGCCGGCTGAGTTGGAAAAAATTGTGCGCATCGGGCGGGCGGAAAATCTGGAGCTTTTGACCTCGACGCAATTTCCGCGCGACTATCACCGCTCCATCCGTAGCGCGGTCACGGAATGGGTTTGCTTTTCCACGGAAGAGCCAGCCGAATTGGACGCAGTCCGTCCCTATTTTGCGAAAGTGGATAAAGTTGCTCATTTGCCCCTCGGTTCTTTCATCGCTTACAACCGCGATTCGGGCGCGGAACTGGCCGGGAAAATTTTCTAACCGTTGTTGCGCACATAGGCGGAAATTCCGTCGTGCGTTCCGACTATGATCAGGTGCATGTCTCCCTTTTCGAGTAAAAAAAGACAGCGGAGATTCAGGCCGATGCGGAATTCTTTGTAACGCCCGAATGGACGCAGCCCGATCCCCGAATGCACATGAGGGTGCCCTAAAACTTCCGCCGCCCGCCGCGCCCGTTGCCGGACAAATTCCTGCTCCTTTTCCGGCAATTTTTTCATCGCCCGCAGGAAGGCCGGGCGCTGGTAGATTTTCATAAAGGGATGAGTTTTCCCTCTTCACGGTCGGCTTTGATTTCAAGCAAATCTTTGGCGGCGCTTTTTTCGACCTGCTCTGGTGTCACCCCATATTCGGTGAACGGACTGGGCGCGCCGATAAAATAGTTCCACGCTGCGTCATTGATGGCCGAGGAAACATCCTTGTATCTGCCGGCTGAAATTTCCGCCTCAATGATGTCTGCTACCGGGTTTGTCAGCGTTATGTGTTTTGCCACCATAATCCATAATCCGCCATGTCATGCGGTTGGTCAAGGACGTTTCATAGCGGTCATCTTTGGACAGCCTGTCTGCACTCTTTTCCGTTTTATCATCTTCCTACCCCTTTTTGACGCGAATAGAGGCGGATGGGGACGGGAAAAACCGCTCATCTGTGTCCTCTGGCAGGAAATCTTGTCCGGCGTAAAGTCTTTCAGACCTGATGGCCATTCTGCATAGCAGGCTGGCTGTCAGGTTTTATGGGCGTTGACCCGTGCAAACCGTTAAGCTGTATGGTGCGCATAGCAGGACTTGAACCTGCAAAAGCCTCATTTACAGTCTTGCCTGCTAGTGGTGCTAACGGTGTTTCATTACCATTCATTGCCTGTAGAGTAACAAACAAATTCCTTTATTTGCAAGTCTTTTATGGCAAATAGTGGTAGCTTTCGGCAGAAAAACCTGTGCAAATTTTGTGCAAGAATCCAATTTGTGCAAAAACTGTGCAAACTCAATGTCGCCCTAAAATCTGTGCAAATTTTGTGCAAACTTTTGGCGTGGGCGTTACGCAGCTTTCAAAACTTCAATCGGCGGTGAAACCGTTCGCTCATGTAATGGACAAATCCATTTTTCCGATCCGATTTGTCCCGACTCCGTTAAAAGTTCGGTAATCGTCCAGACGTGATCCGTTAATCGCGCCGCCATCGCTGGCGTCTCGCCCTGAAGTGAATGATGAACTCGGCAAAAATTGAAGTGCGCGATGGAAAGCGCGACGGAATTTTTCAGGTGTTCAAGTTTTTTAGAAAAGCCCAGCGTCAGGCGTGTGAGCCGACGGTTGAAGAGCCGCAGGTTCAAATGAGTCCGATCAATGTATGACGTGCTGATTTTGTCGAGCCGTGGCAGTCCGAAAACTTGCCGTTTGTAAATTGTCTTCACCCGGCTTGGTTCATAACGCCCTTCTGCCGTATTTGAATCTCTTGCCTTTGGATGGATGAATTTTTTGCTCACTTGGACGTAATTCACTTCGCCATAAAATGCCCACCTAACTTCATCTTCAAAAAGTTCGTAACCGTCCGTGGTCAATTGAAATGGCCGAGCTACGCGCAATTTCAAATCCTGCATATATTTTTTAATCGTGCTGGAAGTGCGTTTGCCGATCATCCAATTGATGATGAATTTGCTGTCCGCGTCCACGCCAAGAAAAATGGACTGCCGCCCTCGTTCCATGTCGCCGGTCACATTGTTTTTTTCTTTGCAACCGACGAAGCAAAACATCTCGTCAACTTGGACAAATGGAAAATTCATCTCACGCACCATTTTATCCATTAAAAACACCGATTTGCTTCCCGCCACTTCCAAGATCGCTTGCACCGTGTTCGGGTGCGTTTTTGTGAGCCGTGCGGCAGCGCGGATGCCCATGCCTTCAACCAAAAGATTTACAATTCGCGTCGCTTTTCGGAAAGGTGTTTTGAGCCTACCCAGAGGCCGATACGGAATGTCTGAAAAAGTTTTACCACACGAATTGCAGCGATAACGGTGGCAGCATACGTTAAAAAACCCAAATTTTTTACACTCCGTTTTACATTGAGGACAAATCATGCAGCAATTTTCCACAGCTATAATCAAATGCGAATTTTCAGATTGTCCCATTCCAAAATTTGCGCGGGGAAAAATGACTTTCCGTTTTCCGCCAATATCCAATAATGTCAGCCATGCCGTTTGCGTGGAATGTAACCAATCAAAAATAATTCAATGCCCACTCTGGACTGGATCGGAAAAAATGCCGTGGTCGGGCATCACAAGGAAGTGCCGTATCGCTTGATCAAGTGCGACAAGGAATTGTCGGCGGGCGCGGCGGGCGAGGGAAATTTGCTGGTCGAGGGCGACAATTTGCACGCGCTCAAAGCCCTGTTGCCCTACTACGGCGGCAAGGTGAAGTGCATCTGCATTGACCCGCCTTACAACACCGGCGAACAAACTTGGACATACAACGACAAAGTTAATTCGCCGGAAATTTCAAAATGGCTTGGCAAAACAGTTGGTAGGGAAGCCGAAGATTTAAGCCGTCACGATAAATGGCTTTGCATGATGTTTCCGAGAATTCAACTTCTCTTAAAATTTCTTCGCCCAGACGGCGTTTTATTTGTGTGTTTAGATGATACTGAAATGTATCGGTTCAAAGTAATGATGGACGAAATGCTTTCACCTGATTGTTTTATTTCATCTCTGCTTTGGAAAAGCCGCCGCAACTTGGATAGCCGCAATAAGCACAACGTATCAATTGACCATGAATACGTTCTCGCATTCAAAATGCCGCAAAGCAGATTCAAAGGCGCAGCAATTGACAAAGAAAAATACTCAAATCCCGACAACGATCCGCGTGGCGCGTGGATGTCAGATAATCTTGTTGGGCTTGCAACAAAAGATCGTCGTCCAAATTTGCATTATGACCTTGTGAATCCCAAAACGGGCATTGTCTATAAATGTCACAATAAGGGCTGGCGTTATTCACAGGAAACAATGGCAGAGAAAATTCGTGACGGGAGAATTATCTGGCCGAAATCACCGTCAGGGCGTCCACGGCATAAAAAATATATCGCAGACCTTCAAAGTGAGTTCACGGGTTTTTCTTCAATCATTGAAAGCGGCAACACAAATGAAGGAACGGAAGAAGTGCAAAACATTTTGGGCAAAGCAGATTTTATTTTTCCAAAACCGCGTTCGCTGATTCAGTCGCTAATCGCGCAAGTTGCTACTGGAAAAGGCGACATTGTTTTGGATTCATTTGCTGGCAGCGGCACAACAGGCCACGCTGTTTTGCAATTGAACGAAGATGGCAACGACCGCCGATTTATTCTTATCGAAATGGATCAAAAGATTTCGAGTGAAGTCACAGCCGAACGATTGAAGCGCGTGATTAACGGTTACGGCGATACGCCCGGTTTGAGCGGCGGCTTTCGCTTTTGCACTTTGGCCGAGCCGTTGTTTGACGAGCGCGGGCAAATCAATTCCAACGTGAAATTCTCCGACTTGGCGCACCATGTTTTTTTCACCGAAACCGGCGAGCCAATGCCCAAACGCCCGGACAAGCGCACGCCGCTTTTGGGCGTTCACAATGGCCGCGCAATTTATCTTTTGTTCAACGGCATTTTGGGCGACAAGCAACCGCAAGGCGGCAACGTGCTGACGAATGATGTTTTGAAAATCCTGCCGCAACCGAATCACGATTTTGCCGGGGCGCGCGTGATTTACGGCACGGCCTGCCGCTTGAGCGCCAACCGCCTGAAACGCGAGGGCGTGACGTTCCGGCAAATTCCATACGAAATAAAAACTAACTGATATGCTCGAACCTAAAGAATATCAGAACCGCGCGCTTCACTGGTTGAAGCGATATTTTCAAAATTGCCGGCGTCTAGGCAAGGCGGGCACGGCATTTTACGAAACGACTTCGCAAATTCACGAAGGCGACGGGATTGGCTACCGCAACGTAAAGGAATTGCCGGGCTTGCCTTATGTCTGTCTGCGAATCCCGACGGGCGGCGGAAAAACTTTGGTTGGCTGTCATGCCGTGGCCGTGGCGAACAAACATTTGCTGCAAACGGAAAATTCATTGGTGGTCTGGCTTGTGCCGTCGGACGCGATCCGCGAGCAGACTTTGAAGGCGTTGCGTAACCGCGAGCATCCTTACCGGCAGGCGTTGGAAGCGGAACTTGGCAGCGTGGCCGTCATGGAAATCAGCGAGGCGCTTTACGTCACAAAATCCGCGCTCGACACGCAAACGGTGATTGTCATTGCGACGATGCAGGCATTTCGCCGTGAGAAAACCGAGGGCTTGAAAGTGTATGAGTCCAACGGCTCGATGATGAGTCACTTTGAAGGCGTGCCTGAAGAAATTTTGCGCGACGTTGAACGCAATGCGGACGGGACGTTTGATTATTCGCTTTGCAATGTCTTCCGCGTCCGCAAGCCGATTGTGATTGTTGACGAAGCGCACAACGCGCGCACGCCGCTTTCATTCGGCATGCTGGCGCGGCTTGCGCCGTCGTGCATCCTTGAATTGACGGCGACGCCAAATTTGACCGGCGCGGATGATAATCCGGCGAGCAACATTCTTTACAGCGTATCGGCGGCGGAATTGAAGGCGGAAGACATGATCAAGCTCCCGATCAAATTAAAGACGCGGGCGGAATGGAAAGAACTTTTGGGCGAAGCAATCGGCATCCGCAACGGTTTGGAAAAAGCGGCGGAGCGCGAGCGCGAGGCAACGGGCGAATATATCCGGCCAATCATGCTTTTGCAGGCACAGGCGAAAAGCCAGACGCGGCAGACGGTGACGGTGGAAGTTGTCGAAAAATGTTTGCTGGATGATTTCAAAATTCCCAAAGCGCAAATCGCCCGCGCCACTGGCGAGGATCGCGGGCTTGAAGGCGTTGATTTGTCGAAAACAGATTGCCCGATCCGCTACGTTATCACGGTTCAAGCGTTGAAAGAGGGTTGGGATTGTCCGTTTGCCTACGTTCTTTGCAGCGTTATGGAATTGCACGCGGCAACGGCGGTTGAACAAATTCTTGGCCGCGTTTTGCGTTTGCCGGGAGCAAAAAAGAAAACGGAAGCAGATTTGAATTTTGCCTACGCCTTCACCGCGTCGGCAAATTTTGCGGCGTCGGCAAAGTCTTTGACGGATGGATTGATTCAAAATGGTTTTGAAAAACAGGAAGCAAAAGACCTGATTGCGCCATTGGCGGAAGCAGACTTGGACAGATTTGAACTGGGCGAATTGGCGGCAACACCCGTTGGCGAAAAAGTGACGGCGAAACCCGCGAAGGAAATTCCAATCGAACTTGCAGCCAAAGTGGAATTTGATCCGGCTTCCGGCACGGTGAAAATAAATGCCGTGCTTAACGCCGACGAGGAAGCACAGTTGAAAGAATGTTTCTCGAAAAAGGAAGCGAAAGAGGAAATTGCCGCCGCCATCCAGCGCGTGCGGATCAAAGTTGACGCAAGCAAGTCGCCATCAGAGCGCGGCGAAATTTTCCGCGTGCCGGTTCTCGCGGTAAAGCAGGGCAATTTCTTGGAACAATTCGAGAAAACACACTTGGACGGTTTGGGCTGGACGTTGAAAGGTTGCGACGCCGCGCTGGTAGAAAATGAATTTTCGCTGACTTCGGAACAACCGCAGATCGGCGAAGTGGACGTAACCGAAGCCGGAAAACTTGAAGCGCGCTTCATGCCGGAACTTGAAAAGCAAATGACTCTGCTTTCCGTAGATTCGGCTTGGCCGATTGCCCGCTTGGTGAATTGGCTAGACCGCAGCTTTTCTCACCGCGATCTGACGCCAACGGAAACCGGCGTTTTCATTAACAGCTTGGTTTTGAATCTTGCCGACGCGCGAAAAATGACTTTCGAGCAGTTGACGGCGAACCGTTACAAATTGAGCCGCGCCGTTGAAAGAAAATTCAAGACGCATCGTGCGGCGGCGCAGGCGAAAATTTTCAAGGAATTTTTGTCGCCTGAGTTTGCGACGCCGTTGGTTGTGTCAACGAAGGAACAATTCCAATTTCCGCCGGATGCTTACCCGGCGGGCGAGCATTACAAAGGCGGCTATCGTTTCAAGAATCATTATTTTCCAATAATCGGCGATTTGAAAACGGAAGGGGAAGAATTTGATTGCGCGGTTTTCTTGGATGGCTTGCCCGAAGTTAAATTTTGGGTTCGCAATCTGTCGGGACCGGGGCGCGAGACAACTTCGTTTTGGCTGCAAACGTCAACAGACAAATTTTATCCTGACTTCGTTTGTCTGCTCAAAGACGGGCGTATTTTGGTTGTCGAATATAAAAACGCAACGGATTGGTCAAACGACGACAACAAAGAAAAACGCGCGCTTGGCGAACTTTGGGAAGAACGAAGCGGCGGCGGGTGCATATTTTATATGCCGAAGGGCAGTAAAGACGTGGCGACGATTCGTGACAAAATTAAAAAGCAGTAAATGCAAAACCTCATTGCGGCGCACGGCGGACAAAACTTTCGCAAGAGGCTTGCGATAATTTCTGCTTTGTAGAAAATGAGTCCGTCATTTTGAAAATTCAAAATAAATATAGCAATGTCACAGATTTGTGAGCCAAAAGCCGCTGAATTTAGTCAGCATATTTCTCAAGGCTCTCTTTTCATCTCAAAAATCGAAGACATTGAGCGCGAAGAAGCTCTGCTCCCGTATGCTTATTATCTCCGCCAAGCTTGGAATGAGTTTGATTTGAGCGGTGTGCTTTGTGTTGATAATCGGCCAACTATTTATCTCTGCGAAGCTGACCGTTTCACAATTGAGCAAAAACGGGAAAAACAACGCCTTGTTTGGAATCAAGGGCTAGTGCCGCTGCTCATCTTTATCACCCCGGATCAGGTTGAGGTTCACAGCACGGTCAAAAAACCAGAAGCAAAAAATGGGAAAAATGATTTATCCAGCCTCGTTCAAGACCTTGGCAAAATCACGGATGCGCTGGAATGTGCGCGTTTTATTCGCTCCATTGAAACCGGACAATTTTTCCACGAGCGCAAGGATTTTTTTCCGACAAATGAAACAGTTGACCAATGTCTCATTCAGAATTTGGTTCATACTGCCCGGAAACTGAAAAATGCAGGTTGGAAGTTGCCCCAAGCCTATGCGTTGCTTGGACGTATTTTGTTTGTGTCCTTTTTGGAAAAGCGCAAGTTCATTAAGCCGCATTATTATCCCACAGGAACAGCGTGCCTTCTCGATATTTTGACCGTGCAAACTGTCGCGGAAAAAAAGCAACTGCTTTACCACGATTTTTTTCAAAAGCTCAAACGCGAATTCAACGGGACAATGTTTGACACCGCGCTGGCGGAAGAGGAACGCCGGATTGGAAAAACCGAATTTCAAATTCTGGCAAATTTTTTGAATGGCGAAGACATGAAGGGCGGCCAGATGACGCTGGACTTTTGGGCTTACGATTTCCGATTCATTCCCGTGGAAACCATCAGTGCTATCTACGAGGAATTCATGGGGAATTCCGACCTGAAAAAGAAACGTAAAGACGGTGCTTATTACACTCCTCGGCATCTGGCGGAAACCACCTTACACGTCGCGTTAGAAAATAATTACAGCCGCACAGCCAATTGGCGGGTGCTGGATGCTTCGTGCGGTTCTGGAATTTTTTTAGTGGCCATGTTCAATCTATTGGCCGAACAATGGCGGCGGGAAAATTCTACAAGTCACAAAAAAACCAAGGCGCAGGCATTGCTCGACATCCTGCAAAATCAAATTCGTGGCGTGGACGTAAATCCTGATGCCTGTCGCATTGCGGCTTTCAGCCTTTATCTCGCCCTGTTTGAAAAATTGAAGCCGATGGACGTTGACGAATTCAAGGAAAACGTCCGCGCAGAGCATTTTTTGCCGCCGCTGCTTTGGGACGGCAAAGGGCAAAAGCCAGAAAATTCCGTCGTCATGCACGGTGATTTTCTCAAAGATAAGTTACCGTTGGAAAATAATTTTGATTTGATTATCGGCAATCCGCCGTGGAAAAGCCGTGGTAAAAAACAAATTGCCTTGGACTTTGCCACACACTCACCCAATTTTCTCCGCGAAGGTGGAATTGGTTGTTTGTTGTTGCCGTCAACCATTTTGGTTAATCGCCACGGCACGCTGGATGGCGATTGGTTTCGGACTGTATCCGTCGAAAAAATAGTTCAGCTTGCCGATTTTCGGTTCGTGTTGTTTGAAGCTACGCATCCCTGTTTCATCATGCGCTGGCGCAAAACCAAGCCCACACCGGAACACGTTGTTGCTTACGAAACGCCCAAGCTGAATCGTTTCGACCGTCGCAGTGGAGTATTTGTCATCGAACCAGACGACCAAAAACTCGTGCCGCAGCATGACGTTATTGAGGCTGCATTGTGTGACAGGCTTCAATCCGTTTGGAGTAGGAAGTTTTGGGGAACGCCGCGCGATGAAGCGTTTTTGCGGCGGCTGGATTTTTACCCATCGCTTTCGGAGTCTATCGAGAAAAAGAAATGGGGTGGCGGAGTTGGCTTCAAGCCATACTACCCAGGTGCATCCCAAGGTAATCCCGAACCAATCAAATCATGGAAGTTGTCAGATAAGTATTTGTCTGGTGGCAGAAGCTTTCCTCAACTTGTCGTGCAAGAAAGCGATTTTTCTACGTTGAAACAGTGTTTGGAGGTAAGTGAACATCGCAAACTTAAAATTAAAGCTTCGCTTGATTATCTGCATCGTAAGCCTACAGATGATGTGTTTTCCCCGCCCATGGTGGTTTTTAGTCAAGGATTCACAAAATTTTCATTTTGTAATTACAAGGGCAAGGTTCGATTTGAAAATGTCCTGCGTTCAATTACTGGTCAAGAGCGAGATGCCAATCTTTTAAGATTTCTTACGGCAGTTCTCGGCTCGCGTTTGGTGCAGTATCTAGCTTTTCATTCTGGCTCTAGCAACGGAATTGGCCGCGATCAATTGCAAGTTTATGAAAGTCTTGCGTTACCATTCCCGCTTCCCGATCACGAACTCGCTGTTAAGGACGCAGAAAAAATCGTGAACGAAGTCGCCAGCATTATCAAAGAATTTGAGCGGTCTGGAAAAAATGTTTTGCCCGTCAAACGCACCGAACACGTAAAGATCGCCAAGGAAAAACTTGAGGTTCTGGTTGAGGCTTATTTTTCCGTCACGGATGCCGAGCGAATTCTCATTAAAGATACGCTCAAGCTTTCCCAACCCAGCATACATCGCAAAAATCTTGACGGGAAAATTCCATCCCTGACTTTCCCCGAATTTCCAGATCGCAAACGCTACGCCGACACGCTTTGCGAAGTGTTGAACCGTCGCGCGCGCAAACAAGGCATTCACATTTCCGCTCAAGGCATGGCGTCAAAGGCAATGAATCTTGTCTTGTTCACAGTAATTTTTGGCGATAGCAAAAAACTCTACGCCGAAGCCGGTGGTGCTGCTGAACTTTGGACAGCACTCAAAAAAGTCAATGAAGCCGCGCAACGTGAAAATGGAAATTTCAATTATCTTCGCGGATTCAGTTATTACCAGCATGACCGTCTTTACGTCCTAAAACCGGCAACGATGCGAAACTGGTGTCGCACCGCCGCTCTCAACGATGCAGACGCCATCTTTGAACATCTGAATTCACGGAACGCATGAGGCTCGACGATTCCAGCGGACAACTCGCCCCTGAATTCAATCCTTTTGCCGAGGATTATCTGGCCGAGATATTGCTGGCTGTGACTGTCGCTTGGCAGCAAATGCCAAAACCAAAGCGGAATGAAATTGAAAACAAAATCACTTCCCGATTAGCTGGCTGGTTGATGAACGCTCCAGATTTTATCGAGCGACTGCCATTTCATATTATTCCGCAATATGAAATCCCTGATTTGCAGGGCAAAATTCTTGGACGTTTGGATATTTGCTTCAAATTTATGCAGACGACCCGCGAATACTTTGCTTTTGAAGCCAAGCGGCTTCATGTGAGTTATCCCGGCGGAACTTTTTCAAATGAGCATTCAATTTATGTCGGCAATGAAGGGATGATGGCTTTTATTGACGAGCAGTATTCCAAAAGTCTGCCTGTTGGTGGAATGCTTGGTTACGTTATGGATGGTAAAACGAAAAAAGCATGGGATGGTTTGGAAGCTCAAATTGAAAACCGTCGAAATGAGTTGAAACTTGTTCCTTCGTCAAAATTAGCAAAGCCGCTACTTTCGCATATTGAGACAAAAGGTATGCAAGGCACACTTTTAGGAGAAACAGCGCATCAATTGAAACACAAGTTGCGACTTTTCCACTTGTTGCTTCCCGTAACAGCTTCAAATTAAACAAATAAATTTCCACACACGTCGGAAACTGACGGAAACCGTTGCATTCCGCCAAATTTCAGCGGAAACAAGCGGGCTTTCGGCTTTGTCCGCTATTTTAATGGATTAACGGCACGGACACCAAGAGCTTTGAAATGGTCAACGTCCACGGTGGCAACGGTCAAATCTTCCAACTCGGCAACGGCGGCGTGCAGGCCGTCACCCAGCGGCACGGTTTTTCCAGCGCGCCGCGCGTCCGCCAGCAGTTCACCGGCTTTTTCGCAGACTTGGTGATCTAACGGCACAGACTCCAAAAGCGAAACGAACGAATCCCAATAATTCTGCCAGCGTTGTTCCTTGCCCGTGTCTTTCACCGGCCTGCCCGCGATATATTCCGCTACTGTGGCATCGCAAATAAAAACTTCATGCCGCGCGGCGACCACCCATTTTCCCAGATCAAAATTCCGGCGTTCGCCTTCTACCAGCAATGAGGTATCAATGAGGATTCTCATTTCGCCTTGTCAATGGCGGCAAGGTTGGCAGCAATTTCTTTGGCAGTGTCAGCGTCCAAAGGCGAGCGAGAACGGTAGAGCTTAGCAAAGGCGTCCGCGCTCATGCCGGTTTTTTTGAGGCGATGATTTTTTTCGGGCGTGATAAACCAGCCGTCAGGCTGTTCACGCACGATATATTGATTGCCGTCAACCAGTCCACGAATGGTCAACCGGCTTTTGCCCGCTTTGGCTACGGTCGTCATACGGGAAATTTCCCACGGAAAGCCCGGTTGTTCAAGTGCATAAAGTTAATTCCGCAATGGAATGTCCACGTATCGTTCCCGCGACATTTCCGAGCCGTAAGCGATGCAGGCAAGAATGTCATCTTCCACCAGTCCGGGATAATCTTCGATAATTTCCGCCGCTGATTCACCTGCCGCGAGCAAATCAAGAACGAGCGATACCCAAATGCGATGTCCTCAGATACATGGTTTGCCGCCGCAGTGTTCCGGGTCAATCCAGATGCGTTTCAACAATTCTTCGCGCGTCAAATGCTTCATAACGTTGTAATCTGGCTAAATCACGCTATTTTGACCACTTCCGCTTCTAATTTTCCGGCTCATTCCGTCCAAGTGATAATTCCATCCGGCGCAAATTGCAACCAAGCGGAAAAACGTCCGTCCGGCGTTAAGGCCGCATAAGCCGCTGTCCTGCCGAAACCGAGACTTTTCAACGCTGCGACTACCGCTTTCCGGTTCAAAGATCGTGTGCCGCGATTAAATATGGTTGCTAAATCTTCCCGCGTGATAAATTTCTTTTTTACCGGCGGTTGTGGAATTTGCACCGCGCTTTTAATCATCGGAGCCGGAGCGTGCATTATTATTTTCGGAATGGACGGAGCGGCAACCGGAGCGTGAACGGAAATAGCCGGAATAAAAGCGGATTTGACTCGAATTTCCGCAGGAATTTGCCGGAATACGGCGGTTTCCGCGTCTTTCCGCTGGGTTTCCGTTTCCGAATTTGCTGGCGCGATTTCTGATTTATTTTCATTTTCGTCGTCAGAGAAAATCCATTTGAGCGTCAGGAAAATTGCGCCGCCGATTATTACCACTGGCGCGACTGTGGCAATTGCCGGAGCAAGTGTGGCAATTAGTGGAACGGTTTGTTTTGCATTCATATTTTTCAGTTGCCCAAAATAGTTTGCCAAAAACCTTTGGGTTTTTCTGCGACGTTAAATTTGGGGCGATATTCCGCAATCATGGCGTTTTGTAAATCAATGGCGCGATTGGCAGGACAACGCACTACGGCAACTTCCACCTTTGACGCGGCAAAAGTTGCGCCTGCGGTTTTGCCCGTCCAATGCTGAAAATGGCGAAGTAAAGTTGCGTAAAGCCTGCCCGTGTGGGATTCGCCACAATAAAGCACTTCACCAAAAAAACCCGGCGAGCGAATGACATACACGCCGGACTTGCCTTTCAACGCTCTTACCCATTCCGCGACGCCGTGGCCTGCTTTCACTGGTTTGAATTCGAGACTCATTGGACACCGCCTTTTTGCATCCGCAATAAGGCGGCTTCAATGGAAGGCCAATGAAATAAAATTCGGCGTCCGCCAAGACGCACAGAAGGAATTTTGCCAGTCGTGCGCCAACTGAATAACGTTCGCCGAGAGACAGGTAGCCGCTTTAACAGTTCTTTTTCGTTTATGAAGTTCGACTCGCCCGGTTGGGTTGCGCCGTGTTCGGATTTTGATTTGCTATGATTTAATTGTTGTTGTGTTTCAGTATTCATGTTTGCGTCGGGCTGCATCAGCCTTCACAAACAATTGAGCCTGTTACCTTATAGCAGACGTGGATGTGATAAAACTCAATGTCTATAAGGGTTTCAAGGTGTTACCCTTTGTTACAGTAACAGTCCCATTTCCGAACGCGGTTTTGGTTTATTCCTCAGCTTGCTCTAAATCGAGTTTCGATTGTTCCCTCACTGATATATGGTGATAATGAGTAACAACTGGATAGCCGGTTTCTGCCGTAAATTGCTTGAACCATACCGATACAGTTTTTCGTGATACACCAAATTCGTCGCTGATTTTTTTAAGCGAACGTTTTTCGGGTTCGGTTACATACAATTTGACGGCTTTTTCGATGCGCGCTTTCGTGTCTGCCGACATACGCGGCGGATCAAATCTCATCCATTTCGACAACGCTTCTTTCAAGTTGTCATTCGCTGCGGCCTGTAGTTTGCGAAGTTGTTCCTTTGTCTCATGTAATTCAGTGGCCGCGTTTGCGAGCTGTTTTTGTTGCGGTGAGATTGGATTTTTTTGGACGGCATGACGAAATTCTGTTAACCAAATTGGCTTGCTCCAAACCGCGAAAAGTTCACGATATTTTGAGAGATTATAAAAGCTATGAGTAAGTGTGTTCAAAAGCTTTGCCATTGATGGTTCCTCGTCGGATTTGATGGGGAGCAATGAAGCGTTGTCCCAAAAGTCAATTATTTCGTCCAAAAGCTCTGTGACTTTTGTCCAATTACTTGTTGTATCAAGCCAAGCAACGGCACAAATTTTATCCTTATACACCCGCAAATTTTCGTCGCTTGAAATATCCATCAGCCTTTGTCCCATTGGCAGGGATTCGAGCAAGGAAAGTGTTTTTTCGTTAAGCAGCCATCCGCCATTCCCGTCTGGTTGAATCAATGCCACTTCTAAAAATCTGGCGGTTTGGATTTGCCAATCCCCGTAAATATGCCCGACAAAAAAACTCCCCTTGTCAGTAATAAGTTTTCGGCCTCGCCATCCTCTTACAATGTGTTCCTCGCCACAAATAACGGCGCGATATGGAAATTTAACACTCATGGAAATTATTTTTGCGGGCGAACAGCAAACCATTTTCCGGCTTCGGTTTTTGTGGCCAGCCCTTTGTAGTGCGCGTGAATCATCGCGGGCGAGTTGCCTGCTTGTTGCGCGATCTGGTTTTCGTTGGCGTGCAACGCAAAATGAAACGAGCAAAAACTATGTCGCAATCCGTTGGCTTTGCGCGTGATTTCCGCGTCTTTGCATAGCTCCACGAAATGTTGCTGAAACGTGATTTCATGTCCGGTCCACAATTTGCCACTGGCGAGCGTGCGGAATGGTTCAAGCCATGCAGCCAGCGCGGGGCAGATTTCCACGAGACGACGTTGGCGGGTCTTGGCGTTGCCCGCCGTGATCTCAATATGTTTCGGCACACGCCAAACATCCGCCCAATCCAAACGCAACAATTCCGCTGTGCGTAGTCCGGCAAGTCCGCCAATGGCGATAATCGGACGCAAGGTTTCGTTGGCAGTTTTTAGCAGCGCGGCAAATTCGTCCGGCGTGTAAAATTCCACGGCGGCGGAATTGGCGCGTTCGGGGCGCATGGCGTCGGCTTCATTCAAGCGATGCGTGCCGCTCAAATAATCTTTGCGGATTGCCCACTGTAAAAATTGCCGGACGGTGGCGCGATAATGGTTGCGTGACTT
>Ga0075522_10001658_pt1 | contig 16824 bp, 15 predicted proteins | sample NGEPerA_FD_74796 | JGI IMG/M metagenome (GOLD analysis project Ga0075522, IMG submission 74796) | Arctic peat soil microbial communities from the Barrow Environmental Observatory site, Barrow, Alaska, USA - NGEE PermafrostL2-A | ecosystem: Environmental > Terrestrial > Soil > Wetlands > Peat ... | reverse complement strand
CGCCTGCTCGATCGCGGCTTTGGCACGCGCCAGTTCGATGGTCGGCGGCGGCGGAGTCGTGGCACAGGCGCACAGAAGCACGGCCGAGCAATACACGGCCACACTTGCGGCTGAAATGAATTTCATTGAGACCTCCAATGACGGCGGCAAACTTAGGCGCAGCTTCTTGCAACGTCTGTACGCGAGCGCACAGTGGGAGCGAAGCCATCGATCGGGGCGGGTTGTTATCTTGCAGCGATCGGCAAGTACACGAAGAACGCGCTGCCTTGCCCAATTCCCGCGCTCGTCGCCGTGACGCGCCCGCCATGCAGCTCGACGAGACTCCTCACCAGCGCAAGGCCGATACCCAGGCCCGACTCAGCGCGATGCGAGCCGGGATCCGCCTGCATGTAGAGGTCAAACACACGCGGCAACAGATCCGCTGCTATGCCGATTCCAGAATCGCGCACCGACACGGTGGCCTGCTCGGCGGTCTGATGCAGGGACACGCCCAGTTTGCCGCCCGGGTCGGTGTACTTCGCGGCATTGCTGAGAATATTGACCAGCACTTGCTCGATGCGGCCGGCGTCGCCGTGCAACCACAATGGCGCCGTCGGCAAGGACAGCAGCACCTGATGGCGGCGTGCGCTTATGTCTACCGCGAGGGTATCCAGAGCGTGGCGCACGACGACGCACAGGTCGATGCGCTCGCATTTGAGACTCAGCTCGTTGCTGTGCGCACGGCTAATATCGGTGACGTCATCGACGAGCCGCGTCAGCCGGTCCACTTGACGCTCGATCAGCGTGCCGGCCCTCAAGGCCACGGAGTTCTCGCCGCGCTGCATGCGCAGGAGGTTTGCAGCATTGCGGATCGCCGCAAGGGCGCTGCGGGTCTCGTGGGAGAACAAGGCTAAAAAGTCATCGCTGCGCTCTCTCGCAGTCGGCATTTTCAGCGCACAAGATCCCTCTGGCACCTCAGCACGACGCTCTGCCGTCGCGGTGTCATTTGCATCGAAAGTTACGCCCTCGAGGACTCTATCGCTCTCAAGACCTGACAGTCCGGAGCTAATGAGCCTTGCCACGGCCGGCGCAGCTTCCAAAGTGGCTTCGCGTGTCGTTTCAGATCCCGAAATCAGGGCCATTCTTCACCCCTCACGCGGCAGCAATTTAAGTGAACCGGGACACGCCGGCGCCCCCGAAAAGCCAGTCTGCGCAGTACCAAGCACCGCCGTCTGTGCGCTGCCGGACCAGCAGACCTTCGGCGCGAGCGCGGCAGCTGTAAATTCTAGGTAGCAGCTGCATCTTAGCTGCGCTAAGACTTCACTCTGTGTGCTAACGTACATAAGAGTTGCGTAGGTCGTTTATACTCAGCAGTACAGCCTCGGTGGCCGCTGGAATACCGTTTGATGCCCGGATCCTACAGTCCAGAACAAAATCACCTCTTGGGCGCGTTGCCGTTAGCCGAGCGCGAGCGAATTTTCCCCCATTTACAGCTCATCCCGATGCCCCTCGGACGCGTGCTGTACGAGTCCGGCGACCCGCTGCTGCACGTTTATTTTCCGGTTGACTCCATCGTGTCGCTCCTCTACGTCATGGAAAATGGTTCATCGGCAGAGATTTCGGTGGTCGGCAACGAGGGGCTCATCGGCATCGCGCTATTCATGGGAGGCGAAACCACGCCGAGCCGCGCGATCGTGCAGAGCGCGGGCTACGCCTACCGGTTGATCGCGCGGCGACTGAAGGATGAGTTCAACCGTCACGGCGATTTGCAGCTGCTGCTGCTGCGCTATACGCAGGCTCTGATCACTCAGATGTCGCAAACCGCCGTCTGCAATCGTCATCATTCGGTAGATCAACAGCTGTGCCGCTGGCTGCTGTTGTCGCTTGATCGATTGAATTCAAATCAGCTGGTCATGACCCAGGAACTCATCGCCAACATGCTCGGCGTGCGCCGCGAAGGCGTCACCGACGCCGCCGGCAAACTGCAAAAATTGGGGGTCATCCAATACGCGCGCGGGCAAATCACGGTTCTCGATCGGCCGCATCTGGAGAAGCTTTCCTGTGAGTGCTATGCCGTGGTCAAGAGAGAGTCGGACCGGCTATTGGCGCCCATCCTTCATCACGAGGATACGGCCACTCGCAAAAAGATGTCGCCGGCTGCAGCGCCGGCCTAACGGTCAGTTCACGCCCGAGCGCACGTTCTGCCGCCGCAATCGCGGCGGCGCCGACCGCATAATACGGCGGTGCGGAGCAAAGCAAAGTCTACTGACAAGGCGCGCGGCGTTGCCGCCATGCTGACGGCGGTGTTCATGTTCGCGATCATGGACTCCTCGATCAAGCACCTCTCGCAGGGCTATGGAAACTTTGAGCTCGCGTGCCTGCGCTGCCTGTCGTCCATCGTGTTTCTGAGCGTGCCGATCGCATGGACCGGCGCTTGGCGGTCGGTGCGGCCGGCGAATTTTCCCCTGCATTTGCTGCGCGCGCTACTGGGCATCGGCATGCTCGGCGCCTTCGTTTATGCAGTGCGCCATCTGTCCATGGCCGAGACCTACTCGGTGCTCTTGTGCGCACCGCTTCTGATGACGGCGCTGTCGGTGCCGATCTTGGGCGAAAAAGTGCCGCTGCGACGCTGGCTGACCATCGGCGTGGGTTTAGGCGGTGTAATCGTGATGCTGCGTCCATCCGCAACCGGGTTCGTATCATTGGCTGCGGCCGCAGCCGCAGTGGCCACCTGCTGCTACGCGTTGAGCGCCGTACTGGTTCGCACGCTGGGGCGCACTAATTCAAGCGCCGGCATGGTGCTGTGGTTTCTCATCCTGGTCGGATTGGGCTCGGGGCTGCTTGCGGCGCCAGGCTGGCGCGGCGTCGCAGCGGCTGATTGGTCTTGGCTCGTCGTCATCGGCATCACCGGAGCATTGGGACAGTACGGGGTTACCGAGGCGTTTCGCTGCGCACCGCCTGCGGTGGTCGCGCCCTTCGAATATTCCGCAATTCTATGGGCGTTCGGTATTGATTGGCTGTTCTGGTCAGTGCTGCCAAGCGCCATCGTGATCATGGGGGCTACACTCATCATAGGCTGCGGGCTCTTCATTATTTGGGATGAGCGGCGCGCCACCACGCTTGCTCCGATGGCTGCGGCAAGTCCGCCTCCCTGAAGAGGAGACACCTCCTCTTTTCAGCCGCCTTTTTTTTGCGACCGGCGCCTGCAATATCGCGCCGCATAAGCGCGCTGCGAGTGAACCCCATGGCTTGCGAAAAAACTTCAAACAAAGCGCCGCAAAATCGCCAGCCCGCTCTCCTGGCGTTGCAGAATTTGAAGATGGCGCGCTCGGCACACGCCTATGTGCGCGGCAACACTTCGCAGTTCTACACGTGGCTCAACGAGTCCGGCACCGATTCGATTCCTACCGGACCGCCCCGTCTGGATCTGCGGGGACTGCCGCTTTGCGGTGCTCGTCGGTGTTGGAAAAGGCAACAAAAGCGACGATTTCTGTCTGTTTGACATCAAAGAGACCGTGCCGGCAGCGGCACCGAGACTTTTACCAAGCCATATGCCGCGCGACAATGCGCAGCGCGTCGTCGCGGGTGCCATGCATCTGTCGCCCTACCTCGGCGGACGCATGCGGCCGGCGCGGTTTCTTAAGCGTTCCGTGCTTTTGCGCGAATTGTTGCCGCAGGACTTGAAACTGGAAATCGACCTGCTCACACGCTCCGAGGCGGTCAACGCCGCGCGCTTCCTCGCCGGTGTCGTGGGTTCGGCTCATGCGCGCCAACTGGACGGCGCCGCGCGCAAGGCATGGCACCATTTACTGACTCGCAACCGATCCAAGCGACTCGACGCACCGTCATGGCCCTGGTCCAGTGTCGTAAGCCTCATGGTGAGCCATGAGGCTGCATATCTCGAACACTGCCGTCAATTCGCGCGCTCGAACCGCGTGCGCTGACCTCCTTTTACCGACCCGGCGGGAACCGCCGCGATGCAGCCGCGTTCACTATGGGATCCGTAAGCACTAGCTGTGGCGGTGCGATTCATCTGAGGAAAGTCACTATGAAGGTTCTAGCAAGCGTGTTAATCCTGATTCCGGCTCTGACGGGTTGCATCAGCAGCAGCAGTCCGCCGGCGCCCCAGCACACCACCACCGTGATCGTACCGGAAGACGGCTCCAAGACGACGATTGTGTGCCAAGACGGAACTAAGCCGCCTTGTAACTAATTCCGCGGCAGCGCAAAAGGTCTCGTCGCCGCATCGGGCCTTGATTCAGATCTGTGTGCGCTCGCCGCTGGTCTAACAGCGGCTAAGCGTGCTGCGGCGATGCCGCTGAGTTGCGACCAAAGCTGTGCCGCAAACACGACCCCCCGGCTATGGACCGGGAGATCGGTTGCCCCAAGAGCTTCGGCTATCCACGTGTTGCACGTGTGCACTGCGGAGTACGTTGGGATCGCACGGTAATAGAGACTGCCTGCATAGGGCCCATCAGCGTAGACGTGCAGCGTCGCATTTTCCTTCACCAAAGAGTCCCAAACGAATTCCTGTCCCGCTTGCGCCTGCATGACGGGAACGCGCAACCGAATCACATTTTGTGCACCAAATGCCTCCTCAGGGGTCCCGTCAAGGGCTGTCGCCAGCACCATCGCAGCACCCGGCCATAGCGCGGCGAGCATGTTCGGGAAGTTCTTATGCCCCGAGACCAAATAGCGGCGGTCGCCAAATCCAAAAAAAAGGTACTGGGCATGCGGAAAGTCTGCGGCCACCGCAGCGAGCGGCGGAGCAAGGTCGAGGACTCGAAAACCAACATCCATGTGCCAACCGCGCCGAGCTACATATATAAGAGTGGAAGAATCTCCTCCCACCATGTCCGACTCCACTCGATGCTGCGGCATGAGCGCGCATGCCTGCAGGAGCGACAGTGCGAGGGCCCAACACATAAACCAGCGCTTCATGGCGCGCGCCACACGAATAGCGATAGTTCTGCGGCGGCTACCGGATCACGCGTCGACCACCTGCTTACGCTCATCGCAACGGGCCAAACGTTTGCGACGCGCGGTGCCATACAAAATTTTACCACGCGTCCATCAGTGCCTCGCGGATGTCAACCGGGCGCGCCGCCATGGCCCGTAAGCGCTACGGCTTTGGGCGCGGCAACTGCGCCCGCGCCTTCGCGTGTCGAGCTGGGACATAGAATGACCCGTACGAAGCGGGGCTTGACCGGTGCATTTTGCTCTTGAGCACGGCATTGATACATTGCTCTCACGAGCCCGAATGCGCTTTCGTCCTACACGAGACTGGGAATCATGAGAATGGCTTATGATTTTCATCGCCGCAGGATGGGAATCTACTCCGATATGAAATTAAAGACTCAGCCCGCGGCTCACCTCAAGGTTGATGACGCCGAAGCAAAACGCCGTTTGATCGCGGATATTGCTTATTTTGCGGCCCGAGCGCCGCGGCTCGCTCCTGGTTACGAACTGGATGATTGGCTCGAGGCCGAGCAGGAAGTTGAGGCCTCGCTGGAGGCGCTCGAGCCGCAGGCTCTTGAGGTCCCAGCGCAAAGCGACACCTCGCACTTGATTTGACCGCGAACGCGCGCACAGCTTTTAATCCATCTAGGGTTTTCATCTGGATGAACGGCGAGCGTGACGCCGTGGCGATTGATCTCGGGCACACCGCTTGCGTCTTCAACTTCATTCATTGTTGAGGATTATTCCATGAGCAAGAAGTCAACACTCGCAACTATCTTCGTCGCGGCGATGCTTGTAAGCGGCGGTGCCTGGGCGCAGAAAGGCCCAGGCGGTGGCGGAGCTGCCGCAGGCAGTTCCGGTGCCGCGGGCACTGGGACCGGTAGCACGGGTGCAACCGCTGGCACGGGAGGCACAAGCACCGGCGGAACTGGAACCGCCGTCGCTCCCGGAGGCGTGACGTCACCGGGAACTTCGCAGCCTGGCGGCGTGATCGCATCGCCCGGATCACCAATGCCGACCAATCCTGCAAGTCCGGTAGAGCCCGGATCACCACCCAACCCGACGTATCCGTCAACGCCGTCAAGCCCTGGTAATCCTGCCAACCCAGGTAATCCGCAAAACCCGGCGCTTCCGTCGACCCCTGCGAACCCGATGAACCCGGCGAACCCTGGCAATCCGGTAAACCCCGCCGCTCCATCTAATCCTGCAAACCCTGGCAATCCGGCCAACCCCGGTCAGCCGCCGCACTAGATCGGCCACGCAGCAAAATTCGCCGTCAGGCGTCGAAGATCAACCCCAGCGCAGCGAGCCTCCGGGCTCGCTGCGCTTTTGATGCTGGCCATTTGCCGTGTGCAGAGCTTGCACACGCTGTATAAGTTTGGCGTTTGTTACAAGACTAAAGTATGAAATCCATCGATCTCATCGGCTGGGTCAGTTCGGCCGTGTTGCTCGCGACCATTGGCCGGCAAGTCTTCACGCAATGGCGCACGCGCAGCGCGCAAGGCGTATCGCGCTGGCTTTTCATCGGCCAGCTCAGTGCATCGACCGGATTCGCTATCTACAGTTATCTGCTGCACAACTGGGTGTTCCTGGTCTCAAATCTTGCTCTACTCGTGACGGCCGTCCTTGGCGAGATCATCTATCTCAAAAATAAGGAAGCTACGCGACCTCACTGATGCGCCACCAGTCGGGAAGCAGTGCGCGCACTTCAGACCGGCTGAAACGGTCATCAATGAGATAAAGCACGCCGCGATCAGAAGGCGCGCGAATCACACGCCCGGCCGCCTGTACCACTTTCTGAATGCCCGGATAGAGATAGGTATATTCGTAGCCGACGCCAAACTTCGTGCTCATGCAACGCTGGATTTCTTCATTGACGCAATTGACCGGTGGTAGCCCGAGCGTTGCTATAAAGGCGCCGACGAGTCGCCGGCCCGGTAGATCGATGCCTTCGGCAAAGGCGCCGCCGAGCACGGCAAAGCCGATGCCTCGGCCCTCGGCAACGAAGCGTGCAATAAACGCATCGCGCTCGATCTCCCGCATCTGGCGTGATTGCTTCCAAATCTCAATGTCGGGGTGCGCAGCGACATGCGCGGCGACGGCATCCAAATATTCAAAGCTGCTGAAGAATGCAAGATAATTTCCGGGTTGCCTGCGAAATTGTGCGGCGATAAGCGCCGCGATTGGAGCGAGCGAACGGCCCCGATCACGCAAACGCGTCGAGACCGACGGTACAAGCTTCACTTTCAGCTGCTCGGCGTGAAATGGCGAGCGCACATTCAGGCGGCAGGTTTCTCGCGGCAAGCCGAGCACATCGAGGTAGAAATCGTGCGGCGCCAGAGTCGCAGAGAACAGGACCGCGGCGTGCGCCGCCGCAAAACGCGGCGCGAGGTGCCGGCACGGCAGCACATTGCGTATGCAGAGCACCGAACCTGTTTTGGCGCGCGGCGCAGAATCCTCGCCTGCCGCTTTACTAATTTCAAAGAGCGTTCCGGCATCAAGTCCAGCTGCCAGGCGGCAGAAACGCGCAGTGGCAAAAAAGAAATCCACGAGCTCGTCAGCCTGACGCCGCGGATTTTCGCTCAAATACGTGCTCGCGCTGGTGGCGAACTCTTCAAGTGAGCGCAGCAGCTCTGCCGGGATATGGTCATAGACTTGATAGCCGCTGTCCTGCCTGCGCACGAGTTCCTGCCAGGCGCGACTTACAGCTTGCAATGATTTTTGGAGCGGCGCGGGAGCCGTGCGCAGCACCATCTCGAGAGCGCCGCGCTCGAGGCGAGTCGTGTACATGCTGCGCGCCCGCTCCAGAAGGTTGTGAGCCTCATCAACCTGTACGGCGACACGCCAGCCCTGCGCTAGCGTCCAACCGTAAAGCATCGCGTGCAAATCGAAGTAATAGTTGTAGTCACCGATGACTACATCGCTCCACCGAGCCAGCTCCTGTGTCAAATAATACGGACAGAGCGAATGCTTACGCGCAAGCGTACGCACGTAAGCGCTATCCAGGGAGCCGCGCGTCATCGCCTCCGCGCGCGCCGCGGCCAAACGATCGTAGAAACCGCGCGCAAGCGGGCAGCCCGCCGCATCGCAGCTGTTTTCGGGGTACTCGCACGCCGTGCTGCGCGCCACGAGTTCGACGATCCGCAGCGGCGGATCCGCGTTCGCTGCGCGTACGCGACTGAGTGCGTCGAGCGCCGAAGCGCGCCCCGATGTCTTTGCCACCAGGTAAAAGATCTTATCGAGCCGCGCCGCCGGCATCGCCTTCAACGCCGGAAACAGCGTGCCCATGGTCTTGCCGATGCCGGTGGGGGCCTGAGCAAGCAGGCGACGCCCGTCGCGGACATTGCGGAACACGGCTGCGGCAAGCTGCCTTTGGCCTGAGTTAAATTCCGCATAGGGAAAGCGCAGCATGCTCAGCGCGTGATCGCGATTGCGCCGATGCGCGGACTCCGATTGAGCCCACTCAACAAAACGCTGGCAATGTTCGCCGAAGTGCAGCTCCAAGACACGCGCGGATTGCACTTCGGTGAGAACGCTCTCCTCCTCGGTTGCAAGATTGAAGTACACAAGCGCAAGCGTCACCGCGCTTAGCCTGCGCTCCTGACACAATAGCCATCCGTAGATGCGCAGCTGCGCCCAGTGCAGGGCCCGATGATTGACGGGCATCAAGCTCAAGTCGCCGCGGTAGGTCTTGAACTCCTCGAGCTGATTCGTGCGCGCGTCATAGCCGTCGGCTCGGCCGCGCACGCGCAGTGAGCCGTAATCGCTCTTAAGAGATATTTCGCGCTCGTAATCTGCACCACGCCGCGCAGCGACAATGCGGTGACCGGCGGTGCCCTCCTCCGCCGACGGTGACGGCGTGAAACGGCGGTCAAGATCGCCTGCTTTCGCCGTAAATTCGCACAGCACGCGAACCGCTACCACGTAGGTCCATTTGGGGCCGCGGTCCGGGCTGACCTCGGCCGGCGCGACTGTCAGCGCGTGCGTCATGTTTGAGGAAGAACCTTGCGCTCCAAGCAAGCTATTTTGGCGAGGATAGGGCCGGCGCTGCGGCGGCGTCCATCCAGGGATCGGAGCTTACGGCTACTGTATGGCGTCGAAACGGGCAGTCCCGATCGCCAACGGCAAAGCCTGCCCGAGCAGCAAAAAGGCTTAAATACCGCGACGGCGATCACATCATATTAAATTCACCGCACGCCTCATGGCTACGCTTACGCTTCGCAAAACACTGATGTGCGCAAACATGTGCAGCCTGCTGTTTCCGTCACAACGCCCGGCGCCGAAGACCAGTACAAAAGGTACGAGCATCACAGGCGGCAGGGGGCTGTCTTGGGCGGACTACCAAATCGCAGTGGCTGGATCGTACGCGGACTATCGTCCTGGTTCGCGCTGCGCCGTCCACTGCAAACGCTGCTCGAGCATCCAGTTTTTCGCCCCGGTATTGCGGCTCGTCTCGGGATCGCATTTGTAGCCGTCGCGCTTCTGGCCGTGGCGGCGAATCTGATCGTCGAGCACGGCGTTTCGGTCATTCAGACGACGACGGTGCATTCAGCTCCGCCCCCGATCCCCGTGAAGGAACCCGAAGCGGTGGTCGCGCCGGTCATCGCCACCGCGCCAGTATCCATCCCAATACCCGTATTCGCACCAGCGCGCGACGAGCTGCTGCTGGCGGCGGCCGTCGAGTTCGAACGCTCCATCGAGCGGCGCGGCGAAGCCGCCAATGCCGCAAACAACGAACTGCTGCGCAGCGCCACGCAGCGCCTGCAAGAGGAGCTCACCGCCTTCGTGGCGAAAGCTGACGTGTCGACTAACCACGCAACACTCAAAAGGCTTGCGGCTCGCGCAATCGCACTGCACCGCGATGGTGAGGAGGTCGTGCGCGACTCGGACGCGCGACGCAGCATGGTCACTGAGTACTGGGAGCGCTTCGAAACTATCGACAAGCGCATGCAAGGCTCGGTGGACGGCAGCTGGAAAATATTCGGCCGCGTCATCGCGCGACAATCGCTGATCTCGCTCGGCCGCGACCTTGATGATGTACGCCGCCGCTCGGAGCAGCTGACCGCCGCTGGCGGCTACGACGCCGCCATGCTCGATGGGCTTGCGCAAAGTCAGCTGCGGCTCGAGACGACGCTGGAACAGAACGCGAAGACCCTCGCTGCCTCTCAGGGCGATGACTGGGTCAAGCATCTGCAGGAAGAGCTCGCACAAGTGTTGGCGAGCAGAGCCCAGCTTGCGACGCTTGATGAGCAAACGACGCATGCGCTCAGCGCATTTGAGAAAGACGCGGAGGATTTCTCGTCAGCCGCGCGCACGATCGCAGAAGCCGCCCGCAAGCGCGCCGCCGCGGACGCAGCTGTCGCTGCAAAAGATGCCGTCGCGGCTTTCCAAAAGGCCGCCGCGAGCAAAGCGGTCAGGGCCGTGCAGCAAGCGGCACCCATCGCAGCGCCCGTGCGCCACAGCATTGCCCCCACGACGACGACGACCACGACGACCGCGGTCCGACATGGCGGTAATGAGCGCACCATCATCGGCGTGATCAGCGCCGCGGTGATGCTCCTGCTGCTCTTCATTTCAGTCGCCACCGTGCGCAGCATTGCAGCTCCGATCCGCACTTTCATGGCCACCACCGCGCGCCTCGCAAACGGCGACATTGATGCGCGCGTGGCACGCGGCGGACTTAAGGAACTCGATGGGCTGGCGCTGTCTTTCAATCAAATGGCGGACCGCCTCGCAGCGGCACAGGCGACCACGCTCGAGTACCAAGGGCACCTCGAGGCGCGCGTCGATGAGCGCACGCGCCAGCTGCAGCATCTTGCCGAGCATGATTCGCTTACCGGCCTGCCGAATCGCCGACAGCTTCTGTCCTATCTCAATATTTCACTCAAGAATGCCGCGCGCGACAACACGCTCGTCGGTGTGTTCTTTCTCGATCTCGATAACTTCAAAAACATCAACGACAGCATGGGCCATGCGTTTGGCGACCTCGTGCTGCAGGGAATTGCCGAGCGGCTGCGGCAGGCCACCGAACTTGGCGGATTCGCCGCGCGTCTGGGCGGTGACGAATTCACGGTAATCCTCGAGCGAGCCGGCAGCGTTGAGGAAATCGCGCGCGCCGGCGGTGCACTCGTGTGCGCGTTTCAGAAGCCGCTACTGATCCAGGAACGCGAGCTTCTGATCAGCGTCAGCGTCGGTGCCAGCGTCTATCCGCAAGATGAGCTGGACGCGGGCGCACTGCTGCGCGCCGCCGACGCAGCGCTGTTCCACGCCAAGAGCCTGGGACGCAGCCGCCTTTGCATGTTCAGCGCCGAGCTCCTTGAAACTGCCGCTCTGAAATTTCGCATCGAGCAGGAACTGCGCCGCGCAGTTGATCGCGGCGAATTCGAACTCTTGTTTCAGCCCGAGGTGAATTTCGACTCGCTCGGCACGAAACTCGTCGAAGCACTGCTGCGCTGGCGCCTTCCCGATGGCCGGCACGTCTCACCCGCCGAGTTCCTGGCGGTCGCCGAAGAGTCCGGCCTCATCATGAACATCAGCGATTGGGTGCTGCGCTCGGCCGTACAGTGTGCCGCCAACTGGCACCGGGGCGAGTGGCCCGATGTGCGCGTGGCCATCAATGTGTCGGCGCGTCAACTTCTGGATCCGCGCTTCGTCGAGCGGCTGTCGGGACTTCTAACCGAATTTTCACTGCCGCCGCGCTGCGTCGAGATCGAGCTCACTGAAAACGTATTGCAGACGGGCCCGGCGACGATCGAGACGCTGCGGCAACTGCGCGCGCTCGGCGTTGCCATTGCACTCGATGATTTTGGCACCGGCTATTCTTCACTCGCCTCACTTGAGCAGCTGCCGCTGACGCGGGTGAAGCTCGATCGCAGCCTCATCCAGAGCATTGATACGAGCGCGCGCTCACTTGCGATCGCGCGCGCGATTGTCGGCCTCTGCGATAGTCTTGGCCTGCAAGTGACCGCAGAGGGAGTTGAGCGGCCCGAGCAACTCGCGCTGCTGCTCGCCTATCCATCGATTTGTCTGCAGGGATATCTCATCTGCGAGCCGATGGCGGCGGACGCGGTGCCGCGTGTGATCGCACAAATGCCGCAACAGTTGCAATCACTGCTGCTCGCAACGCCGCCGCCCGTGCGGCTCGAGCTTGCACAGCCGCTCGCAGGCGAGCGCGCGAGCGCCGCCGGCTAAAGGGCGCGTCAGCGTCTGCTGCGGCAATGTCCTGCTGCAACGCTGGCGTCCCGACATAACCCAAGCGCAACCATGCCGGCGCAATGAGGCGTGACGGCGCGGCGCGCGCGGCACACGGCCACGGTGCCGGGAACCATACGACTCCGCCCGCGTTCAAGATGGGCGCGCACGGAGTTCCTCATGACAGACGCACCTGGCAGAAGCGGCGGCCTTGATCGGCGCGGGTTCATGCAGCTCGCCGCGGCGGGTGCGGGAATGTCGGGAGCTGTTAAAGCGGCGCTGGCCGCGCCTTCGGAAACCTCAGGCGCGCTAACCCGTCAACCAAGTCCGAGCTTCACGGACGATCTCAACACGGCCGACATCGTTGTTGAAACTCTAATTGCCTGGGGCGCCACACACGCGTTCGGCATCGTCGGCGATGGTGTCAATTCCATCATCGAAGCGCTGCGCAAGCGGCGCGACCGTATACGTTACGTGGGTGTACGTCATGAGGAAGCTGCAGCCTTCATGGCGTCGGGCTTTGCCAAACATACCGGCCGCCTTGGCGTGTGCGTGGGCACTACGGGTCCGGGTGCCATTCATCTACTGAACGGACTTTACGATGCCTATTTCGACGGCGCTCCGGTCGTCGCCATCACCGGCATCACCTTTCATGACTTGACCGGAGTGCGCTATCAGCAAGGCGTCGATACCACCAAGGTGATGCAGGATGTCGCGCTCTACAACGTACAGGTAAGCGGACCGGAGCACGCGATCATCGTTGCCAATCGCGCCTGCCGCGCAGCGCTGGGCGATCGGGGTGTTGCGCATCTTGCGATCGCAAAGGACGTGCAGATGATGAAGCGCTCTGCCGATAAGTGCTCGATGCGCAATCCCGGCGCGCGAAGCTCCTCTTCGTGGCTGCCGCCCCAGTCCGCACCGCCGGCTGAACAGCTGCGCGCCGCTGCAGAGCTGTTGAACTCCGGCGCACGGGTCGCGATTCTCGCGGGTCAAGGGGCGTTGTCCGCGCGCGCAGAAGTCACCCAGGTCGCGGATCTCCTGGGCGCGCCCGTTGCCAAAGCGCTCCTCGGCAAAGCCGTGTTGCCGGATGACTCGCCCTTCACGACGGGTGGCATCGGCGACCTCGGCACCGCGCCGTCGTCATGGGCCATGAAGGCCTGTGACACGGTGCTGATCTTGGGGTCAACCATGCCCTGGGAGGAATATTACCCGGCGCCTGGGCAGGCGCGCGGGGTGCAGGTGGACCTTAAGCCCGACCGAATCGGACTGCGCTATCCCGTTGAAGTGGGACTGACCGGTGACGTCAAAGCCACCTTGCAGGGATTGGCACCGCTTCTGCGCCGCAAGACGGAGCGCGGCTTTCTACATGAGGCGCAGCGGCGCATGGCCGACTGGAACGCCCTGCTCGAAACGGTGACAGCCACGGCGCGCACGCCGCTGCGGCCGCAAATGGTGGTGCGCGCCTTGAGCGATCTCATGGCGGATGATGCGCTCGTTTCGCTCGACTGCGGCGCCAACACGCATTTTGCCGCTCGCTGCATTCGCCTGAAAGCCAATCAGAGCTTGGTCGGCACGGGCATGCTCGCGTCAATGGCGCCGGGCGTGTCGTTCGCGATCGCGGGCAAGCTTGCCTATCCGCAGCGTCAGTCGATCGCCGTCATCGGTGATGGCGGCTTTGCGATGCTGATGGCGGAGCTTTCGACCGCCGTGACAAATGCACTGCCGATCAAGATCATTCTCCTCAACAACGGCAGCCTGGCGGAAGTAAAATTTGAGCAGCTCGTCGAGATCGGCAATCCGGAATACGGTTGTGCCCTGCCGCCAATTGATTTCGTCGCATTCGCGCGCGCCTGTGGCGCCGATGGATTTCGCTGCGCGCGACCTGAGGAGGTGCGGCCGGCGATACAGGCCGCGCTCAGCTCCCCACGTGCCGCCCTGGTCGAAGCGATCGTCGATGCTGACGAAAAACCCGCAAAACCGGACGAGCTTAGGGCTTGATGTCGCCTGCACCGTGAGCTTCCGCCGATGAATTCTTCAGGAAGCCGCGATGGCATCATCGTGACGGATGAGTCCGGACAGGTGACGTTCGTAAGCCGCAGTGCGGAATTGCTCATCGGGCGCGGCGCGCAAACCTGTCTTGCAAGGCCGCTCGCGGAGGTTCTCACGGGCGCAGCGCGGCTGAACGGCAGCGCCGCCCGCGACAGCTTCACTCGAGTGCTTGACGGCGAGGCCGCTGCGGAACTCACGGACTCCCATCCGCTCCTGCGCGCCGACGGCAGCTCAATAACGCTAGACGTAACGTCGACGCCCATGCACCGTGCCGATGGCACGCTGGCGGGCGTCGTTGTGAGCTTGCGCGAAACTGCGGCGCCGACGGCTGCCGGCATGCCAAGTGATCAGGAGCGCGGCCAAGACGACTTCTTCGCGATCCTTGCGCATGAACTTCGCAATCCTCTGGCGCCCATCCGCAACGCATTGCAGATCATGCAGGTGGTGCAGGACGACGGCGCCACCACCGCCGCAGCCCGCGTCATCATTGAGCGGCAGTTAAAGCACCTCACGCGTCTGATCGACGATCTCCTCGACATGTCGCGGCTGACGCAGGGCACATTCGAGCTCTCCAAAGAGCGCACCGCACTGAGCAACGTCATCCATCTGGCGCTCGACATCGCACGGCCACAGCTCGAGGGCAAGCAGCATCCGATGCAGATTGAGCTGCCCGCTGAAGAGATTTACCTCACGGCGGACACCAATCGCCTCGCGCAGACGATTGCCAATCTGCTGCATAACGCGTCGAAGTACTCCTCAACCGGATCGCCCATCCACATCACCGCGTGCGGCACGCCGGAGGAGATCATTGTGCGTGTCATCGATCAGGGCGTCGGCATTCCCGCCGACATGTTTGAGCACGTATTTGATCCATACGGGCAAGTCGATCGTCTCGAGGACGGCACACACGACGGCTTTGGCATCGGCCTCACGCTCGTCAAACGCATCATCGAGCTGCACGGCGGCACGGCGACGGCAACGAGCGCCGGACGCGGACGTGGCAGCGAATTCATCCTGCACTTGCCGCGCGACCATGACGCCGGGTTTAACGAGGCACCGCCGCTGTCTTCCCCCTCCGCCGAAATACAAAAACTGCGCATTCTGGTCGCCGACGACAACCGCGACGCGGCCCACACGCTTGCGATGCTGCTGCGCCTTGACGGCCACGAAGTGCGGGCGGTACACGACGGCGTCGAGGCACTCGCCGCAGGCGACAGCTTTGAGCCGCAGCTCGTGCTTCTGGATATTGGCATGCCGCTGCTTGATGGCTACGAGACCGCTCGCCAGATCCAGCAGCGGCCGTGGGGAAAGCAGGCGCATCTGGTTGCACTTACTGGGTGGGGCCTCGAGGCTGATCGACGTCGCGCAATCGCGGCGGGTTTCCACGACCACCTGGTGAAGCCGGCCGAGCCTGAGGCCTTACGAGCCGTCATCGAGCGCGTTGCCGCAGATTGATCCGCGACGACGCGCGCTGCAGCTGTTGCGGACAGGTTTGCATTCGCTCCGCCAGCGCTGCCGCGACGGATTTCAGTTTGACAACATAGTTCACATATGAGAGAACTATTCTCTATGAAGTGAAGGAGAAATATCATAACCGACCCGTTTCATCGACCGTCCTTCGGCTCGGGGGTTTTCTACCAGGATCCGCGGGCGGCCCTTGACTGGCTTGAAAAGGCGTTCGGCTTTAAGCGCAGCATGGTCATCAGCGACAAGGATGGAAATCTTGCTCATGCGGAGATGCGCTTCGGTGATGGCTACCTCATGGTCGGGCGCGAATGGGCGGAATTCATTGCCAGCCCGGCGTCCGTCGGCGGCAAGAACACACAATCGGTCTACGTGAAGCTCGTCGAGGACATTGACGCGCATTGCGAGCGTGCGCGCGCTGCAGCGGCGGTGATCCTGCAGGAGCCGACCGACCAGTTCTACGGCGATCGCACTTATCGCGCGCGCGATCCGGAGGGACACGTCTGGACCTTTGCCCAGAGCGTCCGCGTGGTATCGCGTGTCGAGGCCGAGGCGGCGACCGGACTGAGCATTGAAGGCTGGCATTGACGAGCGCCACGAACAAGCTTGATCGGACTCTGGCGGCGCTCGCCGATCCGCACCGCCGTCAGGTCATCGAGCTCTTGCGTGCGCGGCCGCGGCGCGCCGGCGAGATTGCAGCCGCCGTGCGCCTGAATCCACCCGCCCTCAGCAGACACCTGCGGACGCTGAAGGCGGGCGGACTCATCGAAGAGTCGCACCCTGTCTTCGATGCGCGCGTGCGCATCTACTCGCTAAGGCCGGAACCCATGGCAAATCTCAAAGTTTGGCTTGAAAAAACCGAGCAGCTTTGGACAGAGCAGCTCGCGGCCTTCAAGGCGCATCTGGAACGCCCGTGAGTTCGCGGACCCTCGTGTCGCTGCGCGTGGCAGCGACAGCGCAGCGCGCCTTTGCGGTGTTCACCCAGGAAATCGGGGCTTGGTGGACGCCCAACAGTCTGTTCCGGTTCACGCCTCGCTCGCCGGGACATTTGAGCTTCGAAGCGCGCGCAGGCGGGCGCTTCATTGAGATGTTTGCCGACAGCGAGGTTTTTGAAATCGGCGACATCACAGCGTGGGAACCCGGCCGCCGTCTCGCCTTCAGCTGGCGTCAAGCCGCGTTTAC
>Ga0075522_10001656_pt1 | contig 16825 bp, 13 predicted proteins | sample NGEPerA_FD_74796 | JGI IMG/M metagenome (GOLD analysis project Ga0075522, IMG submission 74796) | Arctic peat soil microbial communities from the Barrow Environmental Observatory site, Barrow, Alaska, USA - NGEE PermafrostL2-A | ecosystem: Environmental > Terrestrial > Soil > Wetlands > Peat ... | reverse complement strand
CGATTTCGTGGCCCGGGACCATAGGGAAGATTGCGCCGCCCCACTCGTCGCGGACCTGGTGAATGTCCGAGTGGCAGACGCCGCAAAACTGAATGTCGATCACGACATCCTGCGGTCCGGGCTCTCGGCGATTTATCTCGAACGGCGCGAGCGGCGCCTTGGCGCGCGCGGCCGCGTATGAGGCGGTCCTGGTCATCAGCTTAATCCTTGTCGATTGCGGAAATGCAAGTGAGTTGTCAAGCAACTCGCTCGTGGATCGGTTCCATCCGCGACCTGAATTGCGCAGCCGCCATTTAACAGGTTGCTGAAAAAAAGAGAAAAAGACAAAAGAGGGACGCAGAGCCGCAGAGGATAGGCAGAGGCGCAGAGGAAAACGGACAGGTAAGTCCGTCATGGAAGACTTTAATTCCACGCCTCTGCGACTCTCAGTTCACCTCTGCGACTCTGCGTCGAGCGGTTTCTGGCTTTTCAGCACCCTGTTAAGGCTCGAGACTGCCGCTCGGACTGGCCAGAATAATTGGAGAAACGGACACGAACGGAGGTGACGGACAAAAGCGGAGGGGGCTCTCGCGTTTGTATTTCATCCGTTAGTGTCCTGAATTGCCCAGCCACGGCGCTAAGCGTGAACCTTGGCAGCCGATCGCAGCGCGCTCAGAAAGGCGGTAACGTCGCGCCAGTCGCCGTCGTAGCGCTCGCCGTTGATGAAGAAGGTGGGAGTTCCGTTCACGCCGCTCCGAACGCCGTTCCGAAAGTCGGCGCGCACGCGATCTGCGAACGCTCCGACCTCGAATGCGTTGGTAATCTCAGCCTCCGAAACTCCGAGATCGCTCGCGTACGCCGCGAGATCCGCATCCGTGAGCGCGTCCTGGTGCTCGTAGAGCACATCGTGCATCGCCCAGAACTTCTTATCGCCGTGCGCGCCCACGGCCTCCGCCGCGATCGCCGCGTGCAGCGCGTGCGGATGCGCCTCGCGGAGCGGGAAGTTGCGAAAGACGAATCGCATGTCGCTTCCCATCTTCTGCTGCAGCTCCTTCACGATCGGAAACGCGCCTCCACAAGACGGACACTCGTAGTCGCCGTATTCCACCAGCGTCACAGGTGCGCTCGATGGCCCTTCCGCGTGATCAGAGTCGCTCACCGCCGGGGTGAGTGTGCCCGTTGCGGACTCCCTTCTCACGACGCTCGTCCCGCGGGGGTGGCGCCGCGCTGCTCGGGCGTCAGCGCGTCGAGGGCTCTCAAAATTCCATCCGCGCCTGGATTGATCCCATCGGGCGAGAGGTGATTCCAGCGAACGACCCCCGTAGCGTCGAGCACGAACAGCGCTCGCGACGATTCGCCGTTGTCATCGTGGTACGCACCGTACTGTTTCGACACCTCGCCCTTGGGCTCGAAGTCCGACAGCAACGGAAAGTGCAGGTTACGGCTCTTCCCGAACGCGAGATGACACCACGCGCCATCCACCGAAATGCCAAGGACCTGCGCGTTGGTGGCGGAGAATTCATCGAGCATCTCGTTGTAGAGCGCCACCTGGTCGCCGCACACCGGACTGAAGTCCGCGGGATAGAACACGAGCACCACCGGCTGTCCCCGGAAATCCGAGAGCGACACGCGCTGGTCGGGCGTGGCGTGCAGGCTGAAGTCCGGCGCCTGAGTGCCGATCGGAAGCAGCTCCCGATCCTTCGACGATCCGTTCGTTGCCATCCGTGCGCTCCGCTTGCGTTTGATAATGAGTGTAACGGCTCAGCTACTGGTCAGAATCCCTTCCACGGAGGCAAGATCGCTCGCCGACAGTTTCCAACCCGGGGCGGCAGCGTTCGCGCGAACCTGATCCGGAGTGGTCGCGCCCGCGATCACCGAGGCAACCACCGGTAGGCGCAACAGCCACGACATTGCCAGCTCCAGGATCGTGTGCTTGTGAACGCTCGCGAACGTGATGAGCCGCTCGACCGCGTTCATGTTCCGCTCCGTCAACTTCTCCTTCATCCAGGCAATGTCTGCGATTCGCGTGCCCGTCGGCACGGACTTGCCCTTCCTGATCTTGCCGGTGAGCAGCCCGCTCGCGAGTGGGAAGTACGGGAGGTAGGCGAGGCCAAGTCGCTCGCACTCCGGGATCGCTTCCGCTTCGTCGTCGCGCTCGAGCATGTTGTAGTTGTTCTGAACGCTCACGAATCGCGCGATGCCGAGCCGCTCGCTCGCGGACTGAGCCTCGACGATCTGCGCCGCTGAGAAGTTCGAGCATCCGATTTGCAACACTTTCCCTGCGCTGACGAGCTCGTTCATTGCCCCAAGTGTGTCCGCGATCGGAGTCGCGGGATCGGGTCGGTGCAGCTGATAGAGATCGATGTAGTCGGTGCCGAGCCTGCGGAGGCTGTCCTCGCACGCCCGGCGCACGTAGTCCGGCTGCGCTCCCTTGTGCGCAGCGTCGATCTCGCTGCCGAACTTTGTGGCAACGATCACACTCGATCGGCGCGCGCCGAGTGCGCGGCCGAGGAACTCCTCACTCTTGGTTTTGCCGTACGTATCAGAAGTGTCGAAAAAATTAATGCCTGCATCGAGCGCGGCGTTCACAACCGCGAGGCTCGCCGGCTCATCGATCCGCCAGCCGAAGTTGTTGCATCCGAGCCCGATGACCGAAACTTCCAGCTTCGCAATCCGTCGTGTTTCCACGCGTGCTCCGGGCCGAGTGATGAGTGAGGAACTAATTGCCAACGGCGTGCGCTCGTTCCCGTATGAGCTCCCTTGACGCATCTCTGGTCCCGATCGTTCACGAGAATCCCGTTCGTCACCAATGACATCAGTTTTTTCGCAGATCACCCGCGTCGGCCTCGTCGCCTGCGTGGCCCTCGCGGCGTGCAAGAAGAGCGCGCCCCAGCAATATCCGCCGCCGGACGTCACGGTGCTCACGGTGCACCCGGAGAAGGTCGAGGCGAAGCTCGACTACGTGGGGCAGGCGGAGGCGTCCAAGGCCGTTGAAGTTCGCTCGCAAATCACGGGTGTGATCGTCGCGCGGCCATACGTGGAAGGTACCGACGTCGCCGCGGGAACGGTGCTCTATCGCATCGATCCCACCACGTACGAAGCGGCGCTGCGCAGCGCGGAGGGCACCCTCGCGAACGCGCAGGCGCGTCTCGCCAATGCGCAGCGCAACCTGAATCGCGTGCAGCCGTTGCTCGCCGAGCACGCGGTGGCGCAGGTGGACGTCGACAACGCAGAGACGGAGCTGCAGCAGTCCAAGGCGGCCGTGGATCAGTCGCGCGGAGCGGTGGATGAGGCGAAGAAGAACTTCGACGACACGTACGTGCGCGCGCAGATCAGCGGACGAGCGGGCCGTGCGCTCCTCGTTCTAGGCGCTCGCGTCACGGGTCCGAGTGATCTGCTCACGACGGTGGAGCAGGTGGATCCAATCTACGTGAGCTTCAATCCGTCGGACCGCGACGTTCTCTCGTGGCGTCGTAACGAGGAGACGCGCAAGATGATCGCGAGCGGAAAGCTCAAGGTTGCGATCACGCTCGCGGACAAGAGCGTCTTCCCGCAGCAGGGTGTGGTCACGTTCGTCGATCAATCGCTGGCGGCGAACACTGGCACGCTGCTCCTCCGCGCGACGGTGCCGAACCCGAAGCACGTGCTCCTTCCGGGACAGTTCGTACGCGTGCGTCCGCTCGGTATCGCGCGCGACAGTGCGTATCTCGTTCCGCAGCGCGCGGTGCAGCAGGGCCTCGCGGGCACGTTCCTGTATCTCGTTGGGCCCAAGGGCACCGCGACGGCGCGCAACGTCACGGCCACGTCGTGGGACGGTGGCCGCTGGCTGATCGAGGACGGACTCAAGGATGGCGATCAGGTGGTGATCGATGGCGCGCAGAAGCTCGGCGAGGGGCGGCCGATGCATGCGTCGGCGTACGATCCGCGCACCGATAGCACGCTCAACGTCGCGGGCGACACGGCCACCAACGTTCGGGTGACGCAATGAGCAAGGGACCGGACCCGCTCGACCAGCCACGGGCGCCAACGCCGGCTGACGCGTCGCCCGAGATCGGGAACCTGTTCATCAGGCGCCCGATCTTTTCTGCCGTCATCTCGATCGTGATCGTGCTGCTGGGACTGTTCGCGCTGCAGAAGCTCCCGGTCGACCGCTACCCCAACATCACGCCGCCAGTGGTGCAGGTGACCGCGGTGTACCCTGGCGCGACTGCGCTCGACGTCGCGACGACGGTTGCCGCGCCAATCGAGCAGCAGCTCGCCGGAATCCCCGGTCTTCTGTACTACAAGTCGACCAGCTCCGGCGACGGGTCGATGACCTTGGCGGTGTCGTTCGACATCAGCCGCGATCAGGATCTCGCCGCGGTGGACGTACAAAACCAGGTAGCGCTCGCCACGCCGCAGCTTCCGGAGGAGGTGCGTCGCAACGGCATCATCGTGCAAAAGGCGCAGCCGAACATCCTGCTCGTGGGCGTGCTCACGGCCACCGATCCGCGCTACGACGCCGAATTCCTGAGCAACTATTCGAAGATTTACCTCGAGGATGAGATCAAGCGCATTCCCGGCGTCGGCAACGCGTCTACGTTCGGCAATCTCAACTTTGCAATGAACATCGAGCTCGACCCCGACAAGATGGCGCAGCTGGGGGTCACCGTCTCGGACATTACTGCAGCCGTCAACGAGCAGAACAGCACCAACCCCGCCGGATCTGTGGGACGCGAACCTGCGCCCGCTGGAACGCAACTCACTCTACCGGTCACCACCGTGGGTCGGTTGTCGACGCCGGAGGAGTTCGCCAACATCATCATCCGGGCGCGACCTGACGGGTCGGTGCTTCGCATCTCGGACGTCGGCACGGTTCGGCTGGGAGCGCGCGACTACGGGCTCGTCGGCACCTTCAATGGAAAGCCGGCCGCGGGGATTCTGGTGTACCTCCGCCCCGGGGCCAATGCGCTCGCGGTTCGGGACGCGTATGTGAAGCGCATGGCTGAGCTGGAAAGCAGTTTCCCTGCTGGCGTCCACCATCAGATCGGATTCGATACGACGCCGTTCGTGACCACGTCCATCCACGAAGTCGTGGTGACGCTCATAATAGCGATGCTGCTCGTGACGCTCGTGGTGTTCATCTTCCTCCAGAACTGGCGCTCGACGCTCATTCCGCTGCTGGCGGTGCCCGTGTCCATCATCGGCACCTTCTTTGGGATGTGGCTGCTGGGTTTCACGGTCAACCTGCTCACGCTGTTCGGCCTCGTACTCGCCATCGGCATCGTCGTCGATGATGCGATCGTCGTCATCGAGAACGTCGAACGAATCATGGCTGTGGACAAGGTGTCGCCGCGCGTGGCATCGGACCGCGCGATGAAGCAGGTGAACGGTGCGCTCGTCGGGATCGTGCTCGTCCTTTGCTCCGTGTTCATTCCGGTGGCGCTCGTGGGCGGCATCACTGGTGCGATGTACAAGCAGTTCGCGGTCACGATCGTGATCTCGGTGGTGCTCTCCGGCATGGTCGCGTTGACGCTCACACCGGCGCTGTGCTCCGTGCTCCTCAGGCCCGGCGATCATCCGCCGGAGCACGGGCCCTTCGCCTGGTTCAATCGCGCCTTCGAGCGTACGCGCACCGGCTATTTGGGAACGCTCAGCCGAATGCTGGGCAGTCCGAAGGCAGTGTTTGCAGGGTTCGCCGTCGTCATTGCGCTCGTGGTCGTGCTGGTGAAAGTGGTGCCCACGGCATTCCTGCCCACGGAAGACAAGGGCTTCTTCGCGGTCTCGATCGAGCTCCCCGCGGGCGCGTCCCGACAGCGGACCGACGTGGTAGTGGAGCGCGTGCAGGCCTACCTGAATTCGCAGCCAGGGGTTGCGCACACGGTCGCGCTCACGGGTTTGAGCCTGCTCCAGGGCGCCAGCCAGACGAGCTCCGCGACCGTGTTTACGAATCTCAAGCCATGGGACGAGCGCAAGACTCCCGATACGCAGCTCGACGCCATGCTCGCCAAAGCGAACGGCGCGTTCTCGCAAATCAAGGAAGCCACGGTCTTCGGCTTCAACTTTCCGGAGATCTCGGGTTTGGGTGTCACCGCCGGACTCGAGATGAACCTGCAGGATCGCGGTGTGAACGACATCACGAAATTCGCGGCGCTTGCGCAGGAGTTCGTGGCCGATGCCAACAAGCTTCCGGAGGTCGCGAGCGCGACCACCAACATCAATGTCAACTATCCGCAGCTGTTCGTACACGTGGACCGCGAGAAGGTGAAAGCGCTCGGAATTTCGCTCACGGATCTGTTTCAGACGCAGCAGGCGATGCTCGGCACGCTCTACATCAACGATTTCAACATCTACGGCAAAACGTTCCGCGTGCAGGCGGAAGCGCAGCCGCAGTTCCGCCAGCGCCCGGAGGATGTCGGTCGACTGTACGTGCGCGGGCCCAATCAGCAAATGATCCCCGTCTCGTCGCTCGTGACGACGGAGTTCAAGGGTGCGCCGAATATCGTAACGCGATTCAACGGCTTCACGGCGGCTGTGGTGAACGGCACCACGAAGCCGGGCAAGAGCTCCGGACAGCTGCTCGCGGCGGTCGAGCATCTGGCTGACACGAAGTACGCACCGCTGGGCGTCGGCTACGCCTTCAGCGGCCAGTCGTATGAAGAAGCCCAGGGTGGCACGGCAACGTTCGTGTTCACGATGGGAATCATCATGGTCTTTCTCGTGCTCGCCGCGCTGTACGAGAGCTGGTCGATTCCGTTCGCCGTGCTTTTCGGCGTGCCGTTCGGACTGCTCGGCGCACTGCTCGGCGTGTGGATTCGCCAAATGCCGAACGATGTGTACTTCCAGGTGGGATTGATCGTTGTGGTCGGACTCGCGGCGAAGAACGCGATCCTGATCGTCGAGTTCGCGAACGAGCTGCGCGCGCAGGGGCTATCGATTCGCGAGGCGGCGGTGGAAGCGGCGCGCGAACGACTGCGTCCGATCCTCATGACGTCCTTCGCCTTCATCCTCGGCGTCGTGCCGCTACTGGTTGCGAGCGGTGCGGGTGCGCAGAGCAGGCACTCGATCGGCACCGGCGTGTTTTTCGGAATGCTCTTCGCCACCACAGTCGGAATTTTCTTCATTCCGTCGTTCTTCGCCGAGATCCGCATGCTGAGCGAGCGAGGGCTCTTCAAGCGGCGACACGGCGCAGCATCGTCCGAGCCGACCACCGTTGCGGGGGATGACTGATCATGCGTGCCATCTGGAAGCGCACACCGCGCGCGCTCGTCATTCTCGCGCTGGGCACTGGCTGCGCGGTCGGGCCCACGTATCATCGGCCGAAGGTGGACGAGTCTCCCGCGTGGCGTGCACCGTCGCAGTCCGAGGACTCGGCGCGCGTATTCTTCGACTCGCTCGCGAATGGATCCAATCTCGTCGCGCCGCCGTCTCCCGCGGCCGCGGCTGACACGCCGTCGGGCGCCGCCACCGTGCGCCGCCCCGACTGGCGCGGAAGCTTCGAGCAGCGCGAGCTCAACGCGCAGACGGGGCTCAGCTGGGCGGAGCTGATCAAGGATCCAGTATTGCAGGCGCTCATCGACACCGCGGTGCACGAGAACCGCGACGTGCGCACGGCGATCGCGACGATCGAGGAGTTCAGGGCGAATTACGGCGCGTCCAAGGGACCGTTCTTTCCGCGAATCGACGGGAACGTCCAGGCGGGTCGCGCGAAGACAATGATCCAGCCCGGCACGACGGCCAGCTACGACTTGGTGGAGTTCACCGCGAACCTGCAGTGGGAGCTCGACTTCTGGGGACGGCTGCGGCGAAACAGCCAAGCTGCGCGCGCGGACTATCTCGGAACCGAGGAGGGGCGCCGGTCGGTGGTGCTCACGCTCGTGAGCGACGTGGCTACCGGGTATCTGCAGCTGCGCGAGCTGGATCTCGATCTCGAGATCTCGAAGCGAACGCTCGCCTCGCGACAGGAGACGCTCCGGCTCGCGCTTCGCAGATACCAGCAGGGGCTCATCTCCGAGCTCGACGTACGACAGTTCGAGTCCGAGGTGAACAACTCGGCCGTGCAGATCGCTGACTTCCAGCGGCAGGTGGCGCAGCAGGAGAATTCGCTGAGCGTGTTGGTGGGGCATGCGCCGGGGACCATTCCGCGCGGACTCTCACTCACCGACGTGCTGGGGACATTCGTGATTCCGACATCGCTGCCGCCCGAGCTCATCGCGCGCCGCCCCGACGTGCGGCAGGCGGAGGAGGCGTACGTCGCGGCGAACGCGCGCGTCGGCGCGTCGGAGGCGGCGCTCCTTCCCACCGTGTCACTCACCGGCCAGTACGGCACGCAGGGCGACAAGCTCTCGAACACTTTCCAGAAGAACGGCGAGATCTATCAGATCTTCGGCGGCGTCTCGATACCGCTCTTTCATGGGGGCGAGCTTCGCAACCAGCTTCGTGCTGCGCGTGCACGCGCGGATCAGGCGCGCTTCAGCTACGAGCAGGCCACGCTCGTCGCGAGGCGGGAAGCCGAGGATGCGTACGTGGGCGTGCGCACGTCGCGGGATCAGGCGGTGGCGCAGCAACGGCAGGTGGACGCGCTGCGTCGCGCGTTCGACCTGGCAAATCGCCGCTATCAGAATGGCGTCTCGAGCTACCTCGAGGTGCTCGATGCGGAGCGCAATCTATTTACCAGCGAGCTGGCGCTCACGCAGGCGCAGCGTCAGGAGCTGGTGTCTGGCGTGCAGCTGTACAAGGCGCTTGGTGGTGCGTGGACGGAGGGAGACTCCGGCCAGTAGCATCGCCGTAGCCGTCGTTCGCCCCAACCGAGAGATCGTTCGCCCCGGATTCGTTTTCGGAGTGGGTGGCGCCGCCTAGACTTGCGGCGTTCACCCTTCGACCCTCTCTGGGAGCTAAGGCCATGTTACGACGAGTTGTACGCACCATTGCGGCCGGGAGTGTGGTCGCTGCGATGATCGCGTGTGGAGGCAGCAGCAACGACACCACCGGACCAACTCCGGTATTTACTTCAGTCACGGTTGGGCCGACATCGCCCGCCGTATCGCCCGGAAGCACAATCGCGATGACCGCGACGGCCATGGATCAGAACGGACATGCGATGTCCGGTCTGCCGGCAGCGACGTGGACGTCGAGCGACGAGACGAAGGCGACGATCGATGCCGCCAGCGGCGTTGCCTCCGGTGTCGCGAACGGTTCGACGACGATCACCGCGACGATCGTTTCGGGAAGCGTCACGCACGCCGGAACGGCGCAGCTCGTGGTGAGCACGCCGCCGCCCACGGGTAGCGTCACCGCGGCCGCGTCGCTGTCGTTCAACCCGCACAGCGTCACCATCGGTCGCTCGGGCGGCACGGGCAGCATCACGTGGACGTTCGAGAGCGTCGCGCACACGGTGACGTTCGATAACGAGCCGGCCGGCGCGAACGTCGCGGACATTCCCGCCACGCAGAGCGCCTCGATCGCGCGCAACTTCACGGTCGCCGGCACGTACAACTATCACTGCACGATTCACAGCAACATGAGCGGCGTCATCGTCGTTCAGTAGGGGGCAGCGAGACTTAGATGACGGCTCCCGTCACGGAAAGTGACGGGAGCCGTCGTGCAAGTCGGGCTGAAGGGCGGCTGGGATCGAGAGGAGGGGCCAAGCAGTGAGCTTATGAGCCGACAGCTTTGAGTCCTGAGCTTACGGACGCGAGCATGGCGAGGCCGGTCTGGATCGAGAGGCGGAAGGCGGGCCCAAGCTATAAGGCTGTGAGCTCATGGCCTTGAGCCGTGAGCTCGTGCCGATTTCGAAACCGTGCGTCTCTTGCGCCTGCAGGAAAGGGATGCTCGAGAAGGGGCGGTAACGGCTCACATCTCACAGCTATCAGCTCTCAAGCTACCTGCTCGGGCTCGCCTTCCGCCTCTCAATGACGGCCCACATCGCGAGATCGCAAGGCGGCCAAAGCTATCCTGCCGGTGCACCCTCCCGCGCTACAACGCGTCACGTATGAACGACTGCAGTCGCTGCCGGTAGCTCCTGCCGCTCGTGTGACGCGAGCCGTCGTGCAGGATCACCACGAAGTCACCCTGGAACCACGGCTGAAGCTCCTTCACGCGCTCGGTGTTGACGATCGTCGAGCGATGGATGCGAAGGAAGCGGCTGGACGGAAGCCGTTGTTCCAGGCGCGTGAGCGTGTCGCGCACGAGATGCGCCTCGGCGCCAACGTGAATGCGCGCGTGGTTGTCCACCGCCTCGATCCAGTCGATTTCCGCAGTGCGCAGCATGAGCAGCCTTCCGTCCACCTTGATCGCGATTCGCACGTCGCGGCGCTGCCGCCGTCCCAGATGCTCGAGCAGCGCCTGGAACTGCGCCCGGTCCGGGCTCCCCTCCGTAAGCGAGCTGCCCGGAGCCGCGAGCCGCGCCTTCGCGCGCTCGAGCGCCGCGGCAAATCGCTCGCGCTCCACCGGCTTGAGCAGATAGTCGAGCGCGTGGACCTCGAACGCCTGCACAGCGTATTCGTCGTACGCTGTTACGAAGATCACCATCGGCATCCGCTCGGCGCCAACCGCCTCTATCACGCCGAAGCCGTCCAGCTCCGGCATCTGGATGTCGAGAAAGACAAGCTCCGGCGCGTGCTTCTCGATCGCGAGGATCGCGTCGGCACCATTGCCGCACTCGGCGACTATTTCGACTTCGGGATGGTCGGCGAGGAGGGTGCGCATGCGTGCACGCGCGAGTGGCTCGTCGTCGACGACCAGCGCGCGCACCAGTGCCGGGATTCGCTTGCTCGTTGCGGCAGTCACATGTCCTCCTCACCCGTGTGATATGGAAGCGAAATGCGTACGGCGAACCCCGCGTTCGGCGCGGTGCTCACCTCGAACGTGTGCTGATCGCCATACAGCCGCTCGAGCTGCTCGCGGATGTTGCCGAGCCCAATGCCGTGGGGCAGCTCGTTCGGCGCAGTGAGCGAGCAGCCAACGCCGTCGTCGATCACGGACAGGCGTACGACGCCATTCTCCCGCTCGGCGTGAATCTCGAGCTTCCCACCGCAGGCCCGCGGGCTGAGTCCGTGCCGGATCGCGTTCTCCGCGAGGGGCTGCAGCAGGAGATTCGGAACGAGCGCGCCGTTCGCAGCGGGATCGACAGTGATCGAGATGCGCAGACGATCCTGAAAGCGAAGCTGCTGGATCATGACGTAGCGCTCGAGTAGCTGTATCTCCCGCTCGATTGGAACCTCCTGTTCGCCGGCGTTGTGCAGCGAGAGACGCAGGAAGTCGCTGAGCCCCGTGAGCATGCGTTCCGCGGAGCGAGGATCGCTGGGGATGAGCGCCACGATGCCGTTCATCGTGTTGAACAGAAAGTGCGGGTTGAGCTGCAGTCGCAGCGCGCGCAGCTGCGCCTGAGCGAGTGCAACGCGCAGGTCCTCGCGCTCCTGCGACTCGCGATAGTACGTCTCGGCCAGCCGCTCGTGCCACGAGGTGGCGTACGTCGCAATCGCGCCGGCGACGATGAGCAGCATCATCTTCGCGCCCTCGTCGAGCAACGACACCGAAGCGCTTCCGCTCGCGATGATGGGGCTGCTCGTAATTGGCACGATCCCGCCAATGAGCAGCAGCGCCACCAGCGTGCCGTATTCCGCAACCACGAGCACTGCCGCGAACGCCGCCTTGCGCGTGGACGACGCGATGGGGCGCGCGGAGAGGATCACGAAGTACGCGAGGAAGATCGGCGACTTGAGAGCCAGCACGCCGGACTGCGCCACGCTGTACCCCGCGAGGATCGCGGTGACCGCCGTGATGTCCACGAGCGGATTCACCAGCGCAACCCAGTTGGGAAGCGGCTGGTCGCGCACGAGTCGGTGCGCGTCGAGCCAGAACTGCGCGAGCGACCACGCGAGGGTGGGGATCAGCACCGCCCAGTTCGCGCGCTGCACGGACAGTGGAATGTGCGGCGCGTACACGATCGCGGCGCACGCGAGCGCCACCAACACGGCGGCCCGCACGCCGTTGAGCAGCCGCTCCGCGCGCTCGCGTTGTACCTCTATTGCCGGACGTGCCATCTCCATGGCCAACATCATTGCGCCGAGCGACTCTCATTGGAAGGGCGTCTGTGCCAGGCGATCGCCAGAAGCGCGATCAGGGTGATGAACGGAGGAATCGGTGAACGATCGAAGACGACGATGCTTGCATCGGTTGCGCCCACCATGATCACCGCGAGCGCGAGCGCGGCCAGGTACTGCTGGCGCCCGGTGATGAGGGCGAGCCCGCCCGAAAGCTCCACCAACCCCGTGACGTATCGGAGCCATTGGCCGAAGCCGAGATCCGTGAACAGCGCGACCATGAACGGATGTCCCGCCAGCTTCACCGTTCCCGCCACGATGAACACGCTCGCGAGCCCTAGCTCGAGGAGTCGGAACAACCCGCGACGATTCGGCAACGACGCCTTCATCAGCGAATCTGATAGCTGGCGGCCAGCCGCCAGGTCGTGACGTCCTTGGGCACCGAGTAGATCTCGCTGGAGATTGCGAAGCGCGCCGGCAGGTGCACGGTGGCGCCGCCGAGGACGGACCAGCGCTGCAGATTCACTTCGATGCGGGTATTGTCGGTAATTCCATTGAGATCCGTAAATCCGACCTCGAATCGCGGGCGGAGCCACGAGTATCCGGACCCAGCGAAGAAATCGAAGCGGCCGCTGCGGCTGGACGCGCCGAACACCCCCTCCAGTCCGTACATCGTGGGCTCGAATCTGTCGTCAGAGGGTCTGTTACCGTAGCACGGACCCTCGGGGTCGCTCTGCTGCAGCGATCCCGTGGCGCAAGTGATAGGGCCAGTGACGTGTCCGATCGTGCCCTGCGCTCGCAGCATGAGCGCGGCGGAGCTGAATGGGCCGAATCCGCGAATCGGTGCGGTCTCGGATAGCGCGAAGCTCGCGAGATGCGGGTGCGCGTCGCCGACCTGGATGGGCGGTATGTAGCTCGCCTCGGCGGCGAGGCCCATGGGTAGCGTGACGATCACGCGCGGGCGTGCGAACACACTCGTGAGTCGCGAATGCTGCTTTGCGCTCGCGGTGTAGCACTCGCTCGCGTGCTCGATCGAGGGATTCGCTGTGGGAACCGGCGAGACCTCGGCGGAGATCTCGACGTGCCAAGCGGACTGACGCCTGGGAGCTTCGAGCGCCGAATACTCGATTGGGGCGGAGTAGAACGCGAGGAGCTTGGCCTCGTTGCTGTTGGGGCCAGGCAGACACTGGGCTTGCGCGGCAGGGGAGACGACACCGGCCAACGCGGCGAGAACTACCATCGAGGGAATGCGCACCCGGGGACGTTACGGGGGGAGCGTGCGGCAAAGAACGCTTCGGTGGCGAAGTGCTGCCTTCCCGGGGCGAGCGCCATCGATCGCGGTGCCGATGACGAACCGGCCCGGTCAGATGGTCAGGCCGCCAGGAACCCGAACGGCGTGTTCGGGCGTTGAGCGCAAGACCTTTTTCCCATCGAGCGAAGTGGCGACCCAGGCAGCAGCTGAGCACGACGAAACCGAAGGCATCCAGTACCGCTGGCTGATCTTGCTCGGATTGATCACGGCGGCCGTGATGGAAGTGCTCGACACCACCATCATCAATGTCGCTCTCCCGCAGATGGCCGGGAATCTCGGCGCCACGCGCGAGGAAATCGCCTGGGTGGCGACGTCGTACATCCTCGCCAACGTGGTCGTACTTCCCATCACCGCCTTTTTCACGGCGACGTTCGGGCGGAAGAACTATCTCACCTTCTCGATCCTGCTGTTCATCGTTTCGTCATTTCTGTGCGGTACATCGCACAGCCTGAGCGAGCTGATAGTCTGGCGGCTCCTCCAAGGCGCAGGCGGCGCGGCTCTGCTCTCCACTGCGCAGGCGACTATCCGCCAGATCTTTCCGCAGGAGCAGCAGGGAATGGTGCAAGCCATCTTCCTGCTCGGCATCATCGTCGCGCCCACGCTCGGTCCGACGCTCGGCGGGTGGATCACCGACAACTACACGTGGAACTGGGTCTTCTTCATCAACATCCCGATCGGCATCGTGTCCGCGTTTCTTATCACCACCTTTCTCCACGATCCGCCGGGAAAGCGTCGTACGGGGCCGGTGGACTGGTTTGGCATTGCGATGTTGATCATCGGCATCGGCTCGCTGCAATACGTGCTCGAGGAAGGCAACCGGCGCGACTGGTTCGGTGACGCGCTGATCATCCAGCTCTCCGCCATCTCGGCGATCGCGCTCGTGGCGATGGTGTGGTGGGAGCTCACGTCGCGCAACCAACACCCAGTCATCAACTTCCACGTGCTCAAGAACCGCGACCTGTCGGCGTCGATCTTTCTTTTCGTCGTCCTGGGCTTCGGGTTGTACGGCGGCACATTTCTCTTCCCGCTGTTCACGCAGGAGCTTCTGGGCTTCACGCCAACGGAAACGGGGCTCACCATGCTCCCCGGTGGACTCGCGACCGCGGTGATGGCAGTGACGTGCGGCAAACTTTTGGGTGGACGAAAACCGCTGGCCGATGCGCGCGTACTGATCTTCTTAGGCATGCTCTGCTTCATGCTATCGATGTGGCAGCTAGGGCATCTGACGTCGGTTGCGGGAGAGCCGGACGCGCTCGAGCCGCTGATCATTCGCGGCGCGGGGCTCGGACTGCTGTTCACGCCGATCAACAACGTGGCGTTCGGAAGCTTGAAGTCGAGCGAGGCACAGCAGGCGTCGGGGCTGATCAATCTGTCGCGACAGCTCGGAGGCTCGTTCGGCATCGCGGTGATCAGCACCTATCTCACGCGGCACATTCAATATCATCGCGTGGATCTTGCGGCCGACATCTATGCTGGGAATCCGGCTTTCGATCAGCGCTATGCGGCGGCGGTGAGCCACCTCATGTCACAGGGAGCATCGGCGCTGAACGCAAAACAGGGCGCGTTCGCGCTCATCGATGGCGCCCTCATGCAGCAGGCGACGATACTCGCCTACAACGACGCATGGTTGTTCATTCTGCTGTCGTTCCTCTGCGTGGCGCCGGCGGTGTTCGTGCTTCGAAAGCCGCAGCCAATGATGGCGGGTGCGGGCGGACACTAGGCTCGGTAGTGTTTCGAAACTGCCACTCGGGCCAGCGCCAACAATATGAAAACGGAATGAACGGATCGAACGGACGAAAACCGACAAGACCGAAAAAACTTTTGAGAGGATGAGGCGCGAAGGAATGTCTGCCAGGGGCGCGCCTTTTCCGCTAGTGTCCGTTTGATCCGTTCGTGTCCGTAACACAATTGTTAGCGCCTGGATTAGGCAGTTGCGAACCGCTTTGGCAACTGCCGTTACCGGACGATGGTTTCTGTCTCCATACCGAGCATGAAGTGGGGCTTGGCGCCAGTACTGTCCTGGAGCACGCAGGCCAGTACGTAGCGTCCCGGCGTCAACCGGAGCGCAGTGACGCTCGCGTAGCCGGGGTCGAGCGCAGACGCGCCGCCGATGTTTACTATCGGCGCCGGCTCGCTCTTGCCGTCCCACTTGTCGATTTCCGCGAGCGTCGCGTTGTGCAGAACCCTCGCGACCATAAAGTGGTGGCGGTGCGACCCATGGTTCTCCACGCGAACGAGCCGAGTGCCGGGGCGGAGCGGCGCGGAAAGCGCAATGTGGTAGTCGGTGAGCCGCACGGTGGCCACAGAGGGGGGAAGCACGGTGTCCGACGCGACGCCGCTCGAGACGACCGTGAGCTCGTGCAGCATCCCCTTCGATACGTGGGCCTTGTCATCCTTCCCCGGCAGGTCGCAGAGTATTATGTAGCGACCAGGGAGCAGGACGATCGACGTCTCGTTGGTATCGCCCGGGCGCGCGTATTCCACGCCGCTCACGGCGTGAAGGCCGGTGGTGTGGATCTTGTCCTCCACGAGCGTGCGCATCGCGCGCAGCATTGTGGTCGTGTCGTCGAGACGCAAAAAGACGACCTGATGGTCCTCCTTGCCGCGATTCACGAGCCGCACCGTTACCACTCCCGACTTCACGGTGTCCGGCGCCTTGAAGCCGTACTCGTACGACGTGACTACGAGTGCCGGATGCGGTGCGCTCCCGAGTGACAATGCGACTAGAATTGCGCTCAACAGTGTCCACATCCTGGCTTCTCCGTGTGCCGCGGGCAACGAGTGGGGCGTACTGATCCGCGAAGACGTTAGGGAGCCAACAGCACGTCCGCCAGTGCGAGCGCCATGACGCTCGCCGACTGCGTGTCGAGGCTCTAGTTTCTGCACCCATGATCATCCTTCGCCCCATTGCCGCGGCGCTGCTCGCGGCTTCCGCGTTTGCCGTTCCAGCGCCGGTGAGAGAGAGCGCGACACCTGTCGTTCGCCGCTCGTTCGCCGAGCCCTCCTACTCCCCGGACGGGCGCGAGATTGCGTTCGCATCGGCGGGCGACATCTGGACGGTGCCAGCCGCCGGCGGCGACGCGCACCTGCTCGTCTCCGGATCGTCGAACGATCACAGGCCTCTGTACTCACCGGACGGCACTCGACTCGCATTCATGTCGACGCGAAACGGCGGGTCGAACATCTACGTGCTCACGCTCGCGAGTGGTGCGCTTCGTCGAATGACTTTCGACGACGGCGTGGACCAGCTCGACGCGTGGTCGCGGGATGGCAAGTGGCTCTACTTCTCGACGACGACCAACGACATCGCGGGGATGAGCGACGTCTACCGCGTGAGCGCGGAGGGCGGCACGCCGAGCGCCGTCGCGGCGGACCGATACGCGGCGGAGTATTGGGCGGCGCCGGCGCCGGACGGTGCGACGATCGCGATCACCGCGCGCGGGCTGCCGTACGCGCAGTGGTGGCGACGTGGACACAGTCACATCGACGAGAGCGAGATCTGGCTCGTGCA
>Ga0075522_10001655_pt1 | contig 16826 bp, 15 predicted proteins | sample NGEPerA_FD_74796 | JGI IMG/M metagenome (GOLD analysis project Ga0075522, IMG submission 74796) | Arctic peat soil microbial communities from the Barrow Environmental Observatory site, Barrow, Alaska, USA - NGEE PermafrostL2-A | ecosystem: Environmental > Terrestrial > Soil > Wetlands > Peat ... | reverse complement strand
CAATAAAGGGCGCCCACAATACCTTCAGCAAATACGGCAGCGCCACGTACGACATGACGCCGATCGTGGTATTGGTCGCGCCGGTATCCTTCAGCCACGCCTGCAATGCGCTCTCGGTCAGCTGATTGGGATACCCGGATGCGGCCGCGAGCACCATGATGGCAAGCATCTTGGGGCTTGCGAGCACTGCGCCGAGGGAAGGCTTTGCTGGCTGAGCCGGCGTCGTGCTGCGCAGGCTCAAAGGTCGTAGTCCACGATGAGCGGCGCGTGGTCGGAGAAGCGCCGTTCCTTGTAGATGCTCGCCGCGCGCACCGACTTTGCCAATGAGGCGCTCACTACCTGGTAATCGATACGCCAGCCGACGTTGTTCTTCCAGGCTTCGCCGCGATTGGACCACCAGGTGTATTGATCGGGTTCTTGGTTGACGAGGCGGAACGCATCGACATAGCGAGACGCACCGAAGAGCTCGTCCATCCACGCGCGCTCTTCAGGCAGGAATCCCGAATTCTTCTGGTTCGAACGCCAGTTACGCAGATCAATCTGCTTGTGCGCGATATTCCAGTCGCCGCACAGGATGTACTGCCGGCGCTTCCTGCGCAGCGCATTGAGGTAGGGCATAAAGGCCTTGAGGCAGCGGAACTTAGAGGCCTGCCGTTCAGGTCCGGCCGAGCCCGAAGGCAGGTACAGCGACACGACACTCAACGAGCCAAAGCGCGCCTCAAGATACCGGCCCTCGCCGTCGAACTCATCGATGCCGAAGCCGCGCACGATCTTATTGGGTGCGCGGCGCGCATACAGCGCCGTGCCGGCATAACCCGGTCGGCGCGCGTCAAAGTATGAACAGTGATGGTGAAGGGGACGAAAACACGGATCTGCGAGCTGCTGCTCCTGGGCCTTGGTCTCCTGTAGGCAGATGACATCAGCGTGCTGAGTCTGCAGCCATTCAAAAAGCCCTTTGGTCGCCGCCGAGCGTACGCCGTTGACGTTCACTGTGATGATACGCACGCGCGCATGATAACTGCGCGTGCAAGCCCTTGCCGGCCCTGCTCGATCCTTGATTTGCGCCGTTGACAGGTGGGGGCGGCCGATGGCACCGTCGCGCGCCCGAGAGGAGTGCCGGCCGTGCAGGATGACCAACTCGCTTTTATCGATCTGGCGCTGGCGCGCAAGGCGCTGCGCTTCGGCCGCTTTACCCTTAAATCCGGACGCGAGAGCCCCTACTTCTTCAATGCCGGTCATTTCAGCGACGGTGAAGCCGCGGCAGTGCTCGGCCGCTGCTTTGCGCGCGCGCTCGTGAATTCGGGGATCGAATTCGACATGCTGTTCGGGCCCGCCTACAAGGGGATTCCGCTCGTGACGGCTACCGCGATTGGGCTTGCTGATGTGCATCGGCGCAATGTGCCGTATGCCTTCAACCGCAAGGAGGCCAAAGAACATGGCGAGGGCGGCAGCATCGTGGGTCCGGTGCTCGCCGGGCGAGTGGTCATCGTCGATGATGTCATTGCCGCCGGGACCGCAAAGCGCGAAGCCATTGACCTCATTCGCGCCGCAGGGGCGCAGCCGGTTGCAGTGCTGCTGGCCCTTGACCGCCAGGAACGTGGTCTGGGCGAGCGCTCGGCTGCTCAGGAACTTGAGGCAGAGCACGGCATTTCCTGTGTGAGCATTCTTACACTGAATGGGCTCATCGAGTCGTTAGGGACCCGTACCGAAGGCGGCGGCAAAGTTTCCGAGGCCGATCTTGCCGCCCTGCGCGCCTACAGAGCGCGCTATGGGGTGGGCTAGAGACTTGCGATACAGGGTCGATTGGTCAGAAGATGACGCACAGGCCGATCTTTGAGGTGAAGTGCATGTCGGTTCGCGCGTGGCTGTTGGCGCTCCTCGTACCGCTGGCGGGAATGGGGCTCGCCAATGGTCAGACAAACGATAAGGTGCCCAAAACCTACCGCTGGGTCGATGAAAAAGGGGTCGTCCACTATGGCGACCGCATTCCGGCGCAGGACACGCAGAGGGAACATACGGTTCTCAATCGCGAGGGTGTTGAGGTCGGCAGGTCCGATGCGCAGAAGTCTCCCGCGCAGATAGCCGAAGAAGCGCGCCGCGAGCAGGAGGCGATGCGCCTTGAGCAGCACGACACGTTTTTGCTCACGACCTATACATCCGCCAAGGACATCGAAGATCTGCGCGACGCGCGGCTTGAGGAATTGAACAGCCAGCATGTCGCGGCCGAACAATACATCGAGAATCTAAATGCAAGCCTCATGACGCTGCAATCGCTCGCGCTGACGTTCAAACCCTACAACACGAGTGCCGGTGCGCGCAGAATGCCTGACGATGTGGCCGCCAATCTCGTGCGCGCGATGAGTGAGCTGCATACGCAACGCAATACGCTCGAGGCCAAGGACAAAGAGGCGCAGGCGGTGCGCACCGAATTCAACGGCGACATTCAGCGCTACAAAGACCTGCGCGCAAAGATGCTCTCGCGCTGACGGATCTAATTGCGGCCCGAATGGCCAAAGCCGCCGCTGCCGCGCGCCGTCGCCGCGAAGTCCTCCACGATTTGCAGCTCCACCTGGACGACCGGCACCACCACGAGCTGTGCGATCCGCTCGCCGGGCTTCAATGTGAAAGGCGCCTGGCTTCTGTTCCAGCACGACACCATGAGCTCACCCTGATAGTCCGAATCGATGAGACCGACGAGATTGCCGAGCACGATACCGTGCCGGTGACCGAGGCCGGAACGCGGCAGAATGACTGCGGCGAGCGCGGGATCCGCGATAAAGATCGCAAGGCCGGTGGGAATAAGCTCGGCCTGTCCGGCGCCGAGCACAAGCGGTTTGTCGAGACACGCCCGCAGATCAAGTCCGGCCGAGCCGGACGTTGCATATTGGGGTAGCGGAAAATCAGCTCCGACGCGCGCATTTAAGATCCGCACCTGCAGCGGCGGACGGCTCGCACTCACGCCTGCGCCGTGCCGCGCGCTGTGCTGGCACGCTCGGCATGTACTTCTGCAATCAACGCGATGAGACGCTCGGCAAGAGTAGCCTTCGATGCGCGGCCGAGCTCGCGCCGGCCGCTGCGCCACAGCACCACCAGGTGATTGTCTTCGCAGTCAAAGGCCTTGTCGGTACCGACTTCATTGGCGGCAATCATGTCGAGATTTTTCTTCATGAGCTTGCTGCGGGCGTTCTGCTCGACGCTTTCCGTCTCGGCCGCGAAACCGACCACGAACGGTCGCTGTGCGCGCGCGGCAACGGTAGCGACGATGTCGGTCGTACGCTCCATCGACAGGTCCATATGCTCGGAGGTTTTTTTGATCTTGTGCTCGTAGGTTTGGCTCGGGCGGTAGTCCGCCACCGCAGCCGTTGAGATGAAAATGTCCGCGCGCTCAACCTCGCGCAGCACCGCGGCCAGCATGTCCGCGGCACTTTCGACCTCCACGCGCTGCACCCCCGGCGGCGTCGGCAACGCGACCGGCCCGCTCACCAAGACGACATCGGCGCCCGCCTCACGCGCGGCATGCGCGACGGCAAAGCCCATCTTGCCGGAGCTGCGATTGCTGACGAAGCGCACCGGATCAATGCACTCGCGAGTGGGGCCGGCGGTGATGAGCACGCGGCGCCCGAGGAGCGGACCGGCTCGCCGCAACAAGGTCATGGCGCGGTTTAAAACTTCGAGCGGCTCGTGCATGCGGCCGGCACCCACTTCACCGCAGGCCTGGTTCCCCTCGGCGGGACCGATGACGGTGACGCCGCGCGTATTAAGAAGGGCGACGTTGGCTTGGGTCGCCGGATGCGCCCACATGATCCGATTCATGGCCGGGGCGATGGCAAGCGGCGCCTCGGTCGCAAGGCACAGTGTCGTCAGAAGATCGTCCGCCTGTCCGCCCGCAAGGCGCGCGAGAAACCCGGCGCTTGCCGGGGCCACGAGGACGAGCTCCGCCCAGCGGGCAAGCTCAATGTGGCCCATCGCAGCCTCCGCCGCGGAATCCCACAGATCAGTCCGCACCGGGCGGCCGGAGACGGCCTGAAACGTGAGCGGTGTGACGAATTGCTGCGCTGCCGCGGTCATCACGACCTGCACTTCCGCGCCGGTTTCACGCAGGCGGCGCACAAGCTCGGGGCTCTTGTAGGCCGCGATGCCACCGGTTACGCCGAGCACGATTCGATTGCCGTTCATGAAAGCCCCTTGACGCTGCAGGGATTATCCGGCCCCGGTCCGCAAACTGGCAAACCTTTCGCAAACCCGGCTCAATTCCCGTGATCCATGCACGCTTGCGAACGGCCGCCCGGCTTTTTTCGCTGCTCGCCTCGTTTCGCAGCGTCTACGCGACATTTGTCCGTCGCCAGGCCTCAACGGCAGTCACACACTGCCGCCGGGTGAGGAGTGTGCAATGAGCATCCGGGATTGGCCGAAGAACGAACGACCGCGCGAGAAACTTATCGAGCGGGGCGCGCATGCGCTCTCCGAAGCGGAGCTCCTGGCCGTGCTCTTGGGATCGGGCGTGCGCGGCCGCTCGGCGGTGGAGCTGTCGCGTAATCTGCTCATGGAATTTGGCTCACTGCGCGCACTCTTCAGTTCCGAGCGCACACGCTTCATGAGCCACCGCGGCTTGGGCCCAACTCGCTACTGCGTCATTCAGGCCGCGCTGGAACTGGGGCGGCGCCACTATCGAGAGGCAATGTGCATCGGCTCCGTGCTCACAGCGCCCGAGTCGACGCGCGCCTTTCTCATGAGCCAGCTGCGTGATCGCGCCTACGAAGTGTTTTGCTGTCTACACCTCGATAACCGTCATCGCCTGATCTCGTTTGAAGAATTATTCCGCGGCACTATCGATGGCGCGAGCGTCCATCCGCGCGAGGTGGTCAAACAAGCCCTCTCCCACAACGCGGCCGCGGTGATTTTTGCTCATAACCACCCATTATGTTGAGTTTAATGTGTCACCACCGGGGTACCTGGGTGTTGATAGACGAGCAAAAGCGCGCAACGAACATGTCAAAGAGAGACGCCTCGCGTTGTTTCTCGCTATGCAAACGTGCGGAGCTCGCCATCAACGAAGTTCGCGAGACTGTTGTGGCAGAACTGTGTCGTGAGAGGAATCCTCGTCGGTATTCCCCCCTTAAGAAATCGAGGATACGAACATAGCAACACTATACGTTCGCGACGGCGACGAGTTCCGAGAGGCTGGAGCCCAAGATGTGTTCGATCGTGCCAAGGCGCTTATTTCGCAGCGCTTTCGCGTCGGAGCTCCCGTCCTTACTGCCCCGGGCCGCACACGCGAATTCCTCCGCCTCAAGCTCGGTGCCCTCGATCACGAAGTGTTTGCTGCGCTGTTCTTAGATAATCGACATCGATTGATCGAGTACGTTGAACTGTTTCGCGGCACAATCGACGGCGCGTCGGTGCATCCACGCGAAGTGGTAAAGGAAGCATTAGCCCGCAACGCGGCGGCTCTGATCTTCTGTCATTGCCACCCGAGTGGTCAGGCGTCCCCGTCCGCAGCAGACGAGCTAATCACGCGTCGCCTGAAGGAAGCACTCGCGTTGGTAGACATTCGAGTTCTCGATCACGTCATCATCGGGGAGACAATTATGTCGTTCGCCGAATCTGGACTCCTGTGACATGGCGCATGGGTTGCTGAGCGTCTAGTTTGACGACCCCCGCAGTTGAGCCAATAATTTTGCGACGACGATATCACTACGATCGTCTTCCTCGCCTTTGTGTACGACCTCAAGTTTGCCGTTCGGTGTCGGGAACCAAACGCTGCCGTCTCCGCTCGCATCGTAAAATCCAACACAATGTTTAGCTGCCAAACGGTAGGCGCCTCATAGGCAACGGTCCCCTTCAAGGACCCGAACCCTGCGTAAATAATGTCGGAACCGATCGTGTAATCGACCGCCCAATCCCAGCGCACGGTATCCTCCGCGGGCGGCCGCAGGGGGCCGTTCATTGGCGGAAACGTCTCCGTGAGCTCCTGGAACTAGGCCCGTAATGCCAACATCGTATTGTGTGGGTCGTTAAAGTCCAGAAGATCGTCCGCCCATCCGCTGCGCAAGTCATACCAAGCCATAAATGTGGCGCGATCTCGAGAGCTTTCGCGTGCCGCAACGTACCCTCACGCTGGCCTGCTCTTGCACCAAAGAGCAGTAGGCTTTTGGCGCATGCTTGGCATTTGCGCCGCCGATTTTGGTAATGCCCGTGGCTGCGAGCAGAATGCAGCGCCGCGGAGACTGACGGCTCGGACTAGTTCGTGGGCAGCGGTTGCATTTGCTCGACGCCCGTCATCCATGCGTGACGAATTAGCCGGCCGCATTGCATGGATTCGTAGCCTTCCTGTTCTCCCGATCCGGTCGAATTCGAGCGGGAAATAACGCCGTAGTACTTCTTGGTCGAGTCGATCCACGGGTAGAAGCCGAATGCCCCGGGACTACTGAAGGCGCCGTCGCCTTGGGTGTTTGGATCATCTTCCACCCAGTGGCCCAAGGAGTAGTGCCACGCCTCCGGGATTGGGCTGAAGACCGCATTGCACGTCGACGAATGGCGCGTGCAGACAGCGCTCGTGCCCAGAGCGTCGCGCATATACAGAGAACCGTCGAGAATGTGCCGCAACACGAGCGCGTAGTCATTTGCGGTTGCGGAAATGCCGCCCGCGAGCAAGGGCTGTGTGTAGTTGATGTCCGATGCGAGCAAGGCTCCGACGGTACTACCAAGCGATGTATAGACAAGATTGCCCAAACTTTTCAGCAGCCGGGCATGATTTTCCATGTGGCCGCCGTCGTAATCGAACTTGCCGATCGTCGTCGGATCCTGCGCCGAAAACGAAACGCCCTCGGAATTTGTCTGCGTAAGACACTGGTTCACGGTATCGGGATTAAGCGTATTCGGGCATGCGCCACTCGTCGTGTTGGTGCCCATGTTGCTGTAGCCGCTGGTGAAGTGCAGAAAATCAATATCCTGCGCCGTAAGATTAGCGGCGGCGCCGCGCAGCTGTGTTACGTAGGTGGCATAGATGAGTTTTGAGGCCGACGCGACCGAGAGTTTTGTGGTTGCAAGGACGGGGCCATCCGAATCGCTGCCGTGACTGCCGCTGACGAGGGCGCCATTCTTGTCGCCTATCTCCCAATAGAACGGCGTGATGGGCGCGCCGCACAAGGGATTGTTCTGCGCGGTCGCCCGAGCAGCGGCTGCGCTGTTTGGAGTAGGCGGTGTACCGGGTGCAATCACCACCACTTGCGCTGGCGTCGCAGAAGCAAGCGGCCGGCCGGACGCGGGGGTTGCATTGATCGTCGCAGTAGCACCTACAGCTGCGTTCGCGGCAACTGTCATCACACCGGTGGTGCTTACTGTTGCGACTTTGGAATTTGAAGATTGGAAAATCTCATCGGTCGCCGGCATGGCCCTGTTCGTGCCATCGCCATAGGTTACATTCACCGTCATCTGCCAGGTGCTGCCTGGCACGAGGCGCAGCGCACTCGGCGACATCGTGCTCGTGGCAGATGCAGGCGGGGAATTGCCGCCCGACACCGTGATCGTAAACATCGGCAGCCAGCCAACACCGCTCGCGCCGCGCGCAATGATCAGGATATGCGCGAAGGTTCCGACGTTCTGCTGAGTGGGCGTTCCATAGAGCCTACCCGTCACGGTATCGAACGACGCCCATGCCGGTTGATTCCGAATGGAGAAGCTCAAGCTTTTGCCGCTCGGATTGCCGAGCGTAGGAGTGAAACTGTAGATGTAGCCGACGCTTGCGGTCGTGGCCGGCGTACCGGTGACCGTGGGAGCGGTATTTACTGCGTGCGCGGTGTTGGCTGTGGCGGCCGGCGCGCCGGCCGTGCCATTCGAAGCGACGCTCGCAAGCGCCGCATTCATGCTACCGCCGCCGACGGCGACTATCACAGCCGCCGTGATCCGAGACGCAAGGTAGCCGACGCCAGAGGCAGAAAATTTCTTGTGCATTCGCGCCCACCTTTTGAGTACAGCCGGAACGGGCTGCGCAGCGCGATCATCGAGAATGCACGTACGACATCAGAACTGACGGCGGCCACTACCTGAAACGGTAGCGTCCGTGCCGGCAACCCCGCTGTCTTCGTGAGCCAATAGGCTCTCAAGACCGGAAGCTTTGCGTCCCCGCCTCACGACGGGTTTGCCCTTAAGAGTTCCCAGTACACCGTGCGCGAGGCTGAATTGCAAATGTCGGTGCCGGCCGACAATCAATTAACAAAAGCACATAGCGTGCTGGCATAACGCAACGGCCGCATCTGCGCATTATTCGTTGCGTGCACAGCACGCGTCGCGCGCGGTAGAAATTATTTGGACTTAATTCGCGGCACCGGCGCGATGAAAAAAATGCTCCAACTGCCCGGCGCGCAGCCAAGCATGCCGTGCGATGTGGCGCTGATACTTGGGAGTTATTCGTTAAACAGCGTCGCAAGTTCGCGGCGCGAATAGGCGCGAAATCCAATCAGGGTTTCGGTGCGCGTAATCCCCGCCACCGCCCGGATCCGCGATGTAACGAGGTCAGCAAGCGCTTCGTTATCGCGTACCCGCAGCAGTACGACCAAATCATAGTTGCCGGCAACCGAGAAAACCTCCGAGACGCCGTCAATCTCAGCAAGCTCGGTTGCGACGCGTTCAGTCGCCTCAGCCTGGACATTAACTAAAACAACTGCCATGACCATATTGAGCTCCGCCGCATCGCGCACGATGCGATGCGTTTAGATAAACTATTTGGCGTACCTGCACCGTGCGGCATTTTAGCAGTCGTCCGACCCAACCGAGCAAACTGCCGCCCTTAATTCAGATCGTCGCATTTCCCGGCGCGACTCGGCCGCGACGACACCTGGTAAAAACAGCGCCGCGGCACGCATCCGCTTTGCATTGCCTGCAACCCAGGCATCGGCGCAGCGCTCGAGCCGCGTATGCACTGCTACGGCGCTTTGCCGGCGTCCTGGATTCGCGCCTGCTCGAGTGCCTGCTGGCGCAGCTCGAATCTCTTGATCTTGCCGCTGTCGGTTTTCGGCAGTGAGTCGACAAACTCGATGCTGCGCGGATATTTGTACGGTGCGATGGTGCTCTTGACGAAATCCTGAAGCTCCTTCGCAAGCTCTGGACCCGCGAGCGCGTCGGGACGCAACACGACGAATGCTTTGACGATCGTGCCGCGTTCGGCGTCGGCTGCGCCGATCACAGCACATTCCCTGACAGCCCAGTGCGCCTGCAGCGCACTTTCTACTTCCGGCCCTGCGATGTTGTAGCCCGCAGAGATAATCATGTCGTCGGTGCGCCCCTGAAACCAGAAGTAGCCCTCGTCATCGATTCGATACCAGTCGCCCGTCAGGTTCCAGCCGTTCACAACGTATTCGCTTTGGCGTGGATCATCCAGATAGCGGCAGCCCGTTGGGCCACGCACCGCAAGTCTGCCGACTGCATTAGTGAACTTTGGCTCGCCGGCTGCATCGAGAACACACGCCTCGTAGCCGGGCAGTGCGCGGCCGGTGGACCCTGGCCGTATGGCATCGCCTTCTGCTGAGATGAAGATGTGAATCATCTCAGTGGAACCTAAGCCGTCAATAATTCGCAGGCCCGTCGCAGCGTGCCATAGATCCGAAGTCGCCACTGAGAGCGTCTCGCCGGCAGACACGCAGCGGCGCAGACTCGTGAGGTCGTACTGATCTGCAAGCGGCGCCAGTACACGGTACATGGTTGGTGCGGTAAATAAGCAGGTGGCTTTGAATCGTTGTACGGACTCGAGCAACGTTTCGGCAGTGGCGCGCTCGAGCATGACGCTCGCACCGCGCCAGCGCAGCGGAAACACCAGCAGCGCCCCCAGCCCGAAAGTAAATGCAAGCGGTGGCGTACCGAGATAGACGTCGCTCGGGCCCGTACGCAACAGGTGCCGGGCGACGACGTCGGCCATCACGAGCACATCCCGATGAGAATGCATCGTTGCCTTGGGTCGGCCGGTCGTACCGGAAGTGAAGGCCAGCAGGCAGATATCCTCGCAACTGGTGTCAACTGCGGTAAATGGCTCGGGATAGCGGCGCATCCAGGTCTCGAGCATCCCATCACCAAAAGTCACAATGTGACTGAGACGCCCGCACACTTGTGCGGCCTGCTGCAGCTCACCTGCGAGGCGGCTGTCGCACACCGCATGGTCGATGCGAGCCTTGTCCGCCATCGCGGCAAGTTCCTTTGCGCGCAACATCGGCATCGTCGTCACGGCAATCGCGCCGCACTTCATTACGGCGAGCCATGCGGCGGCCAGCAGCAAGCTATTTGGCGCACGCAGCAATACGCGATTGCCCGGCACGATGCCCAGCTCGCGCACGAGGACGTGCGCGATGCGGTCGGTGCACTCGCGCAGTTGCGTCCATGACCAGCTGGCCTGTTCCGAATAAAGCGCAATTTTCTCCCCGTACCCTTCTACGTCGAGCGCAACGTCGAGCAGCATCCGAGCACAGTTCAGCCGCTCCGGGTACTGAACTTCCGGGAGACTGAACGTAATGTCTGGCCACAGCATCCTTGGCGGCAGGTGCTCGCGCGCAAACGTATCAATGTGGGCCGTGTAAGCGCTCATCGGGCAATTTCCAAGGCGTCGATAGGGATCGGTCGCACCGGGGTGAAGCCAATCATTGCGGCAATGTCACGACTGCGACCGAGCGGCAGTAGCTTCAGAGTATCGCTGGAGATCGGACGCTTGGTGGCGGACGCTGCGGTTGCCTGATCGACGAGCTCTAGGGTTCCGTGCATGGCGCCGGGAACTTTGACGGTAAATGCCGTCTCACGCTTGTTGACCAGCAGAACTTTGTGCGCGTCGCGGATCGTGATGAAGCCTTGCACGAAGACCTGCGGCGCAGGATCGGGCTGCAGCACGCTGCGGCTACGCCAACGCGAGCACATGTGGAAATACGTTCCCTTATGGTACAAATGTGCAAAACAGGAACAATCTTAAACTGCTGCGAACGAAAAGTGCCATAGACTCTGGCCTTGGCGAGCACCCGGATGGTTCAGCTTGCCGCAACCGTGTTGTTGCCGGAAGGCTTGACGCTGAGGCCGAGCGCGCCGCTTGCGATAAACGCGAGAGCTGCCAGCCACGCCACACTGCCATAGCTGCCGCCGGCTGCCTCGAGCCAGCCGACAAGGAGCGGTGCGAGGCCGAAGCCGAATGTATAAAACGCGACCGACATGGCGACTACAGCGCCGCTGGCATCAAGGCGCGCCATCAGCGAGCGGAAGCAAGGCGCAAGGAACATCACGGCTGCCGATAACAGGCAGACGCCCCCGATGTAGCTGATATGGGTTTGGCCAAACACCATCCAGAGGCCCCCCGCCGCCATGGCAAGAGAGCCTAATGCGAGCGAGCGTTGCAGCCCGATGCGCTCGCCGCAACGATCCGCCAGAAGAGGTCCCGCCAGACCTGCGACCTGGCCAATGGCGAGATAGCGCCCCACCTCGGTGAGCGACAGGCCCTGTGTGGTGCCGATCCGCTCGGCGAATACCCACAGTGCCGAGGCCCCGATCCACAGCAGCGCAAATGCGCTGAGCACTGCGCGTGCTCCGCCGACCGTGAAAGCCCCCAAACGCGGCACGTCGCGCGCGCGCGCCTTGCTGCGCGGCAGCCAGGGCGCAGCCAGCAGAATTGCAATGGGGCTTGCGGCGAGGAGCCAGAACACACCGCGCACGCCGAAGAGATCAAACAGAACCGGCGTCAAGAGGAGCGCTGCAGCTGCGACGGCGGCGATGACAAATCCGAGGATGGAAAAGAGCCGATGCGGATTGCGCACCCCGGCGGCCATCGCTCCGGCCGCCGCCATCAGTGAGCCCTCGCCCAATCCAGTAAGAATCCGTGCGCAAGTAAGGCCCGTCCAACCGCTGCCGAGAGCACACCATGCGTTGGCGATACTGATGGCGACGGCGGCGACGACTACAATCCGATGCGCCGGAATGCGCGCGAGAAGATAGGACACCGCGATGCCCGCGACGCCCATCGCGCCCAACTGAATCGATACCAGGTTGCCGGCGGCGACCTCTTCGAGCGCGTAACCTTGCATCATCGCTGTGACGATGAACGGCATGATGAGCAGGCTGTATTCGCCGAGCAGCGCCGCCACGATGACGGAGGGCACACCGGCGCCCTCGCCGGGCACTCGTGCGCTTGCGACGCCCGAATCCTTGCGGACTAATTCACTCACTGGATTTCTCTCCACGCCGGCTGGCCGGCCTAGCGACGGGAGCGGGCGCGGCAACTCCGGACGTTCAGGTGACTGCCGCACGCACCGCAAAGCGCGGATCTTGCCAGCCCTTCTGCGCCAGTACGAGACGCAGTTCGTTGGCCGCGATCCAGACGTCTTCAAAGCGCGTATACAGCGGCGCGAACCCGAAGCGCATGACATCCGGTTCGCGAAAATCCCCAATCACGGATCGCTCGATCAGCGCCTGCATGATTGCGTAGCCGTGCGGATGTGCAAACGACACATGGCTACCGCGCTGTGAAACGTCCCGCGGGCTTGCAAGGGTGAGGCCATAGCCTGCGCAGCCGGTCTCAACGAGCTCAATGAAGTATTCGCTCATGCGTCGTGACTTGGCATCAAGGCGTTCAACTCTCGCCTCACGCACGATATCCACGCCAGCCTCGAGCGCGCTGTTGGCGATGATCGAAGGCGTGCCGGCGAGAAATCTGCGGATCCCCGGCGCCGGCTCATAGTCATCCGTGAAATCAAAGGGGCGCACATGACCGTGCCAGCCGCAAATGGCGTTGCCAGCGCGCGCGTGGTGCCGGTTCGCGACGAACAGAAACGCGGGCGCACCGGGCCCGCCGTTCAGATATTTGTAACCGCAGCCGACCGCAAAATCCGCCTGGGCGGCGTTCAGGTCCACCGGCACGGCACCGACACTGTGGCTCAGATCCCAAAGCACGAGCGCACCGCGAGCCTGCGCCTCGCGCGTCACGGCCACGAGGTCGTACATCTCGGAGGTTCTGTAATGTACGTGCGTCAAGAGCAGCAGCGCAGTTGATTCGCCGACACAATCGAGCACCTCCGCACGCGGCACCACACGCGTGCGACGGCCGCGGCCGTAGGTGTCCGTCGCGCCGCGGCACACATACAGGTCGGTTGGAAAGTTGCCCGCTTCCGAGACGACTTCCAGCCGCTCGGGATTGAGTTCCAGCGCCGTAAGCACGAGACGAAACAGGTTGACCGAGGTCGTATCGGTAACGACGACCTCACCGGCTGCAGCGCCAATCAGCTCAGCAATCTTGTCCCCCAGCGTCAGAGGAGAATTGATCCAGTCGTGCGCATTCCAGCTGCGCACCAGATCGCAGCCCCATTCGCGATCGATGACGCGGCCTATCTGCACAAGCGTGCTGCGCGGCAGCGCACCGAGCGAAATGCCGTCGAGGTAGACCAGATCCGGCGGCAGTACGAAGCGCTCGCGAAAGCCCCGCAGTTCATCGGCGGCATCGAGCGCGCGCGCGCCATCGCGGCTGAGGTCAGACATCGCCATGTCCCGCAAACACAGGCCCTGCCACGTACTGCCTTCGCTGCCGGGCACTCCAGCGCAGCTGTTCCCCACAAGAACACGCGTTCAAGGCGCGGCAGCGGTCGCGCTGACTGTCGCAGCGCTGCAAGGTGGTGCGATTATTTGTCAGGAGAGGCTCCCAGAGTGAGGCGATTTCGTTGATTTTAAACGGATTCATATTAAGTCATCATCCTCGGCGGTGCCCGTGCAGTCACCTGCAGTATTGTTGCTGGGGCGCATCATCCCCGAGAAGACCGCTCAAATACAACAAATAAGTTCCCAATACGGAACGATCGTGATACTAAGGGAACAAGGGCACCGGGGGAAGCGCAGTGTTGCTCGCGAACCGACTAGGGCGTCCGTACACATCGATTGGGAGAGCACATGGTCAGACTCAACAAGAATTGGCGGTCGCACATTGCACGGTCTACGGTTTTTCTTGCCATCGGCGGCATGCTTGCCGCAAACAGCGCTGTGGCAGCGGAACTCGAAGAGATCGTTGTCACGGCGCAGAAGCGCAGCGAACGGCTGCAGGATGTGCCGATATCCGTGAGCGTTCTTACGAGTGACGCCATAGTCGGGCGCTCGTTGAGCGATCTGAGTTCGCTTGCCACACAGGTGGTCGGCGTTTCGTCCGTGGGCTCCGACCAGGGCGGCAGTAACGCCGACTTCTATATCCGTGGCATTGGACAGAATGACTTCATCGACACCAACGACCCGGGCGTCGGGGTCTACATCGATGGCGTGTTCATCGCGCGTACCGCAGGCGGGTTACTGGACCTTACCGATCTCGACCGAGTGGAAGTGCTGCGCGGCCCGCAAGGGACACTCTTTGGCAAGAACACGATCGGTGGCGCCATCAGCGTGTTCACCAAGAAGCCGGACTTCAAGTACGAAGGCGACGCCTTCGTGCGCGCGGGTGAGCGCGGCCGCTTCGACGCCGGTGTCACCGTCAATTTGCCGGTCATCGACAACACTTTTGCATTGCGCATCAATGCCATCACCAAGAATCAGGACGGCTTTGGCAGGAGTCTTGAGACCGGCCAGCACTACAGCGGCGAGGGCAAAGACATCTTCAAGATCTCCGCCTTGTGGTTGCCGACTGATAAGGTCGAAGTCAACCTCTCGAGCGATTACACGCACGTGGACCAGCCGATCCGCATGTCGCTGGTGCTGAACCTCAATCCGAATACCTTCATCACGCAGCCACAGAATCAGTGGGCCGTCGCAAACGGGGTAACTCCGTATGACGCCCGCTGGGTCTCGCCCAATCTGTACACCAACTATTCGGTGTTTAACCCCGGTGATCACGAGGAAATCTACGGCACCAATCTCACTGTCGGCTGGCAGATCGCCGACTCACTGCAGTTGAAGTCGATTACCGCCTATCGCGAGTCCCGGGTCGAAACCGGACTTGCCTTCAGCGCAGCGCCGTCGGGGATCGGGGATCAACCGGTGCACGAAGCCGATGATCAGATGTCGCAGGAGTTCATTCTCAACGGCAAGTCATTCGACAACCGTCTCAACTGGGTAACGGGCCTTTACTACCTGCGCGAAAATATTTACAGCGACATCTACCTGCCGCTGTCGTTCGCGGCCAATCCAGACGGCTTCGACACCGATACTACAAACAAAGGCGGCAATACGAGCTACGCGGCCTATGGCCAGGGCACCTACCATCTGACGGATAAGCTCGGCTTGGTACTCGGGGCACGGGAGTCCTACGAAAGGAAAGACGACACGCTCACCGTATTCGCCAATAAGTTCGACGCCTTTCTTTTGCCGGCAACGCCGCTCGAGCATTCCTGGGATTCGTTCACCTATCGGGCCGGGCTGCAGTACCAGATATCGCCCGATGTGCTCGCCTACACCTCCATTTCAACCGGCTTCAAAAGCGGCGGCTTCAACGGCCGTGCGCAAAGTACCGCCTTCATTGCGTTCAATCCTGAGCGCGCCACGACCTACGAGGCGGGTGTGAAGTCGGAACTTCTCGACCACCGGCTGCGGCTGAACGCGGCGGCGTATCTTACGAACTACGACGATATACAGACGACACTGAACGTCAATGATCCGGTGACTGGCGTCGTGACCAACGTGGTCGCGAATCCGGCCGACGCGCGCATCAAAGGCCTCGAGCTCGATTCATCGTTTCTCATTACCGACTATCTGCGCCTCGACGTGGGCGCGACGAGCACTACCGATCACTACACCAAAATCGTAAACGGCGCGCAGGTGTCCCTCTCCGACCACCTGCCGCAGGTGCCTTCCTGGACTGCAAACGTAGGTCTGCAGCTTGATCTTCCCGCGCCGACCCCGGTCGCGGCCGACGGCCTCTTCACGGCACGCATTGACGAATCGCATAAGGCAAGCTACTACGATGGCTCGCCCAACACGCAATTCAATTTCGAGCCGCGGGTTGACGTCGTCAATGCGCGCCTGTCCTATGGGCCAAGGAGCGAAAGGTGGACGGTCGCCGCGTACGCGAGGAACCTTCTCAATCACGGCTATCTTGCCTATCACGAAGATCTGTTCGCCTTTTTGTATTCGATCGGCACGCCGGCGCCGCCGCGCGAGTTCGGAGGCGAGATCTATTACCGCTGGTAGGCGTCCCCGTTACGATCGCGCCGTGAAGCCGGCACCAGCGGGTGGGCCCCACAGGAGTACGCACGATGGGTAAATCCGCGATCTGCGTGACGGGACTCGTGCGGGGGGAAGAGCTCGGCGTCACCTTGCCGCACGAGCACCTGCTGATCGAATTTTCATGCCGCTACAGTCCTGCGGCCGATGAAGCCGAGCTTGGGCCGCAACCCAGGCTCGCCGATCGCTGGAAACTCTTGCGGCAACCGGCGGGCTACCGCGTCAATCTCATCGGCACGAGCATCGATTCAGCGGTCGAGGAGTGCAGCCATTTCATCGCCGCCGGCGGGCGCACGATCGTGGATCTGACGCCCCGCGGCGCCGGGGATGATCCGGTGGGGCTGCGGCGCATTGCCGAGATGACAGGACTCAATGTCATCGCCTCGACCGGGTACTACATCGACGCGGCATTGCCTGAATGGGTGCGCACGGCAAGCGTTACGCAACTTGCTGATCGCCTGGTGAGTGATGTGCAAACCGGCGGCAGCGAGGGTGTGCGGCGCGGCGCGATCGGAGAGATCGCGGTCGAAGGACCGACCGAACTCGAGCTGCGCTGCGTGCGCGCGGCAGGCCAGGCGCAGGCCCGCACCGGCGCACCGGTCTTTCTGCACGTGATGTCGGGCATCCTCCCCGCCTACCGTGATTCCACCGCGGAGGTGATCGAGCTGTATCGG
>Ga0075522_10001653_pt1 | contig 16853 bp, 18 predicted proteins | sample NGEPerA_FD_74796 | JGI IMG/M metagenome (GOLD analysis project Ga0075522, IMG submission 74796) | Arctic peat soil microbial communities from the Barrow Environmental Observatory site, Barrow, Alaska, USA - NGEE PermafrostL2-A | ecosystem: Environmental > Terrestrial > Soil > Wetlands > Peat ... | reverse complement strand
GCTTCCACATTCCTGATCTTGTGAAGTTGGCAGCGAGCGATCACCGGGTGGTCGAAGACCGACGTCACCGCCGAGTGGAGTGCCTTCGCGCCGTCGATCACGACGAGGATCGGCCGGGTCATGTCGAGCCCCCGGTCTCGCAGGGACACCAAGAGATCCTTCACCACCGTGGCGTTCTCGGTGTCGCCCTCTGTGACCGCGAGGGGATGTTTGATGCCCGCAGTGTCGATGCCTATCGCCACGACGCAGAGGTGGTCGGCGAAGTGGACGCCGTCGACCATGAGCGCGACGAGGTCGAGCTCGGAGAGGTCTGACGCCAACAGCTCGGCGAGTGCTGTCTCGGTGCGCTCGACGAACCGGCGCGACACCGCGGAACGGGACTTGCCCGATGAGCGTGCCTCGACTGCAGTGCCCTCGGGCTCGAGGCCGAGCTTGTAGCGACGGGTCGAGAGCTTGGCGAGCATCTTCTCCATGGCGAGCTGGCCGAGCACCTCGGTCGAGGAGAAGTGCTCATACGCGGGGATCGCAACTTCGCCCGAACCGTCACTCGATCGCACACGGGGGCGGCGGACCGGCACCTTGCGTCCACCGAGGGCGACCGAGCCGTCCTCATGTCCGTGACGGATCGCTCTCCGCTCGGGGTCGTGCTGTCCCTTCGGCCCGCAGAGCACGGTGACGCTCTCCTCGAGAATCGCGTCCATCACCTGCAGGCCGGTGCCGACAGCGAGCGCGAGCAACCCTTCACGCAGCTCGTCGGCGAGGTGGGTCATCGCGACTGCGACGGTGTCGGGCACGGCCATCTCGGCGCCAACGTGCTTGGTCTGGTAGTTCTTCTTCATGGTGGTCCCCTGTCTCGGATGTTCTTGGCGGAACGCCCGATACCTACCAGTTGGTAGGAGTCAGGCGGGGGACCGCCACTTCAAATTCCACGATGAACGGGACAACCTCTCGATGTGCGTAGAATCGAACTCACAGGGCCGCACCGTGCCGATACCGATTAACAGCTCGCTTGGGCTCGTCAATGTGGTGTTCTCTTCTGTTATTAGAACTCCGAGCCCGACTCAGTGATCCGATCGATTGTCGGCTTTCATCAAGACGATGAAGGTGACTGGGTGGCGGAGCTCGACTGTCTACACAACCAACATGTTCGCCACCATCCTCCGTTCCAGAACCATCCTTGGGTTCTCGATCAAACTGGACGTACTGCCCACCTCGGTTCGGAGATCGATTGCCCACCGTGCGATCGAGCCGAACTGCCTGACGGATTGTCCCATCTGACAACCGCTGGTCCGTGGGACGAACACACCTTGCCGGCGGGGTTGCAGAATGCCCATCGAGTCCCAGCAAGCACCTGGGGACGGCTTAGAGTGCTCGATGGCAGCGTTGGCTTTTGTATGGCGACGAATCCACCAATCCGTGTCACTGTCCGCGCCGGCGCAGAACAAGTAATCCCACCGAGCGTTCCACATGAAGTCATGCTCAACGGTCCGGCGTATCTACTCGTTGAGTTTTGGGGTCGACATGACGATTGAGGACGAGGAATTCGTGCATCCCATGATGAACAACCTTCGAACGCTCAGCCTTGAAGAACTGCGGCGTAGTCAAGAAACGACCTTGACGTCAGATCGAAGAAAGTACTCGCTTGGAGCTCGCGGGCTGTTCGCACTTCTCGATCCCGTCCACGGAAGATCTCGCATTCTTTCCAAATTTAAAGTGCTGGAACTCGTCGCTCGTGTGCCGTATCAGAGCTGGGAACAGGTTGCCTACGTTGCGATTACCCACACTCAGAAACGGACCGACCTTGCCCGGCGTATTTTCGATCGCGTAGCAGAAGCCAGAGTCCAGCAAGACAACGAACAGTGGCATCTTCTGATCCTGGAGGAGATGATCTCGAAGAGTGAAGTTCGCGAAGGATGGTTCCGCTTTACGTGTGTGCCCCAGATTCTTGCCTTCGTCTACTACCAGTTGTCGTGGCTCTTGTATGTGGTTCAGCCGAACTGGAGCTAGCGATTGAACGCCGACTTCGAAGATCATGCGGAGCATGAGTACGCGCTCTTGGTCAGCGAACATCCCGAATGGGAGACCGAACCCTTCAACAGCGCGTTTGCACGCGACTACGGCACGTTTGAATCCATCGCTGATCTACTTCGAGGCCTCGATGCCGCTCTTCTCGAGCTTGTACGCGTGAGAGCTTCTCAGCTCAATGGTTGTGCCCATTGCTTGGAGATGCACACCAAGGATGCCCTCGCCAGCGGCGAATCTGACGATCGGCTCCATCTCGTCGTGGCTTGGCGAGAGGCGCCGGTATTCAGCGAACGCGAGCGAGCAGCCCTTCTTTGGTGCGAAGAGCTCACCTTGCTCGTCGAGCGGGACGTCTCTGATGAGATCTATCTCACCGTGCAATCGGCGTTCTCCGAGGACGAGCTGTGCGCGCTGACGCTCGCGATTGTGGCGATCAACGGCTGGAATCGCTTTGCCGTCGCGTTCCGCGCCCCGGTGGGCGGCTACGTTCCTCGGTCCCGTGACGCGACACCCTGACCGATGGTGAATGCTGGGATCCACGACCGTGGGGAGCTCGCCAAGGCTGCCCGGTTACTGCTCGAAGCACACCACCGCGATGCTCCATTACTTCTCGCCAACGTCTGGGACGTGACGTCGGCCCGGATTATTGAGGCAGCGGGGTTCGAGTTCATCGCGACGTCAAGCCACGCGATCGCTGACGTGCTGGGAGAGACCGATGGCGATTCGAGCAACCCCCGACTGGTCTTTGATTGGACCGCACGCATCGCACGAGCGGTCTCGTGTCCCGTCACTGCCGATCTCGAGGCCGGTTACGGCCTGGTGCCGGCCGACCTGGTCGCCCGCATACTCGCTGCCGGTGTCGTCGGTTGCAATCTTGAGGACACCGACCATCACGGCGAGTACACGCTTGTCGATCCCAAACGACAGGCGACCTTCCTCAGCGAGGCTCGCGCCGCGGCAGATGCTGCTGGTGTGCACATCGTCATCAATGCACGGGTTGACACCTTTATCCGCCACGTCGGCAGTGAAGACCAACAACTGGAAGGTACAATCGACAGAGGGCGTCGGTATTTTGCAGCAGGTGCCGACTGCATCTATCCCACGGGCTCATTGAATCCCGCACAGATCGCGGAGCTCGTCAAAGCACTGCCTGGTCCCGTGAACATCCTCGCTCGACGTGGAGGGTTACAGATCGACGAGCTCGCCGCGCTTGGCGTACGCAGAATTAGTCCCGCGTCCAGACTGCACCGCTTGACCACCGAACGATTACGCCATGCCGCCAACGGGCTTGTTGCCGGGCGTAGCCTCGACGTGATCTGAGTTTCAGTCGCTGACGCAGCTGCATCGGTGTGGCTCTTCGAGCCTTGAAGACTGGAGCGAACATTCGGGACTGACGTGCTAGTAATTACTTCTAGTAATTACTAGATATACTTGTGGGATGGTCGTCTCCTCCAAAAGCGAACGCGACGCCGTGCGCACCACCAAAAGCCCCCCAGCGCGCTGGCAGAAGGCCACGCTCATCGAGGTCATCGAAGAGGCGCCCGATGCGGTCACCTTGCGCCTTTCGCTCGAGGAGCCAGCTGCATTCCTCGCTGGGCAGTACTACAACATTCGTCTCGCCGTACCGGGAAGGCCGCGGCCGGTGCAGCGCGCCTACTCAATAGCTTCTTCACCCATCCCCGATCCCTCGGTCATCGACCTTGGTGTACGCGAGATGCCAGATGGCCTCATATCGCCCCGCCTCGTACGCGACCTCTTCGCTGGCGACGAGGTCGAGGTGCGAGGTCCCGCAGGACGCTTCACTTGGACCGAGGGAGAAGGTGGACCCATTCTGCTCGTCGGTGCAGGAAGCGGTGTCGTTCCACTTGTGTCAATCATCCGCTACGGCGTCGCGATGGACCTTCGCGTACCGATGTGCCTCATCTGCTCATCAACGAGTTACGACTACGCCCTGTATCGCGACGTCTTGGACCGACTCGCTGAGGAATGCAGCTGGATTCGGGTCGTCCATACCTTCACCCGGGAGCCGAACGATCCACGGGCCGCCTACCACCGGCGCATCGACCGCGCTCTGCTCGCCGAGGTTCTCGATGGTCAGATCCCACGGTTCGCCTATCTGTGCGGACCACCGATCATGGTTGAAGCTACGGCAACGTGGCTGAAGGAGCTTGGGCTCGATGCCCATCGAGTGCGCACGGAAAAATACGACTAAACGGTTGCTTCGGCGACTGACGTCTGAGACTACGCGGACGCATCGACGCTTCCGGTTCTACGACTCGATGAAGATGCATTCTCCGGGGCACTCCTCAGCCGCTTCGCGTACGGCGTCCTCGAGCGCAGTCGGGACCTCTGCCGTACTGGCAGCGCCACCAGGATCGCTCAACACGCGATCGGCCTCTTTCACATAGGCGAGTCCATCGTCAAGCAGGGCGAAGACCGATGGACAGATTTCCTCGCAGAGTCCATCGCCGGTGCACAGATCCTGGTCGATCCAGACCTTCATGACTTGACCTCTTCCCACGGAACGCGCCTTGCGCGGTCGCTCTTCATCACCACATACCAAGTTCGAGGCGAGCAGCCTCAGACATGCGGCTCATATCCCAAGGTGGGTCCCAGACCAATTCGACGTCGACTTCACTCACGCCGGGAAGCGCTTGAACTCTCGCGCGGGCATCATCTGCCAACACGTCCCCCATTCCACAACCGGGCGCTGTCATCGACATCTTGATTTCGACTCGATGGGTGCCGTCCGCGAGCGGTAAGGCATCGCACGCATACACAAGGCCGAGTTCGACGACGTTGATTGGGATCTCCGGGTCAAAGACCGTTCTCAACTCTTCGATAACCTGCTCGAGATCGAACTTCGCGTTCTCTGCTGGGACCTCGTCAACAACTTCTTCTGTGGGATCGGGTTCGTCAAGGCCGAGCGCCGCAGCATCTGCTCCAGCGACACGCGCCAGGTATCCCTGGTCGCTTTGGATCGTGAAGCTTCCACCAAGTGTCTGGACGAGTACCACTTGTTCGCCTTCAAGGAGCGTCACGTGCCGGCCGCTCGGGATCTCAACCGCAGGACAATTGCGCTCAAGGGTGAGCGGGATCTGGCCACCCGGTGTCACTGCAGTCGTTCCATCAGCTCTTGAGCACTAATCGACGATGAGGGAAACAACAGTGGATCGTCTTCATCGACCATGAGCCGCTCAGCGGTCAGCTTGTTCACTCGGGCCCGTAGCGGCTCGAGCTCGAGTCGATCAACCAGCTCTCTGGCAAAGCCATAGGTGAGTAGGCCGCGAGCCAATCTCTCGGCGATCCCACGCGAACGGAGGTAGAAGAGCGCGTCATCATTCAGTCGGCCAACGGTTGCTCCATGGCTGCAGGCGACGTCGTCGGCAAAGATCTCGAGACGCGGACGGGTATCAATCTCGGCGCTATCGCAGAGCAGCAGGTTCTTGTTCGTCTGGCTGGCGTCGGTGCCGACCGCGCCGTGATGGACGACGACGTGTCCGTTGAACACCCCGTGACCGTGCTCATCCGCGATTCCCTTGTAGAGCTGGCGGCTCGAGCAATGCGGGGCGACGTGTTCGACGAGGACCGGATGGTCGTGGTGCTGGTCGCCCCGGGGTAAGTAGAGACCATCCAAGCTGACCTTGGCTCCTTCGCCCTCGAGGAGGATCCGTACCTCGTGTCGGGCGATCCTCGATCCGAGCGCGACGAGGTGTGAGGAGAATCGGCTCTCTTGATCCTGGTGGACCGTGAGCGACGCGAGATGAAACGCGCCCTCGGACTCGACCTGCACGTTGTAATGCTCCACCTGAGCGCTTCGTCTGAGAACAATCTCGGTGACGGCGTTCGTCAGGTAGTCGTTTCCCGCGGTCCCGGCATAGGTCTCGACCACCGTCACATGGCTTCGAGTGCCAACAAACACGAGAGAGCGCGGACTCGTCACGAGATGACGCCCGCCAGTGTCGGTGAGGAACACGAGCTCAATTGGCTCTTCGACGGTGGTGTCATCAGGAAGCTCAATAAACACGCCGTCGGCGAAGAGTGCCGTGTTGAGCGCTGCGAAAGCATCACGGTACTCCTCGAGGTCGCTGGAAAAGTACGGCCGGAGCCGCTCCGCATCCTGAGCGAGCACTGTCGCGAGATTCGACACCCTGGCACCCTCGGGCAGACCGATCACACGGGAGAGTTCGGCGCAATAGTGGCCGTTGACAAAGACGAGTCGCGTCCCGCCGAGGTGCATCGAGATCTCGTCGACCACGACAGCTAGTCCTGGGTCATCGATCGGTTCGCTTGATGGCTCAAAGGAAGTCCCGAGGATCGGCTCGAGCGACACATAGCGCCAATCCTCGTCTTTCTGCGGCGGAAATCCATGCGCGCCGACCCAAGCCGAAGCTGCTTCGCGAGCAGCGGCGAGCCAAACCGGCTCATTTTCTACGGACAGCACACCGAAGGTCGAAAGATTCCCAACGGCCGCGGCGGTGGTGTGATCCGTGGCGGTCGTCACGTCGCTGTGCCGATCGTGGCCGGTTGATCCGGTCGCGCGGTCTCACCAAGATCCACATAGCCGTGCTCCTCGAGCGAAATCGCAAGCTCTTTACCGCCAACGCGAACGATCCGACCGGCCGCAAGCACGTGCACGCGATCGGGCACGATGTAGTCAAGGAGCCGTTGGTGATGAGTGATCACGAGCATTGCTCTTTTTTCGTTTCGTAACGCGTTGACACCACTCGCGACAACTCGCAACGCGTCGATGTCGAGGCCCGAGTCGGTCTCGTCCAAGATCGCGAGGCTTGGCTCGAGGACCGCCATCTGGAGGATTTCATTGCGTTTCACTTCTCCGCCCGAAAAACCCTCGTTGACCGAGCGGCTCATGAAGCTTTGATCCATCTCGACGAGCGCCATCTTGTCTTCGATGAGCTTCAGGAACTCAACCGGCCCGACTTCATCGAGCGAGTGGCCCCGGCGGATCGAATTGAGTGCAGTGCGGAGGAAGTAAAGGCTTCCGACACCGGGAATCTCGATCGGGTGTTGGAACGCGAGGAATACACCGGCGATCGCTCGCTCCTCCGGCGACATAACAAGCAGGTCGTGGCCGTCGTAGTGCACCTGGCCGGTGACGTCAAAGTTGCCGCGTCCAGCAAGCACGTGGGCGAGCGTGCTCTTTCCCGAGCCGTTCGGGCCCATGATCGCATGCACCTCGCCGGGGTTCACCGTGAGATCTAGGCCACGCAGGATCTCGGTATCGCCAACAGACGCGTGCAGGTCCTCGATCTCGAGCATCAGCCGACGCTTCCTTCCAGGCTTACGTTCAAAAGCCGTTGGGCCTCGATCGCGAACTCCATCGGCAATTCCTTGAACACCTCGCGACAAAAGCCATTCACGATCATCGAGGTCGCCTCTTCCTCGGAGATGCCGCGCTGTCGACAGTAGAAGAGCTGGTCCTCATTGACCTTGGAAGTGGAGGCTTCGTGCTCGACCTCAGCGGAGGAGTTCTTCACTTCGACATAAGGAAAGGTGTGGGCTCCGCACTCTGTCCCGATGAGCAGTGAGTCGCACTGCGTGTGGTTGCGGGCACCTTCGGCCGAGCGCAGGATCTTCACGAGGCCCCGATAGGTGTTCTGACCGTGTCCGGTGGAGATCGCCTTCGAGACAATGGTGCTGCGGGTGTTCTTGCCGATGTGGATCATCTTTGTGCCGGTGTCGGCCTGTTGGTGGTTTGCCGAGACGGCGACCGAGTAGAACTCGCCCACGGAGTTGTCACCCTGGAGAACGACGCCCGGGTACTTCCAGGTGATCGCCGAACCGGTCTCAACCTGGGTCCAGGAGATTTTCGAGTTGATCCCTGCGCACTTGCCGCGCTTGGTCACGAAGTTGTAGATGCCGCCCTTGCCCGCAGCGTCACCGGGATACCAGTTCTGCACCGTGGAGTACTTGATCTGGGCATTGTCGAGCGCGACGAGCTCGACCACCGCGGCGTGCAGCTGGTTCTCGTCGCGCATCGGAGCCGTACAGCCCTCGAGGTAGCTCACCGACGCCCCATCTTCGGCGACGATGAGCGTCCGTTCGAACTGCCCGGTGTCCGCGGCGTTGATGCGGAAATAGGTGGACAGTTCCATCGGGCAGTGCACGCCTTTGGGGATGTAACAAAATGAGCCGTCGGTGAAGACCGCGGAGTTGAGCGTGGCGAAGAAATTGTCGCGGAACGGGACGACCGAACCAAGGTATTTGCGCACAAGTTCGGGATGTTCGCGCACCGCCTCACTGAACGAGCAGAAGATGACACCGACATCTGCGAGTCGTTCTTTGAAGGTCGTCGCCACCGATACCGAGTCGACGATGGCGTCGACCGCGACCCCAGACAGACGCTCTTGTTCGGCGAGGGAGATACCGAGCTTGTCAAACATCGCGAGGACCTCGGGATCGACTTCGTCGAGGCTCGCGATGGAGGTCTTCTGCTTCGGAGCCGCGTAATAGATGATGTCCTGATAATCGATTGGCTCGTAGGTGACGTTCTGCCAACGTGGCTCTCTGAGCGTGCACCAGTGGCGGTAGGCGCGGAGGCGCCACTCGAGGAGCCACTCAGGTTCTTGCTTCTTGGTCGAGATCAACGTGATGACGTCCTCGCTCAGCCCCCGAGGAACGATGTCCGTCTCGAGCTCGGTGACAAAACCGTATTGGTAGGCCCGATTGGCGATCTCGGCAACGTCGCTTGAGTGGATGCTCACACCGCGACCCTACCGATGCGGACCCGCCAATCACTCGGCCCGGCTTCGAGGTACTCCCAACTAAACGCATCTTGGTGCTGGGCTTCAAACTGGTGTCTGAGCGACTTCGGGTCGTGGTCGTTGACGAGCACGAACGTTTCTCCCGGGACAAGATCGTTGTACGCAGCGAAGATCGACTCATGACGCTTTCCATGTGCAAGCGGGCGCACGTCGAGCTCGAACTTCTCTTCACGAGACAGCAATGCTTCTTTATCTGAGGTGGTGAAATCCTCTAGCAACGAACTTTCCTTCTGGGCCTCCTCGGTGAGATCATGCATCTGCTCGAGTAGTTCGGCGAGGTCGATGTCGTCGTCGGCAAGCAATGCCGGAAGCAGTATGTCGTTTTCCTTTGCCACATGAGCAGTGAACAGTGTGGCGATCTGTTCGGCTTGGGAGGCCGCAGCCGGACCATCCATTGCCTCGCCAAGGCCATCGATCATTGCGGCGAGGCGTCGATGCTCGCCGATCATCTCGCCGACCGTGGCGACGAGCGATGACAATGATTCGGCAATTCGATAGATGGTGTGTTCTTCAGCAAGGGCGTGGGGAAGCACCTCCTCGGCGAAATACGCTGCGAGTTCGGCCGCTGCCGAATCGTAGGGATCGCCGCTCGCGGCGGCTTGTCCCAGTGCCAAGGCTCGCGACCTAACGCCTTCATCCAATGTCCGATGATGCGCGAGCATCGCCTCGAGAGCCTCGACTTCAGTAAGCGCCACAGCATCTCCCTCTCGTCCATGCGGGCCGACCTCAGGATCAGCATCGGCCGTCTATTTCTCTAGTATAGCCTAGATAAATGGTGGCCGACCTTCGTAGGAGTTAAACCGCGCCGCCTCTCTCGCGACCTTGAGGCAGGCGATGTTCGTCCGGAACATGAACACACCTCAGGACGTCGGTGTGATTCACGACACGCGGCCGTGTCTCGTCTCCGGGTGGGGCGGGCTGTGGTCGGAAGACCTATCGCAGCAACGACGAGCAGGGCAGCGTCGACTCACGACACGTGTGCGTGGAGATCACTATCCGATCACGTTCAGTTTGAGGCGGCAGCCAGCTTTGTGTGGATTTTTCGCAATCAGATCCTCGACTTCGATTCCGCCGATACCCTCAGCAAGTCCTTCTGCCAGGCCGCGGTGGATTTGGCATACGGCACCAGGATTGGTCGCCGCCGCAGATTCAAATGGACAGCGTTCAAGAGTGATCTCGGCTGAATGAGGTCGCTGGCGGAGCGACGGTCGAAAACCGATACGGGCCATCTCGCCTTGGATTACCGAGAGTCCATCGCCATGAGGACGTCGCGAAAGCTCGGTGACGCGTCGAGCGCCTTCCGACCGACCGACTTCCTCGGCAGAAGCATTGGTGAGGAGCATCTCGCTCAACAACACGGCTAGATACTCATAGGGACTCGGTAGTCCCCACTTGCCTGCCACTTCGATAGCCGGCGTATACATCAGACGCGGTCGTCCAGGACGAGTGCGCTCCTCGACCTCCTCAACGACAAGCTCAGCTGCAGCGAGGACGGCGAGGTGCTGTCGGACGGCGTTGTGATTGAGCTGGGTGTAGGTCGTGAGTTCGGCCACGCCTATCGGACACCCGGACTCGAAGATGTAGCGAAAGATCCGAAACCGTGTCGGATCGCCGAGCGCTTTCGCCTGTGTTTGAACATCGTCACGAATCAGGCTCGGAACCATAATTTATATTCTAACTAGAAAAACTAACAATTGCTGTACGGGCTGCTGACGGAATCAGCCGTCCAGCGGTCTAAGTCGAAAGTCATAGTCGAGTTACCTATAACGATGGGAAAGTCACTCCCGCTCGGTCGAACATACTCAGTAGGTCGACGACGGACTATCAGCGAGGATACGGATCATCAGCGAGGATGAATCCCATTAATTTTGGAAGTTACGATTTAGTTTTTCCTCGAAGGATGCCTGCGACTACTGCAGCCTCTCTGATGTCGACATCCTTCGTCGCCGTCAACAAGGTAAGCGTCTTCTCCTTGGCAAGCTCCGTCCACTCCTCAGGGCCCCAGCCCTCTCTACCTCCTCCTTAGCTCGAATTTGTAACGACGCACGAATTCATCGAAGCGATCAGGATCGTGGTTGTACCACTTGCGCAGATTCGTCGACGGCGACATCGATTTGCATCACTCGTCGAGGTCGGCATTCTCCTTCGTTAAGCCCCGGGACCAGATGCGGTCCACCAAGACCCGAACCCATCTTGACGCGTCCGGGGTTCGTAAGCGCGCCCGACCCGCACTCTTGGCCGACTCACCATTGTCGCCTCCTAGCGCCATCGACATCAGCAAACAAAAACCAGCGCGCGCTACCAACACTTGGCTCGGTTTCAGGATCAATGTGTCAAGACCGATGCTTTTGTCGATGTCACCAGGTACGTGACGGGTCCTTCCTAATCGCGATGAGATCGTCTCGTTCTTTTCGAGCGATGTAGCGAGCGCGTCGACGAATCTCTCGGCTGTTGCGCTCGCGACCCATCGGCCGACAAGACGGTCAAAGATCAGTCCCGCGAGACCGAGCGGAGGCCGATATGTCCCCTCGAGCACAAGTTCGGTATAGTGCCCATCCCCGTGGACGAGAATGTCGGCCTCCATAACAGGAAAGCAACCAGCGAAACGTCTTGCCCGCCAGCTCAGCGAGATGATCGCCCCATGATGTTCTGCGGACGGGCTTAAAAAGTCAATCCGTGCCGGTACTCGTAACCACTTCCACGATCTCGCCGGGGACAGAATTACTGTCGCGCCGTCTTCAACGATCCTGCTCGACTTGTAGGCGACCTGGGCGATCTGCTCAGGTCGAATGCGGAGAGCTCTCTCGGCCTTTTCGATAGGGACCTCGACGGTCCGAGATATCCGAACGCGATCGAGCGCCGCGGGAAGCCATTCCGCCTTCGCACGGCCCGATCCGCGCGTCGGTTCGCTGGCTGCGTGCTGGGGCATCCTGTCATCGTCTGAGTCGGCTCTGGATGGCATCAACTCACTCCTCACCAAACCGATAGTGCACGCATCGTTCGACGCTACAGCCGACGTGTGTGACTCACTTCTACTAGTCTAGACTAGAATTTCATATCGAGATAGGGAGCGCACATGACGATCCAGCTAGGTGATACCGCACCGGATTTCACCGCCGAGACCACCGACGGCACGGTCCATCTCCACCAATACCTCGGCGACGGTTGGGGGGTTCTCTTTTCTCATCCGGCGGACTTCACTCCGGTCTGTACGACCGAGCTCGGAGAGTTCGCGCGTCGACGAGACGAGTTCGCCGCCCGCGACACCAAGCTCATCGGCGTGAGCGTGGACTCGGTCGACTCCCACCGATCGTGGTCGGCCGACATCGCCGAAACGCAAGGACACGGCCTCAACTACCCACTCGTTGGCGACGAGGACCGCACCGTTGCGACTCTTTACGGGATGATTCATCCGAATGCGCTCGAGACCGCGACGGTACGCACCGTGTTCGTTATCGGGCCGGACAAGAAGGTGAAGCTGACGCTCACCTATCCCGCAGCGATCGGTCGCAACGTCGACGAGATCCTACGCGTGCTCGACGGCCTCCAGCTCGCCAGTAAGCATGGCATCTCGACACCCGTCAACTGGCGAGTGGGCGACGATGTGATCATCTCGCCGGCCATCTCTGATGAGGACGCTGCGAAGAAGTTCCCGAAGGGCTTCACCACATTGAAGCCCTATCTCCGCCTTACTCCTCAGCCCGACCGGTAGAACCATGCGCAGAGCTTCGCTCGGAGGCGGTGTGACCGACTAATGGTTCACCGCACCATTAGGCCGCGATGAGTGACGCTGGGCGCATCGCCCCAGCCGGTGAACTCGCACGGCAGCTTCTCGAGAAGTCCGGTGACGCCATCGTGATCGCTGACCGAGACGGCACGATCACCTTTTGGAACGTTGGCGCAGAGGCCATGTTCGGCTTTCGCAGCGGCGAGGCGGTAGGGCAATCGCTCGAGCTGATCATTCCGGAACGGCTCCGAGAACGACATCGGCGCGGCTACCTGGAAACAATGCGTACGGGAACGACGCGCTATACCGAACACCTCCTTGCCGTGCCCGGCATCCGCCGGGACGGGAGCACGATCTCCCTCGAATTCCAGGTCACTCTCCTCGCAACGAGCGATGGCGATCAACCAGGCGCGATCGCGGCGGTCATCCGCGACGTGACTGAACGATGGGAGCAGGACAGGGAATTACGTGAGCGAATCCGGACACTCGAAAGTCTGGTCCCCGACGGAGCGACGAGCACAGATCGCGAGACGAACGCATGATGCGCCGCAGTTTGGATTTCCGCACGCCGCGTAGGTCCCGAGTGAGCTTCGATCCCGTTGACGACAGAGGGCCAATCAGAGGACGGAGGCATCGAAGATGCGCATGAAACGAACCCATGGAGATCCCGCGGTTCCGCTGCTAAATGCTCAGGTCTTGGATCGCAACGCGCCCACTCTCGATGGTCCGCGGGTCGTCGTCGTGGCGGTTGATGATTCCCCAACCGCATTTCGCGCTGCGAGCTATGCCGCCGGCCTCGCGCGACGAAACCGCTCGGTGCTCATGCTCCTCCATGTGCGCAAGCCTCCCCCTTCGGCGATTTGGATCGACGCGGTTGGCAACGTGCCGATTCAGCCCGGCAGTGATGGCTCGGCACTCTTAGATCAACTCGCCGAGCTTGCTCACGAGCAGTACGGCATCGTCGTCAAACGGTCGCTTTGCGATGGCTCACCAGTCAAAGAGATCGTCCGAATTGCAAATGAGGTCCACGCTGACGCCGTCGTGATTGGTTGTTCACATTCACGATTGCATCGCGTCATGGGATCGATGTCCGCGCGACTCCTCCGACGAGGGATGTGGCCGATCACCGTTGTCCCCTGAGCGTTGCCGGAACCGTAGGAAGCACGAAAGCTCCCTTGTTGGTGAATCGGAGACCGATTGCCGAAAATGCCACTAGTCATGCTCGAACACCGGAGAGTTGCCAACATGCCGACCTCAGTGGCCGAGGCGCGTCAGCTCATTCTCCATGACCTTAAGGGCACTCTAGGTCTGGATCATTGCAACGGCGCACTCCATTGCTTCTGGCGCCTCCCACCGTCAGTTCGCAGTTCTCACAGCGTGAATCGCTGGCGCGTTCCCCTCACAAAGGTTCTCTGGGCGCATGCGCCACACGCGCAGTTGGGCATGAGGCCGATGTCTGGCAGATCGTTGCAGCCCTCATCAGACGCCGGCATCGCCGTATTGTGATTCGGCAAATGGGGCAAACCTTCCGGGCGTGGAGGGTCACGAGACTCATGAACGCTTCCGGTCCCCCACTCGATCGCAGGTCCAATCCACCGCGCCTCGGCGCTTCCGTCGACTGCGTGGTTCGGTCGGCTTCGGTTGTGGGTGCACGCGACGCTGTCTGCTCCTGCCAATGGTAGGTGGGCGTCGCAGACGGCATTGGGATGTCGAATCGACCGGCGGCCCGACAGCGCGGCCAAAGATCGCTGGGCGTGCGGGAAGTAAGCCTTCATGCGACACAATGAGGTGGCTCTGGAATTCGTCGCCGGTCAGACATTCGTACGCGCAACCCGGACGCCTGCGGAATCGGAAGTACGAAGTGAACATCGTTTTTCCTTTCGCCTGTCGTCACGAGTTATGCAAATATTTCGAACGCGAAGCAGACGTCGTAAGCGGACGGAGACTCCGCCTGGAAAGAGTCGAGTTCGGGGCATCAATGATCAACCACGCTGTTCGTCCTGTTGATAGATCGATGGCCTGAGCCGCTCCCTCCAGCCTGTTACTTTCGCGAAAGAATGCGAGCTTCCTGACGCCAAGCCTGATACGCCGGATCCCGTGCAAGGTTGGCGAAACTATCGCTGAGACCGCTCTTCACTATTGGATTCTGAAGAGCTGAAATCTCGCTCAGCGGGCGTCGAGCTCGAACGCACTACCTGAGGCCACAAGTCAATCATTGATGCCACTCATCCTCCACCGCAAGGCGCGCTTCAAGAGCGTCGAGCTGTCCGCTAAGCGCGCTGGGCAGTTGATCGTCGAATGCGGCGTAGTGCTGGCGGATCGTGGTGACTTCCCCTCGCCATTCATCCACATTGACACTGAACAGCTCGGTCAGCTGTTCCGCATCGAGCCCGAGACCTTGGGTGTCGATGGCGTCGGGATCAGGAATGAACCCGATTGGACTGAGTGTTGCGGTGGCGCGGCCGGTGCAGCGATTGAAGATCCAGGCGAGAACTCGAGAGTTCTCGCTGAAACCGGGCCAAAGGAATCTGCCGTTTGTGTCCTTGCGGAACCAATTGACATAGAAGATCTTCGGCAGCTTGTCGGTGTCCATTCGCTGCGCGAAGCCCAACCAGTGCGACCAATAGTCGGCCATGTTGTAGCCACAGAACGGCAGCATCGCGAACGGATCGCGACGAAGGTTGCCGACTGCGCCAGACGCCGCGGCCGTCGTCTCCGATGCCATGGTCGAGCCGAGAAAGACGCCATGAGCCCAGTCAAAGGCCTCGTGGACAAGCGGAACCACCGATGCACGTCGACCACCAAAGAGGATCGCCGATATGGGTACGCCCTCCGGGTCGTCCCACTCCGGCGCGATTGCTGGATCCGCGATAACTGAACAGGTGAACCGCGAGTTGGGATGCGCGGCCGGCTCTGGTGATGATGGCCTCCAAGGTGTTCCCTGCCAGTCTGTCAGTCGCGCGGGTGGATCGCTCAGTCCTTCCCACCACACGTCGCCATCATCGGTCAATGCGGTGTTAGTGAAGATGGTGTTCGACCCGAGTGCGAGCAGAGCGTTCGGGTTCGTCTGTTCGCTCGTGCCGGGCGCGACCCCAAAAAACCCCGCCTCGGGATTGATTGCGCGCAACATTCCATCCGTGCCAATTTTCATCCAACAGATATCGTCGCCGATCGTCTCGATCTTCCACCCTGGGAGACTCGGGATCATCATTGCGAGATTGGTCTTGCCGCACGCAGAGGGGAACGCGCCGGTCATATAACGGGGTCTTCCGGCATGAATGTGGGCTGCTGGGCGCGATGAACAGGACGTTGCGCTTGTAGGAAAAGGCTCTCCGGCGGTTCTGCCAGGTCGCAGATTCGTATCCGTTCCACGAGCGTTTCTCGAGCCCGTCCGGAGGCAGCCAGTGCCACTTGTCGGCGTGACCCGCACGGGGGTCTCTAGGTTCGGGGTTGCGACACCAACCGAGCCGAGGAGACCGAACCCGTGCGGGTCACTACTGCATTCAAGCGCCTGGCGGACCTGCCCGGGATCACCGTCACCGACGTGGACTTTCAGCCGGCCAGGGTGGTCGTGACGGTGAAGTTGCGATCACGACGACTGCACTGCCCGGCGTGCTCGTTTTCGACGAGGGCCCGCTATGACCGCCGCGGCGTCGCATCGAGCTGGCGACATCTCGACCTCGGGCACTGGCGCCTCGAGGTGCGCTCCGAACTGCGACGGATCAGCTGTCCCAGCCACGGCGTGCGCACCGAGGCCGTGCCCTTCGCCCGGGCCGGCTCACGCTTCACCTCCGACTTCGAGGATCTCGTCGGCTGGCTGGCGACCACGATGGACAAGACCGCCCTTTGTCGGCTCGTCCGCGTCGACTGGGACAGTGTCGGACGCATCATCTGCCGCGTGATGGCGACCGAGCTCGACCCGAGACGTCTCGAGGGGCTCTTCTCGATCGGGATCGACGAGGTCTCGTGGCGAAAGGGCCACTCCTACTTGACCCTCGTCTCTGACCATCAACGGGGCAAGTTCGTCTGGGGAGCTGCGGGCAAGGACGCGGCGACGCTTGACGGCTTCTTCGATGAGCTCGGCCAAGAGCGCTCCGAGGCGATCGAGACGATCTCGATGGACATGGGTCCCGCCTTCGAGAAGTCGGCGAGGGCGGTGGGCCATGCCACCAAGGCGGTGATCTGTTACGACCCGTTTCATGTCGTGCAGGTGCGCCACGAGGCGCCATGTAACCGGGGGCGGGTGAGAGGCCCACCCCTCCGGGCTGTCGCAGCAGCCCGGTGAAGCTGAGGGCAACCTGACCTTGGAGGTGCAAGGG
>Ga0075522_10001648_pt1 | contig 16880 bp, 15 predicted proteins | sample NGEPerA_FD_74796 | JGI IMG/M metagenome (GOLD analysis project Ga0075522, IMG submission 74796) | Arctic peat soil microbial communities from the Barrow Environmental Observatory site, Barrow, Alaska, USA - NGEE PermafrostL2-A | ecosystem: Environmental > Terrestrial > Soil > Wetlands > Peat ... | reverse complement strand
TCGATCTGAACGGCCATGAAGCCAACGTCGGAATCAGCATCGGCATCGCGCTGGCCCCGCTTCACGGCATCGAATCCGAAGAGTTGCTGCGCAGCGCCAGCGCGGTCGCGCTTTGCTGCTGGTCGGATCCCCCTTCCTGGATGATCGCGAACTCGTCGCCGCCAAGCCGCGCCAGCACGTCGATTTCGCGAATCTCGGATTTCAGGCGGCGGCCGACTTCTTCCAGCAAGCGGTCGCCAGCCAGATGCCCGCGCGTGTCGTTGACGTCCTTGAACTTGTCGAGGTCGAGCATCATCACGGTAAGCGCACCGCCGTTGCGCTTGAGCCGCTTGCTCGCCTCCTCGAGTCTTGCATTGAACTCGGCGCGATTGGCCAATCCCGTCAGCCCGTCATGCCGAGCCAAATGAACGATCTCGGCCTCCGCGCGCCGCCGCTCGGTGATGTCCTCGTGGGTCGCGAGCCAGCCGCCATCCGGCATCGGCTGCCGGGTCACCAGCATGAAGCGCCCGTCGGCGAATTCATCGACCCGGCACGAGGCCGTATCTTTCGGCAATTCGCCGAGCGCGGAAATTTTGGCCTTCGCGGCGGAATTGCTGCTCTCGCCCTTGAGGATGCCGCGCAGGATGCGATCGGCGATGATCGCATCGTGCGGCGTGCCGACCTCGAGCAGCTCAGGCGGCAATCGATACAGCTGGGCGTAGCGGTCGTTCCAGACCACCAGCCGCTTGTCGCCGTCGAACATGCACAGCCCCTGCGTCATGTTGCCGAGCGCCGCGTCGAAATGCATGTTGATCTGTTCGAGGCGTTGCTTGTCCAGCGCCAGCTGCCGCCGCGATGCCCGGTGCTGCCGCGCGAGGAGCTGGACGATCAGGCCCAGGATCGCCGCGATGACGATTGCCGACAAACCGGCGGCGATGATCAGGGTTTTGGTTTGCGCGTGCCAATCGGCGAGCGCCGAGGCCTCGGTCGCCGTCGCGAACACCGACAATGGAAACCGCCGCAGGCTCCGCGCCGAGAGGATCCGCTTCTCGCCGTCGATCGGGCTGACCAGCCGCATGGTGCCGTGATCTTCATCGAACAGGTTCTTCCGGGTCCCCGGGGCCGGCTTGAAGTTTCGTCCGATCATGGCTTCGACATGGGGATAGCGCGCGATCAAGGTGCCGTCGTGATGATTCAGGGAAATCGCGGCGTCGTTTCCGAGCACGACCTTGGAGAAGAATTCCTCATATTTCGCCGGGGCAATCGCCCGCGAAATAACCCCGAGAAATTCGCCGTGCGGCCCGGTCACCTTGCGCGCGATGACCGTCCTCCAGCCCCCGGAAAACCGGCTGCGCACCATTTCGATCTGGCTCAGTGCCGCATCCGGGCTTGCCTTCAGCGCCTTGTAATAGGCGCGGTCGGCGATGTTGACGTAGGGCACGACCGGCACGACCGATGAATTGATCAGGATGCCGTCAGCGTCATACACATTGATGCCGGCGATCTCCGAGGCGCCGCTGACCTTGGACTTCATCAGCAGGTGCATTTCGTGGGTGGACATCTCGCGCCTGAAATCGTCGGGCGACGCGACGCCCGCCATACGCATCTGCAAGATCAAGTCGTCGAGCGGGACCTGCAGGTCGTCGAGTTGCTGATCGAAATGGCGAGCGAGCAGAAGCACGGTGTTCTGCAGTTCGCGTTCACTGCTCGCCAGCGCCCGCTCGCGAAAATTGCTGATGGTCACCGCGGTGCCGACCGCGATCGCGGCAATCAGCAGGAAACCGCAGGCGACCAGCCAGCGGATCGGATCGCGCCGGCCCGTCGGCTCGCTTTCGAATGTCTCGTTTGCTTCTGCGACCGCTTGGCGGCGACCGACTAGGCCTGTGCCCGGCATAACCCTCTCCCGTTGCCGATGAATACAACCGGAGGGTGGAGGCACCGTTAGTAATGTCGGTTACGCAAAGGTTAATGCCGCCGCCCAATTCGGGGCGATTGCGGTGCCGTTCAGGCATACGCGGCGCGCGGCGCGTGAAAACGCTGCCGCGCGACCAGCGCGCCGACCACCACAATGTTGAGAAGATTGGCGCCGACGCCGGTGGCGAAAGCGGGCGCGTAATAGCCGAAATGATCGTAAAGCAAACCGGCGATCCAGCCGCCGGCCGCCATGCCGAAGCCGCTGAACAACAGCATCGTCGGAATCCGCCAGGAGGCCTCCGACGCTGGAAACAATTCGCGCACCGCGAGCACATAGGCCGGGATGATGCCGGAGAAGCCGAGCCCGAAGGCGGCCGCCACCGTGAACAGGCCGGCTTCATTCTGGGTGACCAGAAAGCCCGTCATCGATACGGTCTGCCAGACCGATCCGATCAGCACGGTGGCAAGGCCGCCGACGCGGTCGGAAATCACGCCCCAGACCTGCCGGCTGAAGAAAGCGGTGCCGAGCAGCACCGACAGCATCAGCGCGCCCATCGAGCGGCTGATGCCGAGATCGCTGCAGAAGGCGACCAGATGGCCCTGCGGCATCGCCATCGGGATGCAGCACAGCACGCCGGCGGCGCACATCATCGCGAAAACGAGATTGCGCGGCATCCCCATCACGCGAGCATGGCCAGCGCCGCCGCTGGACGCCGTTACGGCGTGGATATCTTCGGGCGGATGACGAAAATAGATCGCGGCCAGCGGCACGATGACGACGATCTCGGCGACCGCATACCAGAGCATGGTCTGGCGCCAGCCGAAGCCGGCGATGGCGCGCTCGAACACCGGCGGCCACATCGCACCCGCGAGATAGCTGCCGCTCGAAATCAGCGCCAGCGCCGAGCCGCGCCTGCGATCGAACCAGCGGCTGACATAGATATACAGGGGCGCATTGATGCCGCCGAGCCCGATCAGGCCGATGAACAGCCCGTGGCCGATCCACAGCGGCCAGGGCGGACCCAGTGTCGAGATCGAGAGCCCGAGACCGATCATCAGCGCACCTGACATCACGGTCCAGCGCGTGCCGACGCGCTCGGCGATGCGTCCCATCAGGATGCCTCCGATGCCGGAGCCGAGCCAGGCCAGCGAACTCGCGAGCGCCGGAATCGAGCGCGCCCCGCCGGCCTCCGCAGCGATGTCCTTGAGCCCGACCGCGGTGATCCAGGCGGCGCCAAACGCCATCATCATGATGAACAAGGCGACCGAGGCGACGACCCAGGAATCCCTGGACTCGATCGAGGGCGACGATTGCGGCATGCGCGTAAAACTCCGGCCGCACTGCTTTGACAGATCGCGACCGGATCGACAATTGCGCCAAGGCGGGGTCAGCCGCGCATATCTTCCGCTACCCGCTGCTTTCGCACTGCAGCGACGCGCACGTGCCACTTCACCGGTCAGCGCCGTCCCGGCAACCATGCCTTGAAACCGGCCGCCGTGAGCCTCGTCATGACATCGTCGAGATGGGCTCGGTCGCGGGTTTCGATCACGAGTTCGAGCAGCGTGCCCTTGGCCGGTAAATCGGAAAAGGTTCGCTGGTGCGAGACTTCGACGATGTTGGCGCCGGCTTCCGCCAGCAGCGCCGACACGGCGGCGAGTTGTCCGGGCCGGTCGACGATGTCGATCGCAAGCTGCGTCAGCCGTCCCTCGCGCGCGAGCTCGCGGGTCAGCACGGAAGCGATCAGCCTGGTGTCGATGTTGCCGCCGGTCAGCACAAGGCCGACGTTCTTCCCGGCAAAGCGTTCCGGCGCCGACAGGACAGCCGCGAGGCCCGCGGCGCCGGCGCCCTCGACCACGGTCTTCTCGATCGAGATCAGCATCGATAGCGCGCGCTCCAGCTCGTCTTCCGTCACCAGCACGATGTCGTCGACCAGGTCGCGGACGATGCCGGTGGTGATACGGCCCGGCGCCTTGACCGCGATGCCTTCGGCCAGGGTGTCGCCGCGCATCGGCAGTTGTTCGCCTTTGACGGCGTTGTACATCGATGGGTAGAGCCCGGCCTGAACGCCGACGATGCGCAAACCCGGCTTGAGCGATTTGGCGGCGATCGCGATGCCGGAAATCAGGCCACCGCCGCCGATCGGAACCACCAGCGTATCGAGCTCCGGCACCGCCTCCAGCATTTCCAGCGCAATAGTGCCCTGCCCCGCGATGACAAGCGGATCGTCATAGGGATGGATCATGGTCAGGTCGTGCGATTTGGCATGGGCGCGGGCGAACTCGCCCGCTTCCTCGAGCGTCGCACCGGAAATGACGATCTCGGCGTCGTGCCGCCTGGTGTTCTCGACCTTCACCATCGGCGTGCCGACCGGCATCACGATCACCGCTGGAATGCCGAGCCGCCTGGCGTGATAGGCCACGCCCTGCGCGTGATTGCCCGCGGACATCGCGATGACGCCGCGCCGGCGCTCGTCCGCCGACAACGCCTGCAGACGGTTCAGCGCGCCCCGCTCCTTGAAGGTGGAGGTGAACTGCAGGTTTTCGAATTTGAGCCAGACCCGGCAGCCGAGAACGGCACCCAGCGTCCGGCTCTCGTTGCATTCGGTGACAATGGTCGCGCCCCGGATCGCAGCGGCGGCGGCCCTGATATCGGCCAGCGTGACCGGAATGGCGGCGGCGGGAGCGAGGCTCGGTCTTTTCGGCATCAACGATCTCATCGGCGCTTGGTGTGAACGCACACCCTACGCCGCTGGACCGGTCGATGCATGAAGAAACACGCGACGAAAACGCCGGAGAGGGCCCCGGCGCTGGACCGCTCAGGTTATGTCCGTGACATTGCTGAGATGGCTGTCGAGCTGCACGGTCATATCCGGCTTGGCCCACGTCCCTTGGCCCTGCCGAACCGCGCCAGTGCCGGTGACGGTGACGTTGATGAAACCAAAGCCCTGGAAGCGGGCCGCGACCGTCTGATCGTCCGCAAGCTGCTCAAGACCGCTTAGCGTGATCGTGGCGGAGTAGCGATGCCCCTGACGGACTGCGACCAGCGTTCCCGCCAGTTGAGCTCGCGGAGCAATCAAGGCCGCCCGCGATTGCGTGGCGAGCTGCGATGCGCCGACCAGAACGCCATTGGCATAGGTGAAGCTGATCGTGCCGGTCCAGCCGGGCGACGGCGGAAGCTGCGACACGGTGAGCGGCTGCGATGGCTGAGCCGAGCCAGCCAACAGCGCCGCGAGCTTGCTGCCGATCGGCGAGCCCAATCCGGTACATGGATCGGGACCGACCAGCGCTTGATAGGCGCCGTTCTCGCCCTGGATGATATCGTTGAAGCAAAGCGGATTAGCCCACAACCGGTCGGTGATGTAACCGAGCTTGCGTCCGAACGCGGCGAACAGTCCGGCGTAAAGCGGAGCGACCGCGCTGGTGCCACCCATCGGGATTTGATGTCCGTGAACGAACATCCAGTAGCCGGTATTGGGGTCGGCGTTAGCGGCTATGTCGGGTACCATACGGCCAATGCCGTTTGGCGCCCCCGGCAACAGATATCGCGGCGGATAAGGCGCCGTCGACTGAAACGATTGGCGCGGGAATATCGTCGAATATCCACCACCGGTGCCTTCCCCATTGGTCTGGCCGGGATTGTCGTTCCAGACCGTTTCCGAGGTCGGCGTTTTGCTGGTCCCGCCGCACCCGATCACATGCGGACAGGACGCGGGAGCATCGACATTGGCCGGCGTCGGACCGCCGTCGCTGGAATCATTATCGCCCGAGGAAGCGAGCACGATCATGCCTGCCTGGGTCGCCGCCGACGCGGCGCTTTCCTGATCGGCAACGTAATCCTGGCCACCCTGCTGCGACCAAGCCGCCCAATTGGCTTCATCCGATCCCCACGAGATCGAACACACATCGCAGCCATCGGCGGTGGCGGCCCGAATTGCCGCCGCGATCGCGCCGGGATTGGCATCACTGGCCCAATACAGATTTATGGTCGCGGGCTTTCCGGTCGCGACATAATACGCCGCGGCAGCGATCTCGATATCGAGCGCGACTTCGATATCCGGATCGAGTTCTTCTCCGATATGCTGGCCCGGATTGTTCTTTGTCCCATCGATCGAGATTTCGGTGATGTTGGGCATGGGTTGGCCGATCGAATCGAAAAAAGCCTTCAGGTCGGATGGCACGTAGCCGCCGTCCAGTTCGACGATTGCGATCACGCCGCCGCCCGTCAGGTTGACCGGCCAGTTATAGGCCCGGCAAATATCCGGAACGCTCCAGCGAACGACATCCGTGCCAGCGAACGCTACCGATCGCGGATTGCTGCGCGTCAGATACGGTGTGCAGCGCCGCTGCAGCAGTCCCGCTGGATAGGAAGCGACGGGATAAGAAGGGCCTTGGCCCAAAGCGCAGCGAAACGACGGCGCCAGCGCAGGAGCCCAAGTCGCCGCCTTTACCGGCCATCGGGTGGCGACGATATATTGCCGCAGGAAGTCGCTGTCGCGGAGGCTATGGCCCTGGTTGCCGCCGAGGCCGCGAACCGTATGCTGGTCAATGATCTGGTCGCAAAAATCGACATGGTGCCCGCCGTCCGGCCACCGGAAAACGATGACGCAACCCGGTTGGAGATCGCATTCGGTGCCGTACGACATGTAAGACACGGCGGCGGCGCTATGAGTTGATTTGTAGCCGTTTTCTTCCAGTGCGGCGCAGACCGTCGCGGCGCAGGATTCCGGCGTCACGCCGTTGAGCGGCCCGAAGGTGGTATGCTTGAAAATCTCCTCGGTGAACGGCGTCGGCTTCGCGCCGGTGAGTTGTATTTCCCCGCGATGCAGGCGCATCCAGTCCATCCAGCGCATGTCCGTTGGCGCGGCCGCAGCATGCGGCGTGGCGATCTCGTGAGCCGCCGCCGGTGCAGGCACCGGAACGAATTGACCGAAATCAGGTTTCGCCTCGTTGGTATCGACGCTGATGCCGTTCCAATCCAGATCGATCGGCGTTTGTTGCGCGAGAGACCAGCGATTGCTCGAATAGAAAGCCTTTGAGCCTGGGAAACCCCGCGATGCACTGAGCCAGGCGTAGTCGCACAATCCGGCTGACAGCATCGCATCGCACACCACGCCATCACTGTAGACGCCGACCTTGTACCTGCCCTGGAAGGCGGCTCGAACCTGCTCGAAATAGGCTTTCACGCCCGGCAGGTCGTTGCTGGTATATCCGTTGGGCAAATGCTCCATGGCAAAGTAGATAGCGCTTCCGGCGGGTTGCCCGATCGCCTCGGCCTGTTCGAGCGCGAGCTGCGCGTCGGTCGATCCAGCCGTCCCGCCCAACGGCGGATCACCTTTGTCCTCGAACACGACGAACAATTGCAGGCCGGCGGCGGCGATAGCGCTGGCCTCTCCGGGGGCGATGCGCTTCCCGGAGTTCGAGGAATAATACCGGCCGACAGCGGTTACGTTCTTTTGGACCAACAGCGGAATCTTGCCGGAAACATTATCGTTGGTGTCGATGACGGTCATCGTGTCCCCCACGCTCGGCGTTGGATTTCGATCCGGCTTCGGCTGTCGCCGTCGGCGTTTCGGCGGCTTGCGATCTTCAGTCGTCGATGCCAGCGCGAATACGGGGTGGTAGCGCTGGCCGGCATCAGGCTCGACCTCTGCAGGCGCCGCCCGATCAGGATCCTCCTCCGGCAACAATCGTTCATTGCTCACGCGAGATGTGCCGATCAGTTACCAAGTGCTTTCAGGAATGCGTTCGAATAGGCAATGCGCTGATTATTTTCCAGCATCGCGGCGCCATTGACGATGCGGGTAATCTTGGAAATCTGCCAGTCGTCGGCCAGCGGCAGACAGCCGTTGACGGCGAGGTACCAGCAACCCGACACCGCCGCGCCAGCAGGCGTTTGACAATATTGCGCGGCCTGCTCCGCGGTTTGTCCAATCGCGGCGCCGAATTTGGCGTAATCGTTGCGGCCGGTGAGCTGGATCAATCCGCGGCCGCGGAACAGATATCCGTCACCGGAGGCTTCATTGCCGTTACCATTCTTGTTGGCATAGGCACGATTGCCGAGCGCCTCCGGATTGTGAGCGTAAGACGCCGCGGAGGCCAGGGTCGGAAACTCGTTTGGGAAAATCTCGAAAATGCGGGCTTGCGAATAGTTGAGATTCTCGACGACCTCCTGGAAGCCCGGTCCGACCTCGATCAGGAACTGTCCGATCGCCGCGGCCATGCGGCGGTTTGTCTGCAGGTTATATTTGCTGAAGGCATCGTTGAGAGCGGGCACCCAGATATCCGTATTGACCAGATGAGCACAGGACTTGAATGCAGCGGTCAATTCGGGAGCGACGGACGCCGCGGTCGTGGTCGTGGTCGTGGTGTCGAGCTGCGGCGTAACTTTCGCCTGGAACGACGACACCACGCCGGCCAGCGTGGCGACGTGATTGTTGAGCACGCCAACACTCGCGCTCAGAGCGTTGCTTGCACTGTCGCTCGCGGCCGGCGCCTTCGCGGGCGGGATGAAAATCGACAGCGAGTTTTCAATGAAATCCGTTCCGGCATATCCAGCGGCCGCGATGCCTAGCAACGTCTTGATGTCATTCGGATCTATTTTGGCGAGATTGCCGAGACCGAGAGCGAGACCCGCAAGCACACCGGCGATAAATCCGATCATCAGGCTGATCAACAGATAGGCCGCGTTAAATTCGGTTTGCTGGCCGGGAGCCGTCGTGGCCGATGCCGTCATCGTCTTGAGGCCTACCGCAGCGCGCGCGCCCTGGCCGACCAGACCCATCAATCCGCAAAGCAGCAAAATTCCGAGCACGTTTGCGCTCGAAAGGAGCACCGGCTTGCTGTCAGCCACGGCCGCTGGCGGGGTCGAAGGAGTTGCCGGCGTCGTCGAGGGACCCGCTGAGGAAGCCGCTGGTGTTGGCGTAGGCGTCGGCGTTTGCGCCGTTGAAGCATTGAATAGCAAACTACAAAAAAATACCGCCGCCATCGCGGCAAAAATCTTCCGCTTCATAATATCAAGCTCCCGCTTGACACGCGCATCCTAACGGACGCCGGCGCGTGCTCATTCAACTCCATAAAATAATGCAACCTCAAGTAATACAATTTCAACGTGAGGAGTCAATACCGTACTCGCTCTGTGGACGTTCGCGCCCGGCGCTGGTCACACAGTGCATGCAACCCGCCGATCTGTTCTCATGGAGCCATGGACCAGCCGGCTTGCGCGACCGCCTCCAGGCGTCGATGTGCACATCACGGCCGCCCGCGGCGCCCACAGAATCTGGACATGCGGGCGAGCCAGATCAGCCAAAGCCGGTATCAGGATGAAATTCGGCGCGTAACGCCAGCGTCAGATTTGCGCGGCGACCTTTTCCAGGCCGATCAGGCGCGCCAGCGTGCGCACTTCGTTCTTCTGGTCCTCGCGCAACTGGAACAATAACGGCATCGCGGCTGATTTGAGCTGCTGGACTTCCGCGGAGTCGGGATCGATCGGCGGCGCACCTGTTGCATGGGCGTCGGCCTGGCGGCTCGAGTGAATCTTGTGCGCCACGGCGCGCAACGCGCTTTCCACCGCCGGCCAGTAATATTCCTGATCCGGCGAAAGTTTTAGGCGTTCCTTGATGCCGGCGATCTGCACGTCGCTCAGCAGCGTGTAGGCTTTCTGCGGCGCGGGCTTCGCGACAAGCTTTGGCGGCGGCGGCGCAAGCGGCGCCTGTGGCATCGCGGCGGGCGTCACCGCCTGCGGCGAGGTGATCTGCGGCGGCGCGAAATCGGCGGGGCCCTGCTGGGCGGCAAATGCCAGCCGCAGCGACTGGGTTACGTCGGCCCTCGCCGAGTCTGGCCTTGTTACGTCGGGCTGCGACGGCGGCGGATCGAATGAGGCCAGCGCCAGGGTGGCGACCGCGAGCTTGTCTTTCTTGGCCTCTTTGTTGGAAACGGGATTTTGGCTCACCTCCGCAACCGCTTGCGGCCTCGCGTCCGGCACGCTGGCGCGGCCGAGAATGCTGGCGGCCGCGGCGCCCACGACCAGGAAACAGGTCAGCGCGATAATCGTAACCGTCCGCGTCAAGCAGTTCTCCGTTTTCCTTGGCCAGAGCCTTATCGGCTCTGACTAAATCAGAACCGGGCTCTAATTTTTTATTTTGACGCGTTTTCTTGACGCGAACCGGATGCCACTTCGCTCGAAAACGCCATGACCACGGTCATTTTCCCGAAAACTGGGTACGAATTAAGGCTTAACCGCGCCCGGGCAGCGGTTTCAGACCCGGCGCCCCCGGGATTTTCGGGCGAAAAGGCCTGCAATCAGGCCGCAATCGCCAGTTCGTAGGCTTCCTGGATGTCGGCGACGATGTCGGAGGCCTCCCACAGCGCATCCGGCGCCACCGAATGCAGGCTGATGGTCCAGTTGGCTTTGCTCGAGCGCGGCATGCTGACGATGTCGAATTGAACGTCGCGGCACAGCGGGTGCCGGTCGAGCGCACGCGCGACACGCCGCCTGATCTCGTCGAGCGTAGCTTCGGTCTTGGCTTCGGTCTTGGCTTCGAAATCCATGTCGCACCCCTGTCGTCGGAGCTTTTGGCGCGGCCACCACCGGGCAATGGCTGACGGCCTCGACATGATTTTTGGAGCCGGAATGGTTAATGGCGCGTTAAGCCGGAAAGCCCGTAAAACAACGGACTATCGGACCAAACCGGATGGCGGATTAGCTATTTTCGAGGAAAGAAGTCCGGCCACATCGCACGCCATTTTTCGGCGAGCGGCCGGAAATCGGCCGGTCCGATTTCGTGCCACTCGGCATCGGCCGCCGGCAAAATCCGACGTTCCGCGATCCAAGGCTGTGCGCTCCGCACGAACATATGGGCGACCGGCGTGAGCCAGCCCGTGTCGTCGAGCGTGCCGGCGCGAAGATTCACCGATTCCGGCCGTCCCTTGCGTTCGCCGTAAATGCGGCTGCCGCAATCGCCGCAGAACCATGACGTAACATCGGCGCCGCTCGGGGATGAACGCCGCCAGCTCTTGGGCTGCCCCTGCCGAATGTGAAAATCTGCCGTCGCCACCGGCATGTTCAGCGCGAACGCGCTGCCGGACGCGGTTTGGCAATCGGTGCAGTTGCAGGTGTAGAGCAGCAGCGGAAACGATGTGATTTCGTGGCGGATCGCTCCGCACGAACAACCGCCGGTCAGGGGAAGTGTGGGTCGCGTCGCGGTCATCATCACCTCGATCTCGTATCCGGCCCCATATTATCCGAAGACGAGATTATCCGAAAATCAGAGACACTGGCGATTTACCGCTTCTCGATCACGAGGCTCTGCACGGCGCGGCCGAAATAGCCACGCTCGTCGGCCAGCCGCGCCATCGCCAGGCCGGCGCCATCGGGGCCAATCCAGGATTCCGCGTCGAGCAATATCCATTCGCCGACCGGCTCGCGGGCAAGGCTCACCGTGAGGTCGGCGTTGAGGAAGGTCCATTGCCGGAAATCCAGCACGGCGGAGGTGCCGTTGCAGAAATCGGAGGCGACCACGGCGCGCATCGCCTGCGATATTGCCGCGCCCTCGACCATCGGCCGGTCGACCCGGTACCAGATCGCGCCGGGACCGGGCACGCCAAAGCGGCCGAGCGCCGAGCGCATCGATATACCCTCGACAAAAGGGCTTGAGGAAAAGCTCGGCTGCTCCAGGCGCGCCTCTTCCGGACCGGGCAGCGTAACGGCGGGAACAACCGCTTCCGCCGGCAAGGCTTGCGCCTGCAGCTTCACCTTGAGCACGGTCGCGGCGACCACGACGGTGTTGCCGGCGCTCAGCCGGACCGCGCAAAGCTGGATCTTGCGGCCCTGGCGCAGCACCTCGGTTTCCAGGGTCAACGGCGCGATCGGCACCGGCCGCATCAGGTCGACGGTCAAGCGCGCGATGCGCATCGGCACCGGCGTCGCAATCGCTTCGGCGGCCCATACCACCAGCGATGCCGGCGCCGAGCCGTGCTGCATGCCGGGGTCCCAGGGACCGGCGGCATCGGGACTGGTGACGACGCAGCTTCCCTCGACGCGATAGATGGCCTGCATCAATTCAGTATTCCACGATCGATCATCGCGCTTCGATCACAGCGCCGGATCGACCGCTTCGGCGTATTCACGCTTGAACCGCGCGATCAGTTCGGCGGCGGGCACGATCTTGCCGACGCTGCCGACGCCCTGGCCGCTGCCCCAGATTTCCTTCCAGGCTTTCGGCTTGGCCCGCTCGCCGGAGGCGTCGGTGCCAAAACTCATTTTCGAGGCGTCGGACTCCGGCAAATTGTCCGGGTCCATTCCGGCCGCGACGATCGATGGCTTCAGGTAATTGCCGTGCACGCCGGTGAACAGGTTGGAGTAGACGATGTCCTCCGCGGTCGAGGCGGTGATCATCTGCTTGTAGCCCTCGACTGCATTGGCTTCCGAGGTCGCGATGAAGGCGGAGCCGATATAGGCGAAGTCGGCGCCGAGCAGCCGCGCCGCGCGGATGGCGCGGCCATTGCCGATCGCTCCCGACAGTGCGATCGGCCCGTCGAACCATTGCCGGGTCTCCGCCACGAAGGCGAACGGCGAAATCTCTCCGGCATGGCCGCCGGCGCCGGCTGCCACGAGGATCAAGCCGTCGGCGCCCTTCTCGATCGCCTTGTGCGCGAATTTCTGATTGATCACATCGTGAAACACGATACCGCCCCAGCCATGCGCGGCCTGGTTCAGCTCCTCGCGTGCGCCGAGCGAGGTGATCATCATCGGCACCTTGTGCTTCTCGCACAGCGCAAGGTCCTGCTCGAGCCGGTTGTTCGAGCGGTGCACGATCTGGTTGACCGCGAACGGCGCCGACGGCCGCTCCGGATGCGCCTTGTCGTAGGCGGCAAGTTCTTCCTTGATCCGTACCAGCCACTCGTCGAGCAGCGCCGCCGGTCGCGCGTTCAACGCCGGAAACGATCCGACGATGCCGGCCTTGCACTGCGCGATCACCAGATCCGGCACGGAAATGATGAACAGCGGCGCGCCGATCACGGGAAGCGACAGGCGGCCCTTGAACAAGGCAGGCATGGACATTCGAAAGCATCCTTCGGGTTATCGGGGAATGGGGATTGCAGGTCGGCCTAAAGATGCCAGACATCATACCAACAACGCAACCCGCGATCCGCCGGCTGTTTCCCCGCCACTACTGGCACAGCGCGCGGGTGACAAAGGTGTTGGTGTGGCAATCGTCGGATTTTCTGGCGCGGCCGGGGATCAGGACTTTCGCCGAGCAGGTCTCCGCGGACTCGGTCAAGAGGCTCTTGCCCTCCTTGAAGCCCTTGGTCTGGCATAATTTATCCGACGCCGTCTTGCAGTCCGGCGCGCCGTTCGCCGAGAGCGGGCACATGATGCGCCCGGTTACCATCGACGACGTCGTCATGCGCGACAGGGTGTCGGAGGCGCCCTTGGCCGCATCTTTCGCGCGCGCGTTGAGATCGTCGATGGTCTCGCCCGGGCTTTTCAAGGTCGGCAACTTGTCGAACATCTTGCCGATCTCGTTGATCAGGCCGGGATTCTCGCGCACGGGCGCCTCGGCGGGCGGCGCGGGCTCGCTTTGCGCTGGCGCCGATGGCGCAGCCGGTTCGGGGATAGCCTGCTGGCCGGGTGCTTGTTGGCCAGATGTTTGTTGACCAGGTGCTTGTTGACCAGGTGTTTGCTGGGCCGGCGCCTGCGGCTCTGGAGGCGGCGCCCTCTGGCTAGAAGCGGATCCCGTCGCGATCATCAGCGTCAGCATTGCCACGCCCGCGGACGCGACAGGCCTCCGGGAAAGCGCCAACTTTTTGCTGAATCGGGCGAACATGACGGCAGCGTAACCCGAAGCGGCCGGCCGGCAAACTGGTAAGCGATCTAGATCAGCTGGTAAGCGATCTAGATCAGCCGATAGGCGATATAGAATCCGAGCAGCAGCGTGACGATCAGAACGGTTACCCAAAAACCCAGCCGTCTTTCCAGCTCGGCCCGAATGAAGTCGCCATACCGGTTCAGCAGCACGGCGACAATGAAGAACCGTCCACCGCGGGCAACGATCGAGCACAGCACGAACAGCCAGATGTTGTAGCCGGCAAAGCCGGAGGTGATGGTGACGAGCTTGTAGGGAATCGGCGTCAGCCCCTTCAGCAGGATGATCACCGCACCCCATTGCGCGTAGGACGCGCGAAACGCCTCGACCTTGCCTTCGAGGCCATAGAGGTGGATCAGCCAGTGCCCGAGCGAGTCATAGAGAACGGCGCCGATCAGATATCCGAGCACGCCTCCGGCCACGGAAGCGACCGTGCACACGCCTGCGAACAGCCAGGCGCGCCGCGGCTCCGCCAGCGACATCGGCAGCAGCATGATGTCGGGGGGGACCGGAAAGAACGAGCTTTCCGCGAAAGCAACGGCTCCGAGAATCCAGAGCGCATAGGGCTTGTGGGCGGCGCCGATGCACCAATCATAAATCCGTCTCAGCATGGCGCGATGAACCATCATGGGACGGATTTGTCCATGCCGGGAAGGCCAGACTTTCAAAGGACGGAAATTTACGGGAAAACGGCCGACCTTAATGCCGCTTGCGGAGCGCCCGGTTCTCGAGCGCGACAATTGGTCGCCGGGCGACCCGGGGCGCGGTCGTGGCTTTCGGCATTTTGACCGCCGATTTTGGTAGCTTCTCGGCGATCCCGAGCAAATGCTCGCGCCGCTCCATCTCCCGCCAGACGTCGTCGGGCGACACGCCGGCCGACGCCCAGAGCACCGTGAGATTGTAGAGAAGGTCAGCGCTTTCGCGGACCACTGCGTCGCGCTTGCCGTTGACGGCGTCGATCACGACCTCGATGGCTTCCTCGGCCAGCTTCTTGGCCATGTTGGCCGGGCCGCGCTGAAACAGCCGTGCGGTTCGCGAAATTGCCGGATCGAGATCCTTGGCCGCGATGACTGCCTGGTAAAGCCGTTCTAGCGAATCATTCATCGCTCCGAAGCTAATCGAAACCGATGGACAGCGTGTTAACGGGCAGTTTCGAAAACTGCCCGTGTCACACATATCGTCATAAATTATTCATCGGCCGCACCAGGCAGCCGATGAACGATTGCTTCGTAATGATTACCAGCTGCCGTTCTGGGGCACGTACGGCAGGGTCGACTGATCGACGCCGTATCCGCGGTAACCCGGGCCGCCGCCGTAACCGCCACCATAATAGGCCGGGCCGCCATAGACGGGGGCCGGACCGTAGTAGCCGTCATAGCTATCGTAGCCGGGACGGCTCGCCGCGATCGCAAGGCCGGTGCCGACAATGCCGGCAAAAGCCGCGGCCGCCGCGGCTCCGCCACCGCCCCGGAAACCGTGGTGATACGGACGGGCCGACGCCGTGGTCGGCGCAATCGCGCTCAGCGCCAAGGCGGCAACCGCGGCCATCAAGACAGGACGACCAACCGATGAAAACATTCCTCTACGGACAAACATTTCAGTATCCTCCAAAAACAATGAGCCAATCAGGCCTCGAAAACACAACGGTCCAGTTGATGTCGGGTTCCCTCGCCGGGCCGCAACCCGAATGGCGAAAACGTGACCGGACGTCGGCAACCGGGATGCGCCGCCGTCCTGATCAACCGGCTTTCGGCTCACCAAAAAACATCGGCCGCACAAGGCGGCCGATGCGAAATCGAACGATGAAGGTGCAGTTACCAGGTGCCGGCCGGCGCGCCCCAAAGATAGGGCGGCACGGAGGAGCCGTAACCGCCGAACTCCGCGTAGAATGGCCCGTGGTCGTCATAGACCACCCCGCCACCGTAATAGGCATTGAAGGCTTCCCAATAGGCGTGACGCCGCTCCAACTCGGCGGCAGCGGAGCCGAGGTTGCGCCGGTAAACCGCCGTCTCGTAGCGGTCACCGTGACGGGTCCTGCGGCGGGCGCTGAAGTCGGTCACGGCATGGCGCGCCGACAGGCCCTTCCCTGGGGTCGCCGATCCCGCCCGGGCCACCGACGGCTCGATCGCGGCCAGCGCCAGAGCGGCAACCGCTGCCACCAAAGCTCCGCGGCCAACCGATAAAAATGTATCTTTTCGGGCAAACATTTCAATGTCCTCCGTAACAATACAGCCAAGCAGGCCTGCCACGGCAGACCGCCGGCTTCATGTTGGGTTCCTCCTTCGCCAAATGCAAGCAGAACAACGGGCAGCGGACGCTGTATCTCGCGGGCGATCCCTGTTTAGAATGCGGACTTGTTAGAATGCGGACCTGTTAGAATACGAACTTGGATTTTCAAATTTCACCCGAGCGTCCATTTCATGTCCCTGCTTCGCCTTTACACGCGCGTCCTCGAATTGTTGGGCAAGGAAGCACGGCTGGGCTGGATTTTGGCCGGCGCCAATCTGCTGTTGGCCGGCGCGCAATTTGCCGAACCGGTGCTGTTCGGCCGCATCGTCGACGTGCTCTCGGGCAAGCCGACGCCGGGAGTAATTGAATCATCCTCGGCGTGGCCGCTGCTGGCGGCCTGGGCGGCATTCGGCCTGTTCACCATCGGCTGCGGCGCCGCGGTCGCATTGCATGCCGACCGGCTGGCTCACCGCCAGCGCCAGGCGGTGCTGACCAATTATTTCGAGCACATCATGCAGTTGCCGCTGACCTTCCACACCGGCACCCATTCCGGCCGGCTGATGAAGGTGATGCTGAACGGCACCGATGCATTGTGGCGGCTGTGGCTCGGGTTTTTCCGCGAGCATTTCGCCGCCATCATGTCGCTGGTGGTGCTGCTGCCGCTGGCGTTCTACATCAACTGGCGGCTCGCCATCCTGCTGTTCGTGTTGTGCGTGGTGTTCACGGTGCTGACCACGCTGGTGGTGCGCAAGACCTACGGCATGCAGAGCGAAGTCGAGGCGCATTACAGCGACCTCTCCGCCCGCGCCTCCGACGCACTCGGCAATGTCGCGCTGGTGCAGAGCTTCGTGCGCATCGATGCCGAGGTGCAGGGCCTGCGCTTCGTCGCCGACA
>Ga0075522_10001643_pt1 | contig 16903 bp, 11 predicted proteins | sample NGEPerA_FD_74796 | JGI IMG/M metagenome (GOLD analysis project Ga0075522, IMG submission 74796) | Arctic peat soil microbial communities from the Barrow Environmental Observatory site, Barrow, Alaska, USA - NGEE PermafrostL2-A | ecosystem: Environmental > Terrestrial > Soil > Wetlands > Peat ... | reverse complement strand
GCCACGGCGCTGGCGACGTAGGCGATGGCCTTGCCGGAGGTCGTGAGCGCAGTGGCCGTCGCCTCGCGCAGATCGCCGGTGCGCTGGAACTCCTCGCGCACGCGGAAGATGAAGTAGACCGCGTAGTCGGCGCCGATGCCGACCGCCATCGCCGAGATGGCCGCCGTCCCCATCGAGAGCAGGATCCCGGTCCAGCCCATCAGGCCCAGGTTGATCAGCGCCGCGGTGGCCAGCGGCAACAGCACCAGGAAGCCGCCCGCCAGCGAGCGCAGCAGGATCGACGTGATCACGACGACCAGGATCGAGATCTGGATCAGGTTGATGGTCTTGCCGTGCACCATGGTCTCGTTGAGCGCGATGGCGTTGGTGACGCCGCCGCCCACGCGCGCCGTGACGGGCAGGCCCGCGAACAGGCGGTCGGCCTCGGCCTGCGTCGCCACCGTCATGGCCTTCATGGCCCGGAAGTCGTCGGTCTTCAGATACGCCGTGATGACCGCGTGCTGGAACGAGCGGTCGACGAAGTGCGCGAGATCCTCCTCGTCGCCGCCCATGGTGTAGAGCAAGAGGTATTGGGCGACCGCCTGAGAGGTGTCGGGCAGTTTGCCGCCGCCGCTGCTGTCGACGGCCAAGCTGATCTGTTTGAGGAGATCGACGATCGACACGACTTTGCCGATCGGGAGCGGTTGGTGCGCGATGAACGTTCCCAGCTCGTCCATGCGACGCAAGACCTCCGGGTTCTTGATGGCGTCGGGCGCCTGGCCGGAAATCAGCACCTGGATCACGCGCGTGCCGGCCAGGCGTTCGTCCACCATGCGAAAGCCGTGGACCGGCGCGTTGTGCTCGAAGAATTGCGCCGCCAGGTTGTTGCCGGCCTCGAGGCGCGTGACGCCGACCAGCGCGACGACGATCAGGCCCGTGAAGACCCAGACGATCGGCCGCTCCTGGCCGGTCCGGACCAGCGAGGCCAGCTTCTCTAGAATCGGATCGAAGTACTCCTCGCGCTTTTCGCGCTCCGTCTGTCGCTCCGACGGCGGCGACATCAGGACGCGGATGGCCGGGATGAAGGTCATCTCGACGGTCAGCGCCGCCAAGATCCCGAACGCCGTGCAAAGGCCGAAATTCCTGATGGTGGGGAGCCCGAACGTCGCCAATGAGCCAAAGCTGAGCGCGGCGATCGTGCCCGCCGCCAGCATGACCAGGCCGACCTTGGTCGTTGCCTCGATGACCGCCAGCCGGTTGTGCTGGGTCGGCAAGAGATCCGGCCGCTCGGCGTGCAGGCGGTTGTACTCCTCGTAGTAGCGCTTGAGGATCTGTACCGAGTGGCCGGCGCCAATCGCCAGCAGCAGGATCGGCGTCATGATGTTCCAGGGGTCCATCGGCGCGTGGATGAGCCCCATGAGGCCGAGCGCCCAGACGACGCCCATGATCGCGGTGACCAGCGGGATGATCATTCCCTGCAGCGTCCGAAAGGCGCGGTAGTGGAGGTACCCGATCATCGTCAGCGCCAGCACGAACAACACGGCGACCCGGCGGGTGTAGATCAGCAGCCAGTGCAGGATCGTCGGCGCGCCGGCGGCGACGATCTCCAGCCCCGGCGCCCGCTCCGGCGCGAGGATGGCCTCCAGGTGATCGTAGAGGTAGCGCGAACCGCCGGCCTTCTCGAAATCGCTGAAGTCGACCAGCACCGACGTCGCGCGGCCGTCGTCGCTGACGAACAGGCTGGTCAGGAATCCATTGGCCTGGACGCGGGCCCGGAAGGCCGCGATCTCGACGTCCGTCTGCGGGACCTTGTCTGCGAGCGGCGTGATCTCCAGCGAGTCGGCCGAGCTATGGATGTCCTTCACCCGCGGCGACATGAGGGACAGGACACTCCCCGGTTTGACGCCGGGGAGCTTCTCCAGCTTCTCGGTGATCCGTTTGACCTTGCCGAGGATGTCGGGCGTGTAGACCGTCCCCGACGCGGGATAGACCCCGATCACCGTCATGTACTTGCCGCCAAAAAGCTTCTCGATCCGCTGGCCGACGATCACCAGCGGGTGTCCCGGGGGGATCTGGGCGTCCACGTCCAGCAGGAGATGAAGCCGGGTCATGAAGAAGCCGAGCGTCAGCGTGACCAGGGCGACCAGCGCAATGACCAGCTTGGGACGCCCGACCACCGCGGTCACGTAACGGCGCAACATGGTCAGCGCTTCTCCCAGAGCGATCGGATCAGGAGCTCGCGCGTGTCGCTCTTGGGCGCGAAGTAGCTGGCCAGAACGACCTTCCGCGCGCCGGCCTCGTGGTCGCTGAGGTCGAGCAGCGTCTGCCCGTTCGCCGAGACCACGGTCGTCCGCAGCGTGTCGGGGGTGACCGAATAGATCAGCTTGTCGCCCTTCTGATACCCGCGGTCTCGCAGCGGCGCGAACCACTGCGGGATTGCGTCACCCACCCGCCGCTCGATGTCGGCCGAGATGAGGCCGGCTTCGCGGGCCAGCTCCATGTTGTCGCGCACGACGCCGATCCAGCGGTTGAGCGGGATGTCGCGCACGAACTGCATCTGCACCACCGCGCGCGCCGCGCCGATGGCGGCCGACGCCACCTGGGCGTCGAGCGGATACGAGTAAGGCTTGTCGCGCGCCAGCTCGGCCAAGCGGCCCTGGGTCGGCTTATCGAACCGGATGTCGACGGTGGCCACGTTGATCTTGAGGACGGTCTTCTGCAGCAACATGTGCATGAGCGCGTAAGGACCCTGGGCCAGATCGGGCCCGTCCAGCGTGGGGAGCGATCCGCCCGCCCACAGAGTTGCCGCGGGAATCGACGTCAGCAGCGCCGCGACGATTCCGGCGGTCGCGGCGAAGGATCTCGGTTCGGGGCGTGCCATCGATTCTCCTTAGCGGCCAAACCTGTAGATGAAGGCCAGTGCGACGAGGTGGGAGGTGGCGGAGTAAGTGCCGGCGTTTACCACCGGCGCGGGCTGTCCCAGATAGCTCGGGTTGCAGGTGTTCGGATCGGTGAAGGGGGCGGCGCAGGGGCTGCCGGGGGTCTGCTGGTAGACGCGGGCGTCTGCCTCGGCGACCGTGACGCTGGGCTGATAGCGGAGCTGATAGGTGAGGGCCAGCTCCCAGCGGCGCAGCAAGAACGAAGCGCCCAGCGCGCCGCCGATCTGCGGGCCGGCGGGAAAGTCGACGTTGGCGTACGCCGACGGCGCCGCGGCCGTCTCGTAGTAGACCCCGGCGCGCAACGTCCAGCGATCGGGCACCACGTTGAAATCGCCACCCAGCTTGACGCTGAGCACGTCGTTCCACTGCTTGGGAACCGTGATGGTCGCAAGCGGGATGGTCTGGTTGCCGGCGGCGGTCGCCTCGAGGCCGTTCGTGCCGACGGCGAACGACTTGGCGCGCGACCAGGTCTGGTATTCGACGTCCAGCTCGAGGTCGAAGAGCTCTCCCCGGCCCGCCACCAGATGGCGGTAGCGGCCACCGGCCCGCACCAGGAGCGGCAACGGTAGCGTCACGGCGACGTCGCTGGCGAGGTTGCCGTCGCGCTTGAGCACCACCGGGTCCATGCCCAGCGGCCCCGATTTGTCGACCACCGTCGCCGACAGCGTGCTGTGGGTGACGATGTTGGCCGGCAGCACTTGCCCGGCGAGGCCAAACTCCACCGACGGCACCGGGCGGAACCAGGCGCCCAGGACCGCGTTGAAGGTGAGCCAATCTGCGCCGGTCGTCTGGGCCAGGATGTCGAACGGGCTCGAGACCGGGTTGGCGGCGCCCGGCGCCGTGTTGCCGTTGATGACCAGCGAGTAGTCGAGCCGCGGGACGGTGATCCACTCCAGCGTCGCGCCGACGCCGAAGACGTCGTGGAACTTCCAGGCCGCGCTGCCGGCGAAGTCGAGGATGACGGCCTCGCGGTTCACCATCATGTAGCGCTGGCCGCCGCCCTCCGGGAACTGCTCCCGGCTGATTCCGGGCGGCGTGAAGGCCGCCAGCGCGAAGCCCCAATCTCGGAGGCCCAGGTTCGACGCAACGCCGATGAACGGGAGGGCCGGCTGCCACGGGCTCCCGTTGTGAACCTTGTCGAACGTCACCAGCGGCGCGACGCCATTCTGGACGTTGCCGGTGTCGAGCGTCGGCGCGCGGGCGTAGCTATAGCCGTTGTAACCGGCTTGGTTGCCGAGCTCGATCACGGTCCCGCCGATCTCGGCCAGGCCCGCGGGATTCACGTCGACGGCCGTCACGTCGTCGGCCCGCGCCACGAAGGCGCCGCCGCGGCCGGCCGCGCGCGCGCCGAGGGCGCCCGAGAAGTAGCCGCCGTCGGCCCGCGCCGAGCGCACGGGCACCATCGCGCCGAGGGTCGCCCCCAGCAGCGCTGCTCCCGACCGGATCGCGAGGATCGACGAAGACTTCAAAGTGGTGGATGGGGAGATCTGACCAGAGATCGGAGGCGGATCGCGTCGCCGGCTGGCTACTGTGGCTGCAATATCGCGAACACGACCGGCGCCGGGACCGAGCATTTACTGCAAAGGACCGCAGCGGCCCAGGTGCCGTCTGTGGCGCCGAATCCTGGGAAGGCGCCGCCGCCGTCGGCTTCGGGGCCGGCGAGGTCGACGTACTTCTGTCCGAGCGGCACCGCGAAGGTCGAGATCGACGTGGCGTCGATCTCGACGTCGAGGAAGTGGGCCTGCAGGTCGGCAGGCGTCTTGCCCTCGTAAAAGCCGACCTCCACCGTGTCGAGCGTGGTCTGTGAGAAGTCGAGTGGGTTGCCGAAGTTGTCCTTGGTGATTTTGCTCCAATCGAGCTTCCAGGGACCTTTGATTGGGATGGCGACCGGCACCGAGCTGAGGGTGGCCGAGAAATCGAGGACACTGGTGCTGCAGGCGTCGGGGGCATTGACCATGGTGTTGGTCTCGCCGGCGGTCGGCTGGATGAAGATCATCGATTGGGCCCCCACGCCCAACGTCGTCCCGTGGGTGAAGAGGAGCAGATACTGCGTGCTGGCGGCCGCGACATAGTCGGTGGCGGGATCGAGGGCTGTCCCGAACGAAAGCTTGGAGAGCATGGTCGAGGTGACCGGAGCGCCAGCGTCGGCGGTCGCGTTGGCGGTGTGAAACTCCCGGTAGGTCGTCACCTCGGTCGAGACGAGCTGGCCGAACGCCAGCTTCTTCTCGACGTCGCTCTGGGACATGTTCCCAATCTTCAGAAAGGCGACGTTGTCAATCGATTGAGCGGGATGGCAAAGCAGATCTTTCATGATCCCGTTCCAGGAAATGGTCAGGTCCGTGCCGGGCGCGGTTGGTACGGCGGCCACGGTCAGCGAGCTCTGCGACGTGTAGTTGTTGGCGTCGAGGATCATGACGTTGCCGCCGCTGGGGGTGCCACCGCCCGAGCTGCTACAGGCGAGCAGAAGCGAGAGCGCAAATGAGGACCGAAAGAGGGGAGCGCCGCCGCGACGCGGGCTCGATGGGATTGCGGTCGATTTCATGCGGCGGATTAGAGCCCAAAGCCGCGGCGCGCGTCGACACAATCCGCGACGGCGACTCCTGATTTGGGCAGAATCAAAATCGGCTCAACAATTCGAAGGTCGATCGCCGTTTTTTTGTCGATAAATCGAGCACTTTTACGGAGTCGGCTGGTGCGAAGCGTGTGCTAGATTGCACGCGCCTTCGACGAGTCTCCGAGACGGTTCTTGAGCTTCCCGGAATTGCATCTTTCCAAGCCGGGCGTCGTGCTACCGGCGGTCGGCGTCGACAACGCCGAGACGATCCGTCGCGTACGCGCGCGGTTCAAAGGGACGTCAGACGGGTTCGCCACCATTGCGTCGGCCATCGAGCACGTTTTTGGTCTTTGCAAGACGCAGATCCGCTATCTCGAACCCGACGAGCGGCCCGGCATCGTGGCCGACTACGCGGTTGCCGCGGCCCGCCAATGTCTGGAGGTCAACGACGTCTCGCTCGACGAGGTTGATCTGGTCATTTGCGGCGGCATCGCGCGTCAGTACTTCGAGCCGGCCACCGCGATGGAGGTAGCCGCCAAGCTGGGCCTCAAGCGGACGCACGCCTTCGACGTCACGGCGGCCTGCGTCGGGCACCTGGAGGCGATTCAGACCGCGGCGGGATATCTGACCCTCCACCCGGATTACCGGACGGCCTTGGTATGCACGGCCGAGCTGTCGGGGCCTTTTTTGAGCTACGACGTCCAGACCGTTCGCGATCTGCACATGAAGACCGCCGGGCTGACCGTCGGCAACGCCGCCGCCTGCATGCTGCTCCGGCGGTCGCCTTTCCCGGGGGGCGGCATCCGGCTGATGGCGATCAACACCTTCACCGCGCCCGATCACTGGCACCTCTGCCAGGTCCCGATCGGCGGGACGCTGGTCTCGTCTTCGGTCGAGCTGATGCGGCTGGGGAAATACATCCCGCCGTGGGTGATCGAGCGGCTCGGCGCGCTGGGCCTGCAGCCGAACGACATCGCCCATTACATCTTCCACCAGCCGAGCGAGATCATGGTGCGCAAGATCTTCGACGACATCGGAATCGATCAAAGCAAGGGCGTCTACACCCACGCGCTCTACGGCAACACGGCCAGCGCCAGCATCGGCGTCACCTACCGGCAGCTTCTGCGAGAGCGCACCGTGAAGACCGGCGACAAGCTGGTCCTGGGCAGCGCGGCGGCCGGGTACTCGATGGTCATGGCGACCGGGGAGTGGACCGGATCGGGCGGTTGAGACGGCCAGTCGAGACGGTCATGAAACCGCGCGATCCCCGCAGACGAATCCCGAGGCTCACCCGGCAGGCGCGGCGTCCGGCATTCGTCGCGGCGACGGGGCTATTGGTGTGCTGGGCGGGCGCGGGCGTCGCGCAGGCCGAGGTCGATGGCGGCACCGCGCCGGCGGCGCCGGTCGGCAATGCGGCGCCGCCTACCACGACGACTTCGGCGGGATCCGCAGCGCCGGCGGACGCAAGGTCTGCCGACGGCGGTGTCGATGCGGCGCCCGCGGTGGCTCCCGCCGACACAGGCGGCGGCCTGTTCGAGCAGAGCCTGGCCGCGGCGCCTACCGCCGCCGAGTCGGCTCCGCCTCTGTTCACGCTCTCGGGCTATGTCCGCGGCGACATGTTTGCCGGCAAGGTCTCCGGCGCCGACACGGCCGAGCTCAAGTCGGGCTACGGCGAGCTCGATCTGGCGCTGCGGACGGCCAAGAGCCCCTATGGGGACGGCTTCGCCGAGGCGCGCGTGCGCTACGGCCTACAGGGCGATCAGACGCAGGGGACGGTCGTCGAGTTGCGCGAGGCCTACGTCAACGTCTACCTGGGACCGATCGACTTGCGGCTCGGCCAGCAGATCATCGTGTGGGGCCGGGCCGACGCGCTCAACCCGACCAACAACCTGACGCCGGTCGACTTTCGCATCCGCTCGCCGATCGAGGACGACATCCGTCTCGGCAACGCGGGCGCGCGCGCTTTCTTGCGCTTCGCCCCGTTTCGGCTGGAGGGCGTCTGGATGCCGATCTACCTGCCCACCGAGCTCCCCGCGGTGGCGCTCCCCCAGTACGTTTCGTACGGCGCGCCGGTCTTCGCGTCGATGGACCTCAAGAACGCGACCGAGGCCGCCCGCCTGCACCTCGAGCTGCCGGCGGTCGAGATGTCGATCTCTTACGTCCACGGATCGGCGCCGCTGCCCGGCTTGACGCTGACCGGCTTGACTCTGACGGCCGATCCCAACGGCAACCCGGGCACGGCGCCGCCTTCGGTGCTGGTGTCGCGAACCGCCTACCAGCAGCAGGTGCTGGGTTTCGATTTCTCGACCGCGCTCGGCGATCTGGCGACCCTGCGCGGCGAGGCGGCCTATCGGCGCCCGTACGACTATGCCGGCCCGGCCGATCACCACGTGGCTTATCCCGACCTGCAGTACGTGGTCGGCGCCGACCACAACTTCGGTTCGCTGAGTGTCATCCTGCAATACATGGGGCGCTACGTGTTCGACTGGCAGAAGCAGAGCGGCCCGGCCATGCAGCTCGACCCGTCGGTGCTCCCCATCGAGCCGATGACCAACTCGGTGTTCGTGACCGACATCGTGAATGCGACGCTGGCCAAGACCAACCAGATCCTGTTCTCGCAGACGGCGCAGGTGCAGCACCTCGGCACGCTGCGGTTCGAGTGGCTCACCGCGCACGACACGCTGTCGTTCTCGTCGCTCTGCCTCTTCAACTTCACGACGCACGAGTGGCTGGTCACGCCGCGCATCGGCTACCACCTGTCGGACGCCATGGTCGTCTACGTTGGCGCGCAGGTCTTCCACGGTCCCACCGACACGCTGTTCGGCCTCATCGACGCCGAGCTCAGCTCCGGATACGCCGAGCTGAGGGTCACGTTCTGAAAGAGGCATGCTTGCTCTTCATCAAGGAGGCTCCGTGAGACATCCCCGAGTGGCGCCGGGCGCGCCGGCCCTGGTTGTGGTTCTGTCCGCCGTTCAGCTCGTCGCCGGCGGCGGTCCGGCGGTGGCCGCCCCCTCGGCCCGCGAGATCATGGAGCGGGTGACGGTCACCCGAAAGCTCGACGGATCGGAGGCGACCATCAAGATGACTACCTTCGACGCCGGCGGTCAGGCCCGCGAGCGCCAGCTCAGCATGGCCAGCAAGATCTACGACGGCGGCAAGACCGAGAAGCGCATCTACCGTTTTCTCTCGCCGGCCGACGTGCAGGGGACCGGCATCCTGGTGTTCGACTACGCCGACAAGGCCGACGACGTCTGGATCTATTTGCCCGCGCTGCGCAAGACCCGGCGGATCGTCAGCTCCCAGCGCGCCCAGAGCTTCATGGGGAGCGAGTTTTCCTACGGCGACCTGAACATCCCGGCGCTCGACGATTATAGCTACGCGATCGCCAAGGAAGAGCGGTTCTCTGGCGAGCCGTGCTGGGTGATCGACGTCGTGCCGAAGAGCAAGGAGATCGCCGATGCCGACGGCTACTCGAAGAAGACCTACTGGGTCAGCCAGGACAAGTTCGCCGTCGTGCGCGGCCTTTTTTACGACAAGGACGGCAAGCTGCTCAAAGAGCTGCTGGCGCGCGACATCAAGTTGCTCGACCCCAAGAACAAGCGCTACCGCCCGATGCAAATGGAGATGATCAACCGGCAAAACGGGCGCCGGTCGCTGTTCGAATCGACCAAGGCCACCTTCGCCCCCCACACCAAGGACGAGTACTTCACGACCACGACCCTAGAGCGCGGCTAGCGCCGGTGGTCGGCCGCGGCTAGCGCCCGCGACCGGCCACCGTGGCCGAGAGGTCGAGCGGCGGCAGGAACGTTTCGTAGAAGAAGGCGCAGTCCCGGCGGACCTGCTCCTCGGTGAGACCGAACCGCTCGAGGTCGTACTTGTGCTCCGATTCGTACGTCCGCTGCTTCTCGCCGCGCTTGGCGATGGTGGCGCGCAGGGCGGGTGTCATCTCGTGCCCGAGGAAGCGGCACATGTCGTCCATCATCCCCTCGAAGTCGGCCATCATGCGGTCGTAGCGCACGATGAAGACCCGGCTCTTGTCGATGGCGCCGCTGGTCCAGTCTTCGTGGAACTTCTGCAGCAGGAGCACCCAGGCCTTGTACATGCGGTCGAGCCAGCGTTTGCGCACCGGCTCGGGCAGCGACCAGAACCCGACCGCCCGATCGAGGACCCCGATGACCAGGCTCATCGAGCTGGGGATGACCGCCAGCGGATCGCGGGCCATGTAGAGGATCTGCGCCTCGGGGAAGCGGGTCAGGAACTGCGGCAACCGCACCGCCAGCGAGAACAGCTTGGCGATGTTGCGCTGGGCGCCGTGCACCACCAGGCTGCGCCGCCAGAGCGCCTCCAGCCACGCGCTGTCCCGCTGCGAGGTGTCGCGCACCCGGGGATCGAACCAGGGCAGCAGATCCTCGTCGTCGAACGAAAGAAAGAAACCGTAGAGAAAAAAGCCGTCCAGGTAGCGGAACAGCACGCCGACGTCGTCGGTCTCGACCGAGCTGAGGCTGGTCTGGTGGGCGTCGGTCGAGTGGTATTTTGCGGGGCTGATCTTTTCGAGCAGCGGCAGCAGCGGCCGGAACAGCTTCTGCAACAGCAGCGACGGGTAGAGCATCAAGAACAGCTCCATCCCGGAGCCGAAGCCTTCGTCCGCCAGGAAGCGCTGTAGAAAGGTGGTCCCGGTGCGCGGGTTGCCGACCAGCACGATGGGGCGGTTGGCCCGCGCCTTACGCAGCCGTGGAAAAAATAGGTGGTCGAGGGCCATCGACAATCCGACCACGCTGCGTACGGCCACGAAGACCACCGCTACGAAGAGCGGCACGACGCGGACGCCGAAGGTTCGCCGGAAGACCCGATAGACGCGGCCCATTCTGGAGAAGATGCTGTTCATCGTGGGCTCCTCGGGTGGGGGTCAGCCAAGGCGGAACGCTTCCAGAAATGCCGCCGCGAACCCGTCGAGCGCCGCCTCCGGAAGGTCGTTGATTCCGGCCGCCGTGCGTCGGCCGCCGCCGGTGGGAAATCGCCGGCAGAAAACCTCCGCCGAGATCTTCGCGTCGCGCGGCACGCGGATCGACACCAAGAAGCCGCCGGTGGTCTTGGGCGACACGATGGCGACCGCGCTGGCGGCGTGGGCCTTGGCGCGATCGTTGGCCAACGGGCCGCTGGCCCGACGGGCCCAGGCGGCGTTCGGTAGGAGATAGAGGACGGCGCCCGGAGCGGTGTGGTGGGGCTCGAGGCGGCGGGCTAGCTCTAGGTCCTCGCGATATCCGCTGGCCAGGCGGCGCGCGGCCGCCGAGCGCGCCAAGAGCTCGCGGGGATCCTCGAACGGAAGCATTTCCGCCGCGAGATCGACCGGCGAGACGTGGAGGTCCGCCAGCGTCTCGCCGTAGGCGTTGTAGTTGATGGCGACGCCCAGCTCTTCGAGGGCGGCGGTGTCGGTGGGCGACAATCCGGCGGCGGTCGCCAGCGCGGACGCTTCGACGGTCAGGCTGTCGCCGAACGCCCCAACGATCGCCCAGAGGCGGAAGCGGCCGCCCTGCGACCGATCGACCAGCAAGCTGGTACAGGTGTTGGGGCTGGGATCGAGATGGGCGTCGAGGTTCGGGTGGCGTGGAACCTCGCCAGCGAAGTGGTGATCGAAGTACCGGACGCGAACGTCCGATTCGAGCAGGGCCACCAGCGGGGCGCGGTTCACGTCGAGCGAAATGTCGAGCACCGTACAGGTCTCGCCGGCGACGGCCGGCACGCGATCGAGGAGCGCTATGTCGCGCTTGACGCCGGTCACCAGGCGCGCGTCCGCGTCGTACCCCGGCGCCGCCGCCCGGCGGAGCTGCTGGAGCGCGCACAGCCCATCGGCGTCGCCGTTGAACGCGTAGGTCTGGCTGGACGGGGACTGCGTCATGTCGGGTCGACGATGCCCCGCCGTTTGAGAAAGGCCACGATCTCCTCGGCGGCCGCCTCGGCGGTGGTGGCGGTCGTGTCGATGCGCAGCTCCGGGGCCTCGGGCGGCTCGTAGGGCGAATCGATCCCGGTGAAGTTCTTGAGATCGCCGCGGCGGGCCTTCTTGTAGAGGCCCTTGGGATCGCGCCGCTCCGCGACGTCGAGCGGCGTGTCGACGAAGATCTCGATGAACTCGCCGTCGCCGAGCAGCGCGCGCGCCATGTCGCGCTCGGCGCGGAAGGGGGAGATGAAGGCGGTGCCGACGATGAGCCCGGCGTCCACCATCAGCCTGGCGACCTCGGCGATCCGGCGGATGTTCTCGACCCGATCGGCATCGGTGAACCCGAGATCCTTGTTGAGGCCGTGCCGCACGTTGTCGCCGTCGAGCAGGTAGGTGTGCCGCTCGGTGCTGTGCAGCTTCTTGTCGACCAAGTTGGCGATGGTCGACTTGCCGGCCCCCGAGAGCCCCGTGAACCAGAGCACGCAGGGGCGTTGCCGTTTCATCGCCGCCCGCAGGGACTTGTTCACGTCGAGCGCTTGCCAGTGGACGTTCTGGGCGCGCCGCAAGGCGAAGCGCAGCATCCCGGCGCCCACCGTGTCGTTGGTGATCCGATCGATGAGGATGAAGCCGCCCGTGTCGCGGTTGACCCCGTAAGGATCGAAGGCGATTGGGCGATCGATCTCCAGCGTGCAGACGCCGATCTCGTTGAGCTCGAGCGTGGTCCCGGCGGTCCGATCGAAGTTGCTGACGTTGATCTTGTGTTTGAGGCCGGTGACGGTGGCGCCCGCCGTCTTGGGGCCGATTTTGAGGAAGTAGCCGCGCCCGGGCAGCAGTGGCGATTCGTGCATCCAGACGATCGTGGCCTCGAACTGGTTGGCCACTTCGGCCGGCTGGTCGGCGGGCACCAACAGATCGCCGCGCGAGACGTCGATCTCGTCGGCGAGCGTGAGCGTGATCGACTGGCCGACCGAGGCCTCCGCCAGATCGCCGTCGGCGGTCACGATGCGGGCCACCCGGCTGACCCGACCCGACGGCTGCACCCGCACGGCGTCGCCGGTCCGTACCGATCCACCCACGATGGTCCCGGCGAACCCGCGAAAATCGTCGCGGGGCCGGTTGACCCACTGGATGGGTAGTCGCAGCGGCTGGGCGAGCGCGCGCGACCCGTCCACTTCGACGGTGTCGAGGAGCTCCATGAGCGTGGGGCCGCGGTACCAGGCCATGGCGGCCGACCGCTCGACGACGTTGTCACCCTTCACCGCCGAGACGGGGATGCAGACGACGCTCGGAATGTCGAGGTCGTTCGTCATCTCCCGGTACTGGTCCTCGATCCGCGAGAACACGTCCCGCGAATAGTCGACCAGATCCATCTTGTTCACTGCCAGCACGACGTGGCGGATCCCGAGCAACGAAACCAGAAAGCTGTGCCGGCGGGTCTGCGTCAGCACCCCCTTGCGGGCGTCGATCAGGATGACGCTCAGATCGGCGGTCGACGCGCCGGTCACCATGTTCCGCGTGTATTGCTCGTGGCCGGGCGTGTCGGCGACGATGAAGTGCCGCCGCGCGCTCGCGAAGTACCGGTAGGCCACGTCGATGGTGATCCCCTGCTCGCGTTCGGCCGACAGACCGTCGAGCAGCAGCGCGTAGTCGATCTCGCCGGCCCGGGTCCCGACCCGTTTCGAGTCCGCCGCCAGCACCTCCAGCTGATCGTCGAAGAGCGCTTTCGACTCGTAGAGCAGACGCCCGATCAGTGAGCTCTTGCCGTCGTCGACGCTGCCACAGGTGTTGAATCGAAGCAGATCGCCCGCGGCTTCGTGGGCGGCCGGAACCGGCGCCGCCGACATCAGAAGTAACCCTCCTGCTTCTTGAGCTCCATCGAAGCGGAGGCGTCTTGATCGATGAGCCGCCCCTGCCGCTCCGAGGTGCGCGCGGCCGCCATCTCGGCGATGATCTCGGCGACGTTGCCGGCCGATGATTCGATGGCGCCGGTCAGCGGGTAGCAGCCGAGGGTTCGAAACCGCACTTTGCGGAGGCGGGGGACCTCGCCCGGCGCCAGCGGAAACCGCTCGTCGTCGACCATGATGAGGACGCCGTCGCGTTCCACGACCGGCCGCTCACGACTGAAATAGAGCGGAACGACCGGGATGTTCTCGCGCTCGACGTAGCGCCAGACGTCGAGCTCGGTCCAGTTGGAGAGCGGGAACACGCGGATCGACTCGCCGCGGTGTTTGCGCGTGTTGTAGAGGCGCCACAGCTCGGGCCGCTGGTTCTTGGGATCCCACCGGTGTTGGGCGGTCCGGAACGAGAACACGCGCTCCTTGGCGCGCGATTTCTCCTCGTCGCGGCGCGCACCCCCCATCGCGGCGTCGAAGCCGTACTTGTCGAGCGCCTGCTTGAGCCCCTGGGTCTTCCAGACGTCGGTGTGGACCGCGGAGCCGTGGGTGAATGGGTTGATCCCCCGCGCGACCGCCTCGGGGTTCACGTACACGATGAGCTCGGTGCCCGGCTCGGCCGCTACCCGATCGCGCAGCTCGTACATCTCGCGAAACTTCCAGGTGGTGTCGATGTGCAGCAGCGGGAAAGGGAGCGGCGCGGGATAGAACGCCTTGCGCGCGACGTGCAGCATGACCGCGCTGTCTTTGCCGATCGAGTAGAGCATCACCGGCTTGTCGGTCTCAGCCACCACCTCACGCAGGATGTGGATGGTCTCCGCCTCGAGCCGCTGCAAATGGGTGAGGGGCATGATCGACTAAAAAGATAGATACACCACGCGGTTCGACGGGCCCGCGAAAACCAGCTCGATGCCCCGTGAAAACGACATTCGAAAACCGGCTCAAGAATCTTTGCGGAGGTGGCGTGTCGCGGGGCGTCGCCCGGGGCGTCGATGGCGCCCAATCATGGGCAGGGCTCGAGGATGGTGATCGACCAGGGGGCCGGGTTGTTGCAATTGCCGCAAAAGAGCGCGGCCAGCCAGACGCCGCTCGAGTCGATGCCCGGGAACGTCGCTCCGCCGGCGTCCACCAGAGCACCCAGGTTGATGCTGGCGCCCGATACCACCGGCCCCGACCACCACCCGTCGGCGATGTCCTGGAGGTCTAGAAACTGCTTCTGCAGATCGGCCACCGTGGCGGTCGAATAGTGCGCCACCGCGGCCTCGGTGATCTGGCTGGAGATATACGGGTTGCCCAGCATGTTGACCGTCATCTGGCTCCAGTCGAGCGTCAACGGGGCAAGCGCGGCCGGTATGCGCACCGGCGCGGCGCGCGTCAGATTGACGCTGTAGTCGAGCTTGGTCGAATCGTTGGTGAGGTCGAGCTCGGTCGCGGTGGCGGCCGGATCGAGGTGGAAGAATGCGATGGCCCGGGCGCCCTTGCCGGGGGTGGTCCCGGTGCTGGCCATCGCCATGAAGGTGTACTGATCCTGCGGATACGCATAGCCCGGGGTGGTGGTGTCGAAGAACATCGAGACCTGGGCCATCGGCAGCGGCTGCCCCAAGAGGTTGAAGTTGAAGAGGTCCTTCGAGGTGTAGGTCCCGTCCGGGTAGGAGGTGATGATCCCGGCGTTGGCGCTCAGAGGAATGTCGTCGACCTTGAGGTCGGCCTCGAGCTGGTCGGGCGTCAAGCTCCAGAGCGCCAGCAGCACCAGGTTGATGTCGGTCGCCGGGGCGACGGGCTTGCCGAAAAAATCGACGGTCAATCGGCTCCAGTCGAAGACCAGGTCGGTGTTGTCCTTGAGGGTCGAGACCTGGATCGTGAACTGGTCCGACAGCGTGTAGTTGGTGGCGTCGGTGATGACGACGCCGGCGGTCGGATCGGCACAGGCGGCCGACACGATGGGCGGTGGCGGCGCGCTGTCGGTCCCGGCGTCGATGGGCGCCGGCGTGCCGCTCCCCGAGCCGTGACAGCCGGCCCCCACCACGACGACCGCCAGCGCGGCCGGTAGACCGAACCATGGCCGGCCGGGGCGTCTCGAATTCCGCATCCAGACCTCCATTGCGCCGACCCTCAATTCGAGACGTCGAAGGGGGGCGGCGGACCGTAGAGCGTGCCCCGGTGCTCCGAGTAGCCGATCGCCGTCGTCGTCGTCACCTTGCGCAGCAGCGTGCCGGTCTGGGTGATCTCCTCGAGGACGCCGGTGTCGGAGTAGGTCACGTACAGGTTCCCGTTGGGCAGCTCCTTGACGTCGCCGAAGGTGGTACAGGAGATCCCGGGGTTGTAATCGAGCGTCTGCGTGGCGGTCTTACTGGACTGGTTGTAGGTGTAGCCGAGCACGTGGGCGTTGCCGCTCTGGTTGTTGTTGAAGACCCAAATGTGATCGGTGTGGATGTCGTGCCCGTGCTGCCAGGTCCAATTCATCGTGCTGAACGTCGATTGCGCCCCACCGAACACCGTCAGGAGCTTTCCGGCCGGATAGCTGACGACGCCGATCGAGCTGGAGAACAGCATCGAGAACGACACCGCCTGCAGCGCGGGAATGTAGGTCACGTGGTTGGTGTGCGACTCTCCGTTGGCGGAGATGAGCGCCGCGAAGTCGGTCGTCTCGGCGTAGATCTTGGTCGACTTCCCGCTGGCTGGGTCGAGCTCCATGATCGTCTCGCCGCCCGGGCTGGTGTTGGGGCCGCCGCTATCGGTCGCGAAGTAGAGGACGTTCCCGCTGGGGAGAATCGCGAAGTCGTGGCTGCGCCCGGCGAGGTTCCAGATCTGTCCGGTCCCCATGCCGTCCATCCCGATGCGGTACACGACGCCGTTGGTCGCCCCGTTGGCGAAGTTGGCCGCCCACATGTACTGGCCGTCGTAGGACATCCGGGCCCGCGAACAGTTGTTGGCGGCCGTGCTGGTGATGTCGAGCGCCCACACCATCGCGCCGTCCTTGTCGAGGATGAAGACCACCGTCTTGCCGGCCGTGCCTGGGATGCCGGGCGAGCCCGCCAGGCCGATGCAGTTGACCGTGAACCCGCCGCCCGCGTACAGCGCCGATGCGTTGCTGTCGGCCACCGTGAAGACCGGCAACCCGTTCGGCAGGTACTGGGTCTTGATCGTGGAGACGTCGCTGACGTAGGTGTTGCCGCCACCCCTGGCGGTGATCCGCAGATAGTAGGTGGTGGCCGGCTTCATGCCGAGCAGCAGCGTCCGGTAGTTGGCCTGGGTCAGATCGACGGGCGCCTCGAATTCGAAGTTGCTCTGGTCGCGACCGAAGTCGATCACCGCGCTGTCGATCGACACGTTCACCGACCAGGTGACGATGGCGACCGTGTTGATCGCCGTGCTGAGGTTCACGTTGATCGTGAAGGTGGCCGCCGACGTCGGCGTGGTCCCGCCGGTCCCGGTCCCGGCTCCGCCCGAGCCGGACCCGCTGGTGCCGGCGGTGCCCGTCGATCCGGTTTGGCCAGCCGCGCCGGTTTGGCCAGCCGCGCCGGTTTGGCCAGCCGCGCCGGTTTGGCCAGCCGCGCCGGTTTGGCCAGCCGCGCCGGTTTGGCCAGCCGCGCCGGTTTGGCCA